>Ga0163150_10002789_pt1 | contig 25913 bp, 20 predicted proteins | sample OliLakLV19P2IB_FD_148628 | JGI IMG/M metagenome (GOLD analysis project Ga0163150, IMG submission 148628) | Freshwater microbial mat bacterial communities from Lake Vanda, McMurdo Dry Valleys, Antarctica - Oligotrophic Lake LV.19.P2.IB | ecosystem: Environmental > Aquatic > Freshwater > Lake >...
CCGGTACTTCGTGCGAATCACCCGCTCGAACGCTCGATCCATCACGCCCATGATCGGATCGCACGTCCTTTTAGTAGCAGTTATTTATTGTCAGGCCCTTAGCCTGGGACCGTCCGGTTTGATAGTGTCGATGTACTCACCGATGATCGCGTTGAGCGTATCGCCGGTCAGGGGCCGTGGGGCCACTTTGAGTTCGTCCGGGTCGCCAAACAAAATTCCCTGAACACCTTCGGTCAGTTCTCGAACCGGCGCATCGTCGCGGTTGCTCAGGACGAACAGGCACCCGTCGTGATCTGGGTATCGCCGCACTTCGCACGCGAAGCCGCGCACACTCCCACCGTGAGATTGCACCCAGCGTCCGTGCTTGTCCATTGCGACGTACCAGCCGAGGGCACATTCCTTGAGGCCGGGCTTGAAGAGCTCGGCGCGAGATTTGGCACCGAGCAACGGGGCGGGATGGTCGAAGCGCAAGGCGCGATCCCAGCGCCACAAGTCCCACACGCTGCATACCGCGCCCCCCATGCCGCGGTATTGAAAACCATACTCGTTGCCGTATGGATGCGCGAGCGCCGAACGGGGCTTGCCGTGGGACGACTGACCAACGGCCACGGTGAAACCCTCGGGCGGCTCATCGCCGGTGAAGCGCGTTGCAGCCATCTTCGCGGGCGCGAAGAGCGCCTCTCGGCAATACTCGGTATAAGGCTTGCCCGATGCCCGCGCGACGATCTCGCTGGCGAGCGCGTAGCCCTGGTTCCAATACTCCCAGTGCGTGCCGGGCCTGTGCCGCGGCCCGCCCTTGAGGAAGAACGGCAGCACGCGGGTGACGTCATTACCCATGCCCATCGAATTCGCGCCGGGGATTCCGGAGGTGTGCTGGAGCAGGTGCCGGACGGTGATTTCGGCGCAGTCTTTGGGAACGCCGGGCAGGTGCTTGTTGATGGGATTGTCGAGGGTCAGTCATCCCTCCTGAACAAGGCGCATGACGGCCGCGGCCGTGAACTGCTTGGTGGCGGAGGCGATCTCGAAGAGCGTTGCGGGTGTGTTGGGCACTTCGTCCGCGAGGTCGGCGTATCCGATGGCAACGGCCGCGACAACTTGGCCGCCCTTGGCCGCGAGGACTGCGCCGGAGAAGCCAGCATACTCGGCGCGGGTCACGAACTCGACGATGCGCGCTCCGGTTTCGCCGAGGCGGGTGGTTGAGCGCTCGGAGTCAACCGGGTTTGGTGGTTCGGCGCTGCACGGTGCAGCCACCAGTGGAAGCGACGCGAGCAACACAAACGCGGCGAGTTTCATACCGGAGCATAACCGAGGAGGGGCTTTCGGGTTGCTCTGGAAGTGGCGGTCAATCCTGCACGATCCGCGATTGTTGTCCCACCGGCACCCCGGGAGGAGCCGGGTTCGATGACCTATCACGTCTTGCCGATGATGTCCACCGCGCGGTAGCTCCCCTCCAGCACCTTGCTGGCATCGGCCTTCAGCCACTGGCCCAGCACGCCCGCGTAGATCCCGCGGAAGTCGAGCTTGTACTTGAGGTCGCCCGCGTCGAGGTCGGTGAGCGAGGGCTGGTCGCCGATGATTCCGGGGCGGACCATGGGGCCGGCGAGGAACATCGGCGCGGCGGTGCCGTGGTCGGTGCCGCCGCTGGCGTTCTGGCTTACGCGCCGGCCGAACTCGCTGAAGCTCATGGTGAGCACGCGGGTGTCGTTGCCCTGGGCCTTGAGGTCGGCGTAGAACGCTTTGAGTGAGCTGCCGAGTTGCTGCATGAGCTGCGCGTGGCGACCGTTCTCGCCGCCCTGACCCGCGTGCGTATCGAAGCCGCCGAGGGTGACGTAGTAGACGCGGGTCGGCACGCCGGCGCGGATCATCGAGCTGACCATCGCGAGCTGGCGGGCCAGCTCATTGCCGGGATAGGCGACCAACGGCTTCTGGCTGACGGCCTTGCGGATCTGATCGCTGGAAATCTGGGCATCGAGCGCGGTGCGCATCAGGAAGCCGGCCGACGAGGTCGGATCTACGCCGGGCGATGTGCCGCGGCGGTTGACCTGGTCGTAGGGATTGGCGAGCTTGTCATCGACGCCCTTGCCGAGCCACTGGAAGAGTTCCGCGGACTCGAAGCCGATGGGCTGCGCCTTCGCGCCCTTGAGCGCGAGCGGGGCTTCGCGGCCGATGGAGATTCCGCCCATCGGTGCCTGCGCGGGCGCGCCGAGAAGATCGGTTGGCTTGCCGCCGCAGTCGTTGTCGAAATAGCGCCCGAGCCAGCCGGTGCCCGTGCCCGTGGTGTCGGCGGTGTGCCAGATGTCCATGCTCTTGAAGTGCGAGCGGTTGGGGTTGGGATAGCCCACGCCGAGGATGACGCTGAGCTGGCCCTGGTCGTAGAGGTCGTTGAGGCCCGAGAGCTGGGGGTGCAGGCCGAAGTCGGCGTTCTTGCCGAGCTTGAGCACACTCTTGGCGGGAATGGCGAGGCTGGGGCGAGCGCGGTAGTACGCGCCATCGCCGAAGGGGACGACGGTATTGAGGCCGTCGTTGCCGCCGGCGAGTTGCACGACCACCAGCACGCGGTCTTGCGGGACGCCCGAGAGGGAAGTCACGCCTGTCGCCGCGGCCGCGTTCATCCCCAGCGCCGAGCGCGAGATAAACGCGGGCACCGTGGCCGCGGCCGAGGCGAGGATCAGCCCGTGACCGAGGAACGAGCGACGGGTGTAGGCCATTGGGACGTTGCCGGAGAAGTTGAACTGATCCATGTGACCTCGCGGGAAAAGAATCGAGGGTGGCGGAAGTTGGGACGGGGAAACGGAACGACGGACCTATTCAACAGAGCTGGTATTCGGGCATGGCCGTGATCAGGAGCAGGGCCCCGCTGATCGTATCGTCGTCGAGCTTGTTCTTTCGGGAGGCGAACCAATCCATGACGGTGCGGGTGTTGTCGTCGCCGGCCGCGCCGAGGTTGAAGCGGAGCAGTGCGGCCGTGACGGCCGCGGTGTCGCCGGGCTTGAAGTCACCGAGGCCGCGGACGAACGCGGTGGCGTCGAACGGCTCGCTCTTGGCGAGCGGGTCGAAGCCGTGCGGCATCTTGCCGGTGAGCAGGAAGCAGAGGATGTTCTGGCGGATGAAGAGCGTGGCGGTGTTGATCCACGAGCGGCCGCCGTCCCAGCCCTTGACGCTGGGGGGGTAGAAGATGTTCTGTCCCATGAGGTTCATGGCATCGGTGAGAGTGCCGAGGTCGCGCACGGGCGCATCGAGCGAGCGGACGGCCCCGACCACGAGTTCGGCGGGCGACTTGATCTGCTCGCGCATGATCTCGGGCTGGTAGAAATGCTCGCTGAGGAAGAGCCGCTTCAGGACGGGTTTAAGTTCGTAGCGGTTGGCGACGAGCGATGAGGCCAGCTCGCGCACGACGGCATCGGCGGGCTTGTCGATGTGCGGCCGACCGGTGGGCCGATCGGCGACAAAGAAGCGGTAGAGCTTGGCCGCGATGAAGCGCGGGCAGGCGGGGTTTTCGAGGATTGCGGTGACGAACCCGTCGCCGTCGAGCTTGCCGGCCTTGCCGAGGATGGCTTTGCCGCCGTCGTCGTGGTTCTGTTTCTGAAAGGTGAACTCGTCGTCGTAGAAGGAGTAGCCGGTGAGCGCACGGGCACCTTCCTTGATATCATTTTCGCCGTAGTTTCCAACACCGAGGCTGAACAGCTCCATCAGCTCGCGGGCCAGGTTCTCGTTGGGCTTGCCCTTGCGGCTGTCGTTGTTGTCGAGGTACGCGATCATCGCGGGGTCGCGGATGATCTCGTAGAGCAGCTTGCCGAAGTTCCCCACCGCGTGGGTGCGGAACATCTGGTTCTGCTGAAACATGTGGTACGAGTCTTCGATGGTGCGGTAGTTGGTGGCGAAGTGGCCGTGCCAGAAGAGCGTCATCTTCTCTTCGAGCGGGCGCGGCGTCTCGATCATGCGCTTCAGCCACCACTGCTGCACCTTGCGCATTTGCTGTCGATCGACGCGCTCGGCCTCCTGCCGCTGGGCCCGCAGACGCGCGACGGAATCCTCATCGCCCATGCGCCGCGCCTTGGCAATATCGCCGCGCTCCTCGGCGTTGAGGGGGCGCATGATGTCGGCGTCGAAGGTATCGGGCGCAACCTTCTCGAACGGGATGGCGTCGAAGTCGAGCAGGTGATCGACGGCCTTGCTCGGTCCCCAACCCTGAACGGTCTCGATCTGTGCGGCGCTGCCGCCGAACCCGGCACGCCAGAGCAGGTGGCGGGCGTGGTCGTAGGACCATTTGTCCGGCTTCATCGGCGCGAGCGAGGCGCTGATGGGTTTGCGAGTTTGCGGCACGGGTGGAGTCGGGTGCTTCACATCAGGCTTGTTGGGGTTTGTGCCGACCGATTTCCCGGGCATCTGAACGGATTTCGGCGAACTGTCCGGCTGGTATCCAAGGCTCATCGTGCGGTCTCCCACGCCCAATCGTTGGCGTACAGGAGAACGCCGGGCGGCGGCCCGGTATTGCCGAACAGGCCTTTGGGCTGTGGCGACCACCGCCGGAGATATCGAGTCGGCGAGCGATCCGCTCGAAGCGCCGTGCCCACTACGCGGCCGCCGCCGTGGGCTGGGCCGGAATGGCCGAGTTTGCGGGCGGCCGCACAGGTGTTGCCGGACGCACACCCCGCCAGAGCCACCTGGACCACACAAACGCGCAGGCCGCGGTGGCGATGAGCAGGCCGCCGTTGGCCTGGTGAGCAGTCCGGATAAGTGCTTCGAAGGTCGATTCGGCCTTGATCTGAGGGCCGCGGATGAGGAATGCCGCAACACCGAGCAGGAACTGGAAATTGACAAGGGCGATGAGCGCTATGCCGAAGCGTCGGAGCGCGGCGACTCCGCCGAAAGCGGTGCGAGGTAGACTCGCGGCCGCGAATCCGACCGCGGTGGCCAGGATCACCACCACCACGCTCAGGGCGGCGTGGGTCCAGACGGCGTGGGTGGACTTGCGGAAGTGGCGGCCAACCGCGCCCAGCAGCAGTTGCAGGACGAGCGTGTGCAAGAGCGCGGTGGCGAAAGCCTTGAGGCGGCGGGCGCGGACGGGGTCGATCTCGCGTGCGCTGGGCGGCGCGGAGAAGCTGGGCGAGAGGTAGGCCGCGAGCGAGACGATGAGCGCGAAGACCAGTTGGGCCAGCACGCCGTGGAACATGGCCAGCGGCCGGCTGTCGCTGCGGACGCGGATGCCGCCGATGACGCCCTGAACGCAGACGAGCAGGAAGGCAGCGATGGCGACCATCCGCGGCCACCCGCCACGCCGGGCGAGCAACACCCACACCAGCAGCGCGAACGTGGCGAGGCCGACGAGCATCCCGAACAGCCGGTGCGAATGCTCGAGGAAGATGTCCTGCGGAGTCTTCGCGTCGAGGGGAAACTCGAGCATGTTCGCGCCGAACGTCGTCGGCCAATCCGGCACGGCCATGCCGGCATCGGCGCTGGTGACGAGGCCGCCGATGAAGAGCAGCGGCGCGACGGTCAGCGCGGTGACCAGCGCGAACCTTGCCGCCCAGGGCTGCGGGCGGTTGGAAAGGGATGGGACCGGGGAATAGGTGGCCGCCGACTGCGCGCCCGCGGCCGCGCCGAGCACGATGCCCACGGCCAGAAACGCGACGGCTACGAGGGTGAAGTTGCCGGACGCTCGCGTTCCGGCGAGCAGCAACGCGCCGATCGCGGCCGAGAGCAGACCGGCGGCGATGCCCAGCACCATCGCCGGCCGCGGGGCGGGGCGGGCGATCCTCAGAACTACAACCAAGGCCCCGAGCCAGCACACCAAGATGACCAATCGAGCGAGGGGTTCCGGGGCGTGGACAAACGGAACGTGCGTGGCGAACCAGGCGACGAGCGTGGCGGCCGCGGCGGCGAAAGCGGCGACGAAAACTGGCCCGATAAGCGGGAATCGCGTGTTCGGATAGTGATCGGTAAGCATCTTAGTTGAGACTTGATCTCATTTGCGGCTCATGCTGGTTATCGACTTGACAGGATACCCCACCGTCGGGGATATTTTCTGTCCTGTAGGAACATTTCCAGTCGGGCGGGAATGTTGCGTGATCGCGCTTACACTCCGGTTGGGGAATGGTGGGTTTTAGAGGATGAGGTGACACGCCGTGTCAACCGTGTTTCCGAAGTGGACAAATAAAATGCCGGCCGTGCTTGCGGTCTGCGCCCTCGGCGGGCTTTCCACGGTCGTCGGCGGTGTGTGGTACTACTTCACGCCGAAGTTCTGGCGCGCGGGATATATGCCGTCGCAGCCGCATTTGAGCGGGGCACAAATGGTGGCGCTCGCCGAGAACGGGCGTGCCAACAGCAAGATGCCGGATGTTCCCGGCGAGTCGTTCGCAGGTTTCAGCCACCAGATCCATGCGGGCAAGCTCGGTCTGGACTGCCGCTATTGCCACAGCCACGTCGAGGATTCGGCCGAGGCCAACATTCCCAGCGCGAGCACCTGTATGGGTTGCCACGCCGCGGCCCATGTGGACGACGAGAAATACGCCAAGGCGCATCGGGTGAAGTTCATCCGCGATGCGTGGCAGAACGACGAATCGATCCAGTGGCGGCGGATTCACAAACTGCCGGACTACGTCCGCAATTTTCCGCACCACACGCACGTCAAGGCGGGCGTGTCGTGTTACTCCTGCCACGGCAACATCATGGAGCAGGAAGTCGTGCATCAGGTGCAGCCTCTGAGCATGGGGTGGTGCCTGGAGTGCCATCGCGATCCGACGCCGCATCTTGTGCCACCGGACAAGGTTACGGATCTGTACTGGGTGCGGAACCAGTTGGAGAACAAGGACCGCGATTCGACGGGAAACCCGGCGAGCAAGGGCGATCAGAACAATCCGCTCGATCCCGGCACGCCGGGCGGCGCGGAGCTGCTGAGAGCGCTCTCGGCGAAGGAAGGCGATTTGCATATTTTGCCCAGCAACTGCGGGGCGTGTCACTATTGAACAGCACTATTGAACAGTGAGTAGTGGGCGGTGAGTGGTGAGCAGCGAGCGGTTTGCAGCGAGCAGTGAAAGAACGATGAGCATGGATCAATGCCATTCGACGGTTGGAGAGTTGCCGGTGGTGAGGCCGCGCGCCGCCAAGCACGCCCAGGTGGGCGTGACGGGCAAGGCGTACTGGCGCAGCGTCGAGGATCTGGCGGACACGCCGGACTTTCGCGATTGGCTGGAGCGCGAGTTTCCCGGCGGTGCTTCGCGGCTGCTGGATTCGTCGCGGCGGACGTTCATGAAGCTGATGGGTGCCTCGCTCGCGCTCGCCGGCGCGGCCACGCTTCCGGGCTGCCGCAGGCCCGACCACAAGATCATGTCGTACTCCCGGGATGTGCCCGAGGAGATCATTCCCGGCAAGTCGCTCTTCTTTGCGACCAGCCTGCACCTGCCGGGCGGGAGCGTCGAGGGCGTGCTGGTCGAGACCCACGAGGGCCGGCCGGTCAAGATCGAGGGCAACCCGCTTCACGCGACCAACAACGGCAAGTCGAGCCACTGGGCCCAGGCGAGCATCCTCGGTCTATACGACCCCGACCGGCTGAAAGACCCGATCTTCGCCAGCGAGGGGCCGGCGACGCCGCGCTCGTGGGATGACGTGAAAGCGTGGAGCAAGCGGCACTTCGCCAAGTTCGCGGCCAACCAGGGCGAAGGCCTCGCGTTTATCGTGGACAAGAAGCGCAGCCCATCGCGCGATGCGGCCCGCGGGATGATCTTCGGCAGGTATCCGAATGCTTCATGGGTCGCGTACGACCCGATCCAGAACGATGCGGCTATCGAAGCCACCATCGCCTCATTCGGCAAGGCGATGCGCGAGGTGCTGCACCTCGAGAACGCCGACGTCATCGTCGCCTTCGATCGCGACTTCATCGGCGACGATCCCGACCGCGTGCGCAACCAGCGCGGCTTCGCGGCCAAGCGCCGCGTGCTCGACACCACCAGCGGCATGAGCAGGCTGTACGCTGTCGAGAGCAACTACTCGCTCACCGGATGCAAGGCCGATCACCGCTGGGCGGTGGCGCCTTCGGCGATCGGGGCGTGGGTGGTGGCGCTGGCGCAGGAAATCGGCAAGCAGAAGGCGGGCTCGATGCCCAAGCCCGTGGCCGATCTGGTCGATGCGATGCCCGCGATCCGCGGCGTGGCCGTCGATTCCGCGGCGGTGCGTGCGATGGCCGCGGACCTGCTCGGCGCGGGGCCGGGCAAGAGCCTGGTGCTGGCCGGGCCGACGCAGCCTGCGGCCGTTCACGCGCTGTGCATCGCGATCAACCAGGCGCTCGGCAACGTCTCGCTCGCGCTGCGGGCGAGCGGCGCTTTCACGGTCAGGTACCGCGAGATGGGCGGCGATGAGGCCGCGTCGAGCGTGCAGCTCGGCAAGCTCGCGGCGAATATGAAGGCCGGCAAGGTGGACACGTTGGTGTGCATCGGCGTGAATCCGGTGTACGACGCGCCCGGCTCGACTGATTTCGCCGCGGCCTTCGCCAAGGTTCCACACCGCCTGACCGCGAGCGTCGAGAATAGCGAGACGATCGATGCCTCGACGTGGAAGCTGTCGATGGCGCACACTCTGGAGTCGTGGGGTGACAGCGAGGCCATCGACGGCACGCTGGCACCGATCCAGCCGATGATCGCGCCGCTCTTCGGCGGCAAGAGCGATGTCGAGGTGTTGCTGATCGTGGCCGATGCGCCGGTGACGGACGGATACGAGTTCGTTCGCGGCGTGTGGCGGAAGCGGCTGGGCGAGACGGGCTTCGAGAAGGCCTGGCGGCGGGCCCTGCACAACGGGGTGTTCGATGAGGCGGCGGCTCCGACCGACGCGACGGGTGCTGCCGCGGCCGCCGCGGCGCTGCCGAAGTTCGACGCGGCCAAGTCGGCAACCCTGCTGGCCCCGATGAAGGACCGCGTCCCCTACACGCCCGACGGTGGCAAAATGGATGTGGTCTTTGCCGTGGGCATGCCCGGCGATGGACGTTTCGCTAATCACGGGTGGCTGCAGGAGCTGCCCGATCCCCTGACCAAGATCGTGTGGGACAACGTCGCACTCATCAGCCCCGCGACGGCCGAGAAGTACGGCCTGAAGCGCGAGGCCGCCACCGCGAAGAAGCGCAAGGCCCGCATGGTCACACTGAGTGTGGCCGGGCAGAAGATGACGCTTCCGGCGTGGGAGATGGCGGGCATCCCCGATAACACCGTCATCGTGCAGGTCGGGTACGGCCGGACGGTGTGCGGGCTGGTTGGCAACGGCGTGGGGTTCAACGCGTTCGGGCTAAGCGGCAACGGGGAGCCCGACACGGTTGGGGGAATCAACCGGCGTTTCGCGGCCGGCGGCACGCTCGAGCGCGCCACCGAGGGCGATCGGTGGTACCCGATCTCGAGCACGCAGATGCACGGCTCGATGGAGGGGCGCGCGATCGTGCGCGAGGTCGATCTGGCGGCGTGGAACAAGTTCGGCGGCAAGCCCTCATACAAGGACACCGACCATTACGGCCAGCCACGCGAGCTGAAATTCGCCGAGCGGCTGGGCGAGCTGGTCGATTCGCCGGCGATGGTGAGCGCGTATGTGAACCCGCAGCGGAACGAGAAGGCACCGCACAACCCGGCGGTCAGCGAGATGAACGAGCTCGGCGAGACGCCGGACTTCGCCTTCGGCCATCAGTGGGGCATGTCGATCGATCTGACGACCTGCACCGGCTGTTCGGCATGCACGATCGCGTGCCAGGCCGAAAACAACATCCCGATTGTCGGCAAGATCGAGGTGAACAAAGGCCGCGAGATGAGCTGGATTCGCGTGGATCGGTACTTCTCCGGCCCGAACAGCGGCGGGGTCGATCCCGAGGGTGTGATGTTCCAGCCGGTGGCGTGCGTCCACTGCGAAAATGCGCCGTGCGAGGTGGTGTGCCCGGTCAACGCCACCGTCCACGGTCCCGAAGGCATCAACTACATGGCGTACAACCGGTGCATCGGCACCAGGTACTGCGCCAACAACTGCCCGTACAAGGTGCGGCGGTTCAACTTCTTCCAGTGGGGCACCAAGCGGTACCAGGGCGAGTATGTCGGGCGAGAGTCGCTGAAGGAAATCGGGATTGACGGCCCGGCCAACCACAACCTGATTCCCGCCCGGCTGCGGGAGGAGCTCAACGAGATCCAGAAGCTGCAGCAGAACCCGGATGTCACCGTGCGGGCCCGCGGCGTGATGGAGAAGTGCTCGTACTGCATTCAGAGGATCAACGAGTCTCGCATCGAGATGAAACTGCGAAACATGAAGTCGATCCCCGACGGGTTCTTCCAGACGGCCTGCCAGCAGGCGTGCCCGTCGGATGCGATCGTGTTCGGCAATATCCGCGATGCGGGCAGCCGCGTGAGCAAGCTCCGTGATCACCAGCGGAGCTACCTGCTGCTCGGCTTCCTGAACACGCGCCCGCGCACGACGTACATGGCCGCGATCCGCAATCCCAATCCGTCGCTGGTCGATTCGGCCCGCAAGAACCTTTGGGACCATCCGTTCGAGCATGGGGGTCATGGCCCGGACGACGGCCACGACCACGACCACGGCGGCGGCGGACACGGCGAACCCCAGAAGCACGGCCTCTTGGGCTATGACCCGAGCAAGAGCTTCGACGACCGCGGCTACCGGATGAGCCTGGCGGTGCTGAGTGGAAGCGCTGGAGGCCACGCATGAGCGCGATCCATCCCGATCAGATCATGGCCGAGCGGCTCGCGGGCACCATGTCCGCCGAGCCGCGGCGCCCGATGAATCCCGAGACGTTCGACGGCACGGTGATCGACGACCCGTCGGTGCGCCCGGACCTCGTGCTCGGCAATCGCTCGTTCGGCGAGGTGACCAATATCGTCTGCGGCTACACCGAGCAGAAGCCCGGCTCGTGGTGGCTGCCGGTCTTCTGCCTGACGAGCTCAATCGCGGGGCTGACCGGCTTGATGGTCCTGTACCTCGCCATCACGGGTGTAGGCGTGTGGGGGCTCAACAACCGCGTCGGCTGGGCGTGGGACATTACCAACTTCGTGTTCTGGATCGGTATCGGCCACGCCGGAACGCTGATCTCGGCGATCCTCTGCCTCCTGAAGCAGAAGTGGCGAACCAGCATCAACCGCGCGGCCGAAGCCATGACGATCTTCGCGGTCATCTGTGCCGCGACGTACCCCGGCATCCACGTCGGGCGCATGTGGATGGCCTGGATGATGTTCCCGATCCCCAACGCCAACAAGATCTGGCCCAATTTCACGTCGCCGCTGTTGTGGGATCTTTTCGCGGTGAGCACCTACGGCACGGTCTCGCTGCTGTTCTGGTACATGGGCATGATTCCCGACTTTGCGACCCTGCGCGACCGCGCGGTGATGCGGATGAAGCGCGACCCGAATCAGCCGCCCATGCTCCCGATCCTTTCAGTCAAAGCCGACCAGATGCGGGCGTACATCTACGGCTTCCTGTCGCTGGGCTGGCGGTTCTCGAGCCGCCACTGGCAGCACTACGAGAAGGCCTACCTGATTCTCGCCGGCATCTCCACGCCGCTGGTGCTCTCGGTACACTCGATCGTGTCGTTCGACTTTGCCACCTCGGTGCTGCCGGGCTGGCACGCGACAATCTTCCCGCCCTACTTCGTCGCCGGGGCCATCTTCGGCGGCTTCGCGATGGTGCTGCTGCTGATGATCCCGGCCCGCGAGCTTTACCCGAACATGAAGGACCTCATCACGGTCCGGCATATCGAGAACATGGCCAAGATCACGCTGCTGACCGGCTCGATGGTCGGCTTCGCGTATGCGATGGAGTTCTTCATCGCGTGGTACTCCGGCAGCGACTACGAGAAGGACGTGTTCGTCTTCAGCCGGCTGATGCCGCCGTTCCTGGCCGAAACGTTCGGGTTCCACCGACACGCGCCGTATTGGTGGGCGTACTGGGCGATGATCTTCTGCAACGTCGTCAGCCCGCAGCTCTACTGGTTCAAGCGGTTCCGTACCAGCGCGTTCTGGGTGTTCGTGGTCAGCGTCCTCATCACGATCGGCATGTGGTTCGAGCGGTTTGTCATCATCGTGACCAGTCTGCATCAGGCCTTTCTGCCGGGGCACTGGGGCATGTTCTTTCCCACGCCGGTCGACATCCTGACCTTCGTCGGCACCATCGGCGTGTTCACGACTTTGTTCCTGCTCTTCCTCAGGTTCCTGCCGGCATTTGCGATGAGCGAGATCAAGAACGTGCTGCCGCAGGCAAGCCCGCACCACCACGGGCATGGTCACGGGGGCGACGCGGCGGGTGGTCATGCCCCTGCGGCGCATCACCAGGGAGGGCACTGACGCCGTGTCCAAAGCGAAAACCAAAATCTACAAGACCACCGCCGGCCAACTGGTCTATGGCCTAATGGCCGAGTTCAGCGACCCGGCCGCGACGTATCACGCCGCGGAGAAGATCCGCGATGCGGGGTACAAGAAGTGGGACGTCTACTCGCCGTTCGCCATCCACGGCATCGACGAGGCGATGGGCATGCCCACCAGCCGCGTTCCGCTGGCGTGCGGCATCATCGGCCTGAGCGGCGCGGCGGTCGGCTTCCTCTTCCAGTGGTGGGTCAAGACCCAGGGCTATCCGACGGTCGTGCAGGGCAAGCCGCACGGCGCGTGGCAGCCGCTCATGCCAATCATCTTCGAGTTCGGCGTGATCTTCACGAGCTTCACGGCGCTGCTCACGATGCTGGCGATCAACAAGCTGCCGAGGTGGTACCACCCGCTGCTCAAGAAAGAGCGGTTCCTCAAGACCAGCGACGACCGGTTCATCATCTGCATCGAGGCCAGGGACGGAAACTTCGACCCCGAGGCAACCCGGCTGGCGCTGGAGCACGCGGGGGGGTACAACGTGGAGTTGGTCGAGGAGTAGTGGGGAAGTGAGTCGTGAGCGGTGGGTAGTAAGTAAGTAGTGAGTGGTGAAGAACGGTAACCAATGACGAGCACAGTACGGACAACTTCGGGATGGATGCATGCGGCGGCGGGTGCGGCGCTTGCGCTCGCCTGCGTCGCGGGGCTTTCCGCCTGCCGCGGCGAGCGCAGCGACAGCCCGCCGCGTCAGTTCATCCCCGACATGGACGACACGCCCAAGTTTCGCAACCAGTCGCAGACGACGTTCTTCGCCGACGGGCGCTCGATGCGCCCGCGCGTCGCGGGCGCGGTCGCGTTTGGCGACGAGATGAACGCCGATGCGGCCAACCGCGCCGACTTCCTCCGCGAAGACCCGCTGGTGTTCGAGGGCTTCGACCCCGCCAAGCCCAGGCCCGACCCCGAGCTTCCCGATCCGGCGTACGAAACCAACATCCCCGAGGCCGCCATCGAGCACTGGATCACCCTCGCCAACGCCCGCGGTAACACCTACACCACCACCGACGCGGCCGGGCGCACCCGCGCCATCATCGCCATGACCAGCCGCGGCCAGGAACGCTTCAATATTTACTGCTCCGCTTGCCACGGCTACGAGGGCGAGGGCGGCGATCCGGCAGGTTTCCGGGGCGGATTGGTCGGGCGGCGCTGGGCGACCCCAGTGCCCAGTTTCCACGATGCCAAGTACAAGGACCGCGCCGTCAAGACCGGCAAGGACGGATACATCTTCCACACGATCCGTCACGGCGTTCCCGCGGCCGATCCGACCAAGGACGCTCCGAAGATGCCGTCGTACGCCGACAAGGTCAACGTGGCCGATTCGTGGGCCATCGTGGCGTATGTGCGTGCGCTGCAAGCGGCACGAACCGACGCATCCGTCGGCAAGGCCGCGTCGAATCCCACGAGTGTTTCCACACCCATTGCGGCCGCGCCAGGCACAACTCCGGAGGTGCGGAAGTGAGTCAGATCGCCGCCAGATCCGGAACCGGTGCCCATATGGGCCATGAGCCCGCGCACGTCGCCGCCCGCCGCGAGCTCGACCTGAACGCCGTGACGCTCGCGCCGGGCGCGACGTCGATGCTCTCAAACCTCTTCCTGATCGCAGGACTGCTGTTCGTCGCGGCCCTCGTGGTCACGTCGTGGGGCGGCGATATCGCGCATGCGATGGCCGCGTATCACATGGGGTTCATGTATTGTGTCGGCCTGGCCGTCGCGTGCCTGGGCATGCAGATGATCTTCCAGCAGTTCAATGCGGGCTGGGCCGCGGCGGTGCGGCGGCAGGCCGAGAACATCTCGAGCTGCGTGTGGGTGTGCGCGCTGCTGTTCGTGCCCATCGTGGTGCTGGAGATGTTCTTCTACCACGGCAAGCTGTTTCACTGGATGGACCCCTCGCTCACCGACCCGCTCTCGTCGCACTACGACACGCTCGCGGTCAAGAAGCAGGCGTTTCTCAACCCGGCGTTCTGGCTGGTGCGGGCCGGCATCTACTTCGCGATCTGGATATTTCTGGCGACGAAGCTCGGGCGCATGAGCCGCGAGCAGGACCGCACCGGCGACAAGTGGCTGACGGCCCGGGCCCGTCGCATCAGCAGCGTCGGGTTGCTGCTGTTCGCGCTCACGGCCGCGTTCGCGTCGTTCGACTGGCTGATGAGCCTCGATTATCACTGGTTCAGCACGATGTTCGGCGTCTACTTCTTCGCCGGGGCCATTCGTGCGGCCGTCGCGCTCATCACGATCATCTTGTGCGTATTGATGATTCGCGGCAAGCTTGGGGCGGCCTTCACGAAGGAGCACCTGCACGACACCGGTAAGCTGCTCTTTGCGTTCACGGTCTTCTGGGCATACATCACGTTCTGCCAGTATTTCCTCATCTGGTACAGCAACATCCCCGAAGAGACGGCGTGGTACAACGCCCGCGTCAGCCCGGCGTGGCAGCCGTTCCCTGCCATCATGGTCGCGTTCAACTTCGTGCTGCCGTTCCTGCTTCTGTTGGTGCGCGTGCTGAAGCGCAACCCGCGCACGCTGGCCCCCATCGCCCTGATCTGCATGATCGCCTACGCGATGGATCTGTACTTCGTCGTTCGCGCGATGATCGGCGCCGCGCCGTGGGACCACATGCTCATCGACTTCTTTGGCCTGCTCGGCCCGCTCTGCCTGTTCTTGGGCGTCGTCATCCGCAAGATCGGCACCGCGCCGCTCATACCCTTGAAAGACCCTCGCCTGCACGAGGTGCTGGGCCACAAGAACTACGTCTGAAAGCCGACTCCCACCCATGTCAACCCCTCACCACCACACCCACATCCACGAGACCGCGCCGCTGCACGACGCGCCCGACGACTGGCACGACCATGCCCGCGATGAGAAGCCCCAGCACGCCCACGCCGAGGTTGGCAACGCGCCGCTCATCACCGGTGTCGGTGTCGGCCTGTTCCTCGTCATCGTGTTCGCGTGCGTCGCGGTATATGCCTATTACACCTGGTACATCACCGCCCGCCTCTCGTACACCGAAGTCGCCTTCAGCGAGACATCTCCCGCGATTCAGGCCCGCAAATACAAGCAGGATGCCTACCTGCGGCTGAAATCCGGCGGACCCGTCGCCATTCCCGCCGAAGGCGAGGCCCCGGCGATCAACTACACGCTCGGTCAGATGGACCAGGTCATCGCGGCGGCCGCGGCCAAGCCGGCTGTCCCACCCGCCGAGCCTCCCGTCGCGCCAATGCCCGCCACCCCGCGACAGCCCGCGGCAAAGCCCCAGTAGGTATTTTCCAACTTCGATGTTCCACCGCATTCGCCAACTCGCCCTCCGCCTCACCCGCCTTGCCTCGGGTGTTGTCGCCGTGGGAACGTTGGTTGTGCTCGCGCGTACACCGGCCGCAAGGGCCGACGATGCCCCTTCCTCTCCCTTCGACGCTCTGAATGCCGAACGCGGCCCCGACCTTCGGCCCGCCGAAGTCCGCGGGATGAACATCGAGAACAAGCTCGGCGACATCATTCCCACCGGCCTCACCTTCACGAACGTGGATGGCGGCGAGGTCAAGCTTGCGGAGTTCTTCAATCGCCCCTCGCCGACCGGCACGCACAACAAGCCGGTCGTGCTGATGATGGTGTACTACCGCTGCCCGATCCTCTGTCCGCTCGTCCTCGAGAAGTTCACCAAGACGCTCAACCAAATCGAGTTCACCGCCGGCACCGAGTTCGACGCGCTGGTGGTCAGCTTCGATCCCAAGGACACGCCGCGCGACTCGGTCCAGCAGCGGGCCAATCAACTGCTCTTCTACAAGCCCCCGACCACCGACAGCGTGCGCGATGGCTGGAACTTCCTCACCTGCGACAAGACCCCCGAGAACGCCAAAGCGCTCGCCGATGCCCTCGGCTTTCCCTACCGCTATGTGCCAGGTGCCGATCAATACTCCCACGGTGCGGCCGTATTCGTCCTCACGCCCGAGGGCAAAATCTCGCGTTACCTGCTCGGCATGAACTACCCCGCCCGCGATGTGCGGCTCGCCCTGATCGAGGCCGGTCAGGGCAAGATCGGCAGCCTCGTCGATCGCTTCACTTTCTGGTGCTATCACTACGATCCGACCACCGGCAGCTACACGCTGGTCGCGCTCCGCGTCATGCAGATCGGTGCGGCTGGCTGCGCAATCGCCCTGGGCGGCTTCATCGGACTGATGTTCGCCCACGAGCGCCGCAAGCGCCGCCGGATGGGCACCGCCGCTTCGTTTCGCGGCCACTCGTCCTCGGCTCTCTCGGAGAACTTGGTGCGGACGACCTCAGCATTGGCACCGGCCCTCGGTGCCGGCGCTTGAACAGGACACGATCTCGATGAACGTCGCTTTGACATTGGCCGCGGCCGCGAAGAGTGGGGGGGGAGGGAGCGCAAACTTCTTCTCTCCGGCCTATTGGTTCGGCTCTTCCGGCGCTTCGGCTCAGGCCAAAGACACCGAGTGGCTGTTCATGTACATCCTCTGGGTCAACATCGCCTCGTTCATCCTGCTGATGATCCTGGTTCTGTGGTTCGCCTACAAGTATCACCGCGGCAAGGAAAAGCAGAACTACCAGGCTTCGGTGGCCCACAACACGCCCCTCGAGCTCGCGTGGTCGATCATCCCGCTGCTCGTGATGGTGCCGATTTTCTATTACGGATTCACGGGCTATATCGACAAGCTGGCCGCGCCGTCCGATGCCGAGGTGATCAACATCTACGGCCAGAAGTGGCAGTGGCGAGCGGTGTACAAGAACGGTGCCGAGCCGCGAGAGACGACGTTCCTCACCAAGACCGGGACCAACGTACCCGAGATCATCGTGCCCGCCGGCCGTCCGGTGAAGCTCATCATGACCAGCGACGACGTGCTGCACGCTTTTTTCATTCCCGATTTCCGCACCAAGATGGACGTGATCCCCAACCGCTATACCAGCATGTGGTTCCTGCCCGAAGAGAAGGAAAACGCGGTCTACAAGGTCTTCTGCGCCGAATATTGCGGCGACAAGCACTCGGAGATGGGTGCGCAGATCCGCGTGCTCAGCGCCAAGGCCTACGAGGACACCATCTTCAAGTGGGCCAACGGCCCCGACGGCAAATGGACGCTGCGCGACTACGGCGAAAACCTCTATAAGGGCAAGTGTTCGTCCTGCCACTCCATCGATGGCTCGCCCAACACCGGCCCGACTTGGAAGAACCACTTCGGCTACTCGCACGACTACGTCGATCATGCCCCCGCGGTCGCAGACGACCAATGGCTCAATGATCACATCCTCAACTCCCAGCTCGCGGTCGTCAAGGGCTACGGCAAGCCGAGCCAGATGCCCGTCTTTCAGGGCCAGCTCAACGCGCTGCAGGTGCAATCGCTGATCGTCTACATGCGAACCCTCTCGGACAAGAAAGATCAGGCCCAGATCGATGCCGATGAGGCCGCGTACATCAAGCAGAAGGAAGCCGCCGCCAAGGCCAAGGCCGATGGCGTCGCCAAGTAGTCCCTGACCCATTCGTTCATTCCGCTTTCACGACCTCTTCAATCGAGGTTCCAAGACCCATGTCAAGCATCACCAACAAAGACGCGGCAGGACTTGCCCACGGAAAGGCCCACGGTGGTGGCGGCCACCACTCGGGCGACGACCACGAGCACCACAGCTACCTTCACCCCAAGCCCACCATCCTCGCCACCATCAAGGATTGGGCCACGACGATCGATCACAAGAAGATCGGCGTCATGTACCTGTTCGCCATCCTCTTCATGTTTTTTCTCGGTGGAATGGCGGCGCTGACGGTGCGGGCTGAACTCTGGTTCCCCACGACGGTCGATCCGAAAACCGGCGTGGTCAGCGGCCAGTTCCTCCAGATGTTCATGACCGGCGACGGCAAGGACTGGAGCAAGGCCAACAAGTTCTACAACCAGATGATGACCCTGCACGGGCTCATCATGGTCTTCCTGGTGATCGTGCCCAGCGTGCCCGCGTCGCTGGGCAACTTCCTGTTGCCCTTGATGATCGGTGCCAAGGACGTGGCCTTTCCCCGGCTCAACCTCGCCTCGTGGTACGTCTACCTGACCGGCTCGCTGCTGGCGATCTTCGTGGTCCTGCTCGGCGGGGTCGATACCGGGTGGACGTTCTACACGCCTTATTCGACGACGACGGACAACGAATATCACAAAGTCACATGGATGGTCGCATCGGCGTTCATCCTCGGGTTCAGCTCGATATTTACCGGGCTCAACTTCGTCGTGACGGTCCACAAGCTCCGCGCCCCCGGCATGGGCTGGTTCGACATGCCGCTCTTCGTCTGGGGCATCTACGGCACCGCGATCATCCAGGTGCTCGCCACGCCGGTCATCGGCATCACGCTGGCCCTCATGGTCTTCGAGACCACGTTCAACGTCGGCATCTTCGATCCCCGCCTCGGCGGAGATCCGGTGCTCTTCCAGCACTTTTTCTGGTTCTACAGCCACCCGGTGGTCTATGTGATGATCCTGCCCGGCATGGCGATCGTCAACGAGCTTGTGGCCGTCGGCTGCCGCAAGAAAATTTTCGGGTACCGCGCCGTCGCGTTCAGCACGCTCGCCATCGCCGGCATCTCGTTCGTCGTCTGGGGCCACCACCTGTTCACCAGCGAGGGCGAGGTCGCGGCTGTCATCTTCAGCGCGCTCACCTTCCTGGTCGCGATTCCGTCCGCGGTCAAGATCTTCAACTGGATCGCCACGCTCTACAAAGGCTCGATCAACCTCAACACGCCCACGCTCTATGCGCTGGCGTTCCTGTGGCTCTTCTCGATCGGCGGCCTTACGGGCCTGTTCCTCGGTGCGCTCTCGGTCGATCTGCACCTCCACGATACTTATTTCATCGTGGCGCACTTCCACTATGTGATGATGGGCGGCACGATCATCGCCTTCATCGGCGGCATCCACCTGTGGTGGCCGAAGATGTTCGGCAAGATGTACAGCGAGTTCTGGGCCCGCATCGGCTGGTTCTTCGTCTTCGTCGGCTTCAACGTCACCTTCTTCCCGCAGTTCGTCATGGGCACCCGCGGCATGCCCCGCCGCTACGCCAACTACGTCGATGAGTTCCAGCTCTACCACCAGATCTCCACCGTCGGTGCCTTCCTGCTGTTGATCGGGTTCCTCGTCCACCTGCTGACGTTCATTCAATCGCTGGTCGCGGGCAAGAAAGCCCTGCCCAATCCGTACGGCGCGCTGACGCTGGAATGGACCAACGCCGCCAGCCCGCCCATCGAGCACAACTTCGACCACGAGCCGGTCGTGACGCACGGCCCGTACGACTACGACGACGTCATCCCACCCCAGACCCCGCCGGGCGAGTTCGCCCTGCCCAAGCCCTCGGCGCGACCGATCGAGCATTAGAGAGCCCGGAACGCAAGCTCCGCCTTGCACTCCTCACCATTCACTCCTCACTCTTCGGTTCTCCCCTCCCATGGCCACCATCGACCTCGGACATCACGGCACGCACGGCTCACCGGATCATGGGCACTCGTCCATCGACCCCTCGCGCCCGTACCACGAGCGTTACCACGCCGCCCACCACTTCATCGACCGCGAGCATGAGTTCGACGCGGTGAAGATGGGCGTCTGGCTTTTCCTCGCCACCGAAGTGCTGCTCTTCAGCGGCATGTTCGTCGGCTACGCCATCCTCCGCATCTGGTATCCCGAGGCCTTCATCGGCGGCTCCGGCCTGCTCGATGTCAAGTGGGGCCTCATCAACACCGTCGTGCTGCTGGCCTCCAGCTACACCGTTGCTTCCGGCGTGCGCCACGCCCAGACCGGCAATCAGAAGTGGCTCCGCATCAATATCGTCATCACCTTCCTCTGCGGCCTGGCCTTCCTGCTCATCAAGTTCATCTTCGAGTACGCCCACAAGATCGAGGTCGGCCTGCTCCCCGGCAAGTTCTACCACTACGCCCACCCGACCAGCGCCCACGAGCCGCTCTGGTGGGGCATCTACTGGTGCGCCACCGGCATTCACGCCAGCCACGTCATCGTCGGCCTGGGCCTGTTCGCGTGGCTCTACATCCGCTCCCGCAAGCAGCACTTCGGTCCCGGCCACTACAACGCCGTCGAAGGCGTCGGCCTCTACTGGCACATCGTCGACATCGTCTGGATCTTTCTCTTCCCGCTCCTGTACCTCATCCACTAAGCAGAACTTCACCTGGGAGACACAGAGGATGAACGCAGACTGACGCGGATCTAGCCAAACCAAATTCCCGTCCTCTGATACGCGTTCATCTGCGTCGATCCGCGGCCCGTCTTCCCGCTTTTTCTCAGTGTCTCTGTGGTGCATCTCTCCGACCCGAGCCTCACTATGTCCCTCACCGACCCAACCCCCGGTTCCCACGCCGCCTCCTTCGACGCCCACGGTCACAAGGACCACGGCCACGTCATCGTCAGCATCTGGACACTGCGCGCCGTGCTCACCATCCTGCTCTTCTTCACCTTCGCCACCGTCGGTGCGGCCTGGGCCGAGCAGTGGATCGGTGCCACCTTCAATATCGTCATTCCGCAGTGGATCAACGTCTTCGTCGCGCTCTCCATCGCGGTCGTCAAGACCACGCTGGTCGTCATGTTTTTCATGCAGCTCCGCTACGACAACCCGCTCAACACGATGATCTTCATCTTCACGATGATCACCGTCGCCTTCTTCCTCGGGTTCACCGCCCTCGACCTGGGAAACCGCCAGACCATCGATCGCTTCAAGATGAACAGCATTTATGACGGCGGACGCATCATCTCCGGCGGCGGCTTCATCGCCACGCCCGATGCGAAGCTGGTCGAGCGCGCCGAGCTCGATGCCGCCACCAAGGCCGCGAATCCCTACGTATACGTCAACGTCAAGGGCGACGAGTCGATGGTCGAGCGGGCCCGCCGCCTCGCCGCCGAACGCAAGCAGCTGAATATCGCGGAAGAGGGCCACGGCGAGCACCACGCGCACCATGGTCACAACGATCAGCACGGCGACATCACCCAGGCGGGCTATCGCCGCGATGTCCCCGCTCTTGGCAGTTCCAGCAACCTCAGCCGTCCCATCACGGGTGTCACGCTCCCCGGCTTTGCCGACCCCGACGCCGCCAAACCCGGCGCGACCCCCACCGCGCCCGCGACATCGGGCGGCCATTGAGCCGCAGTCCCCATCCGCGAATGCCCCACCGAAAACGCAACGCTTGGCTCCTTACGCTGATCTTCGGCGCGGCCTTTCTCGGCGCGGCCTGGTTCATGGCCCACAAAATCGACCGCTTCAACAAGGCCCGTCAGTTCCAGCACTGGCACATCGAGCCGATCCGGGGGCGCATCATCCGCGTGCCCGGTTTTCCCCTCGTAACACTCGCCGACAGCGAAGATGCGGCCGGCAATTTCGCCGTCAAGCTCTCGCTCGGCGAGGGCGACGCGGCTCGCGTGCAGTTCATCCAGGTTCGCAAGCCGCCCGCGCTCAACCTGCCCGATTTGGGCATCTACGAAGAGTGGCTCCGCGTCCTCGCCATCAACGAAGTAGTCCGCGATGAAGCGGGCGTTCAGTCGGCCAAACCCGGCTCCGAGCATCTGATGGTTGTTGTCCGCCGCACGCCGGAGGGCTTCGATCCCGCCTCGTGGGGCTCGGTGCGGCGAACCGAGTGGCTCTTCGACTACTACGACATCCGGGCCGATGGTTCGCTTGTCACCCAATCGCGGCGCTGGCCGATGTCGTCAGACCGCTACGAAAAAGCGTTCCAAACCCGAGCGGCCGCGCCGGATTCCGCTCCGCGATTCAAGGAACTCGCCGCCATCGCCCCCTTGCAGGAGCGCACGCTGGAATACCTCGCCGCGCTGCACGTCATCCCCAAGCTCAACGTCCCCAAGTACAAGTTCACCGACACCGCGTTTAGCCCTCGCGTGCTCGGGTGGACGCTGCCAGTCTGCATGTTGAGCGGGCTGGGGTTCACCCTTGCGCTCTTCTTCGCGGTGGCGATGCGCGGCAAGCCCGCGAGCACGGTGTGATGCCAGGGGCGGGGCGGGCGTGGGGCAATGAAAAAACCCCGGCACCATGCCGAGGTCTTTGATAAGTCGAGTCGCAAACTCCGATTCGCTCACTTCATGATGTCTTCGCGCGGGGCCGCACGCGGCCTCGGCGCGGGGATGGGGGCGCTCGGCGACGGCATCGCGTCTCCGCTCGGTCCGCCCACTGAGCGGCCGGTCGCCCGCGTCAGATAGACCTCGACCCGCCGGTTCCGCGGCGTGTTTCCGTTGGCGTTGTTCGACACCATCGGCTCAAACTCGCCGCGTCCCGCAACCTCGAACCGCTGGGCCGCGACGCCCATGCCCACCAGGTCGGTGCGCACGCTGATCGCCCGGTGCGCCGAGAGGTGCATGTTGGTCGGATGCCGGGCCTTGTTCCGCGAAATCGGCTGGCTGTCGGTGTGACCCATCACCTTGATGTCATAGGCCAGCGCCGCGCTGTTGAGGATGCTCGCGAGCTGCTGCAGCGTCGGGCGGGCCGAGGCGTTGACCTCGTCCGATCCCGACGCGAACGTCACATCCGACTTGAACCTCAGCACCCCGCTGACGGGGTCGTATTCCAGCATGTCGGGGTGCTGGGCAGCGAGGTCGCGGAGGGCCGCATCGGTCTGCGGGTCGAGCGACCCGAACTTCATACCTTTGAGCCGGGCCAGCATGTCGTTGTACTTCTCATCCATGCCCTTGCCGCTCGACATCATCGAGTCCAGCTGCATCTGCAGGTCGAGCATCGCCTTGTCGCGGGCCGAGAGCGCCGCCTGCAACTGCTGGTTCGTTTGTTCAGCGACTCGTTCTCCGCCTGCAGGGCCGTGACGCGCTCCTGCAGCGCCCGGTTGGCCTCGAGCAGGTTGTTTCCGCCCGCGTTGCACCCAACGAGGCCCATCGCCGCGATGCTCAGCATCGTGAACGCCATGACCATTCTGGTCCATCCACTCCGGCCGCCCCCGCTCTCGCACATGTCCATCCGTTGCTCCTTCGCTGGAATACTGTCCCCGAGGCTTGTGACGCGCACAATCACCGCGGAGCCGGAGGGTATCGACGCCCGCGCGAAACATCCATGAATCCGGCGGGCCAGCTCCCCTTTTTTCCACCGATGCCCGCCACTGACACCCATCGCCGACTCGTGCGAATCGACGCGCTGGCCGCGGCCGACGGCGCGGGGTTCTTCGCTTCGCCGGCCTCGATCCTCATCGAGTTTGTGAATCCTGGTCCTTCCGGCTGGCACACCCGCCTGCTCGCGGCCGGCCCGACCACCGAGATCGCCCGCCACGAAGCCCACACCGGCGGCCGAGTCCTGGCCGTTTCTCGCCCGGGATCAGTCCTTATCCCCGGCCTCGTCAACGCACACGCACACCTCGATCTCACCCATTTAGGGCCTCGCACCCACGACCCTTCCGCTGGGTTCGTCGCATGGATCGACATGATCCGCGCCGGCAGGCTTGCCGAGGATGCCGATATTGCCAAATCGGTCGAACACGGCCTTCGGCTTTCGCTTGCCGCCGGGACGGTCGCTATCGGCGACATCGCCGGCGCGCCCCGCGGCCGACCCTCCCTCGCCCCGTGGCGCACCATGTGCAAACTCGGCATTCGAGGCGTGTCATATCTGGAGTTCTTCGGCATCGGCCAGACGGTTGCTCGGTCGTGGGCGCTCCTGCCCGAAACACTGGCCGCGGCCGCTGCGGAGGAATCGGCCTTTGCCGGACGCTCCGCCCGATTGGGCCTCTCGCCGCACGCGACCACGACCGTTGCCCGAAAGCTCTACCTCGACGCCGTGGCACTGGCTCGGACTGGGGATGTGGGGGGAGTTGGTGGGGACCGGTCCATGTGTACCCACCTTGCTGAGACGCCGGAGGAGCGCGAGTTTATCGCCGCCGGAACCGGCCCCCACCGTGAGCTTCTCGAACGCCTCGGAGTCTGGGAACCTTCGATCATCGAAGACCTCGGCCGCGGCCTGCACCCAGTCGCCCACTTGGCCGACATTCTCCGATCGCGCCCGATGACCGTCGCCCACGTCAACGACGCGCCCGACGAAGCGATTGCGATCCTGGCCGCGACCGGAACATCGGTCGTTTACTGCCCCCATGCCTCGGCCTATTTTGGTGCCGAGCGCCACTTCGGCCCGCACCGTTACCGCGACATGCTCGCGGCCGGGATCAACGTGGCCATCGGTACCGATTCGATCGTGAATCTGCCGCCGGCCGCCGCTGGAATGCCGTCCGCGACGACGCCCATCGACGATGCCTCCGGCATCAGCATTTGGCAAGAACTTCGCTTCCTATACGCGCGCGATGGAACCGCTCCGACGACCCTGCTCAGAATGGCGACGGTCAACGGTGCCCATGCGCTGCAGTTCGACTCCGCTCCGTTTGCCTTCACCCGCGGCGCACCACTGGCCGGCTTGCTGGCGGTCAAAGTGAACGAAACCTCGCCGCTCGATTTGCCGGGCCGAGCGCTCGCGGCCGCCCTGACATCGCCCCACGCACCCGAACTCCTATTCACCGATAACCATTCCGGTCTGACGGGAATTTTGGCCGAAACCGCCCGTCCGTCACCTACAGTTACGGCCTGAATCGCGCCTGACGGCGTAAGTGCAGGCAGGAAGCTTCACACGTCCATGAGCGCCAAGTGGATCCGGGCCAAAAAATGGGATGACCAGCACCTCACCGGGTGGAAGTGGCCGGTCTGGGCGGTTCTGCGCATGTTCTCCACAGTGCCGACCGCGGTGGTCCTGCTCTCGCTGGTCGCCCTCTATGGCACTTTGGCTTCGGTGCCGATTGGCCTCATCGCGCTCGCGCCCACCTACCTCGTCTATGCCCTGACCGGCGTGGTTTGGCTTGCCCTGCTCGCGGCTCTTCCGATATGGATGCTGTCGCGCGGCTTGCGGCGCACACGCCTCGACGCCGGCGCACGCTTCGCCATCGTGTTCGTGTCGGCGATTCTCGCGACCGTCGCGGCCGCGGCGCTATGGGCGATGCTGATCTGGCCGCTCGTCAACCACAGCCCGCATACGCAAAGCGGCTTCCGCTTCTTCGGGTCGTTCGTCGATCGCTACAGCTCCGTGCAGTTCCGCCGGCTTCCGGTGATGGAGATGTCGGAGCTGGAGTTTTATTCGTGGTGGCCGCTGCGGGTGGTGCTGGTGCTGTTTGTCATCAACATGGTGACAGCGACCATCCGTCGAATCGAGTTTCGGTTTCCTTACATCGGTGTACTGACCGTCCACACCGGCATCGTCACCATTGCGCTGGGCAGCATCTACTACTCGTCGCAGAAGCAGGAGGGTGACATGATCCTCTTCGCGGGCGAGCCCGACGAATCGGGCAAGCCCGGCCCCGGCGCACCCGAGAGCGGTTTTTATGACAACACCCGCCCGGCCCTCTGGGTCACGCAGCGGCCCGAGCAAGGCTGGGAGCAGCGTCCCCTCCGCGGTGTGCCGCGCTACAACGACTACCACCTCAACGCGCTTGGACTGACCGATCTCCCGCCGATGGCCCGCGGTGACACCCCCGACCGCGGGCCATCGGCGGGAGATCGGTCAGTCCAAGCG
>Ga0163150_10002790_pt1 | contig 25889 bp, 16 predicted proteins | sample OliLakLV19P2IB_FD_148628 | JGI IMG/M metagenome (GOLD analysis project Ga0163150, IMG submission 148628) | Freshwater microbial mat bacterial communities from Lake Vanda, McMurdo Dry Valleys, Antarctica - Oligotrophic Lake LV.19.P2.IB | ecosystem: Environmental > Aquatic > Freshwater > Lake >...
CCAACACGCCCCGTTAACAGGCGATAGATTTCTGGTCTGCAACTTGAGTAAACTTTTTTGAACAGGAAGTGCGAGGTAGCACAAAAAAAGCCCCGGCCAGTGAAAACTGCCGGGGCGATTATGTTTTTTCTGAAAGTATTGTTTCAACAGCCACTCAAACCAAATCCTGAAGTGAAAATGATAAGGTCGATTACGTTGACAACGCCATTGCCGTCAAAATCGGCACAACCTCCATTACTATTACCGAACGCTCCCATAAATAGAAGTAGATCAGGAGTAGTGACCGATCCACTGTTATCAAGATCAGCAGCACATCCACTTCCGGTAAAGTAAACGCAATCCTGAATAGTGCATCCAACAAGATCTGTAACGGTGCAACAAATCTGTCCATAACCTCCAGTTATAGAAGTGTTTTCCATATCCAGGAAGTCGATTATCAACCAACTTGGGCCACTCCAACTGAAAGTAAATGGTGGAGTTCCTCCGGTTGGCGTAATGCTGAAACCACCTCCACAATTATTGCCGGCTGGTTCAACGATGTTGGCGTTGAACGCATTACTAGGTACATATAAGTAAAGATTAACATAAGTATTCTGGATTCCAAGGTTTGTTGGACCAACCAGTATACAGTTGTATCCACCGGCACCAATCCCTGTCGCGCAGGTGTTGGTGTATGGAATACCGTCACAGAAAATCGTAAATGGCATCAACGTGGCATCTGTCACACAAATGGAACCATTCGCTCCGTTGCAATCCGCAGGGGTAATGGCAAATGAATTTGCTCCAGGGCATGTGCCGAACGTAACGCAGAAAGTGTGCGTGGTATATGCGCCACCTGCTTCAAAGGCAGTCACGGTGTAGCTTGCCGGAAATACAGATGAGAATGTCAACGAAGTATCGAAAGGGAAAAATGTGTTGCTACCCGGTGTCGGATTGATAATCCACATGGCAGGAAACCCAAAAGGAGTAACCGGTGTCAAAGTTGCAGTTACTGTTCCGGAAGCACAATCGTAAGTAGCTGTCATTGTGAATGGCTCACCTCCTGTACATTGGGCATGGCCAGCAAAAGGTAATGCGAATGCGAAGATCAATACGCAAAGTAAAGATTTGAAGGTGGGGGGGGGAAATACTTGGTTTTCATACGGTAGATAATTAGATGGTTTGATTATGTTTGCAAAAGAAAGTATGTTGCAAAAACAACCCAAGAAAAAAATGAAATTTCTTTTTCCACTCCTGATTTGCGTTCTGCTTGTTTCTGATCCGCTCCTTTCTCAACACCAAATATGCAAAGCTCAAAAAACTGAGGCGATTGTTGAATATACTGAAAATCGCGGACAGTGGTTTGGTGATTTTGCATTTAAGGGTTCAGTTGATGGAGCAACAGTTTTTCTGCAAGCGGATGGCTTTGTTTTCTGCGCAAGGTCAAACAAGGATGTGAACCGCATGCATGATACCCAAATTGAGTATCGTGACACTTGCACAATCCATAGTCATTGGTGGAAACAAACTTTCGAGAATTGTAACTCTGTAAAACCCAAAGGTGAACTACCCGGTAAGCAATACTACAATTATTTCTGTGGTGGGGAAGGAGTAACCTCGTATGCAGGCATTCACCCGGTGCAACGAGTGGTTTACGAGAATCTGTGGGATGGAATAGATCTCATTGTAACAAGTCAAGGATCACATTTTAAGTATGAGTTCATTGTTAAACCGAATGCCGACCCTTCCCAAATCGCATGGAATTATGATGGGCTTGATACCATGCTTTTGCAAAAGGGAGACCTTGTTCTAAGTAACTCGATCGGTAAATATTTGGATCGTGTTCCTATAGCTTATCAATTGAACAATGGTCGTATGTCCGAAATCGAAATAGCGTATTCTTTATCAAATAAGAAAGTGAGTTTTTCGATTGGTGCATTCATATCAGCGGATACACTCATAATTGACCCTGTCTTGGTCGCGTCAACTTTTGTGGGTTCAACTTCGACACAGAATGGCGTAGAGCTTTGGGGTTACCATGCAGGATATGATCAAGAAGGTAATATCTTGCTGGCAAGCATGCCATCAGAACCAGTCTTTTCGGCAACCACAGGTGCTTTTCTTATGAACTTTTCCGGTGGATATGTCGATATAGGAATTAGCAAATTTGATCCAAACGGTAACGAACTTCTATGGGCATCATATCTTGGTGGTTCGGGAAATGAAACACCCTCAACTTTTGTTTGTAGCAATCTCAATGAAGTGTACTTATGTGGGACTACTACTTCGCCAGATTTTCCAATTGCATCGAATGGATTTGACACAAGCATTGGTGGTTTTATGGATATATTCATAGTCAAAATATCGGAGGATGGCTCCGTGTTAATGGGGAGTACATATCTGGGCGGTAATTTTGGCGAAGGCAGTCATCTCACACTGCCAGATAACCTCAATAGCATTAATGCAAATTCATTTGGATTAGCATCAACACTAGAGGGAAATGTAGTTCTAGGCGCAGGTGTTTTAAACATACCTTATAGCCCTATAAATTTATTCAGTGATAGCAATTCCCTGGGCGGTATGGATGCGTGTGTATTCAGTATGAGCGAAGACCTGAGCAGCCTTCAATGGTGTACTGTCCTTTCCTCTTCTGGTGTAGATTATATAAGTGATATCGAAGTTCGGATTGACAATGCAATAGTTATGTGTGGAGGCACCAATGGATCCGATTTTCCATTCAACGATTCCGCATATTCCGAAAATACTTCAGGAGGATATGAAGGATGGGCTGCAGTTCTATCGGCAAATGGTGATGAGTTAATGGCTGGAACTTATTTTGGTTCAACAGATTCGGAGGAACTTAATATGATTGACCTCGATGAGGAAAACAATATTTGGGTAACCGGTGTATCCAATGGAATAATTCCTCAATCCAGCGGAGTTTATGCCAATGAAAATTCAAGTTTTTTCATTGCTGAATTTTCTGAGGATTTATCCAACCTTCTCATTTCAACTAAAATTGGTGGCAATGATCCAGAAGAAAACGCTTTTCAAGTCAAAGGCTTCATGGTAGACAAATGCGGACGCGTTTACGTTTCAGGACATGGATATTGGGAGAATCTTGATTCATTTGACTTAACTCCTGATGCTTTTGCTACGATTGGTGGATTCTATTGTGCAGTGTATGAACCCAATATGGCATCGCTTCAGTTCGGAACGCTATTCGGTGGTGATCATAATGACGGTGGAATCAGCCAATACGATAACAAAGGAGTGGTGTACCAAGCAGTTTGTTCATGTTCATTCCTTGCTGAAACATTGTTCACCGCACTACCCGATGCGTATGATTCAGAACAAAGTCCCTCATGTGAGGCGGCTGTTTATAAAATTGACTTCGAATCCCCCTCGGTTGTTTCCTCATTCACCTACTCCCCGCAAACCAATTGCCTTCCTTACAACATGCTGTTCAACAACTGGAGCGATAGCGCCACTTACCAATGGAACTTTGGTGATGGCAGCGGTTGGCAAAGCATACAAGACAGTTCGTTCAGTTTCTCATTCACACAAAGCGGAGACAACTTGGTTCAACTGGTGGCTTACGATATCAATTCATGCAACGTGTGGGATACCATGAAAACTGTGATTCATATACCTGATGCTGTTTCGATGATGCAAACATCCTGGACGTATGGTGAAGCGGATTTGTGCCAAAACGTTGCGAACATCCCGTTCGCTTACACCGGCACTGGCCAGAGCACTTACACATGGATACTGCCCGATGGCTCGATGGAACAGGATGTTCCATCATTGCTTGCGGTAATAAACTCAACAGGGATTTATGATGTGCAACTTGTGGCAACGGATTCTATTTGCAACTTCACGGACACACTTTCAGTTGAGTTCAACATAGGCCCACCGATTTCAGCAGCAATCGAAATTGAACAGGATTCAAACGGTTGTGTTCCGCAAGAGTTGATTGCGAATTCCATTTCCGAAAATGCAGATTCACTCAACTGGTTGGTGAACGGAAGCAGTCAAAGTTCTTCCAATCAATTCACCTATTCTTTCGATACATCAGGCGAATATGACATCACGTTGATTGCAATGGGAAGCATCGGCTGCGATCTGGATGACACTACTTCGTTCATCGTTACAATTGATGATTTGCCCTTTGTTTCTTTTTCACTTCTCGATACCATTTGCAAAAATGATGGAGTGTTTGATCTGACAACAGGCAGCCCTGCAGGCGGCACTTATTCCGGTGCAGGTGTCAGTGGAAATACTTTCGATCCCACCGTTGCGGGACTTGGCACTCACGACATCACATATTCATACACAGATGCAAACGGCTGTGCGAACTCGGCCACCGGCATGGTGATAGTGGACAACTGTACTGGTGTGGAAGAAATTGGTTTGCAAAATTCATTGCACGTGTTTCCCAATCCTGCTGCTGATGCAATCACATTTGAATCGAATCATGCAATACGATCATTGCGAATCTGGAATGCGGCAGGCGAACTTGTTGAAGATGTTCTTCCCACTAAATCACAGAAATCAATTTCAGTTGAAACTGCGAAGTGGGCGAACGGAGTTTATTTCTTCGAAGCGCAATTCGCGGATTCGGAATTTGCAAGTGGGAAGTTTGAGGTGGAGAAGTGATCCAAAGAGCCTGTTATTCCTTCTTGAATTTCTGTATGAACTGTTTTTTATTCATCACTACCACGAGGTAATAATTACCCCGTGCAAGTTCACCCACATCAATGTGTTGCGCTTCCGCAGTGGTCCCAACACGCCCCGTTAACAGGCGATAGATTTCTGGTCTGCAACTTGAGTAAACTTTTTTGAACAGGAAGTGCGAGGTAGCACAAAAAAAGCCCCGGCCAGTGAAAACTGCCGGGGCGATTATGTTTTTTCTGAAAGTATTGTTTCAACAGCCACTCAAACCAAATCCTGAAGTGAAAATGATAAGGTCGATTACGTTGACAACGCCATTGCCGTCAAAATCGGCACAACCTCCATTACTATTACCGAACGCTCCCATAAATAGAAGTAGATCAGGAGTAGTGACCGATCCACTGTTATCAAGATCAGCAGCACATCCACTTCCGGTAAAGTAAACGCAATCCTGAATAGTGCATCCAACAAGATCTGTAACGGTGCAACAAATCTGTCCATAACCTCCAGTTATAGAAGTGTTTTCCATATCCAGGAAGTCGATTATCAACCAACTTGGGCCACTCCAACTGAAAGTAAATGGTGGAGTTCCTCCGGTTGGCGTAATGCTGAAACCACCTCCACAATTATTGCCGGCTGGTTCAACGATGTTGGCGTTGAACGCATTACTAGGTACATATAAGTAAAGATTAACATAAGTATTCTGGATTCCAAGGTTTGTTGGACCAACCAGTATACAGTTGTATCCACCGGCACCAATCCCTGTCGCGCAGGTGTTGGTGTATGGAATACCGTCACAGAAAATCGTAAATGGCATCAACGTGGCATCTGTCACACAAATGGAACCATTCGCTCCGTTGCAATCCGCAGGGGTAATGGCAAATGAATTTGCTCCAGGGCATGTGCCGAACGTAACGCAGAAAGTGTGCGTGGTATATGCGCCACCTGCTTCAAAGGCAGTCACGGTGTAGCTTGCCGGAAATACAGATGAGAATGTCAACGAAGTATCGAAAGGGAAAAATGTGTTGCTACCCGGTGTCGGATTGATAATCCACATGGCAGGAAACCCAAAAGGAGTAACCGGTGTCAAAGTTGCAGTTACTGTTCCGGAAGCACAATCGTAAGTAGCTGTCATTGTGAATGGCTCACCTCCTGTACATTGGGCATGGCCAGCAAAAGGTAATGCGAATGCGAAGATCAATACGCAAAGTAAAGATTTGAAGGTGGGGGGGGGAAATACTTGGTTTTCATACGGTAGATAATTAGATGGTTTGATTATGTTTGCAAAAGAAAGTATGTTGCAAAAACAACCCAAGAAAAAAATGAAATTTCTTTTTCCACTCCTGATTTGCGTTCTGCTTGTTTCTGATCCGCTCCTTTCTCAACACCAAATATGCAAAGCTCAAAAAACTGAGGCGATTGTTGAATATACTGAAAATCGCGGACAGTGGTTTGGTGATTTTGCATTTAAGGGTTCAGTTGATGGAGCAACAGTTTTTCTGCAAGCGGATGGCTTTGTTTTCTGCGCAAGGTCAAACAAGGATGTGAACCGCATGCATGATACCCAAATTGAGTATCGTGACACTTGCACAATCCATAGTCATTGGTGGAAACAAACTTTCGAGAATTGTAACTCTGTAAAACCCAAAGGTGAACTACCCGGTAAGCAATACTACAATTATTTCTGTGGTGGGGAAGGAGTAACCTCGTATGCAGGCATTCACCCGGTGCAACGAGTGGTTTACGAGAATCTGTGGGATGGAATAGATCTCATTGTAACAAGTCAAGGATCACATTTTAAGTATGAGTTCATTGTTAAACCGAATGCCGACCCTTCCCAAATCGCATGGAATTATGATGGGCTTGATACCATGCTTTTGCAAAAGGGAGACCTTGTTCTAAGTAACTCGATCGGTAAATATTTGGATCGTGTTCCTATAGCTTATCAATTGAACAATGGTCGTATGTCCGAAATCGAAATAGCGTATTCTTTATCAAATAAGAAAGTGAGTTTTTCGATTGGTGCATTCATATCAGCGGATACACTCATAATTGACCCTGTCTTGGTCGCGTCAACTTTTGTGGGTTCAACTTCGACACAGAATGGCGTAGAGCTTTGGGGTTACCATGCAGGATATGATCAAGAAGGTAATATCTTGCTGGCAAGCATGCCATCAGAACCAGTCTTTTCGGCAACCACAGGTGCTTTTCTTATGAACTTTTCCGGTGGATATGTCGATATAGGAATTAGCAAATTTGATCCAAACGGTAACGAACTTCTATGGGCATCATATCTTGGTGGTTCGGGAAATGAAACACCCTCAACTTTTGTTTGTAGCAATCTCAATGAAGTGTACTTATGTGGGACTACTACTTCGCCAGATTTTCCAATTGCATCGAATGGATTTGACACAAGCATTGGTGGTTTTATGGATATATTCATAGTCAAAATATCGGAGGATGGCTCCGTGTTAATGGGGAGTACATATCTGGGCGGTAATTTTGGCGAAGGCAGTCATCTCACACTGCCAGATAACCTCAATAGCATTAATGCAAATTCATTTGGATTAGCATCAACACTAGAGGGAAATGTAGTTCTAGGCGCAGGTGTTTTAAACATACCTTATAGCCCTATAAATTTATTCAGTGATAGCAATTCCCTGGGCGGTATGGATGCGTGTGTATTCAGTATGAGCGAAGACCTGAGCAGCCTTCAATGGTGTACTGTCCTTTCCTCTTCTGGTGTAGATTATATAAGTGATATCGAAGTTCGGATTGACAATGCAATAGTTATGTGTGGAGGCACCAATGGATCCGATTTTCCATTCAACGATTCCGCATATTCCGAAAATACTTCAGGAGGATATGAAGGATGGGCTGCAGTTCTATCGGCAAATGGTGATGAGTTAATGGCTGGAACTTATTTTGGTTCAACAGATTCGGAGGAACTTAATATGATTGACCTCGATGAGGAAAACAATATTTGGGTAACCGGTGTATCCAATGGAATAATTCCTCAATCCAGCGGAGTTTATGCCAATGAAAATTCAAGTTTTTTCATTGCTGAATTTTCTGAGGATTTATCCAACCTTCTCATTTCAACTAAAATTGGTGGCAATGATCCAGAAGAAAACGCTTTTCAAGTCAAAGGCTTCATGGTAGACAAATGCGGACGCGTTTACGTTTCAGGACATGGATATTGGGAGAATCTTGATTCATTTGACTTAACTCCTGATGCTTTTGCTACGATTGGTGGATTCTATTGTGCAGTGTATGAACCCAATATGGCATCGCTTCAGTTCGGAACGCTATTCGGTGGTGATCATAATGACGGTGGAATCAGCCAATACGATAACAAAGGAGTGGTGTACCAAGCAGTTTGTTCATGTTCATTCCTTGCTGAAACATTGTTCACCGCACTACCCGATGCGTATGATTCAGAACAAAGTCCCTCATGTGAGGCGGCTGTTTATAAAATTGACTTCGAATCCCCCTCGGTTGTTTCCTCATTCACCTACTCCCCGCAAACCAATTGCCTTCCTTACAACATGCTGTTCAACAACTGGAGCGATAGCGCCACTTACCAATGGAACTTTGGTGATGGCAGCGGTTGGCAAAGCATACAAGACAGTTCGTTCAGTTTCTCATTCACACAAAGCGGAGACAACTTGGTTCAACTGGTGGCTTACGATATCAATTCATGCAACGTGTGGGATACCATGAAAACTGTGATTCATATACCTGATGCTGTTTCGATGATGCAAACATCCTGGACGTATGGTGAAGCGGATTTGTGCCAAAACGTTGCGAACATCCCGTTCGCTTACACCGGCACTGGCCAGAGCACTTACACATGGATACTGCCCGATGGCTCGATGGAACAGGATGTTCCATCATTGCTTGCGGTAATAAACTCAACAGGGATTTATGATGTGCAACTTGTGGCAACGGATTCTATTTGCAACTTCACGGACACACTTTCAGTTGAGTTCAACATAGGCCCACCGATTTCAGCAGCAATCGAAATTGAACAGGATTCAAACGGTTGTGTTCCGCAAGAGTTGATTGCGAATTCCATTTCCGAAAATGCAGATTCACTCAACTGGTTGGTGAACGGAAGCAGTCAAAGTTCTTCCAATCAATTCACCTATTCTTTCGATACATCAGGCGAATATGACATCACGTTGATTGCAATGGGAAGCATCGGCTGCGATCTGGATGACACTACTTCGTTCATCGTTACAATTGATGATTTGCCCTTTGTTTCTTTTTCACTTCTCGATACCATTTGCAAAAATGATGGAGTGTTTGATCTGACAACAGGCAGCCCTGCAGGCGGCACTTATTCCGGTGCAGGTGTCAGTGGAAATACTTTCGATCCCACCGTTGCGGGACTTGGCACTCACGACATCACATATTCATACACAGATGCAAACGGCTGTGCGAACTCGGCCACCGGCATGGTGATAGTGGACAACTGTACTGGTGTGGAAGAAATTGGTTTGCAAAATTCATTGCACGTGTTTCCCAATCCTGCTGCTGATGCAATCACATTTGAATCGAATCATGCAATACGATCATTGCGAATCTGGAATGCGGCAGGCGAACTTGTTGAAGATGTTCTTCCCACTAAATCACAGAAATCAATTTCAGTTGAAACTGCGAAGTGGGCGAACGGAGTTTATTTCTTCGAAGCGCAATTCGCGGATTCGGAATTTGCAAGTGGGAAGTTTGAGGTGGAGAAGTGATCCAAAGAGCCTGTTATTCCTTCTTGAATTTCTGTATGAACTGTTTTTTATTCATCACTACCACGAGGTAATAATTACCCCGTGCAAGTTCACCCACATCAATGTGTTGCGCTTCCGCAGTGGTCTTCCTTTCTTCGTTGCGGATTGTTCTTCCCATGTCATCAACAATGATGATCTGAATTTCGGTATCCGTTATTCCTGCCACGAAAAGATCATCCAATACAGGATTGGGATAAAGAGTAAATGCGTGTTGGTTGTTTTCGAAAATGGATGCGGTGCCATCAATCACCACGCTATCCAGCAATGTAATATTTCCACACGGACTATAAACATCCAATACGAAATAGTATGTACCCGAGCCGGGAAAAATAGTAGCCCCCACATCCCCCACTTCCCAAGTGGTGGTGTCCTGTCCATTATCCACCAGCACCGAATCCACGGTGAATGCTGCTTCCAGGTTAATGGTTGTAAAGAACCCTGATGTGTCGAAAACAAGATCGGCCCACACTAGTGGATTGATGTTCCATTGTTCCTCGTTGCCTGATACTGTTTCCTGGACAAACTGCTGTATGATTTCAGCATCGTCAGGAGTAACGCCATCCGGCACATAGCCGCCTGCTGCTGATTGACCGAAAATGACGGTGTACAAGGTGGCAGCAGCAAGGTAAGTTCCTGCAACCTTAGGATGATGGTTGTCCACGTCATAAAGCGGCATTTCACCATCGGTGTAGTCAACAATACTTCGCCATACTTCGCCCACAGGTGCTGCCCATGCATCATTGAGTTGTGCCAATTGCAGGTATCGCGAGGTGAGAGAATCCTGCTGACCATCAAAACTGCAAACCCACGGATACTCATCACAGTTTTCCACATCGCCTTCTTTTCCTGCCCATGTCATGAAGAAAATGGGTTTTATGCACTCATAATTTTCGCGGGCATAGCTGCATAGATCTGAAGCCGATTCTGCTACCTCAGTTTCAAAAATTTCAGTGCTCAATGCCGGCAATTGGTGTTGCTCCTGCAGCACAATGTGATCCCAGTCCTCCATGGGAATCCAGCCCAGCGTTTGCGCGTTGGTGGTATGATCATCCAGCGTCATGGTGTTGGGCGCATTCATTCCCCAATACAGCGAATCGCCCAATGAGGCAGCAATCAATTGGATGGTAAGTGGCAAATCGTTATGGTTGGTATAGCTGTCGCCTAGGAACAAAACTTTTTTAGTGTCGTCCTGTGCTTTTGACAAAATGGTGAGTGAGATGAAAGCAAGTGTAAAAAGGGTTTTCATGGATTGAAATTTTCGCCAAAGAAAAACAGAATTGATCAATGATCGAAAGAAATACAGCAACGGTTAGCATGAGATTGCAACCAGCCTGTTGTTGGCAATGGCATAAACCTGATCGCCCGCTGCCGGATGTATGATATGGGAACCGGTGAACGATCCGAATGCTGGCATCACCACCCTATGTTTCATCACATAAAAACAGGGCATCACTACGCTGCGCATTACTCGCGATGAAAGCCGGTAGGCCGGATGTATGTGGCCGCAAACGTTGATGAATTCCTTGCTGATATCTTCCACTGGTTCATGTGTGAGCAACAGATCACCCAGGTTCTTGCACTTCATCATCTGGAATAAAGCGTTGGAATAAATTTCGCGCTTCAGTATGTCGTGATTGCCAAGAATGAGAGTTCGTTGCACCTGCGGATAGTTATCCAGGAAATCAATGAACGATTTCCATTCATCATTCAAAGCGCTGTGGAAAAGATCGCCCAGAAAAATTATTTCCCGGGGTGAATACAAATCCATCACACCGGAAAGTTTCCAATAATTGTTTTTTTCCACCAGGTGCGAAATGGGTATGCCCGCCTTGCTGAAATGGGTTGCTTTTCCAGCATGAAGATCGGAAATGATAAGAGCACAGTGCGCGGGAATAAACATGGCACCGGAAACATGCAGCACCACATCGGCAGTGTTCAGTATAAGTTTTTGCTCCTGGCTGATTTTGATATTTGCTTCTTGTTGTGCAGGCAACTCTGTTTTCTTTGATGCCGCAAATCAAATGAACATGATGAACTACCGGGCGAAACAATTGTTGCTATTTGTGATTATCGGTTATTGCCCGCTTGTTACCGAAGGCGCGGAAGTGTCCAAGGGGATGATGGTGACATCACAAACCAGCGTGCCACTTCGCGGTGTGGTGCTCGATGCTGAGTCAGGCCAACCGGTTTCGTTCGGGATACTTTATGATGCAGCAGATACCGCTCGCTATGCGATTGTTTCTGTTGATGGAAGATTTGCGTTTGATGATGCCACAGGAATCACCGCATTGCGGCTGGAGCGGCAAGGCTATGAAATGCTTGTGAACCTGGAAACTAATCACTCCAATGAACTTACTCTCTATGCAATGCCGGGCTTATCGCAACTGAATGAAGTGGCTGTGGTGGCTTTTATGGATAACGAGAGGCAATCGAAAGTGCCTGCAAGCATCGGGTACATTGACCGCAGAAAACTGGATGCCACCGATCAAACATCATTGCAAAACGCACTGAACACTGTACCGGGTGTGGTGATGGACTCACGCGGTTATGGCGGCAGCCACCGCCTGAGCATTCGCGGTAGTGCATTGCGTTCGCCATTTGCTGTGCGCAATGTGAAGATGTACCTGGAAGGAATTCCGCTTACAAGTCCTGATGGACAAACACCGCTTGAACTGATAGATGCAGCAGATATCAGCAGCATAGAAATAATAAAAGGCCCTGCCGGAAGTGTGTGGGGCAGTGGCAACGGAGGTGTGCTTCTTTTCAAAGCCAAAAAACCATTGCGCAAAACGATTCAACTCGGTTCAGGGCTTCAGTATGGCGAGTTCGATCTGCTTCGTTCTAATTCTTTCGCCAATATCGGGTTTGAAAAATCGGGTTTGCGCATTTCCCATTCATGGCAGGAGAATTTTGGTTATCGCGAACAGGAATTCAACCGCAAAAACCAGTTGAGCCTCATGGCTGATCACAACATCAACAATAAACATTCGCTGTTCGGTTATGGAACTTATTTCAATGGCAACTGGGGTTTGCCCGGAGCATTAACTCTTGAGCAGGTGAGGGAAGATCCAAGGCAGGCAGTTCAGTATTCGAAAGATGGAAATGCAAGTGTGTGGCGCGAACGATTGATGGCCGCAGTGGCGCACCACTGGAAAATGAATGATGTCCACGAACTGAAAACTTCGGTTTACTACCTCAGCACCGATAAGGAAAATCCGTTCGGCACATCGGCTTTCAGCAACGGGTTCAAAGATGAAGGAGCAGATGGTGCAGGTGGTCGCATTGATTTTTCATCCCATAAAAAATTGAGTGAGAAACTGCATGTTGCACTGAACCTTGGTGGCGAATACCAGTTCGAGCATTACACCATCAGCGAGGCTGCCAACAACATGGGCCAACCGGGCGACTTCCGGTATTTTTTCGATGTAGAGTACAACACGCTTATGGGATTTGCAAGCGCCAATCTTGACTGGGACAACCTGGCATTTCTCAACATTGGCAGCAGCATCAACACCATGTCGCAACAACTGGGCGGCTACTATCTGGAAGCGCTGGGCAGCGACAGCACTGCGGTGATGAAGAGCGCACTACTGCCCCGCGTTGCACTTTCGTTTCAGGTGGTAAAAGATATTTTTCTCTTTACATCTGCCAGTTACGGTAACAGTTATCCAACCATCTTTGAGTTGATTGATGCGCAGACCTACCAGTACAGCAGCGACCTTCGCGAAGAAAAAGGAGCGAGCCACGAAGCCGGCATCAAAGGCCTTGAGAAACATTCGGGAATTCAGTTTGAACTTTCGGCTTACGAGTTTGAGCTGAGTGATGCCATTGTGCAGACTGTTGATACAATTCTTTTTGTACCATCTATTGAAATAGCTACCGTTTACGAGAACGCGGGCAGCACCACGCAGCGAGGTGTTGAATTATCACTCGGCAAATCCTTTTCGTTTGATGACAACGGCAATGGTGTGCGACTGTGGTGCGCAGCAACTGTGAACGATTATATTTTTTCCGATTACGTAAATGATGGCAACGACTTCAGCGGAAAACTACTTCCGGGCGTTGCGCAATCCACTCTCAACGCTGGATTGTCCTGCACAGTGATGAAAAACTTTCGTGCTGATGTGATGCACTTCTGGATGGACAAGATGCCGCTCGACAATAACAACACCGTTTGGGGCAATGCTTATCATCTGCTGAACGCACGGATCAACTATTCTGCATCTTTATGGAAAGAAAATCTTGCACTCACTGTTTTTGGCGGTGCCAATAATTTGTTGGATACGCAGTACACTTCTTTCTATCAATTGAATGGTGTGGGAGGCAAATACTACAACCCTGCTCCTCCCCTCAATTTATTTGGCGGACTGGCAATAAAGGTGGTGGTGAAGTGAGGTTTTTTTCAACGCAGAGTTGAATAGTCATAAAAATAACAGGGTTATCAGGTTAAGTCGCGAAAAGCTGCTAATCGTTCTTTTCTCCTGGTAGTCCCATCCCTCCCCTTCCCAAATGTGGTGATATACTAATTTACACTATGCGTTTGACTCATCGTTAGATGGCTCATCTGAATCATCACCGTTGTTTTTCCTGTTACGTAGAATCCAATCAATTGCCCTTTGCAATATTTGGACATCGTCTTTAAACTTTCCCAAACTTGTATTGCAACTACTACAAAGCCATCCTCTAATTGTGCCGTCAATATGACTATGGTCTAACACTACATCATTACTATGAAGTCTTCGGAAGTTTCTGTTACAAACTGGACATACAAAAGGTTCTCCCAGAGTGGGTCTTGGATAAGCTCTTTCAAATGTTCTTTTTTTGTCCGGGATGCGGCTTTATTTTCTTTGCATAGCACTCCCTACAAACGGGTCTGCGTAATACTCTGTTGTCTTTGCCATACTGATTAGGGGCAAAAGCTTCTTCATTCTTTTCCTCTCCGCATTGGGTGCAGATTTTAAAGCGCTGTTCCTCCATAGTTTAATAGCAAGTCTATCTTCTGCTAACTTACAATAAGCCTTGTTTATTTCGCTGCCAATGTAATATCTCTTTTCAAGGACACAGACTTTTGCAACCGTGCCGCTTCCCATCATTGGGTCGTAAACAAGGTCGCCTTCATTACTCCAAGTGTATATGTGGTCACGCGCCAACTTTTCCGGAAATATGGCCGGGTGTTCATGAGCAATTTCATCCACTGTTGAATGACCTTTACCAATGTTGTACTCCCAAACATTAGTTCTCCTTCCGAATTCCCCATAGCCGCCTCGGTTTAGTTTAAGTAGCTCTCCGTTTTGAAGTCTTTTTGTTCCTTTGTCACCGTTTCTGGCCTCTTTGTTTTCTCTGTCCTTAAGAAGGTTTATTGTTTTTGGTTTCCCCTTGCTGAAAACAAACATGTACTCGAAAGACTGCCAGTAGGTATTGTTGTTGCCACAAGCCCCTCTAGGTGGTTTGGCATAAATCATTGTATCGAAAAGGTCAAACCCAATCTTTTTAAAGTATAACGCTTGCCTAAACGAGGTGCCCGTTTCATTCCCCTTTACAGTGGCATCACCAACAATCCAAACTACAACCCCCCCAGTCTTCGTCACTCTGTAAAGTTCTTTTGCTATCTCCTGAAACTGGAATGAGTAGCCGTTGAACTCGTTTTTAGTTACGATGCTTTTATTGTTATACGTCCTCAGTTCATCATAAGGGGGAGATGTAACGGTAAGGTCAATCAGACCATTTGGCATTCTTGCCATTGTATCCAAACAGTTTTCGTTGTAAACCCTGTTCTTGTTTAAACAAACTGAACTTTCCTTCATTTCTTTCATTCTTTTTTCTCCGGTGGAACTTTAAGCAATCCTTTCAGCACGTTATCAAAACCATTTTTGCTTTCAGCGGTTTCTGTTTCAATCGTTAAATCCAAATCTGTAAACGGAATTTCCAGTTGCCCATACTTTTTCTCAAACAGTTTTTTGAATTCAGCCTTTGTGTCAGAAATACTCATGAGCGTTCTAACCTCAATTATTTGCCGCTTCAAATGTTCGCGGCCTATCTCTGGTGTAAGTGATTGGTGGAATTTGTATTTCCAGTGGCCCCCCTTAGTTTTGGAAGTTTTTTCTCTTATTCTAACCATTACTCCCGGGGGCATTTTCTCGTAGATAAAACGGTTGGTTACTTTCCCAATGAACTGGGGTTTTTTCTTAATGCTGTTCTCCGTCCACGGTCTATTCCATAAGCGATATACCTCTTTGTAAAACGGAACAGTAAAAGTCAGTTGCCACTCAAGAATATCTTCGGCAACATACATCTTCAATATCTGTTGCAACGCCTCCTTCGGGCGTTGGTCTTGGTAACCCGTTGCCTCATCAACCAGAGCAATAATGCCCACTTTAGCGAATGCACGAACAAGAATCTCACATTGAGTAGCGATTATCTTTTGTCTTGGAGAAAGCGCAATATGTTTACGGGCCTCTAAAAACCCATCACATACATCTACCAGCACTGTTGCTTCATATCCATTTATTTTTGTTGCTCCTTTATGGCATTCTATGGGGGCAAAGTGGTCCAGGTTTTTTCCCTTATAGATATAGGGTTTCAGAGTTTTTTGCTCTAAGTATCGTGTTAATCTGGTCCCCGGTTTTTGACCACTAGGGGGCACGGCTTCATCCACTAAATTTAACGCTTCTTGCATACCCCTTCCAGATAGAACTCTGGTGCCATCTTCAAGAATATAACAAGGGATTTTAGGCACTCCCGGAATGAGTTCCAATTCACCCTCATGCGCTATTTTTCTGCTCATGGTTTATCAATTGTTGATATTTTAGACAGTTGCACATATTTGTCAAGTAGTGATTGAACCTTTCGGATTCAGTTTTTTCGCATGTGTTGTAATGGAATGTGAACTCATCTAGATACTTTTGAAAGTGTTCTTTACTTACATGATGGTAAATGCCAATCACACCGTGTTTGAACAAACTCCAAAACCCTCCTATTGAATTTGTGTGAATGTCACCACGAACATACTCTCTCTTGCCGTGATTGACTACACTGTGATTGTAGACTTTTCCAACCCCCGTGTATGCGCTTGCTTCATCTGTCATTAGCCTGCTTCCTTTCTCAACATTCTGCAAAATATGAGGCACAACGTTCACCGCCATTGTATCAGTAACTTTTATCGCTTTTACATTTCCGACTCTTTCAAGCAAACCCGAAAACAGGTTGCTTTTCACCCATGCCAGCACCACCCAATTCTTCACGCAATTTCTTTCGCACAACGTTGTACTTATTCCCTCGTTTGCCACCAACATAAGTTTCATCTACTTTTCCCGTGTTCTCCATTTCACGTTGAAAGTTTTCGTGATTGAAAGCATAGCGTATGCGGTGTAGGATAAACCAACCTGTCTTTTGAGTTACATCGAAATCGCGGGCAAATTGGTGACTACTTATCCCTTTCTCGTGACTTGCGATAAGGTAGATAGCGATGAACCATTTTCTAAGCGGAACCTTTGTGTCCTCAAAGATTGTCCCCGTGCGCACATTGAAGTATTTCTTTGTGACCTTGCAGCGGTACTTGTTTCCTGCACACTTGTAAACTTTTGAAGTTGGTTCAAACGGTGAAACTACATGGCCACCCCAACGGATAGCTTCAAGCTCGTTAATGCAGGTTTGCTCATCTGGAAACTTGTTCATCAAGTCCAACACACTTGAAAAGGCTTTGATTTCCGGTATCATTGTTTTGTGATTTAAGGCACAAAAATAAGTAGTATTCTACACCAATCCAAATTTAAGTGTAAATTAGTATATCATCACTTTCCCAAACGGATGGGTCTATGTCCGCGACCTATTTTGGTAATCCCTTAAAAATATACCCGGGCTTACTGCCCTTTCCCGGTGTGTGCTATTCCATAACCACTTTCTTCATCCACCGTTCTTTGCCATTGGATACGCTAATGATATAGAGACCGCAAGACTCCAATTGTATATCTACACTGGCATCATTGCAGGCCAACTGCATTATTGTTTCTCCCAGGGCATTCGCAACGGTTATCATCTTGTCCCCTTCATCCTGAAATAAGAGGGTGAAATGCTGATGTGCCGGATTGGGATATACTATAGACCTGGATAATGAAGGTAAGGCTTCCACTGTACTTAATTCATCCAGTTTGTATTGGCTGAAAAAACGCCAAATCTCTGTGCTTGCATCGAAGTCCATGTTGGTGGTGTTGATGTTGAAAATGGCTCCCGGCCAGCTATGGTCGCCCTCCAGTATTTTATATAACTCAACAGTGCTGCCACCATTTCCTCCATTATATACATAGTGTTCCGCAGTGCAACCGTCATTGGTGGCAATGTCCGGTATGGCAGTGAATGTGGGAGTCAGCGAACAATTATTGAATTCAACCCAATACGTCACCAGATTATCAATGGAGGATACGCCAAAAGAACCCTCGTAAGGCACGGTGGCATCTTCGGTGCCGTGTATTTGCATCACAGGTGTGGGGTGCAATGCATTGCAGGATACCATCCCGAAAAGAGTCATGCTTCCGGTTACTGAAGCAATGGCGGCAATGCGGTTGCTGAGTTGGCAGGCCAGTTCGTAGCTCATAAATCCGCCATTGCTCATGCCGGTGCTATACACACAATCGGGGTCGATGCTATATGCTGCGCTTAAAGTGTCAATAAGTTCAGAGAGAAAAGCCACATCGTCCACAGCCGCAAGACCGAAGCTGTTCCAGTATTGTAGGTTTTGCGCATCCAGCGTTCCATCGGGATGTACCACCAGAAAATTAGCGGTATCTGCAATAGGCCGGAAATCGCCATACAACTCCTGCTCCTGCGAGTCGGAACCATAACCGTGTAGGTTGATCACAAGCGGAACTGGCTCCTGGGCATCATAAATTTCAGGGACGTAAAGCCGGTAGGTGCGCTCGATGCCACCGCTCATTATGCTTCCAGTAATAGTAAATTGAGCAGGCAGCACAGCCATGAGCGCAAAGCTGAACAGGCAAAGGCAAAAGAGGCTTTTTGTTTTCATCAGGTAAAGATTATCGAGTAAATGATTTTGGATGCGAAGATGGTGAATGAGAACTGCGCGTTGCTATTTGCCTCTTCCTTCACTCATCTATCGGTATCATTGGAAATAGTTATTAAACAAAAAGGCATCCACCAGCGGATGCCTTTTTTCATTGTCCATTGCCAATTCGTTACACTGGCACGGGTTCCGGTTCAGGCACCAATTCCTCCACCGGCACTGCACCACCTTCTTCCGGCATGAGGTAATCGTTGTACTTCGCCTCGTTGTTGTTCCAGTAGCGCTGCTTTCCGTAATTGCACAGGAACCTCATGCGGGCGTAGAGTTTGTTGGCCTCCAGTGCACGGTTGTGCGTGGCAAGGTCGCGCGCACCCACAGCATCGTTCTTGGCCAGCAATGCATTCTGGAAAGCCTGCACCTGGTCGCGCAGGTCGTCCAGCATCCCGGCATTAAGACCTTCGGTCATAAGCGGAATAAGGAAATTCGTTGCCACATCCCACACCATCCATCCGCACACCAGCAGCGCATCGTCCTCCATAGCGGCCAAGGCTTCCGTCCCGAACTTTTTGTACTGTGGACTATCGAGCCCCCACTTGTTTTCGGCACGCACCATTATTTCGCGGATGAAGTCGCGAAGCTTATCGGCTTCTACATCCTTCACCATAGTGGCCAGCATTTGGTCCGACACCCATTGATCGTCCGTAGGCAGGTCGCGAAATGCATCAACCATAGCCTCGAAGGCGTTCACCGTGGCTATCACGATGTTGTAGATTAACAGATCCGCAATGTCCCTTTTCAGGAAACTTGTTTTCTGGTACCCCAGCAGCACAAGCATGGCGTACGTAAATTGAAATGTTGGAATTACTTCACGTTGTTTACTCATTATTGAAAAGTATTAAATGAAACTTAGATGCCCTACCCACTTCCATCGCGCTGCAGCATCGTGGTCGCTTTGTGGCAGTTGGGGGATTTTTATGGAGGCCAACCGTTTTTTGTTTTAGGAAAAAAATCATATTTCTTTTTTCCATTTGCCGGAAAATATGCCCCGGCACAGGCACAGCATGGGTTTCAGAGTTTTTTCACTGAACCAAAAATTCCACTACAATCCTGAAAAATTCCACGCGGTGGAAAAAGTGTAGAACGGGATTACCATAAAGACGAGGCACGTGGTGTGGAAATGTATCCGGTGCGCATAGAAATGTATCCAGTGCGCATAGAAATGTATCCAGGATACATAGTTGTGTATCCGCGATACATAGTTGTGTACCCACGTTACATAAAAAAAGAACCGGATGGAATTTAAGAGCATACCTCCTCAAGGAAAATTTACCGCGGTGTTCTGCCGGTTTTCAAAAGGTTTGTGGAAACTAACACGGGCATCGTAAAAATGAAACCGGGAAAGGTTTTTTTCGTATCAGGGTTTACTAACCAATACACGATGAGCAAGAGAAAAACTTCTTCATCCACCCCTAGTCCAAAACTTATCTTCGGCTTTGCGCTTTACACCTTCTGCAAACGCCACGTCCGGGGCCGCAGGGAATTTGCACAACGCCTGAGCGAAGCCAACAACGTGCACATCCCGTTGAACACTGTGAATAAATGGTTTTACCAGGAGACAGCAGCAGTGCACCAGTTGGTGTGGTGTACCACTCTGTTCGGGACTGAGTTCTTCCACATGGCTGCCCCTGAAATGGCCAGGGCGCTGGGCATAGGCACCAAAGACAAAGGCGAAAATGCACTTGAAAAAATGCTGGAGAAAGAGCGCCTGGAATCCAACGACCTGAAAGCCCAGTTGAAGTTTGCCAAGGAGTTGCTTAGGGAAATGGGCGGCAGCAATGGGGTGATGAAGAATGGGGATGAGGTGGGGATTAATTGATTTTCTGAGCGAAATTATTTTTTGGTAATTCTGTGGTTGTATGAGGAAAATGCCTACATTTGCCGGTTCATGAAGACTAATGTTGCCCCTCACGAAGTTTTGGGGCGTGAGGGCTTCGTTTAGCAATGGTCTGTTAGGCTCAAATTCTATAGGACCGTTCTAACATTAACCAAATGTTCAAAAAAATGAACACACAAACAATTTTCGGACAAGCCGTTGCTATTCGCAAAAGCATAAGAGCTGCAATGCCATCGCAAAAGCCAACGCAATTTGCAGTTCATTTGCCTCAGCCCAAAAGATACCCCACCTCACTATCGTCCAAGTCCGCAGCGTCACCGCCCAAGGCTACTTTCGAGCTTGGTACATTGCACAACGAAGCCGTCATTTTCATCCGTTTCTCTTACGATGCCCAGCTCGTAGGGCGTGTGCGCCAACTCACAGGTGTTCGTTGGTCCCGTAGCCAAAAAGCATGGTACGTGCGCGACAATGACCACTATCGCCAACTTTTCAAACTTATACCCCGCGAATGTGGCAAAGAAGCATTGATGAAAGTGAGCGATGCGAACCGGCCTGCGCTGCAAAGGTTCATAGACACTCTCCGGCTCAAAGGCTATAGCCACAATACCGAGAACACCTACCGCAACGAATTTGCGCAACTACTGCTACTCCTAGGCGATGTGCATGTGGACACCATGACCCCCGAACTTCTGCGAAGCTACATGCTCTACTGCACCACAGAGCTGAAATTGAGTGAAGCGCACCTGCACAGTCGGCTCAACGCCATCAAGTTCTACTTCGAACAGGTGCTTCAACAAGAGAAATTCTTTGCCGAAATCCCTCGCCCCAAAAAGCACAGCACCCTGCCCAAGCACATCAGTACCAGAGATGTGAAAAAACTGTTTGAATGCACAGAAAACATCAAGCACAACACCATGCTCAAATTGTGCTATGGAATGGGTCTGCGAGTGTCAGAGATAGTTGCCCTAAAAGTGAAGCACATCGATAGCGGAAACATGCAAGTGCTTATTGAAAAAGCCAAAGGCAAAAAAGACCGCTACGCCAACCTGCCCGAAAGCCTACTCGAACAGCTTCGCCAATATTTTAAGGAGTACCGCCCAAAGGAATATCTGTTCGAAGGGCAGTATGGGGGGCAGTATAGCACACGCAGCGCACAGGCCGTGTTTGAACAGGCCATGAAACGTGCGAGCATAAATAAGAAAGTAGGCATCCACGGTCTGCGTCACTCGTATGCAACACACCTTATGGAAGCAGGCACTGACATAGGCCATATCCAAAAGCTTTTGGGCCATGCCAACATAACCACCACCCTCATCTATGCGCAAGTGACAAACAGAGACACTAAGAAAGTAAAAAGCCCACTCGACAGCCTATGAAACCCAGTTGCTCATTCCGTATATTCGACTTAAGTATTGCGCATTGCGCATTTTGTGTATTCTCATTATCTACTATTGTATTTCAAGCACTTAACAAAAATGGTGGGCTCCGCTATTGCGCATATTGACGAGTTAGCTGAAACCCTATTGGCGACAATGCTAACTTTGAACTTTACAGCTTTGAACAAACATTTTAACGACAACGAAACAACATGACACGACTTCTAACCACTAACCAACGCTTCTGTTTTAAAAAATTTTTGCCACCGCACATTTTAAAAAATAATTTTTTCCAACCGCACAAAACACACTTTCTTTTTTTTGCAACCCTCAAACCCATCCCCAAAAAAAATGAAAGAGTGTTTCACCACCGCTTTTTTATTTGCAAATTTGCAGCGTGTCATTTTACCTTTGTCAACATAAAATAAACATAACATGGGAAACGGAAAATTTATAAACGGGAAACTCAACTTCATGGTGACCTCTGAATATGCTTTAACTGCTACCGAGAAAACCTCCGTTAAAACTGATTTGCAAAACGCATCAAACTTTATGTTTGAAGCCACAGGCGGGCAAGTTCAATTCGGTGATGTTTATTTAGTTGACAACAGTATCGGGAAAGTAGATGCGGAAATTTTGCTCTTTGATACTCCGAATGCTTTATCAGGCGGAACAAAAGGTGAATTTGGAATACCAAATAAATTTGCAAGAATTAATAAAGGTAGCAGGAATGATTCATCTGTTGTTGTGCATGAGCTAGCTCACCATATCTGGAACTTGGGAGATGAATATGCTGGTCCACTCACTTCTTTTTTAATTAATAAATTAGTTACATCACCAAATAGGAGTACTATTCCAGTTTTGCAACCAACTGTTACGGCAAATTCTTTAGCTGGACAATTAGCATTAATCTCATTTGGAGGGAATAATAACAATATTAGAAAAACAATTGTTTCCAACTCTGTTACTGAAATAGTCGTTGATTCTGATTTTCCAGATTTACCAACCAATAGTTCTGAAAGCTATGGATGGAGGCAAGATATAAATATTGTTTGCTCTCCAAATAATAATGTTTGTATAATGCATGCTGTTGGTAAAACACTGTTTTGCGATTCAACTAATCATAGCAATAGTGGAACAGACCAAGAAGTTCTTCACCACAATTCTTGTTGGGAAACAATAATTGGCAATTCAGCCTTTAATAATTTAGTTGTTCCTAATTCAGCTCCTGCAATTCCTCCTGATGCCGTTAACTTTCTTGACTTAGAAAAACAGGGAAGATTCGCTTTAGTATTTGATATTTCAGGTTCAATGGCGGGAGAGAAATTGGAATATACAAAACAAGGCGTAAAATACTGGATTGATAATTTTTCTTTAGCTGATGATTTTCTTAGCTTGATTGCTTACAATAGTGCCAACAATATTTTACTTCCATTAACTAAAGTATCTTCCATTCCAAACGGCACAGCACAACTAGAGAATAATGTGGATGCTTTGTTGTCTGGGGGACAAACCAACATCAGAGATGCAATAATTCAAGGCGTTAACCAAATTACTTCTATTCCTAATCGTTCTGTTTCACAAGCAGTTTTAGTATTAACTGATGGTAAGCATAACAGACCTACCGGGACAAGTTTACTCGAAGCAATTCCTACATTAGATGCTAATGATGTGAAAGCAATGACAATTGGAATTGGTGAACCATCTGATGTAAATTTTGATGACTTAGATGATTTAGCTTTTACTACAAATGGCTTGTCTTACTTAGTTGGGTTTTCCAATCCAACTGATATTGAAACTGCATTGGCAGAAGCTAATCTCTTTCTGACAGGCAATATCATAGATTCTGATTTTACAGATTTTGTTCCATCTCCCCCTCAAAAGAAATATTCTGGTAAAATAAGTTCGCTTTATAAAACGAAAACGAATCCGTCATTAAAAGATGTATGTAAAATTTTGGAAAACCCATTGAAATTTAAAGACAAAACTTTTTCACTCCCATTTGATGAAAAATTATTTAAAGTGAAAAATGTTCTGATTGAAAAGGGTTGCCTACAAGCAAACTTCACAATTAATTACAGAACAGATGCTGATGTTGATATTTTCTTAGTTAACCCATCAAATGAATTAGTTGAAATAAATAATAACAATGTTAGGAAAATTTCAGATGCAGATTCTCACAAAATTATTTTGGTTAACAAACCTAAGTCAGGTGTTTGGAAAATGGTTTTGTTTTTAAAGAGACTTTCAAGAGTAGCACCTAAAACTACCGTGAATATCACAGTGGGTGGCAAGAACAATGAGTTATCAGTATGGGGTTCGGCAACAAAGTCGTATTATAAAAAAGGCGAGCCGCTAAGGTTAAAAGCGAATGCAAGTTTAGGTTCAAACAATCTTTCGGGATTAAAAGTATATGCAGATATAAGAAACAGTGACGGAAATAAAATAACGATAGAACTTAAAGATGGCGATGTATTAACAGCAGAAAGCGGAAAATATTCTGCAGAATTTGGTGGACTAAAGAAGGGGAAATATAAAGGTGTCATTTATATTGAAGGACAATCAAAATCCATTCTTGCAGACAGTTTACATCTTGTAACGCATTCACCCGCTAAAACCAAGTCCTTTAATTTTGTAATTAATTCAGGAAAATTCAAACGAGCAATTCCATTCTACTTTCAAAAATCATAAAGCAAATAAAGTCATGTGCAACATTACGTATACATCTTTAGTTTTTGATGAAACATCTCAAACTATTACCCTTAAAGGAACGGCAGACTGCAATTCAATAACGGCAGAAGTTGTTTCACCTCATTTTACCATTGGAAAAACTGTAGGAGTTAGTGCAAGTGGTGATTGGACTATTGTTTATTCAGGCAATGATTTATTAGCATCCACTCAAGAAATGAAAGGGCGCTGTGGTATTGGATGCAAGATAGATGCTTTCTGCACCCAAGACCCAAATTGCAAAAAGCACAATCAATTGTTATTTGAATGTGTAACTACTGAAAAATGCCCAACTATTGAGTTGGAACTAACTAATGTTTCAAATAATTGTGTCAATGGAAAAAAAACTGCAACATTTAAAGTCACAGTTATCAATCCTGTAAATCCATCGGTTTACGAAATTGTTTTGGGTGATGGAACTGATGATACAATTGTTTTTAATCCAGCCCAAAATCCATTTACTATTACGCATGATTATTCTGGTGGAAATTATTCAGTAGTTGTGAATAGTATTCTTCCAGAAAATTGTCCTACATCAAATGTTGTTAAATTCCCAATTCTTTGTGAAGATAATTGTCCGAATGTTCAACTTGAATTGGTATCTGTTTCAGATTGTAATGTAGACGGAACAAGAATTGCAACTTTTAGAATTAATGTAACCAATGCACCATCATCAACTTGTGTTTACGAAATTGATTATGGCGATGGTAGTGACGGAAATATTTCATTCAATAGTGCAACCGTAAACCCAATTGTAAAGACGCATACTTATTCTAGTGGCAATTATAGTGCAATTGTAAATAGTTTTATTCCTGATGGATGCCCTAGTTCCAACACTGTCTTAGTTCCAATTCCTGAATGTAAACATGACTGCCCTAATGATATTAAATTTGAAGTTATAGCCAACAATGGCAATAGATTTTCCGTAGTAGATAATGATGGTATTTTTGAAGCAGTTGCCAACAACCTTTTACATCAGCAGGTAACTTGTTTTAATTCTGGAAGCTATACTTTAAGAGTAACAAGCCCAAGTGGACAGGGATTAAGTTTTGTTTGGCGAGAGGATGAAAACCCTCCTATTGAAAATAATTCAAGAGATTTTCCATTTCAATTATCTGCAAACGAAAACAAATCAATTACAGTAATTGTAAAAAAAGATGGCTGTATTGACCTTGCAGAAACTGTTAATATTCATGAATGTAGCGGAGATTCTAATCGTGTTAACTGTGAATTTACGGAAGCTTTCGGACCTTGCGTTAATGGTCAGCAAATAATAACAAGAACAATTATTACTCCTGCCAGCAATGGAGGGCGACCTTGCCCACCTCGTTCTGAAACTGTAAGTTGCCCTACACCTCCTCCAACTATATGTGATTTGTGTTGCATTTGGAACTGGATAAACATTATATTCTTTATCGCTACTAGTATTTTTATAC
>Ga0163150_10002792_pt1 | contig 25871 bp, 29 predicted proteins | sample OliLakLV19P2IB_FD_148628 | JGI IMG/M metagenome (GOLD analysis project Ga0163150, IMG submission 148628) | Freshwater microbial mat bacterial communities from Lake Vanda, McMurdo Dry Valleys, Antarctica - Oligotrophic Lake LV.19.P2.IB | ecosystem: Environmental > Aquatic > Freshwater > Lake >...
GTGTACGACCCGAGCCGTAACGTGGTAGTCAGCAATGCGGCGATGACGCGCACAGCCGTAGGTACCTATGAGTACGCATATACGACGAGCCCGACCGCCGAAGGAGGCGTATGGGAGAGCGTCATCTCAGCTACCGTCGAGACCGGCAAGACCTTGCCGGGCAACGATTACTGGAACGTCACGACTGCGCCGCCGCAGGTGATTGTCAGCAGCATGAATTCCACGCAGGTGCCAAACGTGAGCGCGAACGTTCGCATCACCAACGAGGGCGACGTCGCGTATGAATACCAGTACGAATGGTGCGTCGTTTCTGCTTCAGGCAATGCGTGCGGAGGGGGAGATGATGTCGCGTATGGATCGGCCGCAAAGCTCATCGCCCCAGGTGAGAACTTCGATACGGTCCTCACGTCGACTGTGCCGGTCACTGGCACCTACTTCTTCAAGGTTGCGGTCTACTATGGAACGGAGATTTCTCGCGCATCACGGCAATTCACGGCTACGGGGGTAGTAGTGTCACCGGGAGGCGGAGGAGGCGGAGGAGGCGGAGCTGGTAATACAGACGAAGAAGAGAGCCTGCCTACCGGAACGTGTGCGAACAGGCAAAATGCCGACATAAACTGCGATGGCCGGGTAAACGGTGTCGACTTCTCGATCCTGCTAGCATTTTGGAAAACGTCTGGACCTTTTACTAATCCTCGGGTGGATCTAAACGGAGACGGCAAAGTCGATGCGGTCGACTTTTCGATTATGTTGTACCGATGGACACGATAACGACTACGCTTATGATTCGCACCACCCTCTCCTTTTTCTTGCTCCTCCTGCTTGTTCCGCAGTCGATTAACGCTGCCTCCCTCACTTTTGTACCAGTCGGACAAGGATCCTCGTTTTCGGTGGAAGTGCGCCTCGCGCCTGAAGCCGAGCACCTCAATACCGTCGAAGGCACCATACACATCCCTGATGGCCTCTCGGTGACCCGCATAGGCACTGGCGGCTCTGCTCTCGCCTTGTGGACCGTCCCGCCAACTTTCTCCCGTTCAGACCGAACGGTGACGTTCGTTGGGGGTGTTCCAGGCGAAGGACTCGCGCCTGACGCCAATGAACTCCTGTTCACGATGTATCTTGTTGCCGACGCGTCTGGTTCGTACACCTTAACGCCCGAAGCCGTATCCGGATTCAGGGCCGATGGTACTGGTACGCGCGTCGCGGTAGATGCCGAAGCGGGCTCTGTAAGCGTGGACGCAAGTTCAGAGAGCCCACGTCTCGCTGCTGACCATTCGGCGCCTCAAGGAATCACCGCGGTCGTCGGAAGCGACGCTTCGCTCTTCGATGGGGCATCCTTCGTATCGTTCTATGCAAGCGATGAGGGAACCGGCGTCGTTTCGTTCCAGCTGAAAGAAGGATGGCTCGCTCCGTACCAGGCCGCCGAACGGTACTATGTGCTCGCTGACCAGTCAGGGAAGACCCCTGTTTGGGTCCGTGCAGTAGACGCCGCAGGGAATACGCGCACGTCGCACGTGGAAGACACTGGAGGAATCATCTATTGGGTCCTGCTGTGGTTCCCAGTCGCGTTCGTGCTTGTGGTAGGGATAAGCTGGTGGCGAAGGATACGGCGATGACTACCCGCTTACTTTTAGGCGTGCTGTTAATGTGGGCACTCATTCTTCCAGGCTCACTTCAGGCAGCGACCTTGAGTGCGTTACCTTCTGCGACTACCGTCAATGCAGGGGATCTCGTCACTGTTCGTGTGTCAGTCAACCCACAAGGAACGGCCATCAATAACGCTGAAGCAGTACTTCGTTTCCCAAGTGGCATTCTGCAAGTCGTTTCTATAAGCAAAGCAGGTTCGCTTTTTTCTCTGTGGGTCGAAGAGCCAACCTACTCTAATAGTGCCGGCACCATCTCTTTCAATGGAGGAGTGCCTACTCCCGGCGTGTCCAGCGCAGGAACCGCGATTTCCGTGACGTTCCAAGCGGTTCGTGCTGGCACTGCGACGCTCACCGTCTCAAATGCCGCCGTACGCGCAAACGACGGATACGGCACGGATGTACTCACGAGCGCGGCAGGAACACAGCTGACCGTAACGAGCGCGCCGGTTCCTGTAGTTGCTCCCGCAACGTCTGCAGTTACGACCGTTACGCCAGCATCGGTCCCCGCACCTACGTCGTCAGCCGGACTGGCCTCCATCACTGTCTCTTCGCCGACCCATCCCGACTCGGAACGGTGGTACTCCGATACGAGCCCTACGTTCACGTGGGTACTTCCAAGAAGTGCCGTTGGCGTGCAGCTAGGCATCGATAGGTCAGCAGATACCGATCCCGGCGTGACCTACAGCAATGCGATCGTCGAGAAGACGGTAGAAGCGCTTGATGACGGCACCTGGTATTTCCGCATGCGCGCTCGTAGCGCTGCAGGCTGGGGAGATACGTATACCTACCGCGTCAACATAGACACCCAAGCGCCTGAGATCACTTCGCATGCCGTTACGTACGATGAACGCGATCGGTCCTTGCGTATAGCGCTTACGGCAGACGACGCGCTTTCAGGCATCGCACGCTACGAAGCCGTCGTTGATTCTGCTGAGCCACACACCTTCGAGCCGAACGAGACAGGCGAATACGTCCTCAACGTCCGTGATCTACGCGCTGGCGCGCACGTGGTCACGCTGCGAGCGTACGATCAGGCTGGGAACGCAGCTGAGACATCCGAAACCTTCACGACCACCGCTTCAGTGATGGATGCGCCGGTGCTCACGCTAGGCTCGTTCACTCTCACGCTTGGAGCATCGCTAGTGGGCATGGCACTCATATCGCTCATATCGCTTCTCCTGGCTCTCTACGGTTGGTACCGTCTCTTCCGGCTTCAGAATGGCGCGCACCCTTCGCTTACCGGGGTAACAAAGGAAGTGCACCGAAGTTTCTCACTCTATAAGAAGGATTTGGAAAAGAACCTAAAACTCCTGGAGAGCACACGTGCGAGCCGTAACCTGACGTCAGAAGAGTCCCGGCTGCACAAGCGGATGCTCCAGAACCTAGCGGATCTAGAACGCTATATCGAGCAGCAGCTCAGTGATAAGAAGGAAGGCTAAGCAAGTCGCCTAGAGCATTTCGTGCGCCTCTATCTTTCGAAGGCGATCTGGGCGCGCTTCTAGTTCGCGGACGGAGCGGTTGCGGTGGATCAGTTCGTCATTGCGTACTGATTCGAAGAACTCATATTCGCTCTTTGCGCTGCGCCCGTAGAAATCGAGGAAATCAGACATGATAGGAGTCTGCTTGAGCATCTCTTCATTCTCATCTAAGAACTGCTGGTATTGCTTGTACGCATGAGTTTCGAAGAGGTAGTTGAGTTCAAGGGCTGCCTTGTGCGAAACCATATAGAGGAGGTAGATGGCCCAGAAGTAGACGAGCGCGAAGAGAAGAGGAATGAGCGTGAAGCGGAAGAGGCCGTGGTCCTTCTTCTTGCGCGCCAGGTGCGATATGACGGTGACGTGCATGGTCTCGTTGTCCTGCGCGAAGCGGCTGAAAGCGCTCGTCTTGCAGAGCTGGATGGCCATCTTTTCGTTCCCATGGAATGCGGAGACCAAGGTGTATGCCGCTACTTCCCAGGACTGGTAGGGAATGCGCGCGATGACCTCGATCGCCTTGAACTTCCCGTAGGACGGGCGCTTGCCGTAGAGGAGGGTACCTGAGCCTACCAGGAAGAAGCCGAGTATCTTCGGGACGATGCCGACTTCGTAGTCGTTGTAGGGCCGGGCATACTGTTCCCGCAGGTGCGGATCCATCAGCTCGCGCACTAACGCCTCGTGCGCGTCGAATTCTTCGTTCATAGAATGCCTCAACTTTAGCACATCGGAACCTGCTATCGAATCAGGTGGTTGTATCGTATAGTGTCCCGCATGCAAGCAGTCATCATGGCCGCAGGGGAGGGTAAGCGGATGCGCCCCCTTACCCTGACGCTCCCGAAGCCTCTGATCGAAGTCGGAGGCAAGCCTATCCTCGAGCACGTCCTCGATGCGCTCCCGTCCGATATCACCGAGATTATTCTCGTCATCGGGTACAAGGGCGATATGATCCGTGCTCACCTCGGCGCTTCCTATGGCGGACGTCCGATTACCTACGTGCATCAGTGGATGGCCGCGGGGACTGCGCACGCGCTTTCCGTCGCGCGCCCGCTCATTACTGGACGGTTCCTTCTTATGAATGCGGATGACATCCATGGCAAGGAAGCGCTCCAGGAAGCGGTTTCGCATCCGCTGTCTATCCTGGTCTCTGAGCACAAGGACCCTTCGAAGATGGGAGTGGTCTCAGAACGACCTGACGGAACGCTCGCGGAGGTCATCGAGAAACCCGCTCACCCAGTCGGGAACCTGGTCTCGACCGGCGCGATGGTGCTTGATGAGCGATTGTTCGGTTACGAAGCGGCTCGCCATGAGAGCGGAGAATACTTCATGACGCACCCGCTCAATCTCTTCGCTAAGGAGCATCCGATTACCGTCGTGCGCCAGGCGCTGTGGATTCCTGTGGGCTCTCCTGAGGATATAGAGCCTGCGGCGGCGAGACTGCAGGAGGCGTTGAAGTAAGGCCATAAAAATAGTAAGGTGCTTTCACTGCTGGTGTAGCTCAGGTAGTTAGAGCATAGGACTCATAAACCTAAGGTCGCAGGTGCAAGTCCTGCCACCAGCACTCATTCGGGCTATACTCCTTCCATGGATACAACGACACTGATCGGCGTCATTGGGGCAGGATTGCTGCTTATCGCGTTTATCGCCAACGAGCTTGGGAAGTTAGATGCGGAAGCATTCGCTTATGATCTTATCAATCTAATCGGAGCCGCATTTCTTGTGTGGTATGCGGTGCTTCTTAACTCAATCCCGTTCCTCGTGCTTGAGGGGATATGGGCGCTAGTCTCGTTTCGCGACGTATTCAAGAAACTTGCCGGGGGAGGGAAAAACCGTTAAAGTGCCCACTGTGCTTCGTTTGCGGTCGTAGCTCAACTGGTTAGAGCACCCGCCTGTCACGCGGGAGGTTGCGAGTTCAAGTCTCGTCGACCGCGCAAAACAGGACTAAGTCCTGAAGATACAGAAAGGCCGCTCAACGAGGCGGTCTTTCTGGTTTATCTCTAGACTAGAGGTAATTCTTATACGGTATATGCTACCCAAAGGACAAAATTTCTACATTGTCCATTACTCGCTCGCCGTAAATCTGTATGTCAGACCATCAAACAAAATCCAGCAAATACCTTCTCAACCAGGAGCACACCACCGATCTGGAACTAGACGAGCTCTACGCGCTCGTAAAAGAGCTCGCAAGCGACCTTGAGGCATTCAAGGCTATCGATGTACGCTATCGCTCGCTTGAGGAAGTGAATACAGTGGAATCGGAGTCTGAGCGCATCGCATTGAATAATGAAGCGTTTCCCATCCTTGAAAATATTGGTCGCGTCGTGAAGGAATTTCAGGTTATCGAGAAACGCGTTTACAACTACATCGTAAAGGGCCAGGGTGCACTTGAGGAGAAAGTCGAAAGTGAGAGTTAGGACTATCAAATAGTAATCGTCTGTTCCCATGGCCTCGGACCCCGCGAGCAAAGCACAATCCTACCCCTATAAGGTAGTACTGTTCGGTGCCCGACAGGATATAGAAGATAAGGCTACTCTCAAAGACTCAGAGACAATCGCGCGGTTCCTCGCTCAGGAAAAATATATTCTTGTGAACGGAGGATCTCGGACTGGTCTCATGGGCCACACTGCGCGCACGTGTCACACCGAGGGCGGCATGGTGCACGGAATTGGGCTTCATCGCTATGAGCCGAACCTCATGACGAACTGACGTACTGGGAAGCGTATGATACGCACTGGGAGCGTCAGCGTCGGCTGTTCGAGCTTGGAGATATCTACGTGGTGCTGCCTGGCGGTCTCGGGACTCTGCACGAGACCATTGAGGCGCATATCATGCAAGAAATAGGCGAGATGAAGAAAGTGCTTGTTCTAGTCGGATCGTATACGCACAACTACAAGGCCATTCTCGATTTCATTGAGAAGCATGGGCTCCTTCGATCAAAGCTCGAGACCAATATTCGCTATGCGAAAGACGGCGAGGAGGCGGTGAAGTTCATCGAGGAGACCGTAGCTGCGATGAAATCTGATAACTATTTTTCCTCAGCCTACTATCCTGCTCTTACGCCTGAGGAGATCCACAATCACATTCGGCAGAATCAGAATCCTTACTACACCCTTATCGAGGGAATAAAAATGAAGGTGCTCCCAAACGTGTATCCTTCGAACCGCTTCCGAAGTTCGATGTTGCTCGCGAGAAAGGCGAAGGAGATGTCAGCAGGAAAGCGTGTCGCGGATATAGCGTGTGGTCACGGCACCATGGGCATTATTGCTGCAATGAATGGCGCACAGCATGTGGTGCAGGTTGATATAAACTCTCAGGCCGTGCGAAATGCAAAGGATAATGCTAAGGACCTAGACATCGAGGCGATAACCGATATCTATCAAGGCGACGCGTTTGAACCTCTGTCGTATAAATACAGGAATTACTTCGACATCATATCCTTCAATCCACCCTTCCATTTAAGCGTGGATATTGATTTCGGAGAGCTGGTGTACGCATTTTCAACGCAGGGAAAGGAAGGAGGCGTGCTCAATAAATTCCTCAGGTATGCGAAGCGGTATCTTGCGGAAGACGGGAAGATTGTGCTCGCGTTCTCCAACAAGGACCCTAAGGCAGTAGAGTATCTTGAGGAACTGCTGAATAAGTACGGGTATGATTTCTCTCTTGAAATCGTGAACCAGTACAGCGTCGCTGATAACCGCTTCTATCACATCACTGCCCGCAAAGAGGCTTCTAACGCTTCAGAAGAGGGTCTGATTGGTCGTAAGGTACGACTCGGCGTCATACTTGCTGACTCAGGTGTCGCTGTACACGACGGACGCATAATGCGGAAGGGGGTTGAATTAGCAGTCCGTGATCTTGCGCAGGAAGGTATAACGGTGGAAGTCGGGTATCACGATGATCAGAGCAGCTCAAGCAAGGTCCTCGATGGACTGAGCCAATTGCTCGAAACATTCAAGCCGCAAGCCATCGTCGGCCCTACCTGGAGCTACATCATCGAGGGAGTTGCTCCTGCGCTCGAGGAAGAGAAGATTCCGTACTTCACTCCGGCGACCTCTTCTGACTCGTTGGTCGTCCGTACCCAAAACCGACTCTCAGGCGCGTACTCGAACGACACGAAACAAGAAGTGCTGTCTGACTGGTTCAAAGAGAATGCGTGTAAGCGTATCGCTGTCATTTCAGGAGACAACGTATGGGGCACCGAACACCAGACGATAGTATCGAGTGCAGCAGAAAGCGTGGGAGGTTCCATCGTGTATTCGAAGATCTCTCCGCGCGGTGCAGGCACAGCCGTACTCTCAGCCATAGTTGACGAGGTCTCTGTCAGTTGTCCGGACGTACTTATCGTCGACAACTATGATGACTCGTTCTTCGACCTGATTCGATTCTTAAAAGAAAGAGGTGTACAGGTTCCTGTCATCGGTACTGTCCAATTGGGAACTGAACTCTTATCTCAGATCCAGTCCATTGGGGCAGGAAGTGATTTATACCTCCTTGAGTCTGCAGTGCCGGCTGACTTTGTTGAAAAGTTCAAGGATGCATACGGCAGCGCTCCACATAGATATGCATTTAATGCATATATGGGGACCTTAGTCCTCGTGCAGGGACTGCTGCAGAAGCCAGTGGAGAAGTCGCTCAAGCAATTCGTGGTCGAAGATATGCGCCCAGACATATATGGAGAGAAGTTCAGTTTTAACGAGAAAGGTGACTTGCGCACAAGCGCTTGGGTCATCAATCCCGTAGAGGTGTAAGACGTGGCGGGTGGGGCGGTTCAGAATACTACCAATTGTGGTTCCAACAGCGTTCAATAGCCTGCGCATCGCACAAAGGCCCCGGAAGGGGCTTTCGTCGTTCGGTTTACTACAGGCGTGAATCTGGCATACTCTCGGTATGATCGCTCACACATCAGTAGCTGTTAGAGACTATGCAAAGTCGAAGGACCTGTATCGTGCAATGCTCGCGCCCCTTGGCTATGCGGTGCAGATGGATGTAGAGGAGTATAAGGTGGTTGGCTTTGCGCAGGGTGGAAAGACGGATTTCTGGGTAGGAGAGAAAGAGCAGTCCTCGGCAGTCCATGTCGCATTCATGGCTGCACACAAAGAGGAGGTAGATGCGTTTTACAAGGCAGCACTCGAAGCTGGTGCCACTGACAACGGCGCACCAGGTATCCGCACGGAATATAGTCCGGGATATTACGCCGCGTTCGTCCACGATATCGATGGGAATAATATCGAGGCAGTGTGGATGGATCTCTAGAGATGACGCCGAGAGCCTGCTATATACCTCACACAATGAAATTCTTGCTATCAGCCTTGCAGGTCATCGTGTTCGCGCTCCCAACAGTAGCCGACGCTGCCTCTGCCAAGACCTATAGCACGACGGGAGCCTTGGCTCGCCATGAAGCGTCCGTCCGTCCGCTCCCTAGCTGTGGTAATGGTAATGACTTCTATGATGGCGGAGCAGATACCGATACGCTTTCGTATTCAGGAAAGCGGTCAGATTTCTATATCACGCAGCACCTGGATAAGAGCTACACGCTCAAGGACAAGATCGCGTGCCGGGCTGATACGGACACGGTCATAAACATAGAGCGATTCGAATTCGCCGATGGCGTTCGCACAGTCTCGAAACTCAAACCAGATCTCGTCGAGAAGAAACCGAAGAAAGGGGAGCTTGAGGCTAACGTGTATGTGACTGCAGGTGGCGTTCCTATGATCAAGCCGCCGAAAGGATGGGCGGTGGGAACGATCTTGAAGGATGCGAGGCCTGAAGCGTACGTTTTCTTCACGAATCCGGAGAAGACCATTAATCTGCAGGTCGGCGTGGGCGTGCCTATGTCGGAAGCAGCTAACCCTCTGGCACAGACCGAGCGGCTTATCGCCCTCTACACCGGAAGCGCAACGATCGCTGGCAAGAAGATAAGCGGAAGCGTCGTGAGCAAGAAGTCAGTCTCGCTCGGGGCTGCCGGTGGCTACCGCGTCGAGATCAAGCGTACGGATCTTTCCGGAAAGTTCCGTCTTGTTAGCTGGGTCGTCGCCACCTCCGGACCTGATTACTACTACTCTGTAGCGGCAAGAGTGTCCGAGAAGGAGTGGAGTACGTACAAAGCGGCTATCGAAGCCTCGTTCAAGACGTTGCGGATCCCTCGGTAACTCCGTTCGATGAAAAAGAAGAAAGAGTCACTCGTGCTCGGGCGGCTTCTGAAGAAGATCGCTCCACGTATCGGAGCTCGAGTGCTCGTAGAGCCTCTGTGGGGCATTGCTGGGCAGATCACCTTCAAGAACGGCAAGCGATCCTATTTCAGATACAACACCGTCGACGTGAATCCGATGGGAGGTTCCGAAGTCGCCGGCGACAAAGACTACGCGAGCTTCTTCATGGCGAAGATGGGATACCCCGTCGTTCCAGGGAGCAAGACCTTCTTTACAGACGAGTGGGCAGCAGCAGTCGGAATGCCAAAGCGCACGATTGATGCTGGCTACCGGCACGCCAAGAAGAACGGCTTTCCCGTTGTCGTGAAGCCAAACAGCGGAAGCCAAGGGACAGGGGTCGCGGTCGTGCACACTGAGCGCGAGTTCTACGCTGCTATGCGCACCGTGTTCAAGAAAGACCGGGTCGCGATCGTACAGAAGGTCGTCTCGGGCCGGGACTACCGGCTCGTGGTCCTCGACAGCAGGGTCATTTCCGCATACGAGCGCATACCATTGAATGTCACCGGAGACGGGAAGTCTTCTATCACAGACCTGCTCAAGAAGAAGCAGCGAGAGTTTGCGAAAATAAAGAGGGATACGCAAATCAAAGTCGACGATCCGCGCATACGGACTAAGTTACGCCACCAAGGCCTCCGTCTTTCCTCCGTCCTTGCTCGCGGACAAAAGATCTACCTTCTCGATAATGCGAATCTTTCGACGGGCGGCGATGCCGTCGATGTGACGGACAAAGTGCACCCCGCGTATAAGAAGATGGCCGTGCGCCTGACCAAGGATATGGGGCTGCGTCTCTGCGGCGTCGACCTGATGACCGCAGATGACCTTTCTGCGAAGCCGGGGAAGTATTGGATCCTCGAGATCAATGCGTCTCCAGGGCTCGATCACTATGTAAAGGTAGGGAAGGCCCAAGAGAAGATCGTCGAAGGCCTCTATACGCAGGTGCTTAAGAGCATAGAGCGATAGTGCTGCTAAGATTCGCGTATGCCCATACGTAATCGCCACCGAATCTCGGGGCGCAAACATATCTCTCATCACGAGACCAACAAGATGCCTGAGGGCATCAAGCTTCTTGCGTGGGCACGCACTGCCAGGTGGGTGGGCTGGGGCTTCGGTGAGTCCTTGATTCCCATCTTCCTGTTCGCATTCTCGGCCTCCTATGCAGAGACCGGCTTGCTTAGTTCCGTATTCGAGATCTCGCTCCTGATCTCACTGCCAATCGTCGGCATGCTCGCTGACCGCATGTCTGCCAAAGTGCTCATCATCGCAGGTCTGGTCCTCTATCCTCTGGTGGGCGCCAGTTACTTCCTCGCAGGCGCCACCGGTGTCGCGCATTCGTCGTGATTGGACGGGTCTTTAACGGTGTCGGATGGGCGCTCGAGAATACGGGCATCGATACGTACTATCGCCGCATCACGGCCCGGAATCACCTGGCCTCATCCTTCGGCTACATAGAGACCGTCGCGTATGCCGGCTGGACCGCCGCAGCGCTCCTGAGCATGCTCATCGTGACGCTGGTGCCGATACACTACCTCCTCCTCCTTATCGTGCCGTTCAGCCTTTTGGCGCTGCCATTCGCACTCCTTGCGCCCAAAGACAAGATCCATAAGGCGAAGGAGAAGATGCACACCCTGCAGTCATACCGCAACGCGGTATCAGAGTGGGGAAGTTGGGATGCGCGGCTGAAGCTGCTCGGACTCCTGGTCGTGTTCATGGGCATCATCGATACCCTCATCAGCCTTTTCATTCCTATCGACGCGTTCATCGAGGGAGCAGATTTCAAGATGATCGTGCTGCTGACGATCGTGGGCACTATCCCGCGCCTTTTCGGCTTCACTCTCGGCGGACTCGCTGACCGGCATAACAAATACGGCCTGCTTATGCTCGGACTCGTAGGAGTGGCAATCCTTATGACCAGCCTAGCAGTTTTCCCTTCGTACTTCGCGAAGCTGGCAGTGTGCTTCTTCCTCGGCATCTTGATGGAACTCTTCACCGTCATCGGCAAATCGCTCGTCACGACGCTTGGCCCGCAGGACCGCTACGGCATACGTGGGAGCACGTTCGAGAGCATTGCAACCATCGGAAACTTGCTCGCACCTCTCCTTATCGGTATCTCCTTTGATGCGCTTGGCTTCGGGCTGATGGCCAGCGTGCTTGCCGGAGTCGCGCTCGTGCTGGGACTCGCGTTTGCTACAGTCGCTCGGAAAAGGTAGTTGACTTACTTTCTATATATTTTATAAATATAGCCATGCCTAGAAATGAAGCAGCATCGAAACGACTTGAGAATCGACTCCCTTAAGCGTTCCGCAAAGATCATCTTGCTTCCTCCAAGTTACCGTTTCGCACCAAAGAAGATCTTTTCGCTGCCGTGCGGAAAGTGATCGAAGACGAATGCAAGTTCGAGATTCTTCGACATGGCGAAGATGTACCCTCTGAACTGGATCTCGAAGTATTCGGGAGTCTCCCTCCTGATGTCCTCAAGCGTATGCAAGGGCTTGCGGATGCATGTTCGCTCTTCCTCGGGCAAGACGCCGGTGACGACCATTTCGAGGACCACAACCGCCGTACTGAATTCAAAGGCGAAGGCAAAGAAACCTATGGCGAAGCGTTCAAGGAAGTGTTCGAAAGGAACCGGTTCCGCATCTCTTCATTTACCGTGGTCATCGGTGCGTTCGTGCATTTTAAGGAGCTCATCGACAGGGACGATACGGCATGGGGAAGAGGAGTCGCTGCTGAGGACAAGGTCGTTCCTAAAGCGGAAGAGTTCCGTGCCCTGTTCTCAGAATTTGAAGCCGCCTTGGGTAAGTTCGGTTCTAATCAGGAGCAGAAAGAACAGCTCGCGGCGCTTAATGCTTGCTATCATAAGATGACCATTCACCAAAAGCTCGAGCTCGTCGACTTTTTCAGTGCCATGGCGCACAAGTACCTTGCTATTGTTACGGGCAAGAAGTGGGAGCCTACTCCACCGTCACAGACTTAGCGAGGTTCCGGGGCTTGTCTATCGGGAGTCCGCGTTCGAGCGCGACATAGTACGCAAAGAGCTGTAGCGGGATGGTCGTCAGGATAGGAAGGAAGAGCTCATGGGCCTTCGGGACCGATATGACATCGTCTGCCAGGGTGCGGATATCATCTTCCTTGCCGTCGGTTGTGACCGCGATGATCCTGCCGCCTCGGGCCCGGATCTCCTGCATGTTGGACTTTGATTTCTCATACATCGAATCATCCGGAGCGAGCACTACCGAAAGGAAGGCGGGCTCGATAAGGGCGATAGGGCCGTGCTTCATCTCGCCTGAGCCATAGGCCTCCGCGTGTATATAGGAAATCTCTTTGAGCTTGATCGCTCCTTCGTAGGCGACCGGGTATTGCATCTTGCGTCCGAGATAGAAGGCGCCGGTCGTGTCGACGTACTTCTTGGCGATCGCGCGTATGGACTCGTGGCGAGAAAGGATCTCGCGAGCCAGGTCTGGCAGGCGAGCGAGCTCTTTGACCAGGAGTTCTCCTTCAGGCGCCGATAGGCCGTTGTTGCGCCCGAGGAGGATTGAGATGAGCGCGAGCACGGTCATCTGGGAGATAACCGCCTTGGTCGACGCGACGCTTATCTCAGGGCCTGCGTGGTTGTAGACGCCGGCATCAGTCTCCCGCGCGATAGAGGACCCGACGACGTTTACGACGCCCAAGGTGAGGATGCCGTGGCGCTTCGCCTCACGGATTGCTTCGATGGTGTCGAGCGTCTCTCCGGACTGGGAGATAGCAAGCAATATGGTGTCGTCAGGGTCCATGGTGTTCCGGCGGTAGCGGAGTTCAGAGGCGAGTACGGACTCGACCGGGATGCCAGCCAACTCCTCGATCAAGAGTTCACCGACTTGGCCCGCGTAGGCAGCACTGCCGCAGGCGGTCACGACGATACGCTTGACCTTCTTGATGCGAGGGAGCACGTCGCGAAGTCCTCCGAGATTCACCTCACCGCTCGCGGGCACCAGGCGTCCGCGAAGCGTGTTCTCGATCGCCTCCGGAATCTCCATCATCTCTTTGAGCATGAAGTGCTCGTAGCCTTTCTTCTGCGCGGACTCGATATCCCAATCAAGCGTTTCCACTTCTTTCTCGAGCGGTTCCTGGGAAAGGGTGGTTACGCGATAGCCGTCAGGTGTGAGCGCCGCGATCTCGCGGTCATCGAGGTACACCACCTCGCGGGTGTGCTTGAGGATCGGTGTCGCGTCAGAGGCGACATAGTAGCCATCGGTACCGATGCCGAGCATGATCGGGCTTGCGAGGCGTGCAGCTACGATCTTCTCCGGTTCGCGTTTGGAGGCGACGGCGATGCCATACGTACCGCGCACTTCCTTTAATGCTGCAGCGACGGCCTCTTCGAGAGGTACGTCTTTGGTGTATTTCTTGGCGACGAGTGCGGCGAGGATCTCGGTATCGGTATCGGAGGTGAAGGTCACGCCATCCTTGAGGAGCATGTCGCGGAGGTCGGCGTAGTTCTCAATGATGCCGTTGTGCACCAGCCAGACCTCTTCGTTGTTATCCGTATGCGGGTGAGCGTTTATCTCGGTAGGTGCGCCGTGGGTGGCCCAGCGAGTGTGTGCGATGCCGCAAGTGCCTTCGAAAGACGCAGGCAGTGCATCAGCGAGCATGGCGACCTGGCCTGCGCGCTTCATGGCCCCCGCACCACTTATATAGATGCCTGCCGAGTCGTAGCCCCGGTATTCAAGGGCGCGCAGCCCGTTCATCAAAATGGGGGAGGCGTTTCGAGAACCTACGTATCCGACGATGCCACACATATGTTATGGGAAGAGTATACCTTTAAGAACCTACCGCAAGCACGGGAAGTTTCGGGGCAATATTGAAAGAACGGGGGGAATCGGCTAGGATGCGGGGACGCCGATGTAGCTCAGTTGGTAGAGCGCGTCCATGGTAAGGACGAGGTCCCCGGTTCAATCCCGGGCGTCGGCTCCAAGACAATAGGGGACAGGTCGCCCAGTTCTATTGCGTGATAGCATGATGGCGTGAAAGCATTTGAATCCTCAAAAGAAGGGCCAGGCGACCTGCTTTCTTCAAAGGAGGCGGTGAAGGTGGAGGGGTGGGTGAATTTCATCCAGGCATTGCCGGCGCTCCTTGAACGAGATGATTCTACGAAGCGGCTCTGGCCGCTCCTGCATCGCCTCGTTACGCGCGGCGCGGACAAGGATCAGGGCCCGGTGCCCGTTCAGGGAGAAGCGCTCCTAGCTCTCTTTACCAGGGGGAATCCGAAAGTAAGGACGAAGGAAGATTCGCGCGCGTTTCTCGATCTTGGCCAGGACTATTTCCGGCAGACGCTACGCCACGCTCCATCGAAGACCGCGCACGACGTGTACCTCACGGCCTTCCCATTTGATGCGGAACGCACGGTAACGATACTGGGGCGGCGCACCATGCTCCGGCGCGGGCACCTCCGCAAATGGGGCGACGTTGGATTTGATGGAGGAGAGAGAACCCGTTACCGCGCCTCATTCGCTCAGGTTCGGATACGAATTACTCGGACATGAAGGCAAGGAATATATGTTCCTCGGACTGGCAAAGGAGCTCGAGCCTATGATGGATGAATTGTGCGACCGGTTCGATGAGCTTTTGAAGAAGGTGAGCACCGCCGAGGATGCGCTATCTGCCATGGTGTATTTCCAGATATGGGCGTATATCCTCCATCCGTTCATGGACGGCAACGGGCGCGCGCTTGCGGCGAAGCTCGTGTTCGACCTGAATAAGCTCGGTATGCCGGTTACTAAGCCACTCAGGGTTCCTGAGCTCGGCGAGGACGCCTTTGTCCCGATCGCGGGCGCATTCATCCCTGAGTTCGTCTGGGCCACGAAGCTGCCGCTTCTTTCTGCCGCCGATTCAGAGCAGATCCTCGGGGATCCAAAAAAATTCGAATCGTATATGGACACGCTCCTTGAACATATACAAAGAGGCATCCGGCTCGGTGTCCCGCCTTCCGCGGATCATGCTGCCGTTCTCATGGAGCATATGCAGGCGGGCACTTCGCGCGATATACCCCTGGAGGCTTTTATCGGCAACGCGATAGACCGCGGCGTGGATTTGATCAAGGAAGCGCTTTCAAATGATACATCCTTGGTGAGAGCGCTCTCCGCAGAATATGGTGTTCGGGAAGAAGGCTGACGCTTCTGCTTAGGAGGGAAGTACAGACAATCCTCCCAGATCTTCATTCCGGATTTCCTTGTACAAAGGGTTGCGCACCAGCGCTGGCTTCCCGTCGTGCTCGACGACGTAGTACGCGAAACCGCGCATCTTCTTCACTGGCTCGTAGTCGGCATGTCCCGGGAGCCCTGCTGGATCCGGATCATCGAAATGGACAGGGCTGTCGTCAGCGGTCACGAAGTACGTTTTTCCGGTATTTACCGCGAGGTGTCCGTGTCCGGGCGGCATGTAGACTTCGTCGCCAGCCGTAACCGGGATCACGCTGAACTGCTCTACGACGTCAGGTGTCTCGCCCATCTTCTGCTTGAGGATGATGCCTTCGCCAAGGAGTATCCAATAGGTCTCGTCGAGCTCTCCTATATGGTAGTGGCCGTAGGTCTTGATGTATTCGTCGCCTACGAGGCCTGGTTCCCAGACGGTGACGTTGCGCTGGTCTTTGCCGCCTCGGATCATGTAGTAATGAACGGCAGGTCCTGGAGCCTCTGGATGTAGGAGGACTTCCTGCATCTTCTCGTGAGTTCGGGCTGCGTAGTGCTTGCCTACGTCGGTAAACTCGGTCGGGATGCCCTTTGGGGTCATAGCAGACAGTATACCCGTCGCGTACGTGGGAAGGAAACCCTGATATTGTTGACGTACCTCTCCTAGAGAGGCTATAACTCTACTGCGCCAGGGTAGCTCAGTTGGTAGAGCACTTCACTCGTAACGAAGAGGTCGGGAGTTCAATCCTCCCCCCTGGCTCCATAGATTAGTGCAATTTCGGTTTTGGCAGCAGACGCTCGCACAAGGTCTGTATCATGCCGTCATTGATGAGGGAAGCGCCGCCCGGCTCACGAGCGACCCATTCGAATAGCTCGCGCTCGATTCGGGGCCTGCGTGCTGTCACCTGCGGGCTCGAGAGGTTGTGCCCCAATTTCTCGAGTACGCGGTTCATAGGTATCCGTATCTCATCCGCGAACTCGAAAAACTCGGGGGTGTCCAGATCACTATCCGCCTGCTCGGCGATGATGCCTTTGAACTTCTTTAATCTGCTCTCATCAAACGGCACAAGTCTCATTTAGTATACACGCGCTGCACGGTATACTCGCTGCATGAGCGACGAGAACCCTCGCATACAAGAGATAGAGGTGCTGATGGCATCGCCTGACTTCTGGACCAATAAGGACGAGGCGCAGCGGTTGGTGCGCGAATACCAATCTCTCAAGGAAGGGGGATCAGGAGATGCGCATGACATGGGAGATGCGACTCTGGCCGTGCTCGCCGGAGCCGGAGGAGATGACGCGGAAGATTTCGCGCGCATGCTCCGCCGCATGTATGAAGGGTATGCGGTACAGAAAGGGTGGACGGTGCGCGAATTGCACGCGAACGAGAATGATCATGGCGGCTATCGCAACGTACTGATCGAGATCAACGGGCCCGGAGCGTATGGCCGCCTTAAGGACGAAGCAGGCGTGCATCGTCTCGTGCGCATCTCTCCGTTTAACGCGCAGGCGAAGCGACAGACTTCGTTTGTCATGATCGAAGTGCTGCCGCGCATCGCGCCGTCAGAAAAGATTGAGCTCAACCCCGACGATCTCGACATCCAGTTTGCTCGTTCAGGAGGCGCCGGCGGTCAGAACGTGAACAAGCGAGAGACGGCGGTCCGCATCGTGCACACGCCGACCGGAGTCTCCGCCCATGTCTCAAGCGAACGCACTCAGATAGCCAACCGTGAACGTGCGCTTGAGTTGGTGAAAGCGAAACTCTTCCGTATGGAGGAAGAACGGAGGCTCGCAGAGGCAAAGGGGCGCTCCATAAGCACGACTACCAAGAATGAGTGGGGGAGCCAGCGTCGCTCCTACGTGCTCCATCCGTATAAGATGGTGAAAGACCACGAGACAGGACACGAATCCCATGATCCAGAGGGGGTATTAGGTGGAGATATCGACGCGTTCATAGACGCGAGTGCCCAGAGTGAGGTAGAATAGCTCGGTTATATGATCTACTTCGACAATGTGACGAAAGAATATCGTGATGGCACACCGGCTCTCCAGGATGTGACCGTCTCGATCGCTCCAAAAGAATTCGTCTCAGTCGTCGGACACTCAGGAGCTGGCAAGACGACCTTGATCAAGATGCTCCTTGGACAGGAGCGACCGACCGCCGGGTCGGTCTTCTTCGAATCGGTGGACATCCACACGCTTCCGTCGAGCAGCATGCACCACTACCGCCGCAAGATCGGTACGGTGTTCCAGGATTTCCGTCTGATTCCGAACAAGACCGCGTACGAGAACATCGCGTTTGCGATGGAAGCCGCAGGACGCGCTGACGATGAGATCGAATCGGACGTTCCCTACATCCTCGATCTGGTTGACCTCGCTGATAAGGCGCATCACTTCCCATCACAACTTTCAGGCGGTGAGCAACAGCGCGTCGCAATCGGCCGCGCGATCATCAATCAGCCTGACCTGATCGTCGCTGATGAGCCGACCGGCAACCTCGACCCGGTAAACACCTACGAGATCATCGAGATACTCAAGAAGATCAATGAGATGGGAACCACCGTCATCATCACGACGCACAACAAGGGAGTCGTCGATGCGATGGGTAAGCGCGTCATCACCATGGAGAAGGGGAAGGTGGTGCGCGACGATATGAATGGCCACTATATTCTCTAGACTATGAACTTCACGATGCTACGCAGGATGTTTGCAGGAGGAGCGAAGAATTTCGTACGAAGCGGTTCCGTATCCTTTGCGACCGTGCTCATCATGACCGTGACGCTGGTCATCATCGGGCTGTTGATATTCCTGTCTGCAATCCTTTCATACACGCTCGCAGCGATCGAAGACAAGGTGGACGTGAACGTCTACTTCGTCACGACCGCAGCGGAATCAGACATTCTCGCGGTGCGCGATCAGATCGCGGCCTTCCCTGAGGTAGCGGCCGTTACCTATACTTCCCGGGAGCAAGCGCTTCGTGAGTTCGAGGAGCGCCATGCAGACGACCAGTTGACCCTCCAGGCTCTTGAGGAATTGGGCGAGAACCCACTTGGCGCCTCGCTGGCTATCAAGGCGCAGGATCCGGGCCAGTACGAGAGCATCGTGAAGTTCCTCTCAGACGATGCTGCAGTCGCCGGAGGCTCTTCTGATCTCATCGACCGCATCAATTACTTCCAGAACAAGACTGTGATCGACCGCCTGACCTCGGCAATCCGAGCGACGGAGGGAGCAGGCACCATCATCGTGTTGCTGTTCGCTCTTGCCTCCGCAGTGATCGTCTTCGCTACGATTCGGTTGGCCATCTACACCTCTCGTGACGAGATCGCTGTCATGCGCCTTGTGGGGGCCTCAAACATGTATATTCGTGGGCCGTTCATCGTTACAGGCCTTATCTCAGGCCTGATCGCTGCCGTCATCACTCTGGTGCTGTTCTATCCTATTTCCTGGTATATCGGCATGAGTGCCAGCGGCTGGCTCGGGGGCTTCAACCTCTTCAACTACTATCTCGGGCACTTCCCGTTCATATTCATGGTGCTGGTGGGCTCAGGCGTACTCTTAGGAGGCGTAGCGAGCTGGTTTGCGGTCCGTAAGTACCTCAAGATATAACCGTATGGCTACCGAGGGACACAAATACATTTTCGTAATAGGCGGGGTTATGAGCGGCGTGGGCAAGGGCATCGCCACGTCCTCGATCGGCCTTATCTTGAATCGCCGCGGCTATGGCGTGAACCTCGTGAAGATCGATCCGTATTTGAACGTCGATGCGGGGACGATGAATCCGACCGAGCACGGAGAAGTATTCGTGCTCCGCTCAGGTCTTGAGACCGATCAGGACATGGGCAACTACGAGCGGTTCCTCGGACGTGATTTGGGACCGGAGGATTACATGACCAGCGGCATGGTCTATAAGGTCGTGATCGAGCGCGAGCGGGCGTTAGCCTATGGGGGCAAGTGCGTCGAGGCGATTCCGCATGTGCGCGATGAGATTCTGCGAAGGATCGAAGCCGCCGCGGCGCATAACGGCAGCCAGATTTCCGTTATCGAGATCGGCGGAACAGTGGGAGATTTCCAGAATGCGCTTTACATAGAAGCGGCACGCGTCCTCAAGATGCATCATCCGAAGGATGTGATGTTCGTTATGGTCTCCTACCTTCCCGTACCTTCTACCTTGGGAGAGATGAAGACCAAGCCGACGCAGAGCGCGGTTCGGGAATTGAACGGCTACGGCGTGCAGCCGGATTTCATCATCGCTCGCTCGCACGAACGTCTCGACGAGAAGCGCAAAGAGAAGATCGCAATCTCGACCAACGTCCGTAAGGAGCACATCATCTCGGCTCCTGACGTGAATTCCATCTACGACGTGCCTATCAACTTCGAGAAGGATGACTTCGGGAACATCATCCTCGACGAGCTGGGCCTTCCGCGCGGCAACTCAGACCTGAAGGAATGGGAGAAGTTCGTCGCTCGTGTCTCGACCGGCGGTCCTGAGATCACGATCGGCATCGTGGGCAAGTACTTCGATACGGGCGATTACATCCTTTCAGACGCATATCTTTCCGTCATCGAGGCGATCAAGTTCTCCGCCGCCGAAGTAGGCGTCACCGCCAAGATCGACTGGATCAACGCCAAAGACTTCCAGGAAGGGGAGAACATGGAGCGCTTGTCTTCCTATGACGGCATCATCGTGCCCGGCGGCTTCGGAGAGACGGGGATCGAAGGGAAGATCAACACGATCCGCTACGCTCGCGAGAACAAGATCCCGTATTTCGGTCTCTGCTACGGCATGCAGCTGGCGATGGTTGAGATTGCCCGTGACCTCATCGGGCTCGAGGGTGCGCATACCGTCGAGATCAATCCGACCTGCCCGCATCCAATCATCGATGTCATGCCAGAGCAGAAAGACATCATCGCCACGGCTGATTACGGCGGCACGATGCGGCTCGGTAGTTATGTCGCGGAGCTGGGCAAGAAGACCATCGCGCGCGAGGCATACGGCTCAGATACGGTAGAAGAACGCCACCGACACCGCTACGAGGTAAATCCTGAATATATTTCCAGACTGGAAGCAGCAGGCGTCATATTCTCGGGCAAGTCCCCGGATGGCGTTCTTATGGAGATCGCTGAACTTCCTCGTGACGTGCATCCGTTCTTTCTCGGCACGCAGTTCCATCCGGAACTCCAGGCTCGTCCGCTTGCTCCGCACCCACTGTTCACTGAGTTCTTGAAAGCCGCCCAAGAGCGATCGAAGCGAGTCTAGAATCCCTCTATGGGAACGATGCGCACGCCGGAGACTGAAGCACGATACACGCGCGAAAAGCAGTCGGGCCGCTTGGCTGAGCGCGTGCTCTGTAAGAGCCCGTCGCTCAAAGAATTCAAGGAGTGGAGGATTATCGAGAACCGCTTCCCGTATGACCTGGTCGCTGAGGTGCATCACATGCTCGTGCCCAAGCGACATGCTTCTGATGCCGAACTTACCGCGAGCGAACAAGAAGAATTCGAAGCAATCAAGGAAGCCTACGTGCAAGAGGTCTATGAGTTCATGATCGAGCCGGCACGCAAGAAACGATCGATTCCAGATCATTCGCATCTCCATCTCCTCATCGCGAAGGCATAACAAAAAGCGGCCCGGAGTTCCGGGCCGCTTTTCATGGCGTGTTTATATCGTAACGATCTCTTCCCACGGACGCCCTGCGACGCCGAAGTGCCCGTATGCCGCGGTCTCGCGGAAGATAGGGCGACGGAGTCCGAGGCGCTTTTCGATCTCGCGCGGGCGGAAGTCGAAGTGCTTGTTCACGATGTCCGAGAGGTTCTTCCCCTCGTCGTCGAATGCTTCCACCATGACTGGGTCGACGCGTCCGATTGCGTACGCGACTGATACCAAGGCTTTCTTCGCGTAGCCGTTTGCCACCAAGTTCTTGGCAGCGAAGCGGCACATGTAGGCTGCAGAGCGATCCACCTTCGTCGCATCCTTACCTGAGAAACAGCCGCCGCCGTGAGGCATAAGGCCGCCGTAGGTATCCACCATGATCTTTCGGCCCGTGAGGCCGGCATCCGCTTCGAACCCGCCTTGTACGAAGCGCCCGGTCGGGTTCACTAGTATCTCGATTCCTTCGATGCTTCCGAGTACCGGCGTGAAGAGGTGTTCGATCAGATCCTTGCGGATATCCTCGAGGTCCGCCTCTTCGGCATGCTGAGTCGACGTGAGCGCGGTGATGACCTGGCCGTTCTTTATGGTCACCTGAGTCTTGCCGTCAGGACGGAGATAGGGAAGCGTACCGTCGGTACGAAGCTTCTCGAGCTTGCGGGCGAGCGCGTGCGCGAGCACCACTCCCTTCGGGAGGAATTCAGGCGTCTCATCGGTCGCGTACCCGTACATGATGCCTTGGTCTCCTGCACCTCCCGTGTCCACTCCCATCGCGATGTCCGGGGACTGCGATACCACGCGGGAGAGAACGTCGAGCTTCTCGGTGTAGCCGATGTCTTCGTACACTTTCCGAGCGATCGCTTCGCAGTCGATCTTCGCATTGGTGGTAATCTCTCCGCCGATCATAAGCGTGCCGTGACTGCCAAAGGTCTCGACGGCAACGCGAGAATTAGGATCCTGCTCAAGGCAGGCGTCGAGGATCGCGTCAGACATCTGATCGCACACCTTATCTGGGTGTCCTGCGGTAACGCTCTCGGTGGTGTAGTGGGTAAGAAGGTGGAACATGGATTGGTTGGGTTAAATAAAATCCCGCATATGCGGGATGAATGTAGTGAGCATCGTCCCCCATACGGGGTTGGGGGCACCTTGCCATAAGCAGGTTGCCGGCGAGTCATAGGGCCAAGTCCCTCGTCGCGCTCTTGATGTGATATCGGTCTTCCGTTTTCGACTATACCACGGGTATATAATGGAAGGATAGTAACCTAATCAACAGGTATGGAAGTCACTATCAATTATTGGGCAGTACTCGGTGCAGGTGTGGCCGCGGTGCTCATCGGTTTCCTCTGGTACGGCGCCCTCTTTCAAAAGCCATGGATGCGCCTCATGGGCTTCACGTTCGAGAGCATGAAGGCAATGAAGATGACTCCGATGGCAGCGAACATCGGCATCTTCATCCTCTCGCTCCTGATGGCCTATGTGCTCGCGCACGCGACCGTATTCGGGATCGCGTACACCGGAATAGGAGGAGCGGTCGGGGGCATGCTGGGAGCATTCTATTACTGGCTCGGGTTCGCGGTCCCTCTGACGGCCGGTTCCTATCTCTGGGAAGGGAAATCCATCAAACTCTGGGTACTGAACGCGGGGTACTATCTCGTCTCGCTCCTGGTGATGGGCGCGATTCTCGGGCACTTCGTCTAGTTGAACGAGAGCGTGTTTTAAAGTATTGTGCCCCTACATGGCGACTCCTGTCGCCATGTACTTTGCGGGATCGTCTAATGGTAGGACGCGACCCTCTGGAGGTCGTTATCTAGGTTCGAGTCCTAGTCCCGCAGCTCGTTTGGATGATCAGCTACAGAAAGAAGCTCTTGAAAGGGAGATCTCAGCGTAAACTGTAGCTTTTCTCCATCAGCAGTTGGGTTCTGAAGTAGGAAACTCAAAAATACTCGTTTTTCATCTACTTTAGAACTTTCGAAGATTTCCCTTGCTCTGCTCGCTATATTGATGACACGCTCGGCATTCACGAAATAGTCCTCGTCTAAGTCTGTGTGCTCGGCTAGTTCTATCTCTGTTTGGCGTTGCTTGTCTCGACACGCCTTTATCAAGCGATCATACACATCCGCTATACGATATGTTTTTTGGCTTACCCTCGCAAAACATTCTTTGACCTCCTAAAGAAAGCTATGCAGCCGCCCGCGACAGGAGGTGAAAAAACACAGGGACAGGCGAATCCCGCAGGTTATAGCGATAGGCAAACTCGTTAGGTAGTTTCGTATATACCAAGAGGGTATAGATACAAAAAGGTTGTGAATAATGGGGTCACTCCCCATTCTTTACTTGTCTCACTTTAAAGGGGTTGACCCCATTATTCGGATAGCCATTACGCGCTTGATGTCTCGTGCCCCAACTGCGAGAAGATGCTCCTCGTCGCCAGTTATACGCTTGTGAAATAGTGAGTGGCGTGGTGGGGTATAATATATATATATGGAAGGCAAGTATATTGGAAAGGCGTTCATACTTACAGGCAGTTTCTTACTGGTGCCCATTCTTTTCTGGTTTCTTTTGTGGGGGTTGTTCCGCCCTTGGGTTATTGAGATGTTTCTTTTCGGCTCGGTAAATACTGCCCTTGTGTTGACTACAATCTTGTCTGTATTACCAATGATTTTTGCAATTAAATATGTCATCAAACAGAACCGATTGCGTGAAAATGGTGTCAGATACCAACAATTTCAGATCATGAGCAACACACATATTTAATGTACGAGACTATGGTAAATACTATGACGCAAGAGGAACCGGACGTACCTCCTGAGGAAGTAGAAAAAAATCCTACGGAAGTGGTATTTGTGCCATCGTACAAACCCGCGATTAATACTTCTTCTTGCAAGATCAATTTATTTAAAATAGTGACTTCCACAAGAGTTTTTTGATAAAATGAAATATGACAGCATAAAGAAAGTAATGCGACCGTATAGTCTGGTACGGAGTAGGAAGACATCAATAAACTATTATTTTGCACAGGCCATAGCAACTTCAGAGATATACGACGACACGAAAGTTCGAACTGCCATGAAAATGCTAAAGATGGATGAAAATGATTTACATTGTGCATACTGCGAAAAAGTCGCAGAAAACTGGGATCATGTGAGAGGGGTTGTAAAAGACGGCAAGTTTTCTGGTTACGGTAATGTACTAGGTAACCTCGTACCCTGTTGTAGGAGTTGTAATCAGAAAAAAGCCGGTAAGGATTGGAAAGTATTTATGTTAGAGCAAAAATTCCCAAAACAAAGGATTTCGCGACTAGAGTCTTATTTTAAAACATTCAAGAATAATGATTTAAAATATCGAAATTTACTAAAGAAAAAACCAGGATTAGTAAAAAAATTTCACGATACACATCAACAAGTACTATCTTTAATAGAGGAGGCAGATAATCTCTCAAAGGAAATCTATTTAAAGTAGAAAAAGGCAGTCAGTCACCATTAAATTTAAATAAGCATGTTCTAGTATTGGTGTCTCGATCTAAGAAAATATTAAGACACGAATCTAAACGAGAAAAGTATCGACTCATTCGGAAGAATCTACGCAGGAAAGAGCATTACTCGTAGTTTAGAGGGAAAAAAGTTGGAGATTAGCTTCGGGAAGAAAGGAGGAATAGAGATTAAAATTGGATAAGGACATGAGGAAAAATTAATTTCTTGTCTTGCAAGAATGAGACTAAAATACAATTCCGTCGGGACATTGCCCTAAGTAGACGGCGACGTTTGCAATTTGAAGCACTCCAGCTCTAACGCCAATCCGTTCCAATCAATTGTTCTGAACGCGCCCAACGCTGGCAGCCAACTCGTTAGGGTATCGTGCTCGAGACTCGTCGTTGACTTACGTAGTAATAAACTACCGCACGTGCGGACGACTCGTATCTAAAGGTGACATCTGGCTGACGTATTGTGTTGTACCCACCCGCGTCCTAGGGTTCAACTATCTCGTTGTAGAATAGATAGTAACCCTCTCCCTTGGTCAGAATTATTCATGCAAAGCACACAATCACTATCTAGATTAGGGCGAGTTGCTTTGGCCGCACTGATTGCCCTTCTCTGTGCACCAAGTTCTGCATTTGCTGCGTGGAGCGGTAGTCCATACACACCTGGAGCGACACTCACTCCAGAGTGTGCACCAACCGATGCGGCCTGCACCGTCTCCCCGATGCCGGTTTCTCTGGGAGGCACTGGGGTAAGTGCTTTTGCTGCCGGGTATATTCCGTTTGGCACAGGGACATCGGCACTAGCGACGTCTTCTGTACTTTATTTTGACAGCATAAACGGCAGACTCGGCATTGGCACCACCACCCCCGCCCACAAACTCGACGTAACAGGCAACATCAACTATACCGGCACACTCTATCAAAACGGTGTAGCTTCAAATCCATTCCTTACTGACAGCTCCAACAACATTTGGTCTTCAATCTCGGGAACGCCATCAAATACGGATAGCTTTTTAGTAGGGTACTTAGCAGGACAAGGTGCAATCGGCGCCGACTACTCAAACTCATAGGTAGCAGTGCAGGATATGATGCAACCAATGCCTCCAACTCCAACTTCTTTGGTTCCAATGCAGGAAATAGTGCAACCGACGCTAGCGACTCCAATTTCTTTGGTGACAGTGCAGGATATGCCGCAACCAATGCCTCTCGATCCAACTTCTTGGGTTACAGTGCAGGACGTGATGCAACCGACGCC
>Ga0163150_10002793_pt1 | contig 25867 bp, 20 predicted proteins | sample OliLakLV19P2IB_FD_148628 | JGI IMG/M metagenome (GOLD analysis project Ga0163150, IMG submission 148628) | Freshwater microbial mat bacterial communities from Lake Vanda, McMurdo Dry Valleys, Antarctica - Oligotrophic Lake LV.19.P2.IB | ecosystem: Environmental > Aquatic > Freshwater > Lake >...
AATTATCGGACGCCCCTACCCCTAGGGGTAGGCAAGCATGGACAACGCCTATTCAGGCGTTATTCTTCAACCCAGGTGGCCCCCATTTGCTTGAGCAAACTGGCTCTCTTTCTGTTGAGCAGTTCCAAAGAAGGGATAACGTTGTGCCATCCCTTCTCCAGCCGCGGAGGTCGCACATGTCATTCTGTCCTACCCATCGAACACCCCACCTCACGGGCAATGGCAAAACCGTCATATTGGCTCCATCTTCGACTCGTCGAATCGGCCCAGTTGTTGCTCTTCCTTGTGACTTTCGGCATCACGCCGACGTGGGCTGTGCCACCTTATCTGCCGCCGGAGGCGATCGGGGATGATGTCGTCCTGGTCACTTGGTTCGACGCGACCCAGGTGACCTGGGCGAACTTACGCGAGGCACTGTTCGCAACCGGGGGGACTTGATGCCGAACCTGTCCCCCGAGTCGGAAGTTGTGTTGGCGTGCCTGAAGAAGGACCGCGACGCGCTGCTGACGTTCTACGACTTCCCGGCCCAGCACTGGACGCACATCCGCACGACGAACCCGATCGAGTCGACCTTCGCCACGGTGCGGCTGCGTCACGACAAGACCAAAGGCAACGGCAGCAGGAAGGCGTGCCTCGCGATGGTGTTCAAACTCGCTGAAGCGGCCCAGACCGGTTGGCGCAAACTCAATGGACACACCCTGATCAGCGACCTGATCCAAGGTGTGAGGTTCATCGATGGAGAGAAGACCATGGCCGCCTGATCATGCGAATCGATCCACAGGATTTGACCATACTCCGCAACAAGGAAGGCCAGACCGAATCGTACGCCCAACTCACGGAAGGCAAAACGCTCGCCAGCGATGTGGACATTGTCGAAGGCTATGCGATCAATGGACCGGCGACGGTCGCCAAGAAAGTGCAGTTTGCGCGGAAAGAAAAGCTCGCCGGTGTGATGATCTGGGAACTGGGACAGGATGCATCAAGCGTGAACTCGCTGCTCAAAGCACCGGCAAGGAGCGGAGCGCTGGTCAGTAAATCTTCAAGACTGAACCTTTCCCGTTCCAAAACAGTCAAGTTGCTAAGCCAGACGACCTGTCGCGATTGTCTTGTAGCCAAGCTGACATCATCGATTCATCAGGAGCTTCACCATCGCCTGGCCCATTTCGAGGCCGACGTTCATGTAGGTCCTGGCGTCGCCGTTGTAGTGGCCGTTGCCCGAGCCGCCCATGCTTAAGGGTTTGGTGTAGACGGTGGCGACGGCGCCCTTCAGGTCGGGATGCTTGACCGGGTCGCTGAACGCAAACATGGCGTCGATCAAGATCTTCGCGTTGCCGGTGGCGCTATCCTTATCGGTTTCACCGAGCGTGCCGAGGACGAACTTGGCATTGGGCGCATTGAAATCCTTGCGCAGCGACTTAAGCAGGTTGACCAAGTTGTGCTCATAGTGGGCGACATGGCCTTCCTTCCCGCTGTCGCGCTCGCCCTGCCACCAGAGGAAGCCGGCGACTTCGTACTTCGTCGCGCCGGGGTAGTACTCGCCCAACTTTTCCAGCACCGCCTTGGCGTTCTTCACGTCGTCGTCGTACTGCTTGCCGGCATACCACGGCACCGCCTTGGGCTCCTCGCCCTTGACCCAGCGCTCGGCGATGTCCTTGTAACCCGCGTAGACGTAGGTCACCTTCTTCTTGGTCTTGGGGTCGGTCTCTTCGTACTCGTAGCGTTCGCTGCCGGGGGGCAGCAGGTCCCAGCCGAGCGCACGATTGCCGATGCAGCTCTTGAGGATGAGCACGGGCTCGTCGAGCGCGTTGCCCAATTGATGGCCGATGCCCAGCTCCGGGCCGAGGGTGTTGCCCTTGACCCTCATCCACTCGTTGTTGTGCACGCCCATGCCGCCGCCGCGCCCGACCATGACGCGGACGTTGCGGACGTCCTGGCGCACGGTCCAGGCGCCCGCGTCGTCGATGAGAAACGGGTAGAGCTTCTCTTTCTTGACGGCGTTTTCGAGTGTGCCTGTCTTGTCGATCCCGGCAACCTTGCCCGCGCCGACCATGTTCGACTGGCCCATCAGGATGAAGACCTTGACGGGCTTGGACATGTCAGCGGGCTTGCCGTCGGGATCGGGCAGGGTGTCCGCGGCCTGGGCGGCGCCAACGAGGGCCAGGAGCACAAAGGTGGTCAGGACGAATGCGAAGCGGTTTGATGGGCGAGGCATGATTAGTCTCACAGGTTGATAGACGAGGAATTCAAGCGATACGGATGATGCGGTTCAGGCGAGGAACTGCTTGATCGGGCCGATCTGTTCGCGCTTCATTTTGTCGAGGGCGAGGTCGAGGTCGCCGTAGTGGCTGATGGGGTTGCCGTAGGCGTTGAGGATCGTGGTGTACCAGTTGCCCAGCGTCTCGTGGCCCTCGTCGCCGTGCTTGGGCAGGCGGATGTACTTGCCCGCGATGTCGAGGCGGACGTTGCTGCCGGCGAGGACGATGAATGGCCACTCGACGCCGTTGCTGTGGTGGGTCTCGCCGTTGTCGGGGAAGTAGAGCAGCATGGTGTTGTCGAACATGTTGCCATCGCCTTCGGGCACGGCCTTGAGGCGGGTGACGATGGCGTCGATCAGCTTCATGTGCTGGTGACGGACTTTTTCGCGAACCTCCTCAGCCTTGAGGAGACCGACGGATTTGCCGTGGCCGACGTCGTGGAGGTTGACGCGTTCATCTTCGATGCCGGGCAGTCCGGTGTAGGGCGTGCCGAGTTCATCGACGGTGAAGGTGACGACGTTGGTGAGTCCCGAGATAAGCGTAGCCAGGACGACCTCGGTGTGCCCCCACTGGCGATCCACGGTGGAGATGTCGTCGGCGAGGTGTCTGGCGTCAAGCTTGGGCACATGCTTGCGGATGGCGTCGGCCATCGCGTCCATCTTGCGGTTGCGGGTGCGGATGGCCTCGACGGAGTCGGCGTAGGAGGCCACCTTGGCGCGCTCGACGCCGCTGAGCCCCTGCATCAGGCTCGATTCGGAGCCCGCAATGAACTCGAGCATCTTGCGCTGAAGCTCGTACTGGACCTGCTCCTCCTTCTTGCCGGAGACGGACTTGAAGAGTTCCTGCAAAGCGACCTTGGGGGAGCCGAAGGCGTAGTTAGGCTGCTGCGGTCCGCGGGCGGAGAAGCCGGTCTCGATGCCGTTGATGTTGCCGCGCGCGTTGCCGCCGCCATCGGGGAAACAGGCGAGCTCGATGTGCTCCAGCGGCGAGGGGAAAAGTCGCGCGAGCTCGAAATCGACGGTCGCCCACTTGATGGAGCTCAACCGTTCATTGGCCTTGTAGACGCCCAGCGACGACTGCCAGGTGTGGTGGCCGGTGGTGCACATCTTGCCCGAGAGGCCTTGAAGAATGGTCATCTGCCGCTGGTGGCTGGCCAGCGGATTCATCCAGGCGGGAAGCTCGTGTTTGCTGAGGTCGGCGGTAAAGGCCTGCCGCGCTTTTTCCTTTTCCTGATCCTCCTTGCTCAGCGACGGCGGGACCATCACATGCGGGAACAGGCCGTTGCCCTTGTGCATGAAGATGAACCGCTTGGGCGCCTTGGCGGCGGTAGCGACGCCGAGCGTCTCGGCGAGCCACGGGGCCATCATCAGGCCGCCGGTGGTCAGCGCCGAACTGCGGAGGAAGTCTCTTCGGTTGAGCATCGCGGAGTCGCCTTTCTTACTTGCGATACATGAAGGAGTCGGAGGTCAACAGTGAAATGATGACGGCCTTGAAGCTGCCGCCGCTTTCGACGTACGCGCGGTCGGCGTCAATGAGCGTCTGCGAGTCGCTGAGCATCTCGTTGCGTCCCATGAAGAAGCGGAACGCGTGGCGGATGATCGACTGGCGAACGCGCTGCGACCTGGCCAGGCGGTCGATCATGTCCAGGGCGTTGGTCACGTCGCCGTCGAGCGCCGAATCGCCGGTGCCTTTGAGGTGGCCCGAAGGATTAACGGGCAGCGTTTTGAAGGTGTCGGCCCCGTACTTTTCTTTCACCTTCGCGATGATGTTGTCGGGATGCTCGAGGCTTTCGAGGGTGCGATGACGGCCGAAGTCATCGAAGATCTCAAAGGGCAGCCCCAGCGGGTTCATGTGCTGATGGCAGCGCCAGCATTCCTGCCGCGAGGTGACGGCGTCGAGCCGATCGCGCAGGGTCTTGTGCGGGTCCTCGGGGATCTGAGCGTCGACGGTGATGGGCACATCGGGCACGTGGCCGGCGAGCAGCTTCTCGCGCACCCACTTGCCGCGGCGAACCGGGTCGGTCGCGGTGTTTTGCGAGTGAGCGACCAGCCACGCGGGATGCGTGAGGATGCCCTTGCGGTTAACGACCTTGAACGGCTGCTCGACGGGATAATCCCAGTAGTGCGGCGTGTCCTTCGGCGCTTTGTAGCGCGGCGTCTCGACGCCTTCGTACCGGCCACGCTCGGGCAGCGGCGGGAGGTTGTACGCCACCGAGTGGTGGTAGCTGTAGCCGTGGGTGAACGGCCCGCGCGTGAACGGCGTGCGGCCCTGGCCGAAGGTGTCCTCAAAGTAGTACATGTAGGAAAGGAACGACCGCTTCTGCTTCCAGAGCTCGGACGCCTTGCCTTCAACAATGCGAGCGGCCGACAGCATCTTGACGTGCTTCGCCATCACCTCTTCGGGCTTGCCGCGCCAGTCCTCGTCCTTAATCGTGTCGTAGATCTGCTTCCACTGGGCGATGAGCTTCTGCCCCGCTTCGGCGTTCATGTTGTGATAAACAAAGAAGTGATCGGTGGTGAGCAGGTTCTCAAAGACGCTGCGATCTTTCTCGACGCACCAGATGACCAGCTCATCCGCTTCCTGAATCAGCCAGCCGGGCGTGCCCAGGTGCCCGCGGTCGGGGTTCTGGTAATAGCCGCCGCTGCGCGGGGTGTCCTTGAAGACCTTGGTGGCGTTGGGGTAGCCGAAAAATTCGCGGAAGAAGCGGATAACCTTCGGATGCGACGTCACGTGGGACTGGATGTGCTTGCCGTTGAGCGAAATATCGACGGGGCCGCGCCAGTACTCGTTGTCGGCGAGCAGGCGGGTCACCTCGCGGCGATAGTCTTCCTTCGTCAGGAGCTGGCCTTCCTCGGCGGCCTTGAGCAGCGCGGCATCGGGGGCCCGGTCGCCCAGCGCGTAGGCGATGGCGTAGCCGGCCTCGCGCGGCGAGAGCTTGCGCCGGCCGTGGGCGTCCGCCTCGCCTTCGCCCATCTCGATGCGGTAGAGGAACTCGGACTCCAGCAACACCGTCGAAAGCATCTGCCGCAGGCCTTCGGTGTTGCCGGCCAGATCGATCGAGCTGCGCGTCAGCGCGAGATACTTGCTCGACTCCTCCGCGGTGGGCGGGCGGCGCAGCACGAGGTCGAACTGCGTGCGGATCGCTTCGGCGATCTGTGCATCGGTCGGCTTCGACTTAGCGAGGATGATCGCCTCGAACGCGGCCGGCGTGGTCCTCGGGTACCAGCGGTCGCTCTTGTTCTCGACGAAATCAGCCTTGATCTCGCCGCTCTTGATGCGGGCAGCATGGATCTGCTTCTTCGAGATCCACTGCGCGTTGCCCAGCATGACCAGTAGGTGGCCGCCGTCGAGGGCGGTTAGGTCGTAGTAGCGGACGCCTGGGTGATCGGGCAGCACGAAGGGGTTGGTCACGCCGAAGAACCCGCGCCGGTTGCCTTCGCGCTCGCGGCCATCCAAGCGGAAGACTTCGAGCACGCGCTCCTGGAAGATCTGCGGGCTGACGAGCCACCGGCGGGCCGGCGTGTAAGGCTTGTCTTTAATGCTGCCGTCGAAGAGCCGGTTGTGATCAACATAATTGCCGTAGTGCGGGTAGCGCAGCTTGTCCGCGTCCTCGCCATGCCCCAGGGCATCAGCCTGCGACTGCACCCACTCCATCAGCACCTTGCGCTGCGCGGCGGTCGGCTGCTTCGCCTCCTCCGGCGGCATGCCTTGGAATTCGAGCGCCTCGTGCGTCCGGTGGATGAGCTTGCCGAACGCCTCGGCGGACAGCGCGCTCATCTGATCGAGTCGGACCTTGCCCTTCTGCTTGTCCGCGCCGTGGCACGAGATGCAATACGTGTCGATCACCTGCACGACATCAGAAGGAACGCGCGGCGACACCTCCGCCGCGGACGACACGGAGCCGAGGCCGATCGTCATCAGCAGGCCAATCAGCCACAGACGGAATCGTGGCGCAGGTTGGCGGTGTCGGGAGTTCATCATCTCAATTCGGCGGCGGGTGTTGATGCGAGCGTCAGCCATGTGTCGTGTTCGGAGCGCCGGCATCACTTGCGGAGCAGCTCGACCATCGCATCGCCCATCGACTTGCCAATGAGGTAGTACGTCTCAAAGTTGCGGTTCCAGTGGAACTCCTGCTTCGACGGCGATTCCTCGGCCTTGCGCATGAACCCGCGCGTCTCGATGGCGGCGACATTGCCCTTGAATTGCGGGTACTTCGCCGCGTCGGCCGGCGCAAGTTGGGCGGCCATGTGCTTCTCAACCCGCGCCTTGTAAGGAGCGTTCGCCGGGATGTCCCAGCCGCCAATGCCGGTGTTGGCGATGACGAAAGGCAGGTTCGCCACGCCAAGGTCTTTGCGGATGTCTTTGATGAGATGAACCAGGTTGCTCTCGTAAGCATCCACTGCCGCGGCGTTGATGCGGTCGTTCCAACCCTGGTGCCAGCCAAAGCCGACGATCTCGTAGCCCTTGCCGTCGTAGCTGGGGAAATGCTTCTTGAGGTCGCCGGTGATTTCCTTGACGTGCCGCAGGATCTCGGCGTACTGGAATCCCTTGTCGCCGTCCTTCACCGGTTTCGGGTACTCCGCGGCGCTGGGCGGCAGAAAGTTGTGGAACAGCGAGCGCCCGCCCCAGGCGCTCTTGATCAGCAGCACCGGGTCTTCGTAGTAATCGCCGACGGCAAAACCGAAAGCGTACTCCGGCCCGATGTGCCCTTCGGTCGCGCCGTAGCCTGTGGTGAGCCAGCCGGCACGCTGCTTGTCGGCGTAAGAGAGATCGATGACCCAGACGTCGTTGCGCACGACGGGCTTGCCGTCCTTATCGATGAGGTGACTGAATTCCTTCGGCTTCGCCTTGAGGCAGGCGTCCATCGTGCCGGGGGTAGGGGCCGCGGCGTTGGGGGCGCTGGCGACCGTGCCGAAGCCGACCATATTGGACTGGCCGGCGAGGATAAAGATCTTGAGCTTGCCGTTGGCGGGCTGCTTGCGCGGCGCGGCCGGCGTTTCGGCGCTGAGGGAAGGAGCGAGGTTCGACAAGCACGCGAAAAGCACCGACAGGACGACATGAGCGGCGAAGAGCTGGTTCATATTCATCATTGATGGGCCGGGGTCGTCGGTATCAGGTATCGGTGGGGAAAAGGGGATCCCCGTTTCACCGGAGACCACCTGTGAAGGACTAAAGGATCGCTCACGCCGCGGCCGGCCTGCGGCGGCGGACCATCATCCCGCCGGCGGTCAGGAGGAGGAGCGACGCCGTGGCGGGCTCGGGAATGGCGGACGCGAAGGCCTGAAGGAAGTTGATGCGCAGGCCTCCTGGATTGGCGGTGGTGCCGCCGTTCGCCAGCTGGAACGTCAGCGTGTTGGTGCCGAACTGGAAGCCACTGTCGATCGTGAACGGTCCGTTAAGGGCGCCGAAGCCGGCCAGGCTGACGATCCCCGTCGAAACACCGTTTAACAGCACATTGGTGACGGTATCGTCCGAAGCAATCTCGAGGACGAGCACAGCCGTGTCCGGGTTCAATCCGGCGAGATCGAAAGTCGTTTCGAACCTGTAGGTGCCGGGGGCGATGCCCGTGGTGCCCGCACTGACCACGGAAATCCAGCTCGACCCGCCGATCGTGCCGGCGGGGTCATTGACCAGCCAGGCGGAGTGATTTGACTGCGCCAGCGCGGGCCCAAAGGCGGGGCCGGCGGGCGTGGCGGTGATCGTCCAGTGCGGGTCCTGGCTGCCGGCGGCGAGCACGGCGTTACCCGCGCTGACGCCGGTGTTGAAAATCGGGATCGGCAACAGGTCCATCGGTGTGCCGACGCCGTACCCGCTGAAGTCACCCCGTTTGATCGTGTTGATCTCAGCGAGCGTCAGCACGTTGTTGAAGATGGCCACGTCGTCCATCCGGCCGGCGAAATCCGTGAAGAGGTCGGCGCGGGTGCCGATGTAAAGAGGGTTGGTGTTGGTCGCGCCGAACCCCGCGGTCATGGGGTCCGTGGCGACGAGGACGCCGTCGATGTAGAACCGCGCGTTGGCGCCGTCGGCGGTCACCGCGATGTGCGTCCAACTGTTGGGCACGTAGCGGTTCGTGCCGCTGCTGTCCGAGACGGTGTCATTGAGCCCGCCACGCTGATAAAGAAAATTCAAAGAACGATTGCTCTCGGCACGCAACTCGTAGTTGCCCGCGTGGTTGTTGCCAGAGCCGACGCTGGGGTTCTTGGCGATGACACCCTCGAAGGAGCCCAGGGGCCCCGGATTCACCCAGGCGGCGATGGTCATCTGCCCGGTGATGTTCAGACTGGCGCTGTGCGGCACGCGCACGTGTTCATCGGCGGTGTCCAGCAGCAGCGACTGGCCGGCGGTCATCTGCGGCGTGCTCGCGCTGAACGCCGAGCCGGTGGGGTTCTGGATCGTGCCGTGGTTCCCGTTGCCGGAACTGTCGAGCGTGTTGCCTTCAAACCGGTACAGGCCGACCAGAGCCGCGCCGACAGGCCCGGCCGCTAGGAGCGGTAAGGCGACGGTGGCGATAATCAGGGGGCACGTGATTCGTTGCATGGGGGGTTCTCCTCGTTGGCAATGGGGTTTAAAGTGATGGGGCGGGTACGCTGCGAAGGGCTGATGATGCACTCTGCTTCATAGGACAGGGAGAAGTCCGGCAGGCATTCGCGCTAGGGGCGAAAATTACCGAAGAAAATCAGGCCTCACGTCGGCGCCGGACCATCAACCCGCCGGCGGCGAGCAGGGCGAGCGTTGCGGCGGCGGGCTCCGGCACCGCGGCCTGAAGCGGACGGCCGACGAGGCCGGTGTCGGCGGTGGTGTTCATCACCAGTGTGTAGTTTCCGGCCGTGCCGGTGAGGCCGGCTCCGCCGGTGAGTCCGGAAGCAAACGACCAGCGCAGGTCGTCGATGTCGGTGAACCCCGTACCCGAGTCGTGCAGTTGCTTGAGGATGTCGAACTGCCCGGCGTCATACAGCAGGTCGAGCGTGTTGCCAATGTCGAAGTTGCTCTTGACCTCGTCGTTGGTGAGCGCTTCGTTCCAGATGGCGACATCGCTCATGAGGGCGGTGGCGTCCTCGCTGAACGTGCTGGACCCGCCGAAGGAGAGAGCGCCGTTGAAGGTGGTGGTTGGCGTGGTGGCGTCGGAGCCGACCAGGACTCCGTCGATGTAGAGCCGGACGCTGGTGGTGTCGCCCAGGTAAGTGACGTGGTGCCAAGTGTCGTCGGAGATGGAGGTGGCGAGGGGGATGGTGGCCCAGTTCTGGGCACCGTCGCCGGCAATGGCGCCGACCTCGATCTTGTTCCAGACCCCGCCGGTGGCTGCACGGGTGCCGATAAGCACGTCGGCGTTGGCGTCGGCGATGTTGCTGCTGGCGACGTTGGCCCAGAGCGACCAGGTGAAGCCGGTGGTGCGGTCGATGCCCTGCGTGCCGGCGTTGAGGCGGTCGTTCTCGGTGGTGCTGTAGACGACGCCGCGGACGGGGTCGTTGAACCAGGTGCCGACGCCGCCGCCGGCCTCGGTCTGGATGGTGCCGTTGAGGAAGTTGTCGGCGTTGCCGTTGATGACCTCGGCGGCGGTGGAGACGTTGCCCCCCGCCGGGCCGTCGTTCAGCGGCCAGTAGGCGACCAGGGCCGCGTCGGCGGCGTTGACGGCGAGCAGCGAAGTGGCCGCGACCGCGAGGCGGACGGCAAGGGCGTTTCGTTTCATGTCCAGTTTCTCCTTAGATGTTCAGGAAGCGGGCGACCCGGCGCGAAGACTCCACGGTGATGGACCGACAGGGTCCTTCTCCCCTCACACCGACTGTGACGGTTACCGGCGGGGGGGCCAGTCCGCCCACCGAATCCGATCTTATAAGCTACACCGGTTTCGGTCCGGTCAACGCATAGATTGCTGTTTTCTACGCATAGAACCCGCCGGCAAGCCGGATCAGTCGATCTCCTGCGGCAACCGGGTGTAGATCAGTTCGTCGTTGTTGGCGGCCCCGCGGCCGTCGACCCGGCCGCCGGCCGCCGGCCGCCTGCGCCAGGCCGTCGACGTAGTAGTCGATGTCCGCGAAGTGAACGGAACTGCCGTCGCTGAAGACGACGTTGTACCCGCCGTGCTTGTTGAACTGACTTTGCTGCCCACGGAAGCGGAAGTCGGGCGTGTCGATCATCATGATGAACCGGCCGGTGGCGTCGGCGCGGCGCATGACGCGCTTCTTGGACCAGTAGAACGACGTGCCGCGGTAGTTGTAGGAGCCGATGATGCGGTGCTTGGGGTACGCGGACCAGCCGCTGCCGCCGTAGCCGTTGGGATGGGCGACGTCCATGCAATGGCCCGGGGCGACCGTTGACGCCGCGTTGTCGAAACTCGGGCAGTGCATGAGCGTCGGCAGGTCGCCCGCGGGAAGCAGGTCGTTGGAGACCAGCAGACCCATCCCCAGCGGGTCGCGGGTGGCGGCTCCGGTGTACGGGAAGTCGTCGCGCAGGCCGTAGGCGTCGGCCCAGTCCTGACCGGCCTTGTAAGGCGTGGGGAAGACGCTCGCCGATTGGATCGAATACGCCTGCAGGCCGATGACGATCGACCGTTGATTGGTCTGGCATACCGTCCGCTGCGCGATGAGCCGGGCCCTGCTGATCGAAGGCATGAGCATGGAGAGGATGATGACGATGATCGCCACCACGGCGAGCATTTCCGGGATGGTGAAGGCGGATCGGCGGGTCATGGCGTGGCTCTCGGCCAACGGACGATTGCGGCAGAACGGAGTGAAGGCGACGCGGGGGGATATTAGGCTCACGCGTCAGAAAGTAACGAATAGTATGCATTTAGTTTCGCATAGATCACATCGTTCCAAGGGCCGCTGCGCTCGCGTTTAGAGGGCAGAACGATCAAGCGGAAGCAGCAGAAAATGCCGCACGATTCGCGTATGATCAGTCAAGACCGCGCCCCCTTTGGACGTCCGCGGCCGTGGCGACGAGCGATATCACGACATGACCCGCACCCTGCGCATCGCCGTCCCCATCGACCTCGACTGGCCGCTCAAGCGCCATCAGGAGCCGTACTCAGGCATCCAGGACTACGCCAGGCAGCACGCGCCGCACTGGGAGCTGGTGCTCGACGAATTCCCCGGCTCCTGGATCAGGCCGGGCGGCAGGACGCCCGGGTACGACGCCATCATCGGCCGCATCAGCAAGCCCACCGCCGACGCGGCCCGCCGGGCCCGCATCCCGGTGGTCAACGTCTGGTCCAGCTCGCCCGTCGCCGACCGCACGCCCTCGGTGCTGGTCGACTTCGCCGAGATGGGCCGCATGGCCGGCGAACACCTGGTATCGCGCGGCCTGCGCCGCCTCGGCGGGATAGGCTACCGACAGGACGTCGGCACGCGCCAGCATTTCGAGGGGCTCCGAGCCGTCGCCAAGGCCGCGGGCATCACCGTCACCTTCCACATGGCCAGCTTCCAGAACCGGCGCAACGAGCGGAACTGGCGCCGCTACATCGACGACCTGGAAGCGTGGATGGACCAATGGACGACGCCGATGGGAATCGCCACCGTGTATGACACCTCGGCAAGGACGGTCGCCACGATGTGCCTGCGTCGCGGGCTTAAAATTCCTGAAGATGTCGCCATCATTGGCGGCGGCGACGAACCGGTGCAGTGCGAGAGCACCGAGCCGGAGCTGTCCAGCGTCGACATGGGACACTATCGCCAGGGCTATGAGGCGGCAAAGCTGCTCGACCAACTGCTGCACGGCGCGCCGCCGCCCAAGGGCCCCATCATGACGCCCCCGGCCGACTTGGTCGCCCGCCAGTCCACCGACGTCTATGCCGTCGCGGACAAGACTGTCGGCCGCGCCATGCGCTTCATTGCCGAGAACTGCTCAAAGCCCATCCGCGTCCCCGATGTCGTCGAATACGTCGGCTGCGGACGAGGCAAGCTCGAACGCCAGTTTCGCGCCGCTGGTCGGCAGTCGATCAACCAGGAGATCGTCGCCCTGCGCATCGAACTCACCAAGCGCCTCCTCGCGGGCACTGACGCCCCCATCGAGGACGTTGCCGCCCGCGCAGGTTTCGGCACCGCACAGCACATGCGGCACGTCTTCCGACACCAATTGAAAATCACCCCGACCGAATATCGTCAGCAGCATCGCACCATCAAGTAGGCCCCATCCGGACACGGCGTGCAGGGATCCGCCCAACTGAATCGCACACCAACGTGTATCGCCCGGCATGTCGTCGTCAATCGCTCGAGCGCCGTGCCTATTTCCGTCCATGCAAAAGGAACCACCGATGAGCCTCATTCGTCGCCCGCTAATCCTGCTTGTCACGCTCCTCGCAGCCTTCATAACCGGCGTCGTTCGGGGGAACGAGCGACCACCAAAGCCGAACCTGATCGTCATCAACATCGACGACTTGGGCTACGCTGACATCGGGCCCTTCGGCTCGAAGCTCAACCGGACACCCCATCTCGACCGCATGGCGAGGGAAGGTCGCAGGCTGACTTCCTTTTATGCCGCACCGGTCTGCTCGCCGTCACGTGCCGCGCTGCTGACGGGTTGTTATCCAAAGCGGGCGCTGCCGATCCCGCATGTGCTCTTCCCCGCCAACAACGTCGGCCTGTCGTCGAAGGAAGTCACCATCGCCGAAATCCTCAAGGAGCGCGGCTACGCGACCGCCATCGTCGGGAAGTGGCATCTGGGCGATCAGCCTGAGTTTCTCCCCTCGGCCCATGGATTCGATCTGCACTACGGCCTTCCCTACTCCAACGACATGGGACCGGCCTCCGACGGCATCAAGTCCGATCTCGGCAAGCCGCTGCCCAAGCAAAACGGAGGTCAGCCGCCGCTGCCGCTCCTGCGCAACGGCAAAGTGGTCAAACGCGTGATGCCAGACGATCAGCAGGCCATCGTCGAGACGTACACGACCGAGGCGGTGCGTTTCATTTATGAACACAAGGACAAGCCTTTCTTCCTCTACCTGGCGCACAGCTCGGTTCACTTCCCGATCTATCCGGGCAAGGCGTGGGCCGGCAAGTCGCCGCACGGCTACTACTCCGACTGGGTCGAGGAGACCGATTGGAGTGTCGGGCAGGTGCTCGATGCGCTGCGCAAGGCGGACTTGGCCTCGAAGACGCTGGTGATCTTCACGAGCGACAACGGCGGGACATCGCGCGGCAGCAACGCGCCGCTGCGCGGCCACAAGGGCAGCACGCTCGAGGGCGGCATGCGCGTCCCGACGGTCGCCTGGTGGCCCGGGCAGGTCCCCGCCGACACACAGACCGATGCGATCACCGGCATGTTTGACATCCTGCCCACCTTTGCCGCACTCGCCGGCGGCGAGGCGCCGAAGGACCGTAAGATCGATGGCGCTGACATCTGGCCGCACTTGTCCGGTCAGGAAGACGCCAAGGCCGCGCATGACCATTTCTTCTATTTTCGCGGCCTGAATCTCGAGGCGGTTCGCCAAGGAGACTGGAAACTCCACCTTCCCGCCGGCGCCAACACCAAGGCCAAAGCGAAATCAGTTGATAAGCCCCGGCTCTACAACCTCCGCTCCGACATCGGCGAGGCCAGCGACCTTGCCGATGCGAATCCCGACATTGTCAAACGTCTCAACGCGATGGCGCAGGAGATGGACAAAGACCTGGGTGTCACCGGCACCGGCCCCGGCGTCCGCGAACTCGGTCGCGTCCCACAAGGCAAGCCGATCATCAGCCCGGACGGCACGATCCGCGAAGGATTCGAGCCAGCGCCGAAGTGAGATAAATCGTGCTTCTCAGTGAATCCGTCAGGCGGCGTTGGATAGGAAGCGGGCAAATTTCTTTCTGTCGAAATCTGAGCATCAGTCCGTCGGCGAGGTCGGCTTTAAATGTCACGGCGCCAGGCCGCGACTGCTTCGGCCAATCATGCTTCACCTGGCTGCGTCCTTGAGCTCCGCAAACCGCTTGCGCATCTCCGCGAGTCGGTCGGCATGGCGGGGGTCGCGGGCCAGGTCGTTTTCTTCCTTCGGATCAGCTTTGAGATCGAATAGCTGTTCGTAGTTGTGGCCCGGCCAGAACATGTATTTCCAGTCCAGGCGAACCAAGGCTTCCGAAGCCGGGATGATGTCGCGCAGGGCTGCGTGTTCGTAAAAGAATTCGGTACGCCACTGCGGTGGCTGCTTCGCCAGGTAGAGCGGGGCCATATCGCGGCCCTGCATCGTCTTAGGCGCCGCTACACCGGCGGCGGCGAGAATTGTCGGGGCCAGATCGACGTTGAGCGTCATCTGCTCAAGCGTTTTGCCATGCTTCTCTTTGGCCATGCGCGGGTCCCAGATGATCAGCGGCACGCGGATGCTTTCCTCGTGCGGATACCACTTGTCGCCCAGACCGTGCTCTGCGTGGTAGTAGCCGTTGTCGGTGGTGAAGATGACCACGGTGTTGTCGAGCTCGCCGGTTTCCTTGAGCTGCTCGATGATTTTGCCGCAGGCCGCGTCCACTTCGGTGGCCAGGCGGTAGTAGTTCTTCATCATCGTCTGGTACTTCTGCGGCGTATCGAAGCGCCAGCCCCACCGACGTCGGCCCTCGTTCTTGTCCGTAAAAAAGAGAGGCATCCTCTTCCACGATTCGAGCGTCGCATTGGAAGGCACGGGGATCTGAACGTCCTCATACAGCTTCATGCTCTGGGGCATGGGCTGAAACTGATCGACGTGACCATCCTCGGCATGCGTGGCGAAGAAGGCCACGGTCAGGCAGAAGGCTTTGTCCTTCGGTCGGCTTTGAAGGAACTCGAGGGCATCCTCTTCGTTCCGCTGGGTGACGTGGACCTTGCGGCCGTTGACGTTGTACCAGTGCTTGCCGTGGTATGCCTTTCCGTAATCGAACTCCTTGGCGGGAAAAGGTCCATTGTGCCATTTGCCGACGTGGCCCACGTGGTAACCGGCTGAGCGCAGCAGGCCGGGGTAGGTCTGGGCCCAGAGGGTATCGAACATGGTGAAAGCCTTGCATCCATGGCGGGACATCCACTGCCCGGTGAGCAGCGTGGCCCTGCTGACGCCGCAGATCGAAGTGGTGACATAGTTGTTGGTGAATCGGATGCCTTGGGCCGCGAGCCGATCGATGTGAGGCGTCTTGACGATGGGGTTGCCCGCCACACCCAGCGTATCGAAGCGCCAGTCGTCGGCATAGAGCACGACGATGTTGGGACGGCGAGCCTCCTGAGCCACAGCGGCGGCGCGGGGAAATAGAAGTGCGAACATCATCGCGGCAAGCAACATTCGCATCGTGATTATCTCCGGTGAGGTCCAGCCCTCATAGTACGCGCTATCATTGGTCGCTGCCCCCGACATCGTTATTGCCCGCCGCCATTGAATGGCCAAGACGTGGGAACCGGGGGAGACCGTGGCATTATTCAGCCACTTCAACCAACTGCAGAGCATCGAGAATCACGAAGCCATCGGTGCCGGTGTTGCTGAGGGTGATGCTGGTTTCCTCGTCGCGTGAAAGCTCCACCGTTCCCACGCTGCGGAAGAGGCTATTTTGGGGGAGCGACTTGGTCTGATCGGCGAACATTTCAACTTTCTGCTTGCCGCTTACGATGGTGATGGGCACCTTCGTGGCGCGGGTTTCATGAGCCGAATAAGCGAGGCGAATATCGTAGCGGGCGGTCCTGGGAACCTTGAGCCGGAAGATCGCGATCGACTTTCCATCGGCGCGTTTGTCGTCATGCACATAGCCCGCGCCGATGTGCGGCTTGAAATTCGTCGAGCGGCTCCAGTGCCCCTTGAGCTCTGCCTTCGCATCATCGAGCACGATGCCCGGCAGCTTGTCAGGATCGACGACATTCGGCACCACGGGCTGTGCTGACGCGGCGGGAATCACCTGCAAATCGAGCACCTGCTTCTGGGCCAGCAGCCGCTCGCGCAAGGCCGGGTAAGGCAGCGCTTGCACCGTGATATTCTTCTTGGCTGTCATTGCCGCGGCGACGCCCGCACTCTGGCCGAGAATCATCCACGTCGGCTCCACGCGAATCGAAGAGATCGCTACATGCGTGCATGAGAGCGCCACTGGCACGAGCAGGTTCGCGCACTCCTCCGCTTTGGGCACGATGCTGCGATAGGGAATGTGATAGGCATAGCCGTGGCGCTTGCCGGGGACACGCACGGGGAAGATGGTGCCTTCGTTGATCACGCCATCCTTGAGCGCGACCCGTTGACAGTCGTGCGAATCAATCGGGAACGAGGAGACGACGATGGCGTCATCCTTGGAGGGTTCGGTGATGATGTCCTTCTGCGAGACAACATACATTCCCTTCATCCGTCGACCTTCGCGCACATAAAGCTGCGGAGAGAAGTGACCGTAGGCGGCAAACTCATCGCGGCAAAGGCCAAGGGCCGCATACTTTCGCCGCAGAGCAGCGGGCACCGCCGGGTCGGTCGTGAGGAAGTGATACATCTCCAGTGTATATTGTTTGTGCGCCTCCCAGATTTTGGTGCGGCCGGCTTGATCCGCTTCACTCCAGCCGTTGCAGGCACCGACGAGCCCCAGCGAAAACTGTCCGCCGATGCTGTTGTTGGCATCGAACTTGCCGTTGGGCAGCGGATACAGATCCCACCGAATGCCGGGGTCTTTCGCTTCGCGAAAACTCCGCCGCATGAGTTCGAACCGGGCCGGGTCGTAGCTCGCCGGCGCGGGAAAGGGCACCCGGTTGGCCGGATCGTCGGTGACACAGAGGCGAAAGCTGTACACCATCACATTCGCATCGCCGTCTTCCACAGGGCCGGCATCGGTCGTGGTGATCAGCGGCAGCGGCTTGCCCTTGTCATCCAAACCGGAGATTGGCAGCTTCGCCTTGGGATATTGTTTGCCCGCCAGCGACTCGCCATATGCCGCCCGCCCTTCGCGGCCGATGGTCCAGCTCACACCAGCCGCCGCCATCAGATCGCCTTCATAAGTCGCGTCCACAAACACTCTGGCCTTGAACTTGCCCTGCGTGGTGACAAGCTGCACGATGCGCGGCCCCTCCTTGTTTACCTGCTTCAGGACCTGCTTGGTGAGCACCTTCACACCCGACTCTTTGAGCATCTCATTCGTAATGATCGCTGCGACATGAGGCTCGTACGTCCAGTGCGAATGATCCTTCACGCTGACCTGGTAAGGCAGCTTGATGCCCCGCTGCTGATAGTGCTTCTCGATGCGGGTGTGCCATTCATCGAAGAGTCCCATGACCGTGCTTCGCACCGTCTGGTTGGAATCGCTGAAACTGAGCCCGCCCGTGTTCACGCCGCCGACATGGTCGGTCGGCTCGAGCAGAATGACCGAAGCCCCTTCGCGAGCGGCAGCGATGGCGGCACAAAACCCGCTGGGCGTGGAGCCGTACACAATGACATCGGACTCGGTGTCCGCTGGAGCCAGGCTACCGAAAGCCAGAAGGATGATAAGCATCTTGGCCATGTCTGAAGGGTATTCAAAGTGGAGGCATGGTCAAATGCTCAGGAATACTCGTGCGGGCAAGTCGATGAACGGGGATGCCTCACAACTCTTTGTGTCGCTGGCTCGCCACGTCCTTGATCGCCTTCTCGCTGCCTGCCACCCGTTGCGCTGCGGCTTGAATCCAAGATCGGCGCAGCCTCCATGGTCGCGGCCTGACTTTCTTTAAGTCCCGCTCCAAAGCCACCGAATCATTCAAATCCTTGCGATCAAGCGGAACCCAGCGCACGGTGCACTTTCCGGCTCGACTGCGCTCCTTGCTTCGTCTGGATAAAATTCGAAGCCCGGGTGATGGTCGAATAGATCACCAGCACCACATCCGTCTTAGCCCGTGACACAATCCGCTTGAATATGAACAACAATGCAAGCTATCCAAGCAACAGCCCACGAAAACGAAACATGGGAAACACCCAGTTTTTCCGTCGCCGAGCTTCTGCCACCACTCAAGAAACTCCGCGAGCAAGGTCACTCCGCTCCCCTTCTTGCGAAGCCGTGAAGGTGTCGCGCCGGCGATCTGGACGAGGAACAACAGGCCGCGCTGCGGAAATTCCAATCCGTGGTAAATTTCCTTCCCGACTGCGACGCCCGCCCCTCGACCAACCAGAGCCCCGAACTCATTTGCCGGCCGGGATGCCCATAGTCTCGTGTCGGATCGTGTGGGCGATCGTCAGCTTGATGTGGCACGAGGATCGATCGTCGCCGTCGGGGAGAGGTTCACGGTAGCGGAGCAAACGGCATCGCCGCCCTGACGTTCTGCAATGTTCCGCTCATGCCAAGCGTCGCGGCTGAGCCGTCGTCTGCGAGGTGAAGGACGAATAACAACACTACTTCGCCTTGGGTACTTCATTGACCGTGTAATACGCGTTGCGGTGTAGCAATGTCTCGCCGTCGCGCGAACGCAAACTGCCCAGATCGAACTCGTGTACGTGCCCTTGCGTGAGTTTGTCCAGCACGACCCATGCGAAGATTCCGTCTGCGGAGAGCTTGACCGATTTCACGGCCGGCGTCGTGCGGTCCACCGCCGGACCGCCGTAGCCGCCATGGTAGATGTGCGTGAACGTGCTGAGCTTATACGACGCGGCGCTGTCGCCGGTGGTGGCGTCGACGGGCTTGGTGAATGCGATCTTGAAGCCATCGGGCTCGATGGTGATCCGCTTGATTTCAAAGGGCATCTTGCCGGTCCAATGCAGTCGTTCCAGGGCGAACGGCTTGATGCCCCGCACCGGCCAGCCGCGATTGGTGCCGCCGGCGAGAAGATTGCCGTCGGGGGTGAATTGCACATTGAGTATCCCCGTCGAGAGTTCCTCGCGGAACGGGTAGCACGCGCCCTGCCAGACGCCGTTCACCTGCTCCGTCGTGGCCCGCATGATGATCGACTGCGTGTAGTCGCCGAGGAAAATCTGATCCTCGAACGGGCCGAATCTGCCCTTGGTGCGGTCAATGGTGAATCCGGTGATCGACCGGCCCATGCGAATGTAGGGAAAGACCACCGCGTAGGGCGTCAGTTGCGGGACGCGCTGCTTCTCGATGAGCACGCGCGAGCCTGATTTGGGCTCCGCCGGTGCGGGGCCCATTTCCGGGGCGTACTTGTACCAGTTGAAACTGATCGGGTGCCCCATGAAGCCGCCGGGCGTGATCGCCTTGAGGCTGCACGTGGAATTCCACGGGCCCTGGCTCTCGATATAGAACAACGCGTCGTGCTCGTTGACGCCGATGCCGCCGGGGCTGCGCACGCCGCTGGCAATGGGGATCGTCTTGCCCTCTGGCGTGACCTTCATCACCCACCCGCGGAACAGCGCAAACGAGTTGTACGAATTCGAGAGCCCGAGCGCCACGAAGATATTGCCGTCCTTGTCGAACTTCGATCCGAACGCGTACTCGTGATAGTTGGCGTAGCCCCAGCCATCGGACACCGTCTCGAAGCGATCGGCCTTGCCGTCGTTGTTGGTATCTCGGACGCGCGTCAATTCGCAGCTCTGTGTGACGTAGAAAGCCTTGTCCTTGTATTCGAGGCCAAAGATTTCATCGAGACCGGTGGCGAAGAGGTGATATTTCGGATTGGGCTTCTTCTCATCAACCCCCTCCACGATGTAGATCTCGCCGTAGCGTGTTCCGACCGCGATCCGCTTGTCCGCCAGCACGGCAAACGCGCCGGCCTCAATCACGATGTCCTTGGGGATCGGTATGTTGACAATGGGATAGTACTCCCGCTCGCGCTCGGCGGTGCCCCATCGCCCACCCACGTCCTCGCCGCGCGCCGCGGCGGCCAACGTGCATGCCGCGAGCAGGAACAGCAGGCTGGCTTTGTTGTTATTGAAGTAGTTCATAGGTAATCGTCACGGCGAAATCGCCCTTGGGAATATTCAGCTTCAGCAGCAGTTCCATGGCGGTCTTGTCTGCACCGGACTGGCGCAGCACAGCCGGAACCTGCGGGATGCTCAGCCGCAGCTCGCCTGTCTTGAACTGTTGTTTCGACGCCTCTTCCACCTTGCCGGTCATTGCGCGAAACCAGATCGTCCGGGGCGAAGGCGAGGAGAACTTGAGCGTGCGCACCAGCGCGGGCTTCTCATTGGACGCAACCGCACCGGCATGACCGCTGCCGGCCGGGACAGCGCGATCTTCAACGCCGATGTCGCCCGCCTTGCCGGTGCGATACATGAAGGTCGGGATCGATGCGTCGTCGAGGTAGTACCCTTTGAACTGATACCCGTGGTTCCGCGGGTAGAGCGGATCGGGATTGACCGGCGCCTCCTTCGTCATGGTGGGACGCAGCGGCCACGCTGCCTTCTCGTCGGGCAGTTCACAGAACGAAACATCCTGCGCCAGCGTCACGGCCCGGGCCGCCGGGTTGAAGCCGCCCGAGCCTTGGCCGCCGCGGTCGACATTGATGTAATCGCCGCGCCACAGCCCGGTCAGCGTGCCGGTCTCCGCGTTGAATGAGTAATTGAGCCCGCCCGTGAACCCCACTGCAATGCCGCGGTAACCAGCGATGCTGCTGCGACCGCGATAGGTCTGCGTCTTGTCGGTGACGCGAAGCTTTGAGTCGACGGAGCGGATGCCCGACGGATCATTGGCGGATGTGCCCAAAGAAAGGAAATACCACATCGCCTCGATCTGGCCGTCGGTGTCGCCGTTGAGAATGTCCGTCCGCACCGCCTTCCCCCCCGGCCAGTAGGTGGGCATGATGATGCCTCGCCGATAAGCCGCAGGATCGCGCATGAAGTGATAAAACCAGCTTGGCTTGAGCCTCTCGTTCGTCGTCGTGAGATCGATGCCCTTGAATCCCGGCGATGGCTTGCCGTTGAAATTGTGGCACGTGATGCAGTTCAATCCCTTGTCGCCAAGGAGCTGATGACCGGCGGTGCGCAGTTCTCGTTCACGCTCCTTCCGGGGTATCGCAAACTCGACCGCCTTCACCGTGTCGACGCGAGCGAACAGCTCCGGCAGATGCCGCAGGTTGGCCTCGCCGAACTGCGGCATGCGCGTGAGCATGTAAGGCCGAACCGATTCGCCATCGAAGAGCACGCGTTGCATCCACACGGTCTGCAGCTTGGCGCCGACCAGCGTCAGTTGCGGCGGGATGCGTGCATCGTCGCCCAGGTTCTTCTCATCGGTCTGGAACAGCTCGTTGCGATCCTCGGAGACGCCGCCGTGCTCGCCGCGCACGTGGCAGGCCAGGCAGTTGAATGCGGTCAGAGTCACGTCGATCCGCATCTTGTCTGTGACCGGTTCCGGCTTGGCGGCGAGGGCTGTTCGGATCGCCTGCACCTGGGCGCTACTCAGGTTGAAGCGCGGGCTTTTGCCGGGCTTGTCGGCCAGGCATCCGCGGGTTGGGTCCAGGGTCTGCATGGCGGCGGCCGGCGTCGCGGGGATGTCGGCGAGTTGGTGGCACGCTGCGCAGTTGTAGGACTGAAAATATTTCCGGCCGGCGGCGACTAGCGCGTCGTCCGGCTTCAGCGCCATGGTCGCCTGCGCCGCTGTGCCCAACAGATAACCGGCGATCGTCCTGGCCTCGAGGCGCGTCAGCTTCATGTCCGGCATCCGGCCCGACGACCGCACCCGCGCGGGTTGAAACAGAAAACCCTCCAGCGATTGCAGGCTGTATTTCCCGGGGATGTGGGCCAGCGACACCGCCCCTTCCTTCGCTGCCTCCAGGTTCTTTTCGTCCCGCGGGGCATGGCAGGCGATGCATCCGACGGTGTGGAACAGCGCCTTGCCCGCCGCCGCATCCTTGGCGGCGACGGTGTCGCCCTTGAACGGATGCGGTGACTTCGCGACGAGGAAATGCGTGATCGCGTTGGCAACCTCATCGCGTTTGTCGTCGGGTTCCGACGCCAGCAGGTCCGGCATGGTCGTCCCGGCGTGGACCGCCGAGGGCGACGCAATGAACCGCCGCAGAAAATTCGGCGACACGCGTGAACCGACATCCGTCAGGTCGGGCGCAGATTTTTCCAATTGAATCGGGGCCTGGCGGCTGTGGCACGCAACGCAGCGCAGCTCGCCGATCAGCAGATCGCCGACCTGCCGCGGCGAGAGCGGGTGGTTGCTGCGAAGGCCGGGCACCACGGGCTGGGCGTATGCCGCGCTGACGCTGATGGCGAGCACCAGGACGGTCAAGAGCGTGAGCAATCGTGGCATCAAGAGATTCTCGTTAAGTGAGGGCGGATCACCGGTGAATGCGCCCATAATAGCTATGGCAGATCGCGCGGCGACGGTAGCCGGCCGGTGGTACGATCAAGCCCTGACAGCGCGCAAGTTTCCTGTTTAGGAATTCGCTTGCGTCCCCACTTGAACGTGTGGAGAAGGACCCCTCCCGCCGTTACGGCTTCGAGCATCGTTGAGGGCTCGAGGCAGCATGACTCACCACCTTCCCAGCCTCAGATACCGCTGCAAACCCATCGCCTAGAGCATACTCAACCCGTTTGTAGCGTGTAACCGCAGTGCCTGAAACAGTTGGCGGCGTCGGCGGCGGTCACCTGGTCAATCACGGCCTGCATCGCCCGCCACAGCCCGTCGCGTGTCCTGCATTCCAGCGACCGCAGCAGGTGCTTCACCTTCGCGAAGATCATCTCGATCGGGTTCAGGTCCGGCGAGTACGGCGGCAGGAACAGGAGCGCGGCCCCGGCCGCCTCGATGCGCTGCCGCGTCCGCTGGCGCTTGTGGCTCGACAGGTTGTCCAGCACGACCAGGTCGCCCGGCCGCAGTTGCGGCACCAGCACCTGTTCGACGAAAGCCTCAAAGATGTCGCCGTCGATGGCGCCATCGACGACGGTCGAGCAGCGCACGCCCTCGACCCCCAGGGCGGCGATGAGCGTGGTCGTGCGCCAGTGGCCGTGCGGCGTCCTGGCGACGAGGCGCTCTCCGCGCGGGGCCCGTCCGCGCAGGCGTGTCATGTTGGTCTTGGCCCATGTCTCGTCGATGAAGTTCAGCCGGCGGGCGTCGAAGCGGGGCTGCCCAAACTTCCAGTCGTCGCGGCGACGGGCGACGTCGGGGCGGTCCCGCTCGGCGGCATGGAGCGTCTTTTTTAAACGAGAGCCCGAGACGGCGCAGGGCCATGTCGATCGCGGACACGCTGCAGGCGATGCCGAGGCGGGCGTGCAGTTCGCGTGCGGTGGCGTCGGGCTTTTCGTGGACGAGTTGCCGCAGGCGTGCCAGGTCGATCTTCACGACGGTAACCCCGCCGCGCGGCCGCGGGGCGGTCTGCCCATGCTCGCGGCGACGCTGCATGACGCGGCGGACCCAGGAAGGACTGACCCGAAAGAGGCGGGCGACCTCGACGGTCGGCAGGCGCTGGTCGCGCGCGGCGATGACACGGTCACGCAGGTCTTGTGAGTAGGCAACGCCCATCCTTGCGGCTCCAGACGCTCGACCTTGAGCGTCAGAGGAGCGTAGCGAGACGGGCAGGCGAGCCGCAAGACCTAACATGCGCCGAATGCGCTACGAATGGATTGGGTGTGCTCTAATACTGCCCCTGGAACTTATCGTGCTGCGCCGCTGCGGCTGCGGCTCCTCTTCTCCGAGCAGCCGCAAGTCGCGTCCATGCCCCGACGCACGCGGGGTAGCGCCATGCTGCCGGATTGACCGGCCCTATACGAACGCTGCCTCAACCGCGCGGGCGCGCCGGTGAAGCCGGGCGACCGCGTCGTTTGCACTGTCGACGAGACTTGCGGCGGCACGGTGGAGTAGTTAGACGACAGCACGATCGTCGTCGACGATCCCTCGCAGACAAGACTTGAGCCGCTCAGCCGGCCTATGACGTGCAGTTTCCCAGTCAGCCAGCGTGCTGGGGTCAATTCCCAGGCGCTTCGCAAGCTGGCGTTGGGTGAGGCCGTGGACGCGGCGGTAACCTCTCAATCGTTGGCCGAGATTGACAGGTTCCGGAAATGGATCGTAGCCTAGGAACTCAATTACCCGGGGCATATGGCGGTGGGTCGGCTTGGTCCTGTCGACCTCCCAATTGCGGATCGTCTGATTGTCAGTGCCGATTTTTTTTGCGAGTTCCCGCTGTAAAAGGGCAACGTCCAAGCGACGTTTGCGGATGTGTTGCCCCAAGGTCATCGGAGTGACTGGATACCCGTAAGGTGCTGGTTTTGCACACGTTAGCCTCATTCGACAAAATGGCAATGAAATGTACCGCCAAAGGCACCAAACCCACCGACGCGTTCAGCCAGCGGCAGATGGACAACTACCTCTCGCGCTTAAGCAAGCCGCTGATCGACCGCGTCGATATCCACGTCGAAGTCCCCGCCGTCCCGCACCACCACCTCACCGGCAAGGGCCCGCGCGGCACCGACACCGCCACTATGCGCAAACAGGTCCTGGCGGCGCGGCAACTTCAGTTGCCCCGCAACGGCGGACCCTTGAAACCCAACGCTTCCCTCTCCGGCCGCGAGCTCGACACCCTCGCCCCGCTCGATGACATGTCGCGCGAACTCTTGAAACAAGCCATGACCGAGATGGGCCTCTCCGCCCGCGCCTACGACAAGCTCCGCCGCGTCTCGCGCACCATCGCCGACCTCGACAACAGCGCGGCGATCCAGCAGCAGCACGTGGCCGAGGCGGTCCAATATCGTCTGCTCGACCGGCAGATGTAACACGAATTCTTGTAACCGCAGCGTCCTCGCTGCGCGTGCCTTCCTTTGAGCCGCAGCGTCCTCGCTGCGCGTGCCTTCTCCCCTAAAACCGCAGCGTCCTCGCTGCGCGTGCCTTCTCCCCTAAAACCGCAGCGTCCTCGCTGCGCGTGCCTTCTCCTTCTGAGCCGCAGCGTGCCCCGCTTCCTCTATACTCCCCCCGTGCCGCTCGCCAACAAAAAACACAAAGTCACCGCCGCCGAAGCCGGCCGCGTCGATCATGTCGTCCAAGCCATGACCGAACTCCCCCGCCGCCAGATCCGCGGGCTATTCGACCGCGGCTGCGTCACCGTCAACGGCGACCCCTGCCCGGAAACGTTCCGCCGCGTCGAGGCCGGCGACACCCTCGCCATCAATTATGACACCGGCCAGCGTTACCGCGAAGAGGCCAAGCCGCGCGTCGATCCGAACTTCAACATTGTGTACGAGGATGATCACCTGCTCGTGGTGGACAAAGCCGCCCACATCCTCACCACCCCCACGCCCTCGCAGAACCACAACACGCTCATCAACCGCGTCTCCAAGCACATCACTCGCGGCCGGGAGAATGACGCCGCCTTCGCCTGCCACCGCCTCGACCGCGGCGTGTCCGGCCTGCTCGTCGTCGGCAAGTCCGCCAAGATCGCCTCCCTCATGCGCGACCAGTTCGAGCGCCATGAACCCGAGCGCGAATACATGGCCATCGTCGCCGGCCGGCTCGAGCAACGCCAAGGCACCTACCGCAGCTACCTCGCCACCGGCGAAAACCTCGACCGTTTCTCCACCCACGACGAGGAAAAGGGCGAGCTCGCCATCACCCACTTCCGCGTCGAGAAATACCTCCGCGATGCAACACTCGTCCGCGTCCGCCTGGAGACCGGCCGCCGCAACCAGATCCGCGTCCACTTCGCCGAGGCCGGCCACCCCGTGCTCGGAGACCCGCGATACGCCCGCGCCAAGGCCAAGCACCGCGACTGGCGGGCCCGCCGCATCGCCCTGCACGCCCGCCACCTCGCCTTCACCCACCCCGTCACCGGCAAGAAACTCTCCTTCGACTCCCCCCCGCCCACGCCGTTCG
>Ga0163150_10002794_pt1 | contig 25865 bp, 17 predicted proteins | sample OliLakLV19P2IB_FD_148628 | JGI IMG/M metagenome (GOLD analysis project Ga0163150, IMG submission 148628) | Freshwater microbial mat bacterial communities from Lake Vanda, McMurdo Dry Valleys, Antarctica - Oligotrophic Lake LV.19.P2.IB | ecosystem: Environmental > Aquatic > Freshwater > Lake >...
GTATATATGAATAATTTAATTTTTCTCCTCCTCAGGAATTACTATAAATCAAATCCTTAATAGCTTCTTTAAAGCCGGGAAATCGAAATGTAAATCCTTCCTGAATCGCCTTGACCGGCATGACCCATTGAGAACCATATATACTTTCGGCCAGTTCTCCAACGACCAGTCGCATGGCCAATTGAGGTACCGGGATTTTAACACTAAAAGGCCCCCGGAGTTCGGCCAGAATATTGGCAAACTCCTTTTGTGTAACCGGTCCCGGGGAGGCGGCATTATAGATGCCTTTGGCCCCGTCCGAAGAGATTAACCAACAGAACAATTCAGCCAGGTCACCTATATGTATCCAAGAATAAATCTGGCGGCCGGATCCAAAAACAGGAGCAAGACCCAATCTTGAAGGCAGCAGGAATCTTTTTAAAATTCCATCCTCAGTGCTGAGGACCAATCCTATACGTATTATTGCCTGTCGGACCTCCTTTTTAAGCGCCCCCGTCGCCTCTTCCCAATCCCGGCACAGGTCGACTAAAAAACCAGGTTTACCGCTCGCACTGGATTCATTTAAAATTTCACCGGGACGATGCCCATAAATACCGATTCCTGAAACCGATATAAATACTTTGGGGGGATTGGTCAACGCGTTTATTTCCTCGACGATAAACCGGGTGGTATCGATCCGGCTTTGATATATCCTGGTTTTGACAGCCGGTGTCCATCTGTGATTCGCAATTGACTCTCCGCTGAGTTGGATCAGCCCATATATCCCATTCAAAGCACCTGGGTCCAGGTATCGTTTCAACGGATCCCATAGAAACTGTTCGTAATCGGTGGACCCGCTTTTCTTCCGGGTAATCAATCTGACCTGATAACCTTTGTCCATCAAGGTTTTGGCGATAGCCTTACCCAATAAACCCGACCCTCCGCAAATGGCAATTATTTTCATCTTTGATTTCGACTTGAATTAAATAACTTTATTTGAACAATTTTATTTACAATTCGTTTACCACATGCCAATCCTTTATAAATTTTGTTGGTTCCTCCCCTTTATTTGCCTGGCCACCGCTCATTGCAAAAAAGAAACTGTGAAATTGACCACAGAATCTCTGACCGTGCGCATCAACCGTGAGCCTGATATTCTTAACCCGGTGTTGTCCAATTCGGCCGTTGCTTCAGCCATTCAAAATTTATTGTTCCTGCCCTTAATGGATTTTGATCCCTATACGCAGGAAATCAAACCGGTATTAACTTCCGGTCCAACCACCATACTTCATCAGGGCAACAATACCGGTTATAAAATCAAGCTCAGGGAAGAAGCCCGGTGGGATGATGGTTCACCGGTGACCGTCGACGATGTAGTATTCAGTTTAAAAGCTATCCTTAATCCATTTGTTCCCACCAATGGCAAAAGGGGGGTGATTTATCCCATCGACAGTATTGAAACCTTTTCCAATCCCACGGAGTTGATTTTCTGGACGGACGACAATTATTTTCTGGACGAACAATCATTTACCAATAATTTCATCTTGCAGGAATCCCGGTTTGATTCCTCATTCCAATTAAAAAAATTAAGCTGGAGCGCTTTAAAAGCGTTGAATACAGAGGACACAGCCTCCTTAGTAAGCCGGATAGCTCAGGCTTTTGCCCTTCAGTTTACGAATCCCGCTCTAGGAAGGGAAGGATTGTCCGGGTGCGGGCCTTACCGGATAGAACAATGGGTAAGCAATCAATACCTCAAACTTAAAAGGAAGGAGCCCTGGTGGGGGTTATCCGTCACGGATTCCATAGTCAATTTTTCTGCCTACCCAGCTGAAATCACCTATCGGATTATTGCCGAGGAAGCCAATGCCATCAACGCATTAAAAGAAGGATTGCTGGATCTGGTGGCCACGGATATCAACCCGGCAAACTTTAAGGCCATGCGTGAAGACAGTACCCTGATCCGGAAAGTAAATTTTATTACCGGACCCCCTATCCGTTTTGTCTATCTTTCTCTGAACAACCGAAGTCCCTTGTTGCTTCAAGCAGAAACCAGAAGGGCTCTGGCCCAGCTCATGGATCTGGATCAATTACAGAAAAACCTTTTCCAGGGATTTGCTCAACGCATCACAGCTCCATTTCAACCGGCCAAAATATATTATGATCATGATCTGCCGCTGATTCCATTTGACATTGAAAAAGCGAAGGCCAATCTTTCATTGGCCGGATGGATGGACACTAATCACAATGGAACTCTGGATAAAAAAATAAATAACCGGATTACCGAACTTCAACTCCGGTTGATGGTAACCCCGGGAGGACTTGGGCAACAGATAGCCATCCACTTGCAGGAGCAGTCTTTAAAGGCCGGCATCCGGATAGAGATCATACCGAAACCCATCCATCTTTTACTGGAGAGTGTGAGAAATCATGATTTTGAAATTGCAGCCTTGTCCGACAGTCAGTACCCCGGGCCGGATGACCCCTACAGCTACTGGCATACGGAGAGCTATACTTCAGATGGACAGAATTTTACCGGATTCGGCTCTCCGCAAACCGACAGCATCATCGATCAAATACGTCATAGTGAACCGGGAGAACGCCGAACTTCTCTTTATAAATCGCTGCAAAAAGAAATATACGACCAGCAGGCAGCAGTGTTTTTATTCGCCCCTCAGAACCTTATTGCACTCAGCAAAAAATGGAATGGCCGCGCAGCGTCCGTACGACCGGGGTATTTTGTAAATGATTTTAAGCCAGTGGGTCAATAAGGGTACTGACTCACCACATCAGTGAGATGCCAACGCGTGCAGAGAACTGGTTTAAGTTAGTTGTAGGATATAGACTTTGAATATGATCGGTATTCAAATACAAGTTAAATGCAGCCAGGCGGAGGGCGGCGTGCAGCCCAATATTGAAACGCCCTGAAGCATTATAACTGCCCTGGCTACCCAGGCTCAGCTGTTCAAACAATTGATAATTTACTCCGGCCATAACCTGCCACCAACGCCGATCCAAATAATAATTTATTGCTGAACCCAGGTTCCATTTATTTAAAAAATAATATTGAAACTCAGCCAGAATATTGGATCGAAGCTGGCTGCGGTACTGGCTAACCATCTTGTCTACGGACACTAATTTTCTCAAAGTATCCCCAATTGAATTAAAAACATTTGGATCAAGAGTAAGCAGGTTTGGCACTGAAATACCGGAATAGTTAATCGTACCCTTACGGGAAAATAAAGTACCGTCTTTCCACCGTATGCTACCTATATCTTTCCATTGTAAAGCCAACAAAACTTCCGGACTTTGATAGGCTATACCAATAGACCCTGAAAACCCAGGGTGCCTGCCCAAAATGTTTAAATCTGTAAACGGGATAAATTGTATGCTGTCCAGGTTAATTTCGTTTACCAGGTTAGCGGAATAAACTTTCCAATCTTCCCGGGATGTAATACTCAGCGGGTCCCTGATATCCAGTTCCAGTTGGTTGACCTCGGTATGTAACTCCTGCAGGCCACTTAAATATCGAAGCGACCCTCCTATGGATACCCGATTAAACAAATATCCAAGTTGAATTCCAAATCCGTTGAATATTTCATTTTTCACGTCAATTTCTAAGTCGAGAGGTTGTTCCTTTGCTAAAGGTTGTTTTTGCAGATAACCATAATTTCCAAACGCAAGTATTCCTGCCAGGTCCCGGTTGAACCCGATTAAAGAATTTCCTTCTAATTCATGGGATATACCCAGCTGAAATCGGTTAAATTTTTTTCCAATAAAAAAAGAACGCAACCTCCACGACACGCCCACCTGATAGGTTTCCTGTCCCAGACCTTCCCATCCATCGGCAAGAGAAATTTTTCTGGATCCATCCTTTTGGGAAACCAGCCAATCCCCTTTACCGGCTTGAAGGTCAAGAATCCCGCTTCCTTCGGGTAACCCAATGATAGTGTTTTTACTGAATGGAATAGCCGGGTTTCGGCCAAGGAAAACCTGGTCCCTGCTCATCATATGTATACCTAAATCCTGGGCTACCAAACCTGGTCTTTCGATCTGATTCAAAAAAAATAAACAAAGGATATAAATAGTTTGCCGCCAGGTCTGGAAAACCTGCGGATTGGGTATGTTTTGAATTAAATCAACAGTCACAGCCCTATTGTTTTCCCTAGACCGGAGCATCATTATTTTGATTTAAGTTTACCGATAAATCCTAACCTAAAGTTCATTTTACTAGAATTCAAAATCTGTACCTGCGGTTGCTCTGAAGGAGAATTAAAATGAATCCGTACGCGTATTGTCTTGGTTTTAGACCAGGCGGATATTTTATGCGCCGGTACAGCTATATCCAGGGTATGGAGGGTGGAGGAAATGACCGAACCTTGTGGATTGGTACTGGCGCTTTTAAAGATTTCCGTTGCAGTTGTAAAAAGTGTATCGATCAAAATTCCAGACTGATCCAACAGGAAGATCTGGGCTTTAGCAGTCAGGGGCAGGCCATTGTCGGTTTCGATCCTTAAAAAACCTTCCTTAAGTTCATTCAATTTTTCAGCGTTGACCTGGAACACCCGTTCTGCAGGATAATCGGTGATTTTACCGCTCAACGGTAAATCAACCGTTACATTGATTGCAAAAGCGCTGCTTTCCATAATAAAGTATGAAGAATCGGGAATCAGAGCCGGATTAGATAAAGCATCAATATCATAGATTATCCGTTTAGCCTGTGCATTAAAAATTTCGCGAACGTTTGAATTGGAGGATGTAAAAACAAAACGGGTGGTTTTAGCCTGGCCTTGTTCGGGCAGGCTTGGATAATTGAAATACATACCGGCGTCGAGCAGCGTGCTGGTGAATTGGCGTAGGGAACCATCAGCGGTCTGGACTGCAAATTCATTGACCAGCGCTTTTGCTGGAAATCCAAAAGAATTCGTAACCGTCATGGTAATCTGTGGGTCATTGATATATAATCCTCCCTGGACAAAACCATCATACAAGTCAAATTCTATACTGTCTTTTCGCAGATCGTAAATATTTTGACCGATAAAACCTTCGATATATTTAAAATCGATCTGATCGTATATAAAAAACACAGAGGACATAGGAATTGATTGTTGTGCTGCCGTCAAGGCCTGATAATGAAGGCCTATTTTATTATTTACCGGACGGAGTACGATATTGTCCAGGGGGAAACGTGTTGTCAATCCTACAGTAGGCGTCTGGCCGAGGAATGGAATATTTATGTGGTGATTCAGGATGTGACTGTTGACACTCATTTCCGGCACCCAGATCCGCAGGTTGATATCCTGTGCATGCTGGTGACTATAAGAAAACCAATAATTGCCATTGGCCAGAATGGCTTGATGAACGATCATATTGTTGACGACCGGTAAGGTCACCTCATAAAACGTATCTAACAACGGAATAGGCAGGATGCCCGGAATAGGGAAAAAAATATCCTTTTTAGTTTTCTGCAATAGTTCCCCGGAATAATGAATACTCAGCAGACCATTATTCAACACCCTGATTTCGCCAAAGGTGACCGATTGGTTTAACAAGTCCTGGGCGTCGATCTGGCCGTTGATCAATGGGATTGCCCATTCACCTTCATCCTGATCCAGTAGGAAGTCATCCCATGAGCAACCACCTGAAACCAGGATTATCCACAATATTAATTTAAGGGTTGGATTCAGGTCGAAGTAGGTCGACTTCCTGACCCAACGAAGGCACAGTGACCTGGGAAAATCCATTATCCATAAGGTGGTTTTTCCAAACCTGTAATACTCTTTCATCTCCATGCACTAAAAAAGTTTTTTGCACTGAGGGCAATTGATTTTTAATAAAATTCAGCATCTCCTTTTGATCGCCATGCGCTGAAAAGCTATCCATGATTTCTATCTTAGCCCGGACGGTCCTGACCTCTCCAAATAACTTGATCTCCTGAGCACCATTCCTCAACATCCCTCCGGGTGTATTAGGGGTACAGTACCCGACAATCAATACCGCGTTTTTTGGGTCTTCAATGTTGTTGGCCAGGTGGTGCCTGACCCGGCCGGCATTGGCCATACCGGAGGCACTGATAATAATACAGGGCTCATCATGTTCATTCAGGGATTTCGATTCTTCCACCGTTTTGACATAGTTCAGTCCATTAAACCCGAAAGGGTTCTTATCAAAGAGCATATATTCATGCAGGTCGTGGTCAAAACATTCCGGATGGGTTTGAAATACATTTGTTGCATTGACAGCTAATGGACTGTCTACATAAACCTGGACCGGAGGTAGCAGGTTTCTGTTAGCCGCTCTATCCAGCATATATACGATTTCCTGGGTGCGTCCAACACTGAAAGCAGGTATGATCAGTTTTCCTTTTTTCTTTACGCAGGTCTCTGTGATGATCTGAAGAAAATGTTGTTCTTCTGCTGGTGCTTGTTCATGCAATCGGTCGCCATAAGTGGATTCACAAATCAGGTAATCCACCGGCAGCATAGGTTCCGGATCCTTTAAAATAGGCCTTTCCGGTCGCCCAATATCTGCGGTAAACCCCAGCATAATAATACCCTTACCTTCCTGGATACGCAGGGTGACACTGGCGCTGCCGAGGATGTGGCCGGCATCGCGGTATAAAACTTCCACCCGGTCGTGTATCCTGAACCAGCGGTTATAGTTAAATGTGACGAAGTTTTTCATTGACCGGCCAGCGTCTTTAATGGTATACAACGGGGGCACCGGTTTGGAGGCCGAATTTCCGAATTTTGCATTTTTTTTATTCTCAAATTCGGCGTCGTTTTCCTGGATTTTTGCACTATCCATCAGCATAATTGCTGCCAGGTCCCGGGTAGCCGGGGTGGAATAAATATTACCTTCAAATCCATCCTTGGTCAGTTTCGGAATTCTCCCGCAATGATCAATATGCGCATGCGATAATATAACAGCGCCTATTTCTGCCGGTTTAAAAAACCATTGCCGGTTCAATTCATCATTATTTTCTCCCTGAAACATGCCGCAATCCAATAAGATTTTGAACCCATCTTCCAGGATCACCATGTGACAGGAACCAGTAACCTCTTTAGCTGCTCCGCAAAACCGAATCTTCATACAATTGTTTTAATTTAATGCGATAAAGATACTTTATATTGCCTGCAGCCCAAAGTGTGATGAAATATAGACTCCATAACAGCAAATTGAACCTCCAATGGTTGGCATGGCTGGCTTTATTATTGATTCAATGTAATAACTCCAGACCACCTCATCCTTTATTGGTAGAAGGATGGAATCACGCCAATTTGCAAAACAGCCCGGGTTACGCTCTTTTAATTAAACTTAAGGACTCTGTATTAATAGAAGAATGTGTCGGTGTGGAAGACCTGATTACAAACAAACCCATAACCAAAAACAGTATATTTAATACCGGCTCCATCTCCAAAACTTTTGTGGCGTATGCTATCCTGCAGTTGGCAAAGGACGGCAAACTGAGCCTCCAGGATAGTCTGATCCGATATTTTCCGAATTTTAAAAACCAGGATATTGGCAAGAAGGTCAGGATATATCATTTGCTGACACACAGTTCCGGGTTACCTGACATCCGGCCGGTACAGCGGGATAGTATTTTCTTTTTGACAGCAGATGATGCACAAAACTGGGCCCCCATCCTGGAGAATGACAGTTTGAATTTTGAACCCGGAACCCACTATCAATATTCCAATCCCGCTTTTAATGCCCTCGCCCTGATCATACAACAAGTCACCGGCCTCAAATGGCAGGATTATATAAAAACCAAAATTTTTACCCCCAGTCGGATGACCAACAGTACAATTACGGACGGACCTCATCCGGAACAAGGAGTATGCCACGCTTACCTTTCTTTACCTGATGGAAAATGGAAGGAGCAGGATTTTATGGAAGAACCCACTTTCAATGCATCAGGCAATGGCGGAGTCTGGAGCAGTGTGCATGAATTGTATTTATATGAAGCAGGTATAAAGAATATTTCTTTTTTTTCCCGGGAAGTCATGGACCTGGCCCGTAATATCTGGCCATTACCTCCATGGAAGGGTGAAACACCGTCGTCCATGGGTATGTCCTGGGTAATATCTAGCGTGGAAGGTCATACAATGTACTCGCACACGGGTTCACAAGGTGGCTTTACAGGCGATTTTGTCAGTATCCCGGATATCGGTTTTTTTTACACCATCTTGTCCAATACCCCAGTCCAAATCGAGGCTACGCGCAACAAAGTTTTGGAATACGCCAGGAAACAAGGTTGGATTAACCAATCCGGCAATAATTAAGCAAAGTCACTAAAGTCAGAACTACCCTTTTGGGTGAGTAAAGAACGGAAACCAATTCCTTACTTTATTTTAAATTTTATACCAAATGCGGCTCATACTGATGGTTTTTTGTTTTATACCTTTTTTCATAAAAGGCCAACAATTTGAGTTGAAGGTTACTGGTGGTTATGGAGGAGGATTTTATCGCGCAGGGGATACTGTACATATTTGGGCCCGGGAAGAAAAACTGACTGAAACTTTCAGGACCTGGACCGGTGATACCACCTACCTGGGAGATCCCGGAGAATGGCATACCCGCTTACTTATGCCCGCAAAAAATATTTCTGTGGCTGCTAATTTTATAAACCTGCCTGCCGGGGCTAAATTGACTTTTGAAAAAATGAAAGGGCGTGATACCATCAAGCCGGTTCAATATTATTTTCCTGCAAAAGATAATAAGATGAAAGCCCTGGTTTGGATATTTCACGGTTCCGGGGGCTCCGTAAATGAATTTACAGGTCAGGTAGAAGGTGTATCTATAATCAAAACACTAATAGCCAATGATTATGCAGTAGCCATAAGTGAATGCGATGAATCCACTTTTCACAAAGATTTTAATAATCATGGAAATACGAGATGGGAATATCCAATTGTCAATAATATGAACCGGGACATGCAGAATCATGCTCAGTTCAGGGATACATTTATTGCCAGAGGTTATATGGACGCTAAATTGCCCCAGATGGGTCTTGGATTTTCCGCAGGAGGTTCTTTTGCCATATCCAATGGTTTTTTAATGAAGTTTGTTAAAGGAATAACCTTTTGTGCTCCCGGGCTAAACTTTATAGGTGACCAATCGACCATGCCCACCCAATGGTTTATGAGCTTGCTGGATAATCATCCCGACGTCGGTAAAGAAGGCAATGATACCGCCATTATCCATTTTAATAAGCTTAGGAGCCGAGGCGTTTGTGCAGGGTATAATATGCTATTGCCTTCCCCCTGTTATCCGGAATATTTCAGACGAATCCCCGGTGTGGATTCCATCAAATCGTCTATCCTGTTTAATGAACTAAAATCGATGACTGCCCTCAATGCTCAAAACTTTTTTCGATTAAATCCGGATCTCATCAAATTAGTTGTAATTGCCAATCCGGTTAAATACCCGACGTTGATTTCTCTCACTCCTGATCAGGAGAAGGAAATGGATTTTCTTATTCTGGTTCTAAATGCCGGTCATCACCAACATTCACATTTTAATGCTAAACTCATACGGTTTCTTGATTCCGACTGCACTCCGGTTTCCACGCCTTATATCAATGCCCCCATATATCCGCCCTTTAAATTATATCCTAATCCGGCAAGAGATAGAATAAAGATCACGATGCCAATCTTACCGGATCAAAACTTCCAGGCAAAAGTATATGATATATCCGGCCGGTGTGTACAGGTAGCTTTTATAACCTCCCACCGCAATGATAACCTTCAACTGAACTTATCATCCCTAAATCCCGGGGTATATTCCATAACCTTGTATGGAGATCGGGGGTATTTTCATGTCTCCAAACTGAATTTGTTGTATTGATAAAGGTTGAATTATAATCAGCAACCCATTTTATCAAAGAAAATTATTTGTCAAATAGCATATAGGCAATCCCCAGCGTTACAATTATATTGAACAATTGTGCGATCAGAAAAGCATACAAAGGTTTTTTACCCTGAAGCTTAAATAAATCCGAAAATTTCGTTTCCAACCCTATGCTGGTAAAAGCCAGCGCAAACCAAAGACCCTGAAGGAATTTAAGCCCGCCTTTAACGGAGTCCATGGTATCGGTGGTGACAAAAAAAGAAAATAAAATTGACGCAGCCAGGAATCCCAATACAAATTTTGGAAACCGTTCCCATATGACCCCCAGAGTGGGTTTAGAATCCTTGTCCGTTGAAGAATGATTATTTGAATAGGTCCAATATATCGAAATGGCAAATGCAGCCAGTCCCAGTAAGACATTTTGGGAAAATTTGACTATGGTACTGATCTTTAAAGCTGTTTCCCCGACCAGGGATCCCGAAGCAATAACTGCCCCCGTGGTATCGATCGTACCCCCTAACCATGCTCCCGTAACTTCTTCTGAGAGGCCAAGAAAGCGGGCTGCCAGAGGTAAAAAAATAATCATCGGTATGGCGGTAATCAATACAACTGAAATGACGTAAGACAATTTTTTAGGGTCTCCTTTGATCGCTCCGGAACTGGCTATAGCTGCGGATACTCCGCAAATCGATACGGCACTGGAAATCATGATTGCCAGCTCTTCATCGACCTTTAATTTTTTACAAACCCAATAAGCAAAATACCATACACTGATCACTACCAATACAGCCTGTACTAGTCCCAGGGATCCCGCTTTAAGTATATCGGAAAAAATTACACTGGTACCTAAGAGGACTAAACCGATTTTTACAAATAGTTCAGTAGATAAGGTTGTTTTGAGCCATTCAGGAACTTTAAAAAAATTACTGATGATCAGTCCAATTCCAAGGCTGAAAATCACTGCCTCCAGATTCCAATTTTTGACCACCGCATTTCCTGCTAATATTAAAGCAAATGTGGTCAATCCAAAAACTACCGGAAATCCTTTTATTGTATTCAGAAAGTTTTTATCCAGCATCCAGGTGCCTGCAAGTACGATGGCGTACACACCGGCGAAAAGTAAAGCCAGACTGCTTAAATTTCCTAAGGTGAGCACGGAACCAAATAATTCTGCCGATGACTTCCAGGCCAAAGACGGGGAAGGAAGTTTCATTCCTGCTAAGGTCAATACAATGATCAGGAAGCCAAGGAATACGGCGGTCCAATCTTCGGTCCAACTAATAAAATGTTTATTTTCTGCTTTGGCCATACAGGTTTTAAGAAAGGAGGTGAGTATAACTTCGACCTCATAGTGGGTAATATACAATCATCTGAATAAAAAACAGCAGGCGGACAGCCCATTTAGAACAACTTATTCCCAATTAAATGGAAACTGCAAAGGATACCTTCGAAATCCAAACCTATACTTGCCCCCGGGCTTTATCCTGTGTTCAGAACATGCCTATCCGGATTTAACCGGATTGGGACAATGATTTATGCCCTGTTTACAGAAGGCATAATATCAGTCAATTCAGAAATTTTTACGCTTCGTTTCATGGCAATGCTTTTACGAGCAGCAATACCGATAAGGCAGGACATAGCTCCATCCCGTGTGCCCGCCATGATTTTGTACGGGTTTTCGTTTTTAGGGTTATTAAAAATCAGGTCATGCATCCGGCGGTCACCTCCTCCATGTCCTCCCTTATATTTAGGTATATAGATGGTTTCCCCTTGCCGGGAAAAATTATCCATGACAAAGATCTCATCGAATGATTCCGGTTTTTCATCTTTGTTTTGGGTCATTTCCGCACTGTGCCGGTTGGCCTGGTCTACATCCGCTTTTTGAAAAGGTATATCCTCCCAGCTGTCAATTCGGCCATTAAAACCATTAAAGGCCAGCTTCCATCCTTCATAGGGGGAATAGGTCGTCAGGGAATAATTTACCGTAACGCCATTCGCATAGATAATCTGGGCCGACATTTTGTCCCAGATATCGATTTCATTTCGGAATACACAACTGTCCCTGAAATACCCATCGTGGTGTTCGTTTTTCACATACAGATTGACGTACTTCTGGTTTTTGTTGATATCGGTATAAAACTTACATTCTTTGGTATAGCTGCAATCCCTGCAAGTCTTTCCACGGAATGCATTATTTTTTCCATAATGGTCCAGTTTGCCGAAAGCCATGACTTCAACCGGATCGGAATCCAGCCACCAGTTGAGTAAATCAAAATGATGAGTGGCTTTATGCACCCAGAGGGAACCGCCGTTTTTAATAAAACCATGCCAGCGCCTGAAATAATCCGCGCCGTGGTACACATTAAGGTACCAGTGGAAGTCCACGGAGGTGATTTTTCCAACCCGTTGGTTGGTAAGGAGTTCTTTAATCCTGGTGACATGGGGGTTGTGCCGATAATTAAAACCTACGGTCACTTTTTTCCCTGATTTTTTTTCAGCATCCAGGATCTGCTGACATTTGACCTCATCGGTGGTCATGGGTTTTTCGGTGATTACATCGGCGCCATACTGAAGGGCTTTTACGATGAATTCATGGTGTGTGGCATCTACGGTGGTGACGATGACCGTATCCGGTTTTTTTTCTCTCATCATCTCGTCAAAATCGATATAGGTCCTGCAATCGGCCCCGATATAGGATTTGGCGTATTCAAGCCGGCCGGGATTGATATCGCACAAGCCCACAAATTCGACCAGGTCTTTGTAATTTTCGAGTAGGGCCTTTCCCCAAAATCCGGTGCCCCGGTCTCCGGTTCCCACCAGTGCCAGCCTTTTCTTCGCAATGGGTTTGACATACGCATCGGCCATAGGCTTGATCATGATTCCGCCGGCGGCGACGGCGGATTGTTGGATAAAATCTCTTCTGTTGATATCCATGGTAGTCTTTTTATGATTATCCTTGAAAATATTCAATTTTTTTTACACCTCAGTAATAAAAAACCGGCCATTTAAATTAAAAAGGCCGGTATGGTCAAACTAATATTGTAAATGAACCTTAATAACCCGGATTCTGGGGAAAACTGGCATTTCCACCTTCTACGCGGTCAATTTGAATTTGAGGTATAGGTCGGTACGTATGGATATCCTTGATCCCATCTTTCCCCTCCAGATTGTATTTTTTAACCCGTTCTATCAGGTTTCCCCAACGTTTCAGGTCAAACCAACGGTGCATCTCACCCAACAGTTCACGAGCCCGTTCATCATAAATCAAGTTCATATTGACCTGGGCTGCGGTAATCGACATTTCGTTCTGTTTTCCCGGAAAAGCTGCCCTTTGCCTGACTGCATTGATAAAAGGAACGGCATCTGAATTCTTATTTTGTTTGATCAGAGCTTCCGCAACCATCAGGTAGGTATCGGCCAGGCGGGAAACCATAAAATCCCTGCCCCCCTTTTCTTCATTGATGCTTGCCCGCTTAGGGTCAAGGAATTTGGATAAGCAGCCAAAATGTCTTTCCTGATACATGCTGGGAGTAAAAACCTGGTATGGTTTTGTGGCTCTTTCAGCTGCGTCCATTTCATAACCAGGCATAAAGATACAGGTATCCCCAACTTTAACCGTGATTTTGGGCTTTGACTGGTCCAGCGAGGTATTGAAGGTCCCGGCTTTAGTAGCCAGAAATACTTTAACAAAACTCTTATCGTACCGTGAATCCACGGATCGGTTGACCATGACTTCATTATAGGTATAGTTTGTCGGCCTCAGCCGTTTCCAGGGACGCCCCACTTCAAGGACCCGGCTCATTCCAGGTTGGGTGTCGTATTCCATTAAGTAATAAAGGTGAAACCGGTTGCCGTCCCCTCCGGAAGAAAGCAGATCGTAAGAATATTGCACCGAAAAAATAGCTTCGCTATGCTCGTCATTTCCCAGCGTCCAAAGTTGACCATAATCGGGCAATAATTTTTTACCGTAATTATTGATCACATTTTTGCCATAGGTTTCCGCCTTAGTGAAATCCGCGGCAGAGCCAAATGGGCGGTAAGCCCTGGTGAGATGGACCTTGGCTAACAGGTTTTCCACTGCCAATTTGGTATATCTTCCCCACTGAGCCGAACTGGATGGAAGATCTTTCAAAGCCTCTTCAAGATCTTTTATGATTTGTGTATACATTTGTTCTTCCGAGGCGCGGGTGATGGAAGTTTCAGGACCAACGGTTTCGGTGAGCCTTAAATCAACTCCACCCATAAACTGGGTCAGTACGAAATAATAATGCGCCCGGAGGGCCTTCGCTTCCGCCACCCTCAAAGTCACTGTTGCAGCCGGAATGCCCGTGATCGAAGCTCCTCTTTCAATGACGGCATTGGCGGTATTGATGCTTTTATAGAGTTCGGTCCAGAGTACGGTTATCCAATTGTCCCGGGGATCCAGTTGGGAAGTATATTGATTATAATATTTATAGCTGCCATCAGCCCCATTGGTATAGGTATCTGTCCCCATTTCCGTCATGGTCATGCCCAGTTCGCTGCCGTAAAACTTTCTCAGCCCCTGATACATGGCATTGCTGGCATCCTGAAATCCCTGGGCCGTTGCGATGTATTCATTTCCGATAAGGGATATCACTTTCTCTTCCAGGAAGTCCTCACAGGATGGAGTGCTCACCAGGATGCTCACCAGTATAAGCAGCGCCCTGAGGTTTATATCTGTTTTTAAAATATATTTTTTCATAATACGATTATATTAAAAGAAATAAATGAATTATTAAAACCTGGCGCTCACCCCGAACGAAACGGTATACGTGGAAGGATTGCCACCACCGTCCAGCGTCTGGGAAATATCGGTCTCTGGATCCACACCCTTGTATTTTGAAACGAAAGAAGAAAACAAAAAGGGTTGCTGGATACTGCTATAAATCCGCAGCGACGACATCTTCAGCTTTCCTGCGGTACGGGCATCAAAATTATAACCCAGATTGATGTTTCGGACTTTTAAGAAAGATCCGTCAAACAGGGATACGGAACCATTGTTTTTAGGAAACTCCTGATTTTGATTTGGACGGGGAAATTCATTGGTTGGATTTGCAGGAGTCCAGTAATCCACATCTATATTATTATAACGGCCAAACAACGTATTGTTAGAGAGATGAAAATTACTCCGGATCGTTTGCCCTATGCGGGCAAATACAAAGGCCGACAGATCGAAATTACCCCATTGGATCCTGTTGGTAATCCCACCGGAAAAATCCGGCACACCAGAACCATGGATAACCCTGTCGGAAGAGTTGATCTTACCGTCTTCGTTGACATCCTGAATTTTAATCTCTCCCGGAACATAACCGTAACTTTTTGCCACATCAGCCTCATTGGTCTGCCAAATACCGGCCTTTTTCAGTTCAAAGAAAACAGACAGCGGCTGACCGATAAACCAGGAATTCCCTACGTCATCCACTTTTCCATTGTATAATTCCACAATTTCTTCTTTATTGGTAAAAAAGGTCAGATCCGTTGACCATTTGAAATTGCGTTTATTATCCACGTTTATCGTACTGATCGTGCCTTCAAATCCCTGATTACGGGTTCGTCCCACATTGGTGGTCACCGCACCGAAACCTGTGGATGTCGGCAATTGACGGGATAACAGAAGGTCTTTGGTGTTGACCATGTAATATTCCAGCGTCCCGGATATCCTTCCCTTGAACAAACTTGCATCTAAGCCCAAATTGGCTGTTGTGGAAGTTTCCCATTTAAGATCCGGGTTACCAATGGTATTGGGTTGGTAACCGTAGGCCGTCGAATTGCCCCAATTATAAAAGGTCCTGCCCAGGAGACCTTGGGTCTGATAGGGTGTTATGGCCTGGTTTCCTATGGACCCATAAGAAAGCCGAATTTTCATATTGTCGATTATGCTGACATCCCTTAAAAAAGGTTCTCTGGAAATGTTCCAGGCAACGGCCATCCCAGGAAAATATCCCCATTTGGTGTTGGCACCAAATCTGGACGACCCATCGGCTCGGATGGTAGCCGTGAGCAAGTATTTTTCATCAAATCCGTAATTCAACCGGCCCATGAATGAGGCAATCGCCCATTCTACCAGATTGGACCGCACTCCATTAATGATAGCGGCATTCCCGAGATTGGTATTTAGTTGGGTTTCCGCGGGCACTCCTTCTACGGTAACCCCTGAGCTTTCAAAACGGTCCTTTTGGATAGACTGAACCGCTGTCACATTAAAATTATGCCTCCCGAAGGCTTTATCGTAAGTTAATATATTTTCCACGGTGTAATCAAATATGGTCGCATTATCCACCCAGGCGGTCGGTGGGGCCAGCCGGCGTTCGTTGGTATAGGTGCCTCTAAAATTATCCGTTTTGGAAGTACGGATATCTGGTCCGAAATTAAACCTGTATTTTAAGTTTTTAATGATGCTCAGCTCCGCGAAAATTCCGGCAAAAGCCCTCGTAGTTCTGTTCTTGTTTAATACTGCTCCATCCACACTTTCGGCAAAAGGGTTGGATCGGAGGCCATCTGCGGTGGGCAAAAAATTCAAAGTGCCATCTTCATTGTAGGGCTTCCCCAATGGGTTTTCCCGAAGTGCGCCACCCAGGGGATTAAAACTCTCGCCGTTCCGGACTGAAAAGTTAAGGAAGGAAGACATCCCTATCTTCAGTCCTTTGAAGACTTCATGGTCAAGATTAAACCTGACCACATTTCGGTTGTAATCCGTGTTGAAAACCACTCCGTTATCTTTAAAATAATTAAACGAAACATATACATTTGTTTTATCCGTACCCCCGGAAAAGCCAAGCTGCTGATTCATAATGTACCCTTTTCTCAACAATCCGGAAACATAGTCCGTGGACCTGCCCAACTTAATACTTTCCAGTTCATTCACTTCAAAAAGCGCTTCGTCTGTGGTATATTTTCCCGAAGCCCGGGCAGCTTCTCTTTTTGCCTCTGCAAACTCCTCACCGTTCATCATATCGATATTTTTCAATACATCGGAAAAACCGTAGGATCCATTATACCAAACCGTGGGTTTGCCGCCCTTTCCCCGTTTGGTGGTAATAAGTACCACCCCATTGGCACCCCTGGAGCCGTATATTGCCGTGGAAGAGGCATCTTTCAGCACTTCCATGGATTCGATATCATTGGGATTGATATCGCCAATTCCGGTGGATAAGGGAATGCCATCCAGCACATAAAGCGGATCGTTCGAGGCATTAAAGGACCTCCGGCCTCGGATCACTACCCGGGGTTCGGCTCCGGGACGACTTCCCTGCTGGATGACATCTACGCCGGCCACCCTCCCCTGCAAGGCCTGCTGGGTATTTGTAATGGTGACTTCGCTGATGTCTTTGGCTTTAATCGAGGATATCGCACCTGTTAGCTGGCTTTTCTTTTGTGTGCCATAGCCGGTGACTACGATTTCACTCAGGCTTTCCACATCTTCCATTAAGGTCACATTGATTATCGCTTGTGTACCTACAGCCACTTCTATGGGGGAAAAACCGATAAAACTGAATACTAAAATGACCTGATCTCCGGGAACATTAAGTGAATAGTTGCCATCCAGGTCTGTTACAGTTCCTAAGGCAGTTCCTTTGACAGTAATTGAAGCTCCGGTAAGGCCGATACCATCTTCAGCAATTACTTGTCCAGTAATTTGTCTGCTTTGGGCATGAAGGCTTGATATAAAACCCACCCAAAACAAAGCTGACATCAATAGTTTTAAAATTTTATTCATACTGATAAGAGTTAAAAGAATACTACAATCTATTGCGAACCTAAGGAAATTATCCTGGTTTATATTTTTCCTGGTGAAAAATTTCCGGAAACGTTTGCAATCACAATCGACCGTAAACAAATGATATTTAACCCAAAGAAGAAATTTAGATGGTGGGAACTGCATCATGAATAAACTATGAAAATATCGACAGAATGCCTTGACCATAAACAAGGACCCATTTGTATTGGTAGATTCAGGAAATACGAAGTTGGGTATTCCTGGTTTAAACGGAACCGGATTCTAACGATATTTACTTATACAAATAGTTGTACAAAACCACATCGATCTACTCCTCCTCTTACATAAATTTACATCCGGTTATATTAAGTATTGAGTCTGGGGAAAGTCAGGAGTTTTGTCCAGGTAAAATTTCTTCATTTTATCATCAGAACACACAGCGGCTTATAGCAAACCTTCAATTATTTTCTCTTCAGACATCCCCTCCGCTTCAGCTTTGTAATTGCGCACAATCCGATGCCTCAAAACCAATTTGGCTACGGCCTGCACATCTTCAATGTCCGGGGAATATTTTCCGTTGATGGCCCCATGTACTTTAGCCCCTAATGCTAAAAACTGAGAAGCCCTAGGACCTGCTCCCCAGGAGATATATTGATTAACTTTTTCAGTCGCCCGCGTAGTACCCGGCCGGGTTTTACTGGCCAGGTTGACTGCATATTGTAGTACATTATCGGCAATTGGGATCTTGCGGATCAATTCCTGATAAAAACTGATATCCTCCCCGTTCATGACCAACCGAAGTTCAGGCTTATGGGTGGACGTAGTGTTTTTTACAACGATTACTTCATCCTCGAAGCTTGGATAATCCAGAAAAATATTAAACATAAAACGATCCAATTGGGCTTCCGGCAAAGGATAGGTACCTTCCTGCTCAATTGGATTCTGAGTCGCCAAAACGAAAAATGGTTTGGGCAATAAATGTTTTTGACCACTTACGGTGACCGACCTTTCCTGCATAGATTCTAATAGTGCTGCCTGAGTTTTGGGTGGGGTTCGGTTGATTTCATCGGCTAACACGATATTGGCAAACACCGGACCCCTGTTAAATCTGAATCTCCTTTCTTCATCTAAGATTTCCGATCCGGTAATATCACTGGGCATCAGGTCGGGGGTAAATTGTATCCGGTTAAATTCAAGGTCCAATACCTGGGCTATAGTAGACACCAGCAACGTTTTAGCAAGGCCGGGAACACCGACCAGAAGGCTATGACCATTGGAAAACAAGGAAATAATAACAGCCTTGACCACGTCGTCCTGGCCAATGATGACTTTACCTACTTCCCTTTTGAGGTCTTTATAGGCTTGTCCCAGCGTATCGACGGACTGAACATCATTCAATGGTTCTCGTTGCATAAAATTTTATTGGCTGCAAAAATAGCATAATTAGCACAGGCGTAAAGAAATACCATCCTGCTCTTTGTATTAAAGAAATGTTATTGCTTTCTGCGTTATAGGTATGAGGGAAATAAATGATCTCTTAGCACTAAAGCGCATTCAGAGTTTGATCCACTTAAGATTTTTGGAATGGTATTTAAATTGGACGATTAAATAATAAACACCTGAATTCATTTGACCGACTGGGATCGTGTTGATTCCGCTTTCCAGGTTTCCTCTTGAGATTACCCGACCAGTTCCATCGACCGTCTGATAAGTACCGGATTCCGCAGTGACTAAATGGATCACTTCAATGGCCGGATTGGGGTAGAGCTTTAATTTGAAACCGACGTCTTCTTTCCCGCTCTCTGACTGAGGGCTAATTGCCAATGATCCTTCATATTCCACTGCACCGATCGAAGGCGGTATACGAAAGGTCTTACCATAATAATCGACGACAACCGGGTTAGTGGATTTACCTTTTTGGTAAGCCGGGCTGGTTGAAGAGATCATATACGTGGTGTTATTGACCGTCGGGTCACCCAACACCTGAGAAGGGTCTGATACTGGGAGCATAGGACCCTGCCAGTTGGCTTGACCTTGTTTATACCACAGATTATTAGAATAAATAAATGTGGAAGGCGCAGTATCCGGCCCAATATTGACTTCCGTACTCACCGCTGTAGTCAGAATAAAAATATTGTTCTGGACGCTATTGCGCCCACAAGCTTCAAACCGCGAAGCATCAACAGTTTCCTGCAGGATTCGCATAGCCCATTTCCCTGGCCTCAAGAGCGTATTATTATACACCTTACAGTCGACCGCTCCTACGAAGGCAAAAGAAGCTTCAGATCCTTCAATGACATTGCTGTAAACTTCAATTGTTGAAGCTTCATAGCTTGCATTTTGTGGCCTGAAAAATTCGAGGTCGGTACTTCCGCCAATATTAATCGCCCTCGCCCCGCCATTGAGAAAATAATTCCGGCGTATGGTAATATCCTTGCTCCCCCCTTTTATTTGTATGCTGTTGCTTCCCAATTGTTCAAAACGGAGGCGTTGAAACAATCCCCGATGACACCCCACCATATCTATTCCGCTGCCACCTGAGGCTCCATTCAAAAAAGTACAGTCGGAGACTTCAAAATCATCTACTCCGGACAATTTTAACAGGTCATTGTTGCCTGAAGCGCTGATATTCCGAAAGGTACAATTCCGAATGACGATGTGATGTGAAGGGGAATTAAAAGTCCCTGCATCATCAATATTCATCCCATTGCCCGTCTGATTTTGAAAAATGAGATTTTGGATACTGACATAGGATATATCTGAAAAATGGAAAGATTCCGAGCCACCTGAAAAAACTACATTTTCACCCGAAGCGCCTTCGATGATTATCGGGTTTGTCGGCGTTCCTGCAAGATTGGAGATAAAAAAAGCCCCGGCATAACTCCCGGCATGGATGATCACCGTATCACCGGCAACCACATTATTCTGGATGGACGAAGGGGAGGTCCAGGGATGCCCGGCACCAATATGCCTGATCCGTGCCTGAACCAGGGAATAGCTTATAAATAATAAAACGAATACGATAATCCGGGAATGGCCTGCGATCATAGATGAAATGGGGTTTTTAAGTTAACTTTTCAGGCCCACAAGTTATTGTTTGAACCCTTTAGAATAAAAATGAAACCGGTTCTATTTTTCACTGACATATTTTGAAGCATCCCAGAGGTCAAAAAACAATGACCGAGCAGATTTTTTTAATTATTTTGATCGCTTAAACTTAGATGGTATGGATAAACGAAATTTTATAAAAACCGGTTTGACGGCAAGCCTGGCAGGCCTGGTCAGTCCCTTCTCCCTTTCAGGATTTCCCGATGCTGGCAACCAAACTATCCTTTTTCAAGGTGACAGTATTACGGATGCCGGCAGGGACAAAGCGCAATATTATGCCAACAATGCTTCCGGATTAGGCACGGGATATGCACATATGGCTGGAGCAACCTTATTGGAAAGATATCCCGATCGTCACCTGAGGATATACAATCGTGGCATTTCAGGTCATAAAGTATTCCAGCTGGCAGGGCGGTGGGAAGATGATGCCTTGCAGTTAAAACCCGATGTAATGAGTATCCTGATTGGGGTGAATGATTTTTGGCATATGCTCAATGGCAACTATGACGGAACCGTCGCCGTATATGAAAATGACCTGCGAAACCTTTTACAAAGAACCAAAGATGCTCTGCCGGGTGTCCAATTAATTTTAGGCGAACCCTTTGTTGTTAAAGGGGGTGCAGCAGTAGGCAATGGCCGATGGGTGACTGAATTTCCTGCTTTTCAGTCCGCCTGCCGCAAAGTAGCTACTGAATTTAAGGCCTCGTTTATTCCCTATCAAAACATTTTCGATAACGTACTCTCCAAAGGTGGTGCGGCATACTGGTGCCCTGATGGAGTGCACCCTTCACTGGCCGGGGCAAGATTGATGGCAAATGCCTGGATCAGTATTTATGAAAAATTAGGATAACCCTCATTCTGATCCCTATTTTCAAATTTGAATTGATTTACCCCTTTATTTGTTTTTTCTTCCGATGAGTGATCCTATAGAACTCTATTTCCCGGGCCTTTCTGCTGAACAAAAAAGTCAGTTTGCCCGGTTAACACCATTTTATACGGAATGGAATGAAAAAATCAACCTGATATCGCGAAAGGATATGAGTCAATTTATGCTGCATCATGTCCTGCACAGCCTGGCTTTGGGTAAATGGATGAATTTTACTTCGGGCACTGAAATGCTCGACGTGGGTACCGGCGGCGGATTCCCGGGAATACCATTGGCTATCTTATGGCCAAAGATCCATTTTCACCTAATCGATGGCACCGGTAAAAAAATCAAAGTGGTACAAAACGCTATTGAGGACCTGGGGCTGTCCAATGCAACGGCAGAGCAGATCCGTATCGAAGACCTGGATCAACATTATGATTTTGTCATTGCCAGGGCAGTTACGGAGTTGAGCACCCTTATTCAATGGGCACGAAAACGAATTAAATCAAAACCAATCAATGCGCGGCCCAATGGCCTGATTGCCTATAAAGGATATCCCCTGGGGGAAGATCAGCGGGCTATTCAGCATATGCCCCACGAATTGTTCCAGCTTTCGAAGGTCTTCAAAGAAGAATATTTTGTAGGAAAATGCCTGGTTTACGTACCGCTTTATTAGCTTGGATTTTGAGGAGAAGACGGTTATAAGTTAGGAATTCGTTAATTAGAAGCCTTGATCTGATGAATGAGGTAATTCCGGTATATTTACTTGTTGTTTATTTAATTATTTATCATTTTTTTAACGGCCTTTTGAGCCAATTTAGGGTTTATAACCATGAATAATAAAATGAAATGGATTATGAGAGGTTCTTTGTTTGCTTTTGGTATTGTATCATTATTGTTTGTTTTCTCTGCCAGTAAAAAAAGGATGCCGGAGACCGACGGCTCCAAGGAGGCGGTGATACTTCATACGGTTATGCAGGTTTTGGAACAAGCCCATTTTCGTCCACAAGACCTGGATGATAATTTTTCCAAAGCTGTTTTTAAAACGTATCTCCAGGATCTCGACGGGTCCAAACGATTTTTTACACAGAATGAAATCCAACAACTGAAGACGTTTGAAAACAAACTGGACGAAGACATCAAAGCGCGCAACCTCGACTTCCATCACCTTGCCGTAAAATTATTTAATCAGGCCTTAACCAAAAGTAAACCCTATTACGAAACGGCCATTGGCCAAACATATAATTTTAATGGAAACGATATAATAGAACTAGACCCGGAAAAGATGGCTTATGCCAAAAACGATGAAGAGCTAAAGTCCTACTGGAAAAAACTGATTCAATATGAAATAGCGTCCAGGTTGGTCGATCGCCTCGAAGTACAGGAAAAGGATAAAACAACTGCCGCCAAAAAATCAACCACCGACTTACAAATTGAGGTCAGGGAGAAAGTAAAAGAAGCTTACGATGATTATTTTCTGCGTCTCAGCAAATTGGATGAAAAGGTATGGTTTGAAACTTATCTCAATGCCATTACGGGTTATTTTGACCCGCATTCCAATTATTTTTCCCCTAAAGAAAAAGAGGACTTTAATATGCAGATGTCCGGAAAGTATGAGGGTATCGGAGCCCGGCTTGGCCAGGAAAAAGAATATGTCAAGGTTACCAATATTATCCCAGGTGGTCCTGCAGCAAAGAATAAAGAGCTGGAAGTGGATGACCTGATCATCAGAGTAACCCAGGATGGAAAAGACCCTCAGGATGTGATCGGGATGCGCGTAGATGAAGTAGTAACTTTTATTCGTGGAAAAAAGGGTACCGGTGTGATGGTTGGGGTGAAGAAAAAGGATGGCACCACCAAAGAAATATACCTCGTCCGGGATGAAGTCATCCTGGAAGAAGGATGGGCCAAGTCTTCTTTTTTGGAGATTCCGGGAAATCTCAACAAGATAGGTTACATCAGCCTTCCTAGTTTTTATTCGGACTTTGAGGATAATAATGGAAAGAGTTGTTCCCGCGATGTTGCCAACGAAATTAAAAAATTAGAGGCCGGGGGGGCCAAAGGGATTATCCTCGACCTCCGGTTTAACGGGGGTGGTTCATTGAGTGAAGTGGTGGAAATGGTTGGGCAGTTTATTGAGACAGGCCCCGTAGTTCAGGTTAAATCCAAATCAGGTAATCCAACCGTAATGCAGGACCGCGACGCTTCCGTCGTTTATGATGGCCCATTGGTCATTATGTCCAATGCCTATAGTGCTTCCGCCTCAGAAATCCTGGCTGCAGCCCTTCAGGATTACAAACGAGCTGTTGTAGTGGGATCTAAAAGTTCTTTTGGAAAGGGAACGGTCCAGCGATTTTTTCCTTTAGATCGTATGGTCAACGGTCTGAATGAATATAAACCCCTGGGTGAAATCAAAGTGACGGTTCAAAAATTTTATAGGATTAATGGAGGGTCAACCCAATTAAGAGGGGTCAAACCGGACATCGAATTAACCGATAATTACAAATACCTGGAGGTAGGTGAACAAGAATACGACCACGCTATGGAGTGGACTGAAATTCCCAAGCTTAGCTATCAACAAAGTGTGTATGTAGTAGACAACCTGGATCAATTGCGAAGCCTCAGCAAAGCCCGGGTTGATACCAGCCAGGTTTTTAAACTGATGGATGAAAATGCTATGAGGCTTAAAAAAATGCGTGACCTTACCACAGCTTCCCTTAACCTGGAAATCTACCGGAGTGAAGAATCACAACGACATATGGAATCTGAAAAATTTAATCTGCTTAATGATCGCTCCACCAAACTAATGCCCACCCCTTCTGCTGCGTTCAGCTCCGCCGATATCGCTTTGGCTGATAAAAAAACGCTTGAACAGCGACAGGAAGAATGGTTCAGATCAATAAAAAAAGATGCACAACTGGAGGAAAGTGTTATGATCATCCAGGATATGATCCGGACTATTGATACTAAACTTACCAAGGATTCGAGGATGAATAAGAATTAGCCCTCTGCCCTCTGCCCTCTGCTGATACCTGCTTATCCACCTCTTGCAGGATTTGGACAATCTTTGGGATTCACAAAGTATTCCCTTAATTTTAAAGATTAACTAAAAACAAGGATCATGTCTTTAAAACTGTTTTCAATTTTATGCTCATTCTTATTGGTTTCGAGCGTCATCGGTGCTGAGGAAGTTAAGACCCTGGAGATTGGAGCCCAGGCCCCGGAATTTAATCTCAAAGGGGTGGATGGAAAAATGTATACCTTAAAAAGTTTTGCAAAAGCAGACATCCTGGTGGTGTTATTTTCCTGTAACCATTGTCCTACTGCTCAGGCCTATGAAGACCGGATGATTAAGTTTGTCAATGATTATAAATCCAAAAAGGTAAGTATGGTAGTGATTAGCCCCAACTCCTATAAAGCAGTGCAGTTTAGTGAACTGGGATATACCGACCTAAGTGATAGTTACGAAGAGATGATCATCAGGGCAAAAGATAAAAAATACAATTTCCCTTACCTCTATGACGGGGCTACTCAGGCCATATCTAAAAAATACGGTGCAATTGCGACCCCGCATGCCTTTGTATTCGATAAAGCCCGGAAATTAAGGTACCAGGGAAGGATAGATGACAACGAATACATCGGCAAAGAAAAAGTCCATGATATGAAAAACGCGGTCGATGCTTTGCTGGCAGGACAGGAAGTCACGACGACAACTACTAAAGTTTTCGGTTGTTCGGTTAAATGGGAGGAAAAATCAACCAATGTCAATAAGGAAGTAGAATCGTGGGCTAAAATGCCGGTCAGCCTTGAAAAAGTAAGCCTGGATCAGATCAAAGCACTGGTAAAAAATGAAGGCTCCGGTAAGTACCGACTGATTAATGTATGGGCCACCTGGTGCGGTCCTTGTGTGCGTGAATTCACCGGCCTGGTCGAATCCCACCATATGTACCGGAGACGCGACTTTGAGTTTGTATCGGTTTCCATGGATGCCCCAAAAAATTATGACAAAACCCTTGCTTTCCTCAAAGAAAAATATGCGTCTAATAAAAACCTGATTTACGACGGAGTGGATAAATATGCATTTATAGAAGCGTTGGATCCAAAATGGCAAGGTGCCTTGCCGTATACGATATTGATTTCACCGGAAGGCAAGATAGTGTACAACCAGATGGGCCTGCTCGACATTGGTATGCTTAGAAAAAATATTGCAGATCATGTTGGAAGGTATTATGATTAGAGGGCAATCTTAGCCCACAATCATTACTCTCTAAATATAATTGCTATCTGCTAATTACTTATTCACTGCGTTTTGAGCCATATATC
>Ga0163150_10002795_pt1 | contig 25863 bp, 25 predicted proteins | sample OliLakLV19P2IB_FD_148628 | JGI IMG/M metagenome (GOLD analysis project Ga0163150, IMG submission 148628) | Freshwater microbial mat bacterial communities from Lake Vanda, McMurdo Dry Valleys, Antarctica - Oligotrophic Lake LV.19.P2.IB | ecosystem: Environmental > Aquatic > Freshwater > Lake >...
TCGCGCGGTCGAAGATCGAGGAGAAAACGAAGGGCAACGAAAAGTTCGAGGCCATCGACGAGGCGATCGGGAAGCAAGGCTGGAAGATCATCGGGCTGCTGCGGCTGAGCCCGCTGATCCCTTTCAATGCGAGCAACTATTTTTACGGCATCACGAAGGTCGGCTTCTGGCCCTACGTCCTCGCGACCGCGGGCGGGATGCTGCCCGGCACGCTGCTCTACGTCTATCTCGGCTCGGCGGGCAAGGCCGGGCTCGGCGGCGGCAGCAAGGAGCACAGCTCGCTGGAGTATGTGTTCTTCGGAGTCGGTCTCGTCGCCACGATCGGCGTCACCATCTGGGTGAGCCGTATCGCGAAAAACGCGCTGAAGGAATCCGGCGCGGCAAAGAAGAAGGACGACCCATGAAACTCGCCGGAAAATCCGCGCTCGTCACGGGCAGCAGTTCGGGCATCGGCGCGGCCATCGCCGTGCGGCTCGCGGAGGAAGGCGCGGACATCGTGGTCCACTACCGCGGCGATGAAGACGGCGCGAAGGAGACGCTGAAGCGCGTGGAGGCCGCGGGCCGGCGCGGCTGCATCGTGCGCGCCGACCTCGCCCGGCTGCCGGACATCCGGCGGCTCGTGGCGAAGGCATTCGACTTTGCCCCGCTCGACATCCTCGTGAACAACGCGGGGCTGGAAATCCCCGGCCCATTCATCGACGTGACGGAGCAGGATTACGACAAGGTGCTCGACGTGAATCTCAAGGGCGTCTTCTTCACCACGCAAGGCTTTGCGAAGAATCTCATCGCCGCGCGCCGGCCGGGCCGCGTCATCAATATCTCGTCGGTCCACGAGGACCTGCCGTTTCCCGGCTTCGCGAGCTACTGCGCGAGCAAAGGCGGGCTGAAAATGCTGAGCCGGGATCTGGCGATCGAACTCGCGCCGTCCGGGATCACGGTGAATTCCATCGCTCCCGGAGCGATCGAGACGCCGATCAACGCGAAGCTCATGAAGAACAAAAAAAAGCTGAAGGCACTGCTGGCAAAAATCCCTCTGCGCCGGATCGGCCAGCCGGGCGAAATCGCGGTCGCGGTCGCCTTCCTCGCCTCGGAAGACGCCGCCTACATCACCGGCGAGACGCTGCTCATCGACGGCGGGCTGACGTGGAATTACCGCGAGCAATGAAGCGGTCCGAAAAGAAAGCGTGCTTATGAAGTCTTTAATTCTCACCGATGCCAATCCGGCCACGTGTCGCGACCGCCAGCAATGGAGGCGACATTCATGACCGCGACCTTCACTTCCCGCCTGTCGGCAACGAGCACACCTCTCAAGCACGCCTGGGAGCACACCGTAGGAAGCGGTCATGCGCCGCTCGCACTCCGCGCGGATTGGCAGGAGCAGCTCCGCCGCTGCCACGACGAGCTTGGCTTTCGGTATGTCCGCTTCCACGGACTGCTCTCGGATGACATGGGCACGCTCATCGCCCACGAGGACAAACCGCTCTACTCCTTCTTCAACGCCGACCGTATCTGCGACTTCCTGTTGTCGATCGGCATGCGCCCCTTTGTCGAGCTGGGCTTCATGCCGGAGATGCTGGCTTCGGGGCCCGAAACCGTTTTCCACTATCGGGGGAATATCACGCCGCCCAAGGATTACGACGCCTGGGGCACGCTCATCCGCAAACTGGTGGGCCATTGGGTTGAGCGCTACGGCATCGCCGAGGTGCGCCAGTGGTTCTTCGAGGTATGGAATGAAGCGAATCTGCCGGCATTCTGGACCGGCACACAAGAGGACTACTTCAAGCTCTACGCGCATACGGCGCAGGCGATCAAGTCCATCGACGGGTCGCTCCGCGTCGGCGGCCCGGCGACGTCCATGACCGCGTGGGTCGAGGAACTGCGGGATTACTGCGAAAACAATTGCCTGCCGGTTGACTTCATCAGCACGCACATCTACCCGACCGACCCACTCGGCTTCGAGGGCGCGGACACGGAGGAGCAGCTCGCCAACAGCCCGCGCGATCTCCTGTGCGACCGGGCGAAACTCGTGTGCGAACAGGCGTGCGGACGCCCCGTCTATTTCACCGAATGGAACATCTCCTCCAATCCGCGGGACCACTACCACGACGAGCCGTTTGCTGCGGCCTACGCGGCCAGGATCGTGTTGGAGACGGACCCTTTCGTGGAGAGTTACAGCTACTGGACCTTCACCGACATCTTCGAGGAGAACTACTTTCCCTCAATCCCGTTCCATGGCGGGTTCGGTCTGCTTAATCTCCATGGCATCCCAAAGCCGATCTACCGCGCCTTCCAACTCCTGCACCAGCTCGGCAACGAGCGGCTTCCAGTCGTCGGCTCGCACGCGACGGTCGATGTCTGGGTCGTTCGCAAGAGCCGTTCGATCACGGTGTTTCTCACCAACCACGCCCAGCCGCGTCACGACATCGTCATGCAGCGCGTGGAAATCCGTTTGACCGATGCCGCAGCGCCCCTTGCGGCCACCATCGAGCGCATCGACGAGGACCATGCGAATCCGCGCAGGCAATGGCGCGAGATGGGCGAGCCGGAGTATCTGAGCCGCGCGCAAGTAGAGGAACTCGAAGCCGCCTCCCGGCTCGTGAAGGAGTCGTTCGATGTGACCTACGCGGATGGCACCGTCCGCTTCGACGTCGACCTTCCCCCACACGCGATCGCAGCCGTCACGCTGGAACTTACCCCCGAGCCGCCAGACGGAAGCGCCGCCACATGATCAGCGAGTCACCAATGACCGAGCAGACACTCGACCAGTTCCAGCGCGCCGCGTTCAGCTACTTCCTACAAGCGGTGAATCCGGCCAACGGACTGATCGCCGACACCTCGCGCGATAACTCGCCGGCCAGCATCGGGGTGGTTGGATTTGCGTTGTCGGCCTATCCGGTCGCGGTGGAGCGGGGCTGGATGACGCGGGCCGATGCGGTCGAACGCAGTCTCGTGACGCTACGTTTCTTCCGCGACAGCGATCAAAGCGGCAGTCCGGAGGCAACCGGTCACAAAGGTTTCTACTACCACTTTCTCGACATGCAGAGCGGCGTTCGCATGTGGCGCTCGGAGCTGTCGATAATCGACACCGCGATGCTGATCGCCGGCGCGCTAACGGCAGCCAGCTATTTCAAAGCCGAAACGAAAGAGGAAATTGAACTGCGCGGAATCGCCGACGCGCTTTACCGTCGCATCGACTGGTCGTGGACGCTGGACGGCAAGGCGACCATCCGGCTGGGCTGGAAACCCGAGTGCGGATTTCTGAACTATGGCTGGGATGGTTACAACGAGGCCATCGTGCTGTATGTGCTCGCGCTGGGTTCGCCGACGCACCCGATTGCGGGCGACAGCTTCGAGGCCTGGACCGCGACCTACCAGTGGGAGAATTTGTATGGCTACGATTTTCTGTATGCGGGACCACTGTTCATTCATCAGTTCTCGCACGCTTGGATCGATTTTCGCGGCATCCAGGATCGTTTCATGCGCGAGAAGCGCTGCGACTATTTCGAGAACAGCCGGCGCGCGACGGAGGTTCAGCGTGAATACGCGCGGCGCAACCCGCACGGGTTCGCCGGTTATGACGAATCCTGCTGGGGCGTGACCGCCTGCGATGGTCCGAGCCAGCAGGAACCGGAGCTGACTGACGAACCACGCCGCTTGTTCGGTTACGCCGCTCGCAGCGTCCCCTACGGGCCTGATGACGGAACCTTGAGCGGATGGGCGGCGGTGGCATCGCTGCCGTTCGCGCCAGAGATCGTCCTGCGCACCGCCGGCGTCATGCTTGAGCGCTATCCGGAAATGTTGTCCGACGAGCAATACGCCAGCAGTTTCAATCCAACCCTCGCCCGCGCCGATCGGCGCGCCTGGGTCTCGGCCGGACTCTTCGGGCTCGATCAGGGCATCGTGCTGTTGATGATCGAAAATCACCGCACCCAACTGATCTGGCAACTGATGCGGAATTGTCGGCCGATCCGCACCGGATTGTCCCGCGCGGGATTCCGTGGCGGCTGGCTGTCGCGACGCGCGTCAAACAAGGACCACGCCAATGCCCACGCGCAATAATTCAACCTCCACGGCCCCGTCGGACACAGCCGAGCGCGAACGGCGGAACAATGTGCGTCCCGATGGATGGCACAATCCGGTGCCGGCCGCACGCTACAGCCTAGTGGTCATCGGGGCGGGCACGGCGGGACTGGTCGCGGCACACGCCGCCGCGGCATTGGGCGCGAAGGTCGCGCTGATCGAGCGGCATCTGCTCGGCGGCGACTGCCTGAATGTGGGCTGCGTGCCATCGAAGGCGATCATTCGCACGTCGCGACTGTATGCCGAGATGCGCCATGCCACGCAGTATGGTGCACAGATCCCCGGCGACATCCGCGTCGATTTTCCGGCTGTGATGCAGCGCATGCGCAGCATTCGCGCCCGCATCAGCCGCGCCGATTCGGTGCGCCGGTTGACCGCCGCCGGCGTGGATGTGTTTTTCGGCGCGGCGCGCTTTGCCGGAACCGAGGCGCTGACGGTGGATGGCACGACCCTGCGCTTCAAAAAGGCGATGATCGCGACGGGCTCGCATCCGGACACGCCCTCGATCCCCGGCCTCGTCGAGGCCGGCTATCTGACCAACGAAAACGTCTTCAACCTGACCGAACTGCCGCGCCGCCTGCTGGTCATCGGCGGCGGTCCGCTCGGCTGCGAACTGGCGCAGGCGTTTTCCCGCTTCGGATCGAAGACCATCATTGCGCAGAGTTGGCCGCTCTTCCTTCCCCGGGAAGAGCGCGACGCCGCGCAGATCCTGTCCGATGCCTTCGCCCGCGACGGCATCGAGGTGCGGCTCAACACCCGCACCGTCAACGTGCGCGTCGAAGGCGGGCAGAAGCTCGTCGATCTGGTCAGCGACGACCATAAAAGCACGGTCGCAGTCGATGCCATCCTCACCGGCACCGGCCGGGTGCCGAATGTCGAAGGCCTGAATCTGGAAGCCGCCGGCGTCCACTACGACGCCGACGATGGCATCCGCGTCAACGACTTCCTCCAGACGAGCAATCGGCGCATTTATGCCGCCGGCGACGTCTGCCTGGAGCACAAGTTCACCCATACCGCCGACGCCTCGGCGCGCATCGTGGTCCGGAACGCGCTGTTCCTCGGGCGTCAGCGGCTGAGTGCACTGACGATTCCCTGGTGCACCTACACCGATCCGGAGATCGCCCATGTCGGCCTCTATGTGCGGCAGGCGCACAACAAGGACATCTCGGTCAAGACTTTCACGATCCCGATGCACGACGTGGATCGCGCGATCGCTGACGGGGAGGAGGCGGGCTTCGTCAAAATCCACGTCAAGGAGGGCACGGACCGGATTCTGGGTGCGACGATCGTCGCCCGTCACGCCGGCGAGATGATTAACGAGGTCACTCTGGCGATGGTTGCAGGGATCGGCCTGCGCACTCTGGCCCGCGTCATCCACGCCTATCCGACCCAGGGCGAAGCGATCAAGAAGGCGGCGGACGCCTACAACCTCACCCGCCTGACCTCGCTTGTGAAAAAACTCATGCACCGCTGGCTCGTATGGACGCGATAGGCATTAATAACTTGGGAAGCAGGAATGCCTGATGAATTCAGCCGTGAAACAAATGCAGACAGTGATTTTGGTTGGTGCGGGCCATGCCCATTTGCACGTAGTCGCCCATGCTGAAGAGTTGATTCAGTGTGGCGCGCGCGTGGTGCTGATTGATCCGGGCGCGTTCTGGTATTCGGGGCTCGCAACCGGGATGCTCGGAGGAAGATGCCCGCCAGCCGAGGATCAAGTAGATCCGGGGGTGTTGGCGGAAGCGCATGGGGTGGAATTCATTCAGGCCCGTGTCGAAACCGTGAACCCCACGCTCCGGCAGGTTCGACTCGTCGGCGGAGGCGAACTCACCTATGACTATTTGTCCCTTAGTGTCGGCAGCCGCGTGAATGCTGCCAGCATTGCTGGCGCGGCGGACGATCCTAGCGTCTGGCTGGTAAAGCCGATCAGCAATCTATGGAAGCTGCGCGTGCACCTGGAGGCTGGTTTCCAGGAAGGACGAACGCCGCGAGTAGTGGTGGTTGGCGGTGGGCCAACTGGCTCGGAAGTAGCGGCTAATTTGATCGCGTTGGCCGCGCGCCAGGGAATCACCACGCCCATCACGGTAACCACTTCCAGCGAGCGATTGATCCCCGACGCACCTCTTGGAGCCTCACGCTCGCTTCAACGCAACCTCACCCGACAAGGCGTGGCCATCCGCACGCGCACGCGCATTGTCCTTCGCGAAGGGAAATTCCTGGTCGCGGAAGACGGCCAGCGGATTTCTGCCGATGTCGTCGTCCTGGCCACCGGATTGGAAGCCAATCCACTCGTTGAGACAATGGAGTTGCCGGTGCGACCTGGAAAAGGGCTGCTGATAAACGGCTACTTACAATCAGTCGCGAACGACCGGATTTTTGCAGGGGGCGATTGCGCCGCCATGGAGAGTTTCGATCTTCCGAAGCTGGGCGTATTCGGCGTGCGACAAGCCGCCTGCATCCATGCCAACCTTTTGGCAAGTCTCAAGCAAAAATCTCTGACCCGCTACACGCCCCAGAAACGCTATCTCGCCATCCTCAACCTCGGCGATGGCACCGCCCTCGCGACCTGGGGACCCTTTTGGTGGACCGGTCGTTCGAGCATGGCGCTGAAAGACTGGATTGATCAGCGCTTCCTGGAAGGCTACCGAAGCCACGTCGCAAATGCTTCCGCGCGCCCAAAGAGAGCGGCGACGCTGCAAAGCCCTGGCGCAAACGACACTTCTAAAAACGGCACACCGTTGGGAACAGAAAACCGATCATGACCGTGGTGCGACCACGATTGATTCTCTTTGCGCGCTTTCCTGTTGCCGGGAAAGTAAAGACGCGACTCATCCCGGCCCTTGGCACCGAGGGCGCGGCGGCACTGCATCGCCGACTGGTTCTCCGCACGCTCCGAACCGCACGCGCTCTGTGTCAGTCGCAAAACGTGGAACTGGAAATCCGCTTTGGTGGTGAGGATGCAAACGAGATGCAGCACTGGCTTGGCGATGGCTGGCTCTGTCGTCCGCAATGCGACAGCGACCTCGGCCAGCGCATGGCTGGCGCGTTTGAAGACAGCTTCCGCGAAGGTTCGCCCGCGACTGTCATCATTGGAAGCGATTGCCCGACGCTCACGTCCGATGTTCTCGCGGCTGCCTTTGATTCGTTGAAGAAAAATTCGGTTGTCTTTGGCCCGGCGACCGACGGCGGTTATTACCTCATCGGACTGACCAAACTTGTTCCAGAACTTTTTCAGGGCGTCGCGTGGGGAACGGAAACCGTCCTCGCACAGTCGCTGCAAATCCTCGAACGAACGGGCATCCGTCCCGCGCAGCTACAACCACTCGATGACCTTGACCGCCCGGAAGACGTGGCGGCTTGGCGGAGCATCGTTGAACCGGAGGACGCGGATTTGAGCCGCGTTTCCATCATCATCCCAACGTTGAACGAAGCAGCACACATCGCGGCAACGCTTCAGTCGGTGCGTCCTGGACGCCCACACGAAATCATTCTCGTGGATGGCGGCAGCACGGACGACACGCGCGCCCTCGCCGAAGCCGCCGGAGTGACGGTGATCCAATCGGAGCCCGGCCGCGCCCGGCAGATGAATGCCGGAGCAGCGCGAGCCACGGGCAATGTTTTGCTTTTTCTCCATGCCGACACGTTGTTGCCGAACGAGTGGACGCGCATCGTGCAAGAGACGCTCGGACAACCGGGAGTTGTTGCCGGTTCATTTGGATTTCGCATTTCCGAGCGGTTCGCCGGATGGCGGTTGGTGGAATGGACGACTAATCTGCGCTCGCGCTGGTTTCAAAATCCCTACGGCGACCAAACGCAATTTATACGACGGGCGTTGTTCGAGGAACTCGGCGGCTTTGCCGATTTGCCCATCATGGAGGACTACGAGTTGAATCAGCGCCTGCGAAAGCGCGGACGTGTAGCCACTTCATCGGCGGTCGCCATCACGTCGGGACGGCGTTGGAAAAAGTTGGGCCTCGTGCGAACGACACTCATTAACAAAATGGTAATCACCGGCTATCACCTCGGCGTTTGCCCGCACAAGCTCGCGCGGTTTTATCGCCGAGCACCGGCGGGAAGTTGAATCATACCGGCAAGAGCCGTTGCGGATCATACTCGCGCGGCCGGCCCAAGAGGACCGCGACGGTGCGGGGCGGCGGCGGCTGGGCGCGCAAGGCGCGGATGGCCGCCTTGCGATGATAGCCGAACAGGGCCATGGCCTGATCCAGCAGTTGACGTTTGTACGGGAGGCCGGCGCGGGCGTATTGGCGGCGCAGTTTGACCAGCACTTCTTGTTTGGTTTGGTGACTCATATCGTTGTCCATGTCGGGTAACACCGACTTTTGGCGCAACGACCCGTTCACACGAACCGGTCAACCCGCCCCGGGTAACAAAACTTTTGGCGCAGATCGAATCACACCCGCCGCGAACTGGCCTTGCGCTCCTCGGAAACCCTCTATAGTTTGCGCCCGATGTCAGGCGCACGAGCGACGCCGTGGTTCACGGAGCGGCTCCAGCACGACCACAAGCATCCGGCCAAAATCGGAGTGACGGGGTTTAGTGTGAGTGCCTGAAATCCTTGGTTGCCGGCGTGGCGGAATTGGCAGACGCGCTAGACTCAAAATCTGGTTTCCTTACGGAAGTGTGGGTTCGACCCCCTCCGCCGGTACCAACCAAACGGCAGTATGAGTCCCGACCGTGCATTCTTGCAGAACGTCAAATCACGTTAAACTTCAGCAAAAGACTTCAAATACAGGGGGAAATGAGGTTTGGAAGTCCCAACTGCAAGAATGCAAAAACCTCACCACTGCCCCACATTCTTGCAGTAGCGACTTCCAACGATTCCGGCCAATAAAGACGCAGTTCAAACTCACTTTGGAAGTCGCACCGGAAAAACTGCAAGAATGCACTCAGGGGGTCGGACACGTGGGACACTTGCACCGGAAAACAGCCCGAAGGCGATTCTAGCCAATAAAGACGGGCTAGAACGCACTACCAAAACCAGCCTTCCAAAACAGGAAATGCGAAAAGGCCAATGATTTGCCACTTGTGGAAATTCTGCCTGCATGGCCCTGCCTGCATGGCCATTGCGTGGCGTATGCAGACTCGCTGCCTGGCCGCTGCACGCCATGTGCAGCGGCCAGGCAGACGCAGGCTGAGCGCCTGACTACTGCCAATCTTTCAATTCCGACCAGCCGGGCGGGAATCCCATCTTAGCAACCGGGATACGAGGATTGTCATCAAGCAGCTTCTTCAATCGGCTTTTCCAGCTGGAGTCAGGCGCAATCACCCTCAGAAATCTATGGATGATAAACGCAAGGGCATAGAACGAATCTGCCTGTTTCACGTCCGCTCCATCGATCCGAGGCGTGAGTGGCTTGATAATGAACTTTCGATTCCAGCAGCAATTATGGTGGGCGCAAATGTTTCGCAGATGGGCAAGTGCATGGAGCCAAGACTCAAAATAGACCGAGTGGATCAAGAAGCGTCGCGCAATCGTTTTCTGCACCAGATGATCTGCAAGATTTTGGTAAATCTTTGACCAAGTCGGAAATGAAAGCACCTCGCACAGCATCCAAGAAGGCGGCAGTTGCTCGTCCCATTCTCCATCAAAATAATGAACCAGAAACCGCGCTAGACCCTGCCGTTTTTCGCCCTGGGCGTATCGCCCTGTTCCTTCCGCCGCCAGTTGCAGCAATGATTGATGGTAGCCGGTTGCAAAATGCTTTGCATCCATGAACCAATGCGCACCAAACGATTCGCACATCGTGTTGGAAACCACCGAACGCAAGGCAAGCTCGATTTTTTCAAGGGCGTCCATCGCCAAGATTCGCAGCCCGCGATCAAAATTGTAGATGTTGAGAACATCCTCAAACGATGTTCCGGGCAATAGTTGATGATTCGGAAGCCCTTTTCCGGCGTCCGGGTGCTCATAACACCTCCCGTATTCTTTCAGGCGGAAGTAGCCAATGAACGTGAGGTAGTGGCTTAATCGCTTAAGATCGGGTATAACCAACCCACGGTCAGTCAGTTGCTGGATTTGCTCAGCAACCGTAAGCGCCCGCTTTGGAAAAGGTTTTCCCGGCATGTGCAAAAAAAGACCTGCCGTGGTTCGCGGGCCTTTCGGCCTAATTCCCGGCCTAGACCGGGTGACGCGTAGCAGGTTCTGTTAAACAGACTATCGGCAAATTGTGATTGACAGTCAATCCATCAGACATCCCGTGTCCGACGACACGATTCGTTCCACCCTATTCGATTCGTTCCAGCCACGCCCGCACGCATTGGTGACAGCTTGCGCAGGCCCGATTGCAACTTCGCGCCGATGCTGTAGTGCAACTGCTGGATGCCTGCGATCGCCGCGCCGTTCTGCATCCCGCCCCGTTCCGTTTGCAGATAATCCACCAGCAGGAAGCCGAGCGCCGCGTGCATGTCGTGCCCGTCCTGAAGCGACTGGCCGCCCGCCCGGATTACTTCCGCATCCGGCGGGATCAAGGTGGCGGTTTTCAAAGCGCACCTTCCTTTCCCGCGCGGAAAGCTTCCACGGCCTTGCCCACGGCATCATGCCGCGCTTGCACTTCTTCGGCCATGTCCTGGCACAGCAGCATCACGCCGCAAGACAGCCGCCCATTGCCTTCCTCGCGGCCGATCATGCCGTCGCTGTCGTCCACATTGAACTGGCCGTGCAGCAGATGCAGCAACGCCTCGTTCTTTTGGTTGGTTTCGTATTGCTCATTCAAGGCCACATCCAGCTTGTCCAGTGCGGCCTTGGAAACGCTGGCCGATTCGCCCGTTTGGCGTTCCTGGAAGTCCGCCTTTAATTCCTTCGGCACGAAACACTCCACGAACCACTGCACCACCTCGGCCCGGCTCACCGGCTGCGGCGCAGCGTCCAATGGCAACCCGGCTTTGATGTAGAACTGATTCGGATCGGACTCGCTGACGAGCAAGTCCCGGTCTTCAGGATCGCTGCCCATGACAAAGCGCAGCTTGGGCTGGCTCGGGGTTTTCGCTGTGGTTTGACCCGCAGCAGCGCGGGCTTGTTTCGGACTGGCCGCGCAGTTATTTCTGCCGCCGGCCTGATGTTGGTTTTGTTTCATCACTTGATCTCCGTCGGGTCTTTGGCGTCGGCGAGGCTGTAACCTTGTCGGCGCTTTTTTGTTTGGCTTCCTCATGCTCGACCCAGGCCAGCATTTGGAAGGCGACCGCTGCTCCTGGCTCAACCGAGCCGGACAGCCACTCAGTCACACGCGAGCGGGATACTTTCAGGAAACCCGCGAGGGCGGATTTCTTGCCGCGCATTGCTGTAACACGGAGCGCGCGCTCCAGCAGTCGTGTGAGTGTGAGTTGAGTCACGGAAATACTTGTTGCGGTTTGCGGAACAAGTGTCAAGCCCGCTTTTTCCGCTTGGGCACGATTCCGGTGGATGACGGTGTGTCCTTTAACAATGCCTCGACGCGATTCGCGAGTGCGTGGACACTGCTTAAAAGCACACGCAGTTGCGCAGCGGGCAAGTCAACGGGATTGCCAAGCTCAATGTTTAATCCGTCCAGATCGCAAATGGTAAATCCTATCATCTCTACTAAGTTTGCACTTTCTCTGGCGCACGACTTTTTCAAATCACTTTCCCACACCGCGCTAAAAAGCTCACGCTCGCCTGCACGCGAAAAACAATTCTCCTCGAAATACCAGTCCTGACGCTTGGCACCCACTCCAATAGCAAGCCAGAGCGGGCTGATGCGAAATTGTTTGTGCGCGCGAAGAAAGACGTAGAAGGGCAGCGGCACGCGGCCATGTTCGTACGTCCCCAATGCTCGGCTATCCACCCCAGCACGCCGAGCAAACTCGGCCTGAGAAATTCCCGCCTCAGTGCGAAGCTCGCGCAAGCGTCGGCCGATGGCCTTCTCTGTTTCAGGAACTGGATTGATCCGTGGCACGGCGAGTAGTGAAGCAACTTCGTGCCAAACAAAAAAGCGTTGACTAGGAATAGCGGTTCCGCTATCCCTTTATTCCATCGGCAGTTCTCGGGGCGAGGACAGCCACGCGGAAGCCCCAACCGCGTGAACCTTCTTGCCCCTTCCTGCCACCAAGAATTTGAACGCGAAGCCAACAGTGCAGAGAGTGCAGCCGGTGAAAACCGGCACTCTCGCTTGCTGCTCCGCTCCCCGTTCGCAGTTTTCCACGACCTAGCCATGTCCACCACCGCCAACAATTCCGGCCCGGGTTTGCCAGTGGAAAATGTTAAAACGCGACATTCCCCGGAGTGTGTTTTCTGCCGGGTAGTAATGGCTCTGCGGGGCGAGGATCAGCGTTCACTGGCCCGCGCCACCGGCTACACGCTTGGCACAATTCGTCAGGTTTTGAACGGTTCCACGCGTCATGTCGGCGCCGCGCGCGAAATAGACCGCGTGCTCGATTGCCGCATTTTCACCACGCCCGCGATTTTTAGAACAATGAAAGAAAAGCCATGAGTACACTGACCTTCCCAGAAAAATTTGAACCCATCGCCGATGGTTACGCGCTGCTGCTGGCCCGTCGAATCAAGCTCGACGTGGAGATCGCGGCCAATCTCGGCAAAGCCTCCATCGCCCAAAGCGAGCAACGCGAATTGCAGAGCGGCGACCCAGCGGATGACAACGCGGTGCGCCGGCTGGCCGAGGCCACGGTGCGCTGTCAGCTCTACACGAACCACCAAGCGTCGCTCGAAAAAGAATTGGGCGAGGTTCGCGCCGAAGCGGTGCGATTACTCAACGCCCTGGCTCGGGAAATCCGCAAGGTGGGTCTCCAGTACCAAGGCGAGGCGCGCCAGCAATTCCTAGCGGCTGTGGGCACTTTGGCAGCGCAGGACGCGGGCGAAGTGAAACGCGCTTTGCAGTTTTTGGAATCGCCGCAAGAAATCGCGGGCCGGATTTTGGACGGCGACGCGCAGCCCTACGCCAGCCCCTCGACGCCACAACGCTGCCCGTTCCAATCCTGGGAAAAGCTTTGGGAAATTTGGACGGCTTTCCAGGCGAAGCATTTGATCAATCAAACAGCTGCGGGACGCTGAACTTTCCCCCATGTCATTGCGCGCCAGCCAATTTGAGTTCCTCGATCCGGAGGGATTTATCCCGTTACTGCCTCCGAAGGCGGCGCACTTCCGGCCCGACCGTAAGGATACGATTCAGATTGACGCGAAGGCGCATCAAAACGTGCTCGCGGATTTTCAAGAGAAGTCCGCGCAAAAAGGCTTCTCCGGTTTGCTGCTGGATTACGGACATGCCGGCGAGGAAGCGGCGGGGTGGATCGTGGAGATGATTGCCAAGGAGGCGGGGCTTTTTGGCCGGGTGGCTTGGACCAAGGCGGGTTTGGAGCTAGTCCGCTCTGGCGTATTTCGTCGCATTTCTCCGGTCGTGTCCCTGCTCGAATCCGTCCGCAAAGAAGATATTCTACCCGAGTTCGATTACTGCACGGACGAGCGGGTGCGCCCCACCGCCATCCTCGAAGCCACGCTCTGCAACGTCCCGTTCCTCACGACCATGCAGCCGATTACGCGCCCGGTGCCGGCGCGCTCGGTGCGCTCGTCCGTGCGCCGCGTGGTCGCGGGTTTCAAATTTCCTGCCTTCGCTTTGTTCGTTGACTGCACTGGGGATCATCGGCCCTGGCAAAAGAAGAAAACGGCCTGCGCGGGTTTCATCCCTGCGCAGGCTGCACCTATTTTGAAGGCGGGTTGAGCGTGATGAGAAAAGGAGCTTCTCGTTTTCAGCAAATTATTTTGGGTGCCGGAGGCAACTCCAAGTTGGCCCCTCCTCTGGCATTCGAGCCAAGCGCGCACCCTGAAAGGGGTGCGCGCCTTTCAATTTTCCGCCGCCGCGCCGACGAACGTGTGCGCATCCTGAGCCAAATCTGTCGCGCCCTCGATGGGCACGCGGCCAAGGGGCACGCCCTGCGGCCGCACTTCCGCGCGCTCGCACGGCGTTGGCGGGGTGCGGTCTATCGCGCGGATTCCTCGCAGCCAGTCCGGCTGTCAGCGGGCAGTATCGCCCGGATTTATTATGGGCGGTGGCTCCACGGAGGGAAGAAGGTGGAAGGGTTGAACCACAGATATGGGCAGAACGCCCCGAAATTCAAGTTGAGCCGCGACCATCGCCACCGCGTGAGAAAGGCTTTGCAGACGGCCTGCACACTTTCTGAATTCCGCGCTCTGGTTTTCAACCGGTGCCGAAAGCGCCCTTCGATGGACTCGGTGCGTCGATGCTTCTCCGCCGAGGAATGGCTGGCCTTCTCTAAGGCATTCATGGCCCGCCGGCAGGCGCGAGCGGCAGAAGCGCGCTTCGCCGCGTGGGTCAAAGCCGAAGTGCGCACCTTCAATGACGGAGGGGTTCGATGAAGCTGATCACCTGCGCGCTGATATTTCTGATCGGGGGTAATTCCACAACACTCGTTCCACACGAAAGGTCACTCCCCATGCCTTATCCAGCGATTCAATTTGTGGTGCGTCGGCCCCTGATCTCGCTGTCCACGGCAGCCGCGCTCGCGAATGAGACAACAGACGACTTACTGGCGCACTTGGAAGACGGCTCAATTCGCTATGGCTTCGACGTGGCCACGCCGAAGGCCAGCCGCCGCGCGGTGCGAGTTTTTGCCGGCAGCCTGGCTAATTATCTGAGCCACCAGCGTGAGGCCCGCGCGGATGGCGCGGAGGAATTGCTCGCCACGGTCAACGACGTCTTTCCGGACCTCGCCGAAACCATCCGCACATCCACGCTGGCCCAAATTCTCGACTGCGACCAGGAACACGCGCTGGAACTGATTCACACCGGAGCATTACGGGCTGTGAACCGGTTCGGTCGCGGGCGCGGCAATTCGGCGCTCGTCACTCGTAGTTCCTGTGTGGAATTCCTGATCAGCCGCCGCGTCACATGAAAACGGAATCACTCTCCCAAAAAGGACGCGCCAGCCGAACCCGCAATTTCGCGCCTGCTGCGTCCGCGCGCCGTGGACGGGTGGAAGTGGCGGATTTCCATTTGGGCGCGGATACAAGCCATCCCAACGCCGGTGCAGAGGTGTTTGGAGCCTCTGTTTTAGGAACGCATCACCCGGCGAGAATCGCTTTGGGCGGTTTCGCGGTTTTCCACACCGGCGGCTCGTCCGTTCTCACTCTCAACTTCCCTCCCGCAAATGGCTAACGAAGGTTCACAACTCGACATCCTGATCAACCTCGCCCTGACCGGCGATGCCGAGGCGAAGCGGAAGATTCAGGAGATCAAAGAGGAACTCGCGAAGCCCGGCCCGGCCATGACCAATACGGGCGCGGGACTGGCGAGCAACCCGGCTGAGTTCTCCGACGCGCAAAAGCAGCGCGTGGAGTTGACCCTGGCCGAAGCCGAGGCCACGGACAAAGTGGCGACCAAGCTCAAGCAGCTCATCGGCATCAAAAAGGCGCTCGGCGAGGAATACAGCGACGAGACGGCCAAGCTGCTGCAACTCAACCGCGCCATCGAAGCCAGCCCGCTGGCCGCGCACCGCGAAAAACTCGACGCCAAGAAAAAGGCCGAGGCCGCCGCCAAGGACGAATCCGCCCGGCACAAAACAGTTCTCGACGAGCTGAAGGAAGCGCAGCAGGAAGAAGGGAAGAGCACGGATGCCGCGACCGAGAAAAAAAAATCTCTGCTCGGCGGGCTGAAGGGTCTCAGCACGGAATTTCCGCGCCTCGCGCAACTGGTTCGCGCGGGTTCAAGCGTCTGGGGCGCGCTGGCGGTCGGCATCACGGCCGCCATCGCCGCCACGCGGCAATACCTCGCGGACATTGAAAAGCTCGAAGATGCGTCGCGCGCGTTTGACACCGTAGGCAGCTCGGTGGCCACCGTGAAGGAACGCACGCGTGAGCTGGCCACGCACAACGCGCAGCTCGCGCGGGATTACGAACTCATTTCCACCCACGCCAACACGGCCGCCGCCGGTCTCCAGCGCGTGAACGACATGTTGGAGATGCAGCAGCTTCTTGAGCGCAAGTTGGTGGATGCGGAGCTGAAGCGAGACCTCGCCAAAATCAAAAACTCTGAGATGGGGCCGCTTAAAAAAGCGCAGGAAGAGGCCAACGCCGTCGAACGTGCAGAGGCGCGGGTGAAACAGATCGAAGCGGACGGGGAGAAAAAAAAGGTCGCGAACCTGCAAGCCGCCGCCGCCGCCGCCGCGAGCACCGAACGCACCGCCCGCGCTCAAAAGGCCGAGGTGGATTCGGGAATTCCCGACGCGCAAAACAGGGCCGACACCGACAGAGTCCGCGCAATAACCATTGCGGACCGAGAAAAGACCGTGGCCGCCCTGTTGGAGCAGCAGCGCAAATACGCCGCCCGTATCGCCGGAGACAAGGAAGGCGTGACAGATTTCTGGAACTATTCCAACACCGCCAGCGACCTCAAGAAGGAAGGCATTGATTCACCGAACCTGGCCGGCACCACTGGCAATAAAAGACGGAGGCTCGCCGAGCAGCTCGTGCAGGACATCGATGCGCAGACGGGGAAAAAATCCATCGCCGCCGAGACCGCCGACATGGTTGCGGCGAATACCGCTGCAAAACTGGTCGAGCTGCAAAAAGAGCAGGCGAGGCTCGACGGCATTATCCGCACGGCCAAAACCGAGCAGGCGAAATGGCAGCAGCAGATCACCGAGGCCGCCGCCAAGGCCGCTGCCGCTGCGCCGCTGAAGGCGAAAATCGAAGCGGCGGAGACCGGCAGCAAGGCCACTGACCAACAGGGCCGCAACCGCGCCGCCATCGAGCCGCTGTTGAAGCAACTCGTGGAGATTTTCATGGGCGACATCCCCGAGGGTTCCGTGGGTAGTGAGCCGCGCAAGCCGAAGGCCCCGCCCGCGCCAGTAGCTATCTCCGACGCCGAACGGCGGGCCCAAGCGAAGCTGGCCAGTGAGGCCGCGTTGCGGCCGGCCGATTCCAAGGCCGTTGAACTGCGCGAGGTAATGGAACGCGAGCAGGCCGAGCGCGCTGCCGAACAGCAAAAGCTCCGGGAAAAGTGGGGCATTGAAGACGGACTCGACAAGCTCCGCCGCAACCCCAAACCAGTGCCGGAAGATCGTCGCGGCAACGCCAGCGTCGATACACAGCCAGTCATCGACAGCACCCGCGAACTCACCGGCGGAATCAGCGCGTTCGCCGAGCAGTCGGTTTCGCTTCACGGCACCACCGCCCGCACTTTGGAAAAACTAACCACCGCTCTCGCGGACTTGGAGACACGATTTAACAACGGTCGCATCGCATGAAGGCACCGGAATCCATCGCGCCAATGGCGCAAACGAGGACAGGCCGCAACGAACGCGTGATCGGCGTGGCGATCCAGGCCACGGGGGAGCTGAAGGAACCGGCTGGCGTGTTCGCGAATTGGTGGGGCGCGCTGGTCATGGAGCGATGCCTGGTCAATGCGCTCCGCGCCGAGGCTGCGGAGATAAATAAGAGTGCCTCCGTCCACGTTGCTCTCACGCGTGGCGTGTTCCTTTTCTTCGTTCAGGAAATTCAGCCCGCCCTGGCGGTCATCATTTCCGAGCTGCGCGCCCTCGGCATGGAATCCATTTCCGTGGTCGGGGTCTTCGACCGCTCGGAAGATTACTGGCGCTCAGTCCACCCGACGCAACCAGCGTTCGACCTGAATGCGCGGATGAATGAAGTGATGCCGCTCGGCAACCCCGGCGAAAAAACCGTGTTCAAACCATCCCCCGAATGGCAGCGCATCTGCGAGATCTTGAAATCAGGCTGCACACCCCCGCCCGGATTCTGGCCGCCCGTAAAACCGTCGTGAACACCGCCACGCCACATTACACCGCCAGCCAGCTTGCGAGGGCGCTGGACAAGGATGTGCGAGCGATCCGGCGCAAGTTGGAATCAGTGCCGCCTTCTTCGTTGCCCGTGATCAATGGCAACGAAACCAAAGCGTGGGCCTTGGAATCACTTGCGCCGGACATCCGCGCCGCGCTGGCCGTGGCCGTGCATGAGAAAAAATTTCGCGACGAGATCACGATGTTCTCCGCGCCTCCCGCGCCCGCCTGGCAACCGGCCTTTCCGCTGGCCGAAGTGGCCGCCCCGTGCCGGCGCGCGGCACAAAAGCTGCAACGCGCCCTCACCCCATCCATCGCGCGCCGGGAAGACGTGAACCTGAGCGCCCATGAATTCGAGCGGCGCGGCCTGAACGATTACGCGGGCGTGTTTGGTGATCGCATTTCGGATCGCCACTGGCGCGCGCTGCTCAAGCGCACCTTGGAACGCGACGGCGGACGTGAGGACTGGAACCGCCTGGAAATTTACCTGGCCGGCCATGCGCAGCGCGCCGCCATCACGCCCGCGAAAACGGTCCCCGCTGTGGTGCCAGAATTCCCGACGCTCTCTGCGGTGCCTATTGCCGACACGGCCAGCCCGACCTGGAAGGAGATCGATCTACTCTGGCAAGCGGCCATCGAGACGTTTGACGCCTTGCTGGAAAGCACCGCCCGGCCCGGCCCATTGAAGCGCGCCCTTTGCGAAAGCGTGATGCGCCGAGCCGACGGCGTGGCCCGGAACGCGAACAGCGCGCGAGTGATTTTTGACACCAAGTACAAGGCGTGGCTCGCCGCTGGAAAATCTTTCACAGCCATTGCCGACAAGCGCCACCGCGAGCAACGCCCCAAGGTTGAGCCAAGTCCTGAATTGTTGGCCCGCGCCGAGCGCGTCGCCTTCCTGGCCGGAAACAATCACGGCGGCAAACTCGCCCCGGCTTTTCGTGTGCTCATCCGCGAAGGCATCGAGACGGCCACCGGCAGTGAACGCAAAAGTTATGTGCCGAAGCCCCTGCGCCAACTCGCCGCGCAGGATGCGCTCATCGTCGCCGCGGCGGTGAAAAACGAGCGCGCGCTGCGCAGCATGGTGCCGACGCTTTCGTGCGACCCGTCACGCTACAAAGTCCACGACATTTTCACGTACGACGACGTAACTCTGCCGATCCTCTGGTACGTGCCCGACGGTGCGGGCTGGTTCAACATCGTGCAGGGGCAGTGCCTCGTCGGGGCGGACTGGCGCTCGTGGCGCGTGTTGCAGTTCAGCCTCCAGCCGGACGCGCAATACAACTCGAAAGTGATCCGCACGCTCTTCGCCAAAACCTTCGCGGCGCATGGCTTGCCCAAGGAGTTGAAACTGGAAGGCGGCATGTGGCGCAGCGCCCGCCTCATTCACGGCAATGATGCGCAGCGCAAAGCGGTGGAAGACGCGGGCCTCGAATACACGCACGGCGACGTGATCCACGGATTGCAGACGCAACTCGGCCTCAAGATTACCCACGCCATCACGCCCACGGGAAAGACCCAGATCGAAAGCATTTTCCGACTGATGCAGGATTACTTGTGGGGTGACAAAGGGTACTGCGGACGCGACCAGCGCACGGACTTGCCGGACAAAATCAAACGGCAGAAGTACCAAGTCGAACACCGCCAGGCGCACCCTTCGGAATTCTTTTACTCGTTCCCGCAACTGGAGGAACGGCTGCACCAGGTGTTCACGCAATACAATGCCGCGCCGCAGGATGGAGACTGGTTGAAAAACGAAAGTCCCGACGAAGCGTTTGAGAAATATCAGAACCGCGAAGACCCGCCCATTGCCTTCGATGCGCGCTGCCGGCATCTGCTGGCTTGCCAGGTGTCCATTCGCCATCTCAAAACGGATCACACGATCCGTTTCGAGATCGGCCGGGAAAAGTTCTGCTACTTCAGCCCGCCCCTCATGGCCCTACCGGCCGGCGCTCGCGTCATGATCCATTTCGATCCGGAGTTGCCCGAATGCATCACCGTCACTGACTTGAACCGGCAGAACCCGATCACCATCCCGCGCTCGCTGCGCACTTACACCACGGACGATCCGGTCACACAAAACGAACTCGGTAAAAAGTCCGCGTGCGCCAGTTATCTCCGCGCCCGCTTTCGCACGTTGGAAGCGAAATACAAAATCATGGTCCGCACTCCGCTGGTTTCAGCGGACACTGCCGAACTGGGCGCGCAGATCGAAAGCCAGCGCGCCGAGCTGGCCGCGCAGAAAAAAGAGGCTGGCAAAACCCAACGCCTCGCGGCCAAGGCCGGCGTGCGTTTGTCCCCGGTGGCCCGCCGTGCCGCCGAGACGCCCGCTGCGCTCAAGTCCCTCACTGAATTTTTGAACGGAGACGAACCATGAGTAACACCCGCCACACCGACGACGGAACTCCCTCGCGTCAGGAACGATTTGCTTCCAGCCCAGGAATCTCACGCGGACTCATGGCTAACCTCGTCGTTAAACGCACCGAGGCGCTCAGAAATCCCGAGGACCGAGAACTCATTTGGGCGCTGCAAAAATACAGCCACGAAGGCGGGCTGGACAAGGTGAGCGAGGACTTGTTCGCGATCTGGCCTGGCCGGTTTGCGACCGTCTCCATGCAGAAGTACGGCATCGACTCCGGGCGCATCTACAGCGCGGACGAGGTGCGCGTCGTGCGCGAAGAGATCGAGCGTGGGGAGCTTTGTTCTGGATCACGTTTTTGCGCGGATTGGAAGTGGCCGCTCTATGGGGAGAGAGAGGCCCGCGCTCGCACCATCCTTGATGGCAGCAAGAGGATCGACGATGAGTGGGAACGGACAGAAATACGGGAGTCGAGGCAGCACCCCAAAAGCTATCCGGCCAGTGTATTCCTGAAACACTGTCAAAGTTGCGCAGAGAAATTGCCGCTCGTGCTGGAAAGCCTCTGCCTCGATGCAGGTAGGGAATTCGACAAATCCCTACTCTCATTGCCACGCTGCGCGAGTACGTGCAGCACCGCATTGCGCAAGAAACCAAGGGCGTGGTCACAACGGAGATTGGACGCATCGTGGCCGAAGTCTGCGAATACAGCGTGGACCAAAGGATCATGTCCCTCGTCGATGGCCTGGCGCGCACGGGCAAGACGTTTCAGGCGAAAGTCTGGTGCGCGCAAAATCCGGGACGGGCTCGTTATGTGCAGGTGCCATCGAGCAATGACGAAGTCGGCTTCTATCGCGCCGTCGCGCGCGCCATCGGCGTGAGCATCAATCTCAACTCCAAGGCGCATCACCTGCGGGATCGTGTCGAGGACGTGCTGCAAAGTGGGCAACTCGCCGTGGTGCTGGATGAAGCGCACTTCCTCTGGCCCACGAGCAACTTTCGCGGGGCACTACCCCGCCGCATCAGTTGGATCTGTACGGCGCTGGTGAATCACGCCGTGCCCATCATCTTGATCACCACCCCGCAGTTTTTCCTTTCGCGCGCAGGCACGGTGGAGAAATCCCACTACAACTGCGATCAGTTTGACGGTCGCCTTTCCCATTATGAGCAGTTGCCCGACAAACTCAGCCAAGCGGACCTGGCCGGCGTAGCCCGCGCGCTCTTGCCGGAAGGCAGCGACGCGACCATTAACGGCCTGGTGAGCTACGCGCAAAGTTCGGCCAAGTACCTCGCCGGCATCAGCGCCGTGATCACCCGGGCCAGATTTCTTGCCCGGCGCGATGGCCGCGCGACGGTCCAGGCCGGCGATGTTCGCCGGGCCATGAAGGAGGGCGTGTTGCCCTCCGACGAAGCACTCGCCAAGGCCGTCGATAAGGCGGGGGCCATGACGCGCCCGAAGCGCGGCCCGCGCGCCATCGTGCCTGCGCCTGAGTACTCAGTTGCAGAACCGTTGCATGATGAATGCAGCTCCGCTGCCGAAGCCGCGACGCCCGCCGGCCGCCGAGACAATTTCACGGGGAAACCCGTTGCAGCTTCCATCGAACACCACCGCGCATCAGGCAGCCTGGTGCCGGCATTCGAGGAAGCCTAAGCAGTCCGCAAAGGACTTTTCGAGACACCCGCCAAATGGGTGCGCTGCTTCATTTCCGGCAAGATTTTGGAAGTCTTGGAAGACCCAACTGCAAGAATGCGCGGTCGCCCTACAAAGATTTTCCTCCCTCAGAATTTATCTCATCCCTGCCAGCGGGCTTCCTTCAAGACGAACGCCTTCTTTTTCGTGCGCGGCAGCCAGGACATTTGTTCGAGCAGATGCAGCATGTCGTGCGGGCAAAACGGCTTGAGCAGAAAGCCGTCGGCGCAGGACTGGTCGGCGTCGCCGTGGCCGGTCATCAGCACGCGCGGGATGCGGGCGGTCGCGGGATCGGCGGCGAGCGTGCGCAGCACGTCGGAGCCGGCCATGTCCGGCATCACCCAGTCGCAGAGCACGACCGAGGGCTGGAGCTCGCGCGCGAGCCGCAGTCCGTGGAAAGCATGATGCGCGACCGCCGTGTCGTGACCGGCGGTTTCCAGGATCTCCTTCACCAGTTCGGCCAGCACGGGATCGTCATCAATAATCAGCACAGGGGCGCCCAATTGCATCTGCGCTTATCGGCGGGGCTGGGGAAATACTTGAGCGGAGCGCGGACCGCCGAGTCCCCGCGATGGAAAACCAGAATGAAAATCTGCCGTGGAAAAATGGTGATGAACACGCGGACTCGGCGGTCCGCGCTCCGCCCGAACGGCGGCACGTTCACTCCGCCGCCAGCGCGGGCCACATTTCGTGTTGCGGCACCACGAGGCCGCGCGCGCGAAGGATGTTGAAGCGTTGCGCCGCGTTGACCAGCCGCTGGTCGGCGGTCAAGCACCAGAACTGGTGGGTGAACTTGCTCACGTTCAGCCGCGTGAAGACGGGCCGCAGCCGCGCCTTCTGTTCGTCGAGCGGATGGATCAACACCAGGCCCGCCTCGACCAGCGCCGGTTTCGTTCCGAGACTGCACTCCACGCCGCTCACCTTGGCGCGCAACTCGCCAGACGCATCGACAAAGATGCGCTCCACGCATAACGGCGCAGAGTCCGGATCAACTACTTGGAACGTGGCGCACATGAGATGCGTTGTTTGTAGCGACCCGTGCGCGCGTTGCCACAAAAATTTCCGCCGACTGCATGAATTCTTTTTCCCAACTCATGCCGCGCCTTGAATTCGTCGGATAAAAAATTCCCATTGAACCTTTTCTCGCCGCGCGCATTCCACTCCTCGTAAATGCTGGTCGTGCCTGGCGACGAATCACTGCCCGTGGCCGCCGCGCGCGCGGGAAATCCCGCCGCGTGGGACGCGCTCTTCCGCCGCTATCAGCTTCCGCTTTACGTGTATGTCTATGAATTGCTGCGCCACGAACAGACCGCGCTCGACGCCGTACAGGAGACATTCATCAACGCCGCGCGCCACCTCGGCTCGCTGCGCGACGATGCGAAGTTCGGCTCCTGGCTCTTCGGCATCGCCCACCAGAAATGCGCGCAGCACTGGCGCAAACCGCGGCGCGAGGAATCGCTGGATGAATCTTATTCGGAGCAACCTGATGATGAGCCGCTGCCCGCTGACCTGCTCATCCGCGCCGAGCAGGAGGAGGAACTGATGACGCTGTTGAACCAACTCACCGAGCCGCATCGCGCGGTGTTGCTGTTGCACTTCCTCGAAGATTTTTCGCTCGAAGAAATCGCCGGCATCACCGGCGTCGGACTCGGCACCGTGAAGTCGCGGCTGCATTACGCGAAGAAAGCGCTGCGCGAATTGATCACCGAAAAGACGACATGAAAACGCCCCGTGAAATGTTGCTGGCCCGGCACCAGGCCGCGCAGCCGAAGCTCGACGCCGTGCGCCAGCGCGCACTGACGGCTCTGCCGTCGGATAGTGGGGCAGGCGTCCCGCCTGCCTTAGTTCTTTGGCCGTCCCGGCTGAAGACCCACCAGCCGGGACGGCCAGTGGACAGGTGGCAGCCGAGACGGCTGCCCCACTACTTGGAAGCGGCGCGTGAACTTTTCCTGCGCCCCCGCCTAGCCTGGAGCGCGCTCGCTGTCGCGTGGCTCGTCATCATCGCGCTGAATTTCGCCACGCCCGAAACATCCGCGCCCGGCTCCGCGCTCGCCACCGCCACGCCGCCCGCCTCGCCTGAAACCTTGCAGGCGTTGCGCGAACAGAAGCGACTCTTCACCGAACTCGTCGGCGGCACGCTGCCGCACGACGCCGAACCACCGCGCTTCGTCCCGCGTCCGCGCGGCGAGGCTAAACCTGCTTACCATTATGTCTGAAAAAATTCCCACTCCTCCGCGCCGCCCGTGGTGGCGGCGCTGGTTGCGCCGGCTCGCGCTTGTCCTCGTCGTGCTCGTCACGCTCGGGGCGCTGGTTCATGCCGTGGAAAATTTTCGCGGCCAGCGCGCGTGGAACCGCTACCGCCAAGACGCCGAGGCGCGCGGCCTCAAACTCGATTACGCCGCGCACATTCCCGCGCCGATTCCCGACAATGAGAACGGCGCGAACACGCCGTTCATCCAGTATTGGTTCCCCAAGCCCAGGCCGGACGAGACCAACCAGTGGCCGGTGAATTACAACGAGGCCACGCGCTTGATTACGATCAAGCGCCGGACGAAAGGATCGGGCGCGCAAGATGATCGCTTCTTCACGGATTTAGTGGCCTGGCAACAGGCCTTCGCGCAACGCCAGGAAGCGGACAAGAAGCACGCCAAGAAAATCGAACTCGACAGCCACGACCCGAACAGGAACACCGAGGAGCAAGCCAAGGCAGCCCTCATGGTGTTGGAGGAACTCAAGGTTTACGAGCCGGCCTTGGCCGAATTGCGCGCCATGTCCTCGCGGCGCCAAGTGCGCTACCCCATCAACTACAAGACCGAGGAGCCGTTCTTCCTGGTGCCGCACCTAGCGAAGCTCAAGGAGATCGTCCAGGTGTTGAATCTTCGCGCCTGCGCCGAACTCGCCAGCGGCCAGACCAATGAAGCCTTCGAGACCGTCAAGCTCATGCTCTGGGTCAGCGACTCAATGGAGGAAGAGCCATTCATCTTCTCGCAACTGGTCCGTATCGCCAGTCGCCAGATCGCGCTTCAGTCCGTCTGGGAGGGGCTGGCCCGACACCAATGGACGGAAGCACAGTTGAAAGAACTTCAGGAACGGATGTTGCGCACGGATTTTGTTTCCAGGTTGGAGACGTGCCTGTCCGGGGAGCGTGCCTTTGGCATCGCTACCGTTCAATGGATGCAAAAGAGCAAAAAGCGAGGCGAGGCGATGGCGCTATTCTCAGCACCCGAGGGCGGGGATGCGGACGGCGCGCTGTGGGCAAAAAATCTGGCAGCTTGGTTGATTCCCAAAGGCTGGTTCTATTTCGAAATGGTCAGCATCGGGCAGTGCATGGATCAGATGACAACAGGAGCTTGGGATGTGTCCGCGCAAAGGATTCATCCTCGGGTCGTGGAAGAAAACGACCGTCATCTCGTGGAGAAGTTTCAACGCTGGCCGATGGATGCGTTGTGGAACCACTACACATTCGCCCGGCGGTTGTTACCTGCATTAGCAAGAGCTTCTTGGCGCTCGGCCCGCGCCCAGTCCACCGCGCAACAGGCCGCACTCGCCTGCGCGCTGGAACGTCACCGCCTCGCGCTGGGCCAGTATCCTGATTCGCTCGACGCGCTGGTGCCGCAGTTTCTTGTGAAGATTCCGCACGAAGTCGTTTCAACCAACGCCATGCGCTACACGAAAACGGCGAACGGTTTCACCCTCTGGTCGGTCGGTTGGGACGGCAAAGATGACAACGGCGCGTTTCTGCGTGCCGCGAAGGGCGAAGTCCCGGAGCTAGGCGACTGGGTCTGGCAAAGCGCGCCGTGAGTTGGCCTGGAGCGGTAGATGACATGAGTAGTTGGTGGGCGAGCGCCGGAGGCGCTACACCCACCAACACCATGAACGAACAAAAATTAAATAACTCCGAAGTTCGCGCGGAACAAGTCGCGAGCAAGAAACACCAAAC
>Ga0163150_10002799_pt1 | contig 25854 bp, 21 predicted proteins | sample OliLakLV19P2IB_FD_148628 | JGI IMG/M metagenome (GOLD analysis project Ga0163150, IMG submission 148628) | Freshwater microbial mat bacterial communities from Lake Vanda, McMurdo Dry Valleys, Antarctica - Oligotrophic Lake LV.19.P2.IB | ecosystem: Environmental > Aquatic > Freshwater > Lake >...
CAGACGGGGTGGGTCGTCGCTTCGAAGCCGCCACCCACCCAGGGCCTGACGGCCCTTGCCCCTCCCAGGAGGGGACTTGGCTGCCATTCTCTTTCTCACCTCACACCGCGCACCCCAGCGGTGTTACGTCTCCACTCTCAAAGTGGTGATTGGCTGTCGTCGTTGCGACGCCGTCTGTAGCGGCAACACTACTTGGCACTCCGGCTGTGCCCGTCGGCCTTGAGCTTTTCGAGCAGAGCCGTCAATCGCGCAACGATCTTGGATTCACGGAGCCAGAGATTATGCTGCTCTTGCGGGTCGTCCCGAAGATTGTACAGTTGTCCTTGGGCCTCGCCCGCTTTGGGAACCAAGTCTTTCGGCAGGCTGAAGCCTCGCGAACCCAGAGCCATCGCCAGTTTCCATTGACCCTGCCGAATTGCGAAGGTTCCGTCAGCCGAATGATGCACGAGGGCGTCCCGCAGAGGTGTTCCGGACCTGCGACCCAGCAGCACTGATGAAAAATCCAGGCTATCCTCGCCGGCGTCCTCCAACAATGCGGTGCCCGTCAGGGCGGCAATCGTGGCCATCATATCCGTCAAACACACCAATTGATCGCTCCGGCTTCCGGGTTTGATGGTTCCCGTCCAGCGGACGATCAAGGGAATTCGATGCCCGCCTTCCCAGATATCGGCCTTCTGCCCACGCAGGTCCCCGTTGGCGCGATGTCCCCACTTGGCGATGTCTTCCGGCAACCAGTGCGCTCCGTTGTCGCTCGTGAAGACCACCAGCGTGTTACCAGCCAAGTCCGATTCGTCCAGGGCTTTCAAAACCCGGCCGACAGTGTCGTCGACCTGGGCTGTGAAGTCGCCGTAGTAGTCAACGTCGGTCTTGCCGCGAAACTCCGCCGTTGGCATCCAGGGTGTGTGGGGCGCGGTAAGCGGAAGATAGAGGAAGAAGGGCTTATCGGCTGATTGCTTTCCGATGAAAGCGACCGCTCTTTCCGTGAGCGCGGGCAGCACGGCTTCGTGTTTGAAGGTCGGGGCAATGGCACCGGCCCTCCAGAAACCCCCGCCTCCCTTGCGGCGCATTTCGCTGGCAGCGATGGAGGCGCTCGGGGCTTCCACGACGCGTTCATTTTCGAAAAAGAGATAGGGCGGCATGTCCAGCGAAGCGGGTATACCAAAGAATTCGTCGAAGCCGGCAGCGTCGGGTCCGGGCCGCAGAGGCTGACTGTAATCAGTTTTTTCCGCGTCACCCAGACCCAGATGCCATTTCCCGACGCCTGCCGTGCGGTAGCCTTGCCGCCGCAACAGCGACGCAAGCGTCACCCGTTCCTTCTCAATGAGAAATGGCGAGTACCCATCAAGCACGCCCTGCTTCAGTTTAGTCCGCCAGGCGTATCTGCCCGTGAGAAGCCCGTAGCGCGTCGGGGTGCAAACGGAGGAAGGAGAATGCGCGTCGGTGAAACGCATGCCCTCAGCTGCCAGTTGGTTGAGATGCGGCATTGGAATCTTCGATGACGGGTTGTGGGCGCTCAGGTCACCATAGCCCAGGTCGTCTGCCAGAATGAGAATGATGTTGAGTTTTGAGCCGGCCAGCGCGAGTTGGGCCGAGCCAATCGGGTAGGCCGCGATCAAGAAGGCCCAAAAGACTTTTCCAACGAAATTGTAAGGACTCATGAATCGCTCCGTGCGCGCAGCCCCAAGCACCGCCTAAGCCAAGGCGTATGACAATGAAGATGACGTTGGCTGCACTGACCGGCGCCCTTGCCGGTCAGTGCTGGTCGTGCTCCAGGGATTCTAGTCAAACCTTTCAACCACCTCCGCGCTGTCGATGAACCCCAAGCGGCAGGCTTTCGCACGCAAACTCACGGGGCGTATCAGCGTGATCTCCTGGCTGTAGAGCTTCCAACGAGCGCGATCGCCGACTTCAGTGGTGTAAGCCATGGAGGCTCCCTGAGTTTCGCACATCATGCGGACAACGACAGAAGCGGAGCCCTCGGCGCCGGTGGTTGCGATCTTCGGCTTCGACGCTTGAGCCCAAATACCGCCAGGTCGCATCCGCTCGCGAAGCTGGTCCTCAGGAATCGATCCCAGGTCCTTCGTTTCCATTTGCCACTGATCAAGGGCCTGGCGCAGCCGTTTCAGCTCGGATTGATGCGCCACGGAATTCGCCAGGTTCTTCACCTCATGAGGATCTGTGTTCAGGTCGTACAGCTCTTCTGCTGGTTTCTCGGGCAGAAAAAAGATCTGCTGGGCCTCCGTCATCGCTTTCCCGTAAGTCGGCGACAACGCGTTGAAATGATCTTTGTGCACCCGGCGCATCTCGCGCATCGTGGGCATTTCTTCCATATAGCCGATGTGCTGGGCATAAGGCCGGCCTGGAAAGAAATTCCGAACGTACTTGTAGCGGCCGTCATGCACGGCGCGCATCCGGTCGTAAGCCTCGTCCATGCGATCACGATGGGCGAAAACATACTGGCGCGGCTGCGCGGTTCCTTGGCCGAGAAACACTTGCCCCTGCATCTGAGCTGGAGTGGGAACTCCCGCCAGACTGAGCACTGTCGGCGCCAGGTCGAGCAGGCTAACCAGATCTTCCCGCACCGTTCCCGGTTGAATCTGGCCAGGCCAACGAACAATCAGTGGCACGCGGATCCCCGAATCGTAGAGCCAGCGTTTGGCTCGCGGCAAACCGCGTCCGTGATCGCCCCAGAAGAGAACGATCGTGTTCTCAGTCAGCCCGTCTTCATCCAACTGCTTCAAAAGCTCAGCCGCCTGGATGTCCATAGCGGTGATCAGATCATAGTAGCGTGCCCAATCGTTGCGAACGACCGGCGTGTCGGGATAGTAGGGTGGAAGCACGGCCTTGGCTGGGTCGTGCCGGTCTTCCGGTTTCAAGGCTGCGGTGTTTTTGGCAAACTCTTCCGGGCCGGTGCGGATTTGACTTTCGTGCGTCACGATCAGATTGAAAACCGAAAAAAACGGCTGGCCCGGCGCTCGATTTCGCCAATGGGCGCCGCGGCTCGATTCATCCCACACCGTGACTGGCGGCGTATTTAAGGGTGGCGCTTCAAAGTTGTAGTCGGTCTTTGAATTGTTGGTGCAGTAATAACCGGCGGCCCGCAGGTACTCCGGAAATGCCTTCACTCCAACCGGCGGCACCGCCTTGGAACGCATGTGGTGGGAGCCAATACTGGTCGGGTACATCCCCGTGATAACGGCCGAGCGGCTGGGCGCGCAGACCGGCGCCACCGAAAACGCCTTTGCAAAGCGCACACCCTGGCTGGCCAGACGGTCCAAATTCGGAGTGCGTGCGTAACCATCTCCATAGCTGCCGAGATCGGGACTGATGTCCTCCGCAGAAATCCAGAGGATATTAGGGCGGGGTGGCGCTGAGAAAGCGGGAATCGAGACAGCAAGAAGGAGAAAGGCCGTCAGGAGGTGTTTCATCAGACCTCGCTGCACTCAGATCGCAACTCTGTACACTCTTGGGTCATTCCCGCAAAAGCGGGAATCGAGCGTGGAAAAGACTGGATTCCTGCTTTCGCGGAAATGACGGCTGGAGTTTTCTGCCTCTCCACGCACGGGACGCCCGTGTGCAATCATCCCAGCCGCATGCAATAACCCGTCTTCGCGCTCTTGGTGTTCTTCGTGGATCAATCGAGCCGTTTCACGCGGATGTTTCGATAGCGGACAAACTGTTTCGTGCTGTCGCCGCCGCCGTGAACTTGCAAGGCGATGCCGCCCGTGTCTGGAAGGCGCTTCTCGGTGTCGGTGAGTTCCATGAACTTAACACCATTGACCCAGGTGGTGATGGTGGGTGGGTTGCCAACGATTCGGGCACGCAGTTCGTTCCACTGGCCATGCCGCCAGAAGTAACGCCAGGCTTCCGGCAATACGGGCAGCACGGTCGGCACGCCTGCATTGGTGGCAACAATCTCCGTCACCGTCTCTCCAAAATCAAAATTCCGCGCATTGGGCTTGCCCTGCATCCGCTCACCATAGACTCCCATCAGATTGCCCTTGGCGTGGTAGTCGATCATGCCTTGATAAGCCGACCCCTCCTCCGTACTGCGCATGAACAGGCCGCTGTCCGGGCCAAAGTCGTTGTTCATTTCGAGCACCACTTCGAAATTGCCGAAGGGCTTGTCGGTAATCACGATGCCGCCGTTGCCGGGAATGTCCTGGCTGCCCGTAATTGCTCCTTTCTCGACCACCCAGCGGCCACCAGTCTTATTACCACTGGTTTTACTGTGATTGGATTTCGCGCTCACATGCCAGCCGGCCAGAGTCTTGCCGTCGAAGATCGATTGGAATCCCGATTCAGGAGCTTGAGCTTGAGTCACGGGCACGCCGATCAGAAGCGTGCCGATCATGGCGACTAACGACAACCAGAGGCGACGAGTGAGAGTCTTCAACGATGAATCCTCCATGCAAAATTTGACTGCCAAGGGGCGGTAGTATGGCACGAAGACCCTTTCCGTGTCTCGGCGTCTCTGCGCTGACTCTCCAACTTGCTTCACTGCCAACCAATCGGACATTTAGAATCACAGCCCAACCATTTTCAGGTAAGCTGAGATAAGATAACGCCCACCGACAATGCATCGACATCAGGAGGAAGCGATGAACAATCACGCGCTGTCTGTTGCGCTCATGGTCCTGGCTATGCTGGCTTCCAGCGTTCGGACTTTGGCTCAAAACTCAACCTACCTCATTCTTCAGAAGGCCGAAAGCTCGCTTGGTTTTTATACTCCCGCGGGCCAGCATCTCGCCAGCGTACCCATCGGCAAACACCCGCACGAGTTTGTCATTTCCGCGGACGGCCGTTATGCCTACACCACGGACAATGGCTCCATGCTGCTCGAAACCCCGGGCCAGGGCGGCAACACAATTTCCATTGTCGATTTGGTGAGCCGCAAGAAAGCCGGCGAGATTCAGTTGGGTGAGTTTCGCCGCCCGCATGGCATTGACCTGGATCGGAAGACAGGGCATTTGGCGATCAGCTGCGAACTGCCGGACCGATTGCTGATTGTCGATCCAGTCACCCGCAAGGTGCTGCGCGATTACGACACCCAGGGCCAAACCTCCCACATGGTCACCCTGGGACCTGGCGCCGTGTGGGCGTTTGTCAGCAACAGCAGCTCCAACAACGTCGCCGCCATCCACTTGCAGTCTGGGAAAGTGAAATTGATTCCAACAGCCCGGCGCCCGGAAGGCAGTGTGCTTTCGAAGGACGGTTCAACCCTGTACGTCGCCACCCGCGAAGGCATCTCCATCATCGACACGGTCAAGCAGGCGGGAAAGGGTCGAATCGCAACGGGCAAAGGCCCCAACCGAATCGGCCTCACCCAAGATGAGAGCTATCTGGTGTATTCACTGATCGACGAAAACAAGGTGGAAATCGCCGACCCGAAAACTCGAAAGGTTCTCGGACAAGTTGCTCTGGCGGGCAGGCCGGTTTCGCTCACCCTTTCGCGCGACAGCCAATATGCTTTCGCCTCTGCCCAGGATGACGACACCGTCTACGTTGTCTCGATTGCGGACCGCAAGCTGGCCCGCGCATTCAAGACCAGGAAAGGCTCCGGACCCGACCCGGTTCAAGAGGTGGTACTGCGATAGAAGTCCAGGTCGGGACTGCACGGTTGGCAGCGGCATCCTGCGCTTGTCGATGGTTGGGAGCCGAGCGGCTCGGCAGGAGCCTCGCCCTCCCGGATGCAGCACTACACCGCTCTCAATCCCGCCTGATCCGGTTCAGAAATGCGCGCGGAGCGCGCGTTCCACCTGGGTGGCGTGGAACCGCTGTCCCCCCCTGCGCACGCATGGTCTCGGCAGGAGCTGATTTTCAATTCTTTCACAGCTCCCCTTTTTTAGAGGGACGTTCACCGTCGTCTGCGCAAACGCCTGACGAATCTCGGTCTTCAATTGGTATGGGGATGCTGCTGGTAATGCTGGCGTAGCAGATCCTTGCCGTAGTCGTTGCCATTGGGGGTGCGCACCACAGCGTGGATGTGCTCGCGGTTCGGCGCTTTCGGATCTCCTGCAAGATGGCGGAGGCCAACCGGCTGCTGGTGATCGAATTCAATCAGAATCACCGGACTCTGGATGCGATAGTAAAAGACGCTGTTCGGTTCTGTGCCACCAATCCAGGCGAACCAGGTATTGTCGAGATGCTGCCGAACCTCGTTCATTTTCAAGCGGCTGTGCCCTTCGTCCATGTTCCGCACATATTCGGCAACCAATCCAATCAATTGCTCTTTCTGAGGGGACGCAAGCTCCGAAGCCTTCACGCCGGCATAGTCGAGCACCAGGTTGTCTTTGAACGCCTGCGCCAGACAATTGTTGCCGGTCTTGGAAGTCTCGATGATCGCCTTTTTACGCTGCGGCTCCGTCAACGCGTTGACGAAAGTGAGCGCCTTGCTTTGCTCATCCTTTAAGATTTCGACGCCCTTGAACTTGCCCGCGTGAGCAATCACCGGCTCTGAGCCCACGAAAAACGGTGTCATCACCACCTGATCGCCCAGCACAAAATAATTGATGATGGCGTGATGGCCATCGAGCTGCCAGCCCCAGGGATCCTTCGCCGAAGGCGAGCCCATCACGGTTATCCAGTAGAGCCATTCACCGTACTCTTCAAAGTTGTTGTTGTTCAGCTCACCCAGGGTGTGGTTCAGCCGCATGATGTCGCGCGTCAGTTGCAGTCCCTTGGCGCTGAGCGACGCGCGCATCAAGCCGATAGCCGCCTCGCGCTGCGCCTCGCTCATCTCCTTGAAGCTGACGCCCTGCCGCAAATAAAAGTGCTGGTTCATCCACTTGCGCCACTCCGAATCGTCCACCGGAAACACGGTCTTGGCGCGCAAGTCGCCACTCAGCGACGCGAGAAAGGAGTTGGCGGCTTTGCGGACGGGTTCGGTTGAGACCCCCGTGGAACGGATCGGAAACAAACCCGGGACAACGCTGCCACTCGTCGTAACCCCCTTGAAGGGCTCCGCCAGGCCCTGGCTCTCGGCCTGGGCCGACATCGTTCGATAGCGTTCCACGCGGTCGCCGGCCGGCCGCTGCGAGCGCAAGGCCGTGTCTCGCCACAAGAACCCCAGAACAATAAACAGACCCGAAATCAGGATGTAGCGTGTCTTCATGATGGACTCCATGGTCTTACGCGACCGCCGTTGCGGACCTGTTGAGCGGAGTGAACTGTAGAGACGCTCCGTCATCTGTTGCGAATTCGGCTCCCTTCGCCCAACGCGGGAGAGGTATCAAGCCTTAAGAAGGCTTCAGGGGTGAGAGAGAATTCGAAGGGTATGCGCCGGATACCAAAACGCATTGATGGATCAGGCACACGAAAACACAGCCGTGTGCATACCCTTCCTACCCAAGTTACTTTGGACTCCCGCCACTCGTCGTGGACGCTGCCGGAGCTACTTTTTTCACCAACTCCAGATCGATGACGATCCCCACCTCATCGCTCACTGCGACCCCACCGGTTTCAACGGCCCGGTTCCAGGTCAGGCCGAAGTCGCTGCGGTTGATCTTGGTTGTGACCGCGGCGCCTGTCTTGAGATTCCCCCGCTGATCCTTTACTTGATTGGTTAACCCCTCGACGTCGAGGATCACAGGCTTGGTAACGCCATGCAGCGTGAGATCGCCAGCTACTTTGAATTTGCCCTCTCCCTGCCGGGTTACTGACTTGGACTTGAAGGTAATGGTCGGGAACTTGGCCACATCAAAGAAGTCGGCGCTCTTGAGATGATTGTCCCGTCGTTCCTCGCGAGTATCTATCGTAGTGGTGTCGATCACGGCTTCGACACTCGACTTGCTGATATCCTTCTCATCCATAGTGATCGTGCCCGTCACTTTGCGGAACTCGCCGCGCACCGTGGCAATCATCAGGTGGCGGACGGAAAAATGTGCGCCCGAGTGTGCGGAGTCAATCTCCCAGGTTGAGACCTGAGCCAGGCCGGGAACGGTGGCGAGCAGCATCACAGCGGCAGTCATCCAATAACGAAGCATAGGTTTTCTCCTCATTCACAATAAAATTCGACTTCTGAGCGGAATCAATCCGGTTCAACAAGTAGCTGTCAGAACATAGTGAACCTTACGAAGAAGAGTAGATTCCAGTTACGCAGTTTCTGCAAGCGGGAAGGCGTATTGAGAATTGCAGGGCTGTTGGCACTCCCTCTACTGACTTTCTTTTGAGGCTGCTCCAGTCCGGTATCGGCTCCCCCTCGCCCCAACGCGGGAGGTTGGGGGTGAGGGGGACCGCTGTGATTGGCTTTTCCGCATCCACGCTACCCTTCAGTCCGGACACCCTCCGGTTCGGATTGCCAACCTCGCCGCACTAGGGTTAGACTCCCCAGCACATTCAGTTCGATTTCGAGACAGAGACCACAATTGTGATTGGAGCACCCAAGCTTCCGTCTTTGGCTCGTAAACTGGGTCATACCCTTTTCAGAAGGTCTACCCAAGGAATCCACGTGCGCGTTCCGCCCCCCACGTGGTACGAAAGGAAACGAGAATGGGAAAGCAACTGCCACCCGCAGGAATTCGGGCCATCCTGGCAACACTTTGGACTCCTCCAACGAAAACCGATCCATTCGGGAAGATGGACACCCAGGCGCTAGCCGCGCAAGCCCGGCGGATGTACGACTCGGGCCACCGCGTGTTCATCACCACGGCGGGTTCCGGCTCCGGTTTCGACATTTCGGTGGGCCAGGTCATTGTGGCTGCGCGCGCGGTATCCGAAGCGCTGTCGGACAAGGCCGACGCCTGGATTTACGTGGGCTGCGTGGCAGGACTCGAACAATGTCTCGAAGTCGCGAACGGCGTTCGTGGTTTGAAGGACGTCAAGGGGCTTCTCATTCTTCCGAATCGCCACCCCCACGGAGATCCGAAGGGCGACGGCTGGCTGGAGTTCTACCACATTCTCAGCCCAGCTATGCAACTGCCCTATATGATCTATCACGTGCAACCCGGCATTACGATCCAGCAGTACCTCCAACTGGCTCAGGACCCCAACTTCGTGGAGCTGAAATGGGCGCTGGCCACTCCGGAAGGACTCGACCATCTGCGCCAGGCAGTGAAGCCTCTCGGTTCCAGCGTCAGCGTGGTGTGCGGGTTGGGCGACAAGAACGGCCCCGACTGGATCCGCGAGTACGACGTGCGCGGCTGGACTTCCTACACCGTCAATCACGCGCCCAGGCTTTGCAAAGAAATCGAGCTGGCCAGCCTGGCCGGTGACACAGCACGTGTTCAGGCGTTGCAAGGCCCGGTGCTCGCCTTTGAAGACCAGCGCTTTGGCGACAACGTGCGCTTCAACAATCGCCTGGTGGTTGCCGCGTTGCAAGGACGCGATGCATTCTTACGCCCGCCCAACCGCCGCTACGACGACGCGGAATGGCGCGAGGCCGCCGCAGTCATCGCACGGCTCGCCACAGCCGAGGCTGAAACGGAAGCCCGACCCGCTGCCTCGAATCCTGAGCGCCAGTCCCCCGCCGGCGTTCGCAGCTGATAGAGAAAGTGAACCGCCAAGAGCAAGACAAGCCGACGTGACAGCTGGCGAACTGGGGGCATTTCTTTCTTTGCATCCTTGGCGTTTCCATCTTTCAAGAAGTTGTCTTGCCCGCTGCGGCGACACATTTCGATGCAAATGTGGGAGCCGCTCTCCGAGCGACCATGGGTTGTCTGAACCGAGGACTTGAGATCGCCGCTGAGGACAGCGGCTCCCACATTCAATCCCATTTGGAGCCACAGCCAATGAAGAGGTCGGACCATTCCACTCTCGGCGAGGCAGGGGCGGATGGGTTGTGGAGTAGAGAACGAACCCACCTAGGCGCTTAGCGTGCGCAGGAGCGCCCGCTCCACCCAGGTGGAACGTGCGCTCCTGCGCACGTTGTCATCTGTGGATTCGGAGACGGATCAGGGCTGGCCAATTCAATTTTTTCACGCTTCAGAAACTTCAAGGGAATACACCATGAGAATATGCATCTGCATCCTGCTCCTCGCAGCGGCCCTAGCAACGGTTCTGGCCGAAGGTGACCGGAAGCCCTATCCCTACCGCTGGGTGCGGGTCGCCAGCAACCTTAGAGATGACAGCGAAGTTGAACGAATTCGCCAGCTCGTCACCACGGCTTCTGAGCACGGGCTGAACGGCATGGCGTTCTCGGCTGGACTCGATCAACTGGACCAGAAGACCCCCGACTACTTCCAGCGTCTGAAACGGGTGCGCGAAATCTGTGCTGAGCGAAAAGTGGACATCATCCCCTCATTCTTCTCAGCCGGCTACGGAGGCTCGGTCCTGTCTCACGACAAGAACCTCGCCGCCGGTCTTCCCGTTCGCGATGCCCTGTTTGTCGTCAGCGATGGCAAAGCCCGATTCGTCGCGGAGTCCGCGGGCAAGCTCGCCAACGGCAGCTTCGAGAACTACCAGCAGAGGGCGATTGAATGGTTCCCCATCGAGGGCAAGCCGGGAGAAGTCACTATTGACTCCGCCGAAGCGAAGGAAGGCAAGGCATCAGTCCGGTTCGAGAGCGTTGGCGAGTCGCGCAGGGAGTTTGCCCGTCTGAGCCAGGTGCTCGCGGTCCAGCCTTACCGCTGCTACCGCATTCGTTGCTGGGTGAAAGCCAGAAACATGGGGAAGTCAGATCCTTTTGGTTCGGGAAACTTCCTCATCGAGGTGCTGGGCGGCGCGGAGAAACGGCCGCTTCAATACCAGAATCCCAGGTTCTCTCCGGACAGCGGGTGGCAACAGGTTTCGCTTGGATTCAACAGTTGGGGCTACGATCGGGTGGAGATTGCTGCGAAGGTTAGAGGCTTGGCGGGCGGGCAGCTCTGGCTGGATGCGCTCCAAGTTGAAGAAGTTGGACTCGTCAACCTACTGCGCCGACCCGGAACGCCGCTCGTAGTTCGCAGCGACAGCAAGGGCACCGAGTACGAGGAAGGCCGCGACTACGCTCCGGTGGCCGATCTCCAACTCAATTTTCGCTACGATCACGATGGCCCGGAAATTCAGTTGCTGCCGGGCAGCCGGATTCAGAACGCCGAGCGGTTGCGTGTCAGCTATTACCATGGCACCGCGATTTACAACGGCCAGACCCCAGTGTGCATGTCCGAGCCCAAGCTCTACGAAATCTGGAGCCAGCAGGCACGGCTGGTGCATGAGGCCCTGGCGCCTGGAAAGTACCTGCTCAACATGGATGAGGTGCGTACTGGAGGCTCCTGCGAAGCCTGCAAGAAACGGGGTTTGACTCTGGGACAGATCGCCGGAGACTGTGTCACCCGCCAGTTTGATTTGCTACGGAAGGTCAATTCCAAAGCCGAGATTTTCGTCTGGTCCGACATGCTCGATCCCAACCACAACGCCAACCCCGACCGCAAATACTACTACCTGGCAGAAGGCAACTACGCCGGAGCATGGAACCATGTCCCCAAGGAACTGGTGATTGTCTGCTGGTACTACGAGAAGCGCATCCAAAGCCTGAAACATTTTTCCAGTCTGGGTTTCCACACCATGGCCGGCGCCTACTACGATGCCGACAATCTCGACAACCCCAACGGCTGGCAGGAAGCACTCCGCAACACCCCCGGCGCCAGCGGCCTCATGTACACCACCTGGTTGAATAAGTATGACCTGCTGGGTCCGTTCGGCGATCTGGTTTCGAAATAGCGCCCAGCGGCGTAGCCACGATTGACGCGCTTTTTGTGGCTATCGTGGGCTGACGGGTCACTTCAGCACGGTTCATGCCAGGCGGGTATGGAACCTGGTTTGCCATCGCCGATCATCAGGTCCCGACTGTCATGGCCGATTGCTCTGGCAGCAGCGTCGTCATCGAGCAGAGCACGCCGCAGTCCTTCGTGCGATTCGGGTACACTACTGAGGGGATCGGCTAGACGGCTAACCCAGAGTGACCGGCTTTGGCATCACTCCGGGGAGCAGGAGATAAACACAATGAAGTTTGGCGGCACTTGTCTTGTACGTTGACGACGTCCCGCGGGTGATGGACTTCTACCGCCGGGTATTCGGCTTGGAGGCGCACTTCTATGACGAGGCGTTACGATTCGCCGAATTGGAGACGGGGAGCGGGCACCTGGCGATTGCCTCCCACCAACAGGGCGAGATGCTTATGCCCGGTTAGTACCGGCAGCCGGAGGGCGGCCAGCCAGGGTGGAAGCGGCGTCTCGCCGCTTCTCGCCACCCAGCTTCTCAGATCACTTCTTGCCAAGAGCCTGGGCGATGGCTTGCTCGGCTAACGGCACCATCTGCTCGTAACCCGCATCGTTTGGAATCAAACCATCGACCGTCAGATCTTTCTTCATCGCCCGGCCTTCTGCCAGCGCCGAATAGTAGTCGAGATAGACGGAGCCGCTTCGTGCAGCGTAGTCCTTTAGCCAACCATTCAAACCAATGATCTTTCCTGGCGGCCTGCGTTCCGTCAGCTTCTTGAAGCAGTCACAAACAGGAGTTAACGACGCCAGCACCACTTGAATACCGTTCGCCTTGGCAAACTCGGTCATCGACATGAAATTCTCGGAGATCGTGCCCTCCGTGGCGGGACCCGCATAGCCTGCGAGGTCGCTGGACCCCGCCTGAATAACAACGACCTTCGGTTTCAGACTGATGACGTCCTGCCGAAAGCGCACGAGCATTTGAGGCGTCGTCTGATGGCTGATGCCCCGGTTTAGATACGGTTTTCCAGGAAAGAACTTCGCCTTGCCCCCGCCCCACAGCTCGGTGATTTCGTCGCCAAGAAAAACCACGCGATCCAGGCCCGGTGCTGGGGGTCCCAGCTCCGCATTCTCGCTGCCGTAGCGAGTGAGTCCGCCCCAGTCACTCAGCAGGCGTACGTGAGCCGTCAACTCCTTTTCCAGTTCGGCAATGGTCTTGGCCGGATCGGTGGTTTGTGCGTGGAGAAGACACACACAGAACAGCCACAGAGGCACCGAGACACAGAGAAGGCGGACGCAGATTCCGCAGATGGACGCAGATAACGGCAGCTTCATTTGGGGGAGTTGAAACGTATTCAACACTTACGACTCATGGCAACCTTGAGCTGAGCTACAGGCATTTCCGAGGATCGTCCGAAAACTTGTTCGGAAGCATCCGCAAGAGACCAGCCGCCTGGCAGGACTCATGTCTCCGGCCCGTCATTCCGGCTCGCGCTGCGCTTGGCCGGAATGACGCTGGTTTTTTGCCAACTTTCACGTCCTGCTCTTAGTTGAATGGATAATTCCAGTTCACTTCTTAATGCCGAAGCAATACAAAACGCCGTCGTACGTGTTGATGTAGACCCGGCCGTTCGCCATTGCGAGACCACCCCAATGGTTCCAGGTAGTGATCTGTTTGCCGCTTGACCACAGCTCCTTCCCGGTCTGGGCATCCAGGGCATACAACACGGCGTGTGTCGACTTGGGAATTCGCCTTTCCATCCGGAAGTCCAGACCCACATCCGGAAACGCTTGCGCCGTGTTCTCACCACTGCCGTAAGCGAAGACAACGCCGTTGGCGATCACGGGTGGTTCGGCCTGATCCATGTCGCGGGAAATCCACGCTGGCGAAAGCTGTACCTTGCCGTTCTTCGGCTCCACTTTGAACGCCGCGATCGCGCCCTTCCTGACCAAGCCATGCTCCACTGGCGCCTTGAACTGAGGGTGCTTGGGGCCCCAAAACGGGGTCAAGAGCCAGCGCGTGCCTCTGCCATCTTGCCAGGTTGCCAGAGAGCCCCAGATGCCTGCCTCCGCGAAGTCAACCAGTTCATTACAGATGAGGGGCGTGCGATACACAGGTGTCCTATGATCGTCGCCGCCGATAGACTCCGTGTCCATGAAATAGAGACGGCACTCTTTGCTGGCATCCACCATGTACTCTTTGCCCTTGTAGTTGAAAATGGCGGGTGTCACCTGCATGTCGAGATCGCGCTTTACCAGCCAATCAGCGTTTGAAGGCCCGTAATAGTCCACCAGGTCCAAACTCTTGGTCTCGGGATTCTGTTTCACGCCGATGATGCCATTGCCGTAAAGCCCGTTTTCCGGATCCCATCGCCCATCGCCCGTCCCCGTATACATGGTTCCATTCGCGCTGATGGCGGGACCCGATCTGCCCCACATGCCGCCGCCTGCCGGTCCCCAACTCCCGACCTTGTCGGTCGCCAAATCGTAGGAATAAGCCATGTTGGGGTTGCCGCCACAACCTTGCGCGCTGTGGGTGTAGATAACGTTGTTAAATAGATTCATTGCATACGGCTTGCCGTTCGGGGGCATGAACTTCGCGGGCGGCGCGATGTCCTTGCCATCCGCAGCGTTCAGTTTCCACAGGCGGCCATCCCAGGAAGCCGCATAGAGGGTGTACTTGCCTGGCGCTCCACCCGGACCGATTGTCGCGTTCGCCGTCATCCCTCCAGGGCAAAGCACGTGCGGCCCGCGACCCCCCGGAGAGTCTTCATAGGTGCTGTCGAAATGTCTGTTCCAGAGGAGTTCGCCGGTAGCGACATCAATGGCATAGAGATTGTCCGACACGCCAGCCTGAATGACGACCTGCTTGGGCGTGCTCCCTATGTTGAGGCTCCCAATCACGAGAGGAGGGAGCAGCGAATGCATCTGCCGCGGCTGATTGTCCAGCTTGATCTTCCAAAGCAGTTTAATGTTTCTGGCGTTCTTCGTGTTGATGATCTTCTCATCCTTCTGCCAGTTGGTGCGCATCACGTCGCCGCCGTCAGTCAACCAGTCGGCGGCCGAGCTGCTGCTGCCAAACAGAATCAGGATCGACACAACAACAATCAGAATGTTTCTCATAGGCTGGCATCTCCAACGATTGGGTCATCCTTCATGGCTTTACTTTTTCCTTCGAACCCCGCACTATACAGCAAAATTAGGGGTGTTTGACATCCTGGAGTGGCGCACTTCAGGCCGTCAATGGCGATGGCGATCCAGATGCCAGTGACGCGCCTTCCATTGGCGATCGATCTTGTCTATTGGCTATCTGCATCTGTAAGGTAAGGCAAATATCAAACGGGCGATAGCCATTCTCAACGATAGCAGATGTTCTTGCCGCAGATTTGGCAGGGAAGCAGGTTGAGCGGTAGTGGGTCAGTTTGGAATCAAACTGGCTGACCACTGTGTCAGATTCGTTGACAGTCCCGGGTTTTGGCCGAAACGAGATTACAATCAGTCTCCCGTAGACCTGTGTCCGGGAATGGAGGACTAGACATGCGCCAGAAATGTTTCTGCCTTCTAATTTTCTTCGCCTTGATTGGTTGTGGAAAACCAGAAGAGAAAGCCCGTACGCTCTTCAATCAAGCCCAAGCCTTGGAACGTGAAGGAAAGTCAGCCGAAGCGAAACAGCTGCTGGAGCGTGTCGTCAAGGAATACCCGCAGACACAAGTCGCGACTGAAGCAAATCAGGCATTGGATCGCGGTAATCTAGCCTCAACAATTACTGGTGCCTTGGGCAATGCTTTGATAAAGGCGAATCAAGGCAGCGCAGTTGCTTCGATGAGAACGATTGGCAGTGGGTGGTTGCTCTACCGTTCAACTAAGGGTACGGGGCCTTTAAGCCTGAAGGAAATGCTGGATGACGATATCCTTAGCCCAGAACTGGCTTCTGGAATTCGGAGTGGCTATCGCTTTACGTTCAAACCGGGCAAAGATCCATCGCTCGAATTCAGCGCCACCGCTCAGCCTTTAGAGCCGGGAAAGACAGGGAGAAGATCGTATTACGTCGACGAGATGCAGGTCGTGAGATTTAGCGAGAGCGGTCCGGCCACTTCTTCTTCGCCTCAACATGGCGTAGGCATTGAATGATCTGAAACCCATGGTCGGTTTCACCCACAGAGCGCAGTGCGAGTCCATCTACCGCGATTGGCAGAGCCAGAGTGTTGATGGCCGCGTACCGCAGGACTACACGGTCAGCGGCAAAATCGTATCTGCCGAAACCGGCGCTCAACATGGAATGGTAAGCGCGGCCAGCAGCTGAAGAGATGACAACAAACTAACAAGCTTCCAAGATCAAGGAGGAGCCAGTGAGGTTGGTGATGAATCGACGGATCGTCGGTATCTTCCTAATACTGCTGCATCCATTGGTCTTGCCCGCCAAAGAGAAGAAATTCAAAGAACCCCCGGTCATCTACTCCAACACCAAAAGCTATTCGGCCACATGTGACGCAGTCTGGTCGGCTGCGATGCCATTGCTGACCGAAATCGGCCTCGCGCCGCAGTCGATGGACCGGCAGGGTGGCTTTGCTTCTTTGAAGTGGACTAAGGGACAAAACGTTGGGTACGGATCGAAGAGCGACGTGAAACTGCTGACGACCGGGTATTCGGGCTTCTGGGCCTCTTACGAGGTGTTCAGGATTGAGACAGGAACATTGCTTGTAACACCCGAAGGCTCCGGCTGCCACGGACAGATAAAGATGGTTTACGCGGCGTTGCAGAAAAACTTTCTGACTGGCTACCAATGGTACGCCCTGGAGTCCAACAACTTTCTAGAGCAATCATTGCTCAACAAAATTGGAGCGCAGATCGAGGATAAATCCCTCCAGTTGGCGCAGGCGAACCTGACTAGCCCCGCCGTTACCCAACCAGCAGCTGAGCGATCTACCGCTGCGACTTCCCTAGCGTCGGTAAATATCTCTTCGACCCCTAGCGGCGGGGATATTGAGATAGACGGGAAGTTTGTGGGTAACACTCCTTCCAAATTTGATCTTGCGGCAGGGAAGCATCAGATTGAGATCAAGAAGACCGGGCATCGCGACTGGACTCGGAAGCTAGATCTTTTGCCAGGAGCGAACATCGCCCTGGTGGCGGATTTGCCACCAGGAGAGAACGAGAATCCAGCGGTTGTGATTTCAGCTCCGCCGGCACCGCCACAACCACCGGTCCCGGAGCGGCCACAAGCCGCGCCCCACGCGCCTGCTGCTGTGACGGCTCGCGTTAAGACAGTTATGTTAGAGCCGGTGAAGAGTGCTCCCGCAGCGGCGGCGGTCCAGACCGCCGAGGCCGCGGCTGACGCTAAGATTGTCTGTACTGGTCGAATTGTTGAAGTACCGTTTTCATCTTCGAGGCCAGACCGGAAGACTTTGTCCTGCGGGGACGCTGTAACGATCGTGAGCCAAAACGCTCAATGGGTGAGGGTGAAGACAAAGGACGGCATTGAAGGGAACGTTTTGGCGAGGTTTGTGGGGAAATGAATGGTCGGCTTCACCCACAGAGCCCAGTGTGCAAACTGACCCACTACCGGTTCAGCCGCAAAGCTGTACTCAGTCTGCGTGCCTGATCAAGTTTCCGGCGATAAGCTGGAAAGGAGTTTCTTGTCCATGCGAATGTTAGTCCGTTCTGCGGCCTTGGCCGGCATCGCTCTCACAACAATGTTGAACGCTCTGCACGCCCAACGGGGTGGGGATTGGATGACCATCGGCAACGATGCGCAACGGTCATCCTGGGTCCGGAGGGATGCGAAGATTTCCATCGACACGATGCGGAAGCCAGGTTTTGAGCTGGTTTGGAAGGTGAAGGTGAAGAATGAGGCCCGGCAGCTGAATTCTTTGACGCCGCCAGCCTTGTTTGACTTCTACATTTCATACCGCGGCTTCCGGTCGCTCGGGTTTGTCGGCGGCAGTTCAGGCAACGTCACTGCGATTGACATAGACCTGGCACGCCTCGAGTGGGAGAAGGCGTTTCCTTCAAGCGTTCCAACCGCTGCATCGATTGACTGCCCGGGCGGAATGACTTCCAGTCTTACGCGCCCCACGGTCGTAGGTTATCCCGCTGGCGGCGTCAGCGGCTTTGGCCGCGGCACTCCGGCCAAGTCTGGAGTTGGAGAGCCTTTAGAGGGTGCGGTTACTTTGAAGAAGCCTCCGGTTCAGGTTCCGCCTCCACCGCCCACCCCGGCCACCGAAGCCAGTCGCCGGATTGCGCCGCCGTCGAACCCATACGCTCCCACCGTCCAGTACGTGAACGCCATCACAGCTGAGGGAAAGTTTCATTCGATGTATGTCTCCAACGGCGATGAACCCAACCCACCGGTTGATTTTCTGCCAGCTAATGCGAATGCGCGCGGCTTGATCGTGTTTGACAAGACCGCCTATGTAGCCACCGTCAATGGATGCGGTGGAGCAGAAAATGGCGTGTGGGCGCTCAATCTGGAGTCCAAGAAGGTCACCAGTTGGAAGTCCGGCTCCGACGTGGCCGGCTCGGCTGGATTTGCTGTTGGCCCGGATGGAACTCTCTATGTCGCCAACACCAACGGAGAGCTGGTCGCGCTCGAGCCGGGGACACTTAGCGTGAAGGGATCCTATAAGGCTGGCAAAGCGTTCACAGCTACCCCAGTCGTGTTCGATTACAAGGACAAGGATCTGATCGCTGTGGCTACCGGCGACGGCAAAATCCAATTGCTAGACAGTGCGGGGCTGGGTGGCCAACCGCTGGCCACAACGCAGGCTTTTTCCAGCGCGGATTTCGCAACAGGCTCGTTGGCCAGTTGGCAGGACGCGGCTGACACGCGCTGGGTGTTGGCGCCGGCTGGTGGTTCGGCCGCCGCAGGGGCTGGCTTTGCAGCCGGCAACGGCGACGTCAAGAACGGCGCGATTGTTGCCTTTAAGGTCGTCGAGCAGAACGGGGTTCTCACGCTGCAACCTGGCTGGGTCTCGCGCGACATGATCTCTCCGCTTCCGCCCGCAATCGTGAACGGCGTTGTTTTTGCGCTGGCCAGCGGCGAGTTTCGCTCAGGCGATGCCCGGTTAACCGCTGCACAACGGGCACAGCGTTCGTCCAAAGCAGTCTTGTACGCGTTGGATGCCGCCACCGGCAAAGAGTTCTGGAATAGCGGCAGCGCCATCACGTCCTTTGTTCACAGCGGTGGACTGGCTGCCGGGGGCGGGCGTGTCTACGTGGGAGGCCACGACGGAACACAGTACGCGTTCAGCTTCCCGATGGAACACTAGGCGTAGCGAGCAACCTCATACCGCGCAGAGAGAACCCGACACGCGCGGGTAGCCGGCAAGATTGATAAGAACCGCCAAGGGCGCCAAGAACGCCAAGAAAAAGGGAGGTCCAAGCCGCCTCGTCAAGTGGAGTGGAATTCCCACTCGACTTGATGGCCACCTGCTTCCCTTCTTTGCGTTCTTGGCGTTCTTGGCGGTTATGTCTGCATTACAAATTTGACTGAGCGGTAAACTTCACCACAGCCAAGTGGCACTGGTCACGGAGCGAAACCGATGACACGAGTAATTCTCTTTATGTTGTTCTCAGCCAATCTATATGCCCAGCTCCCGGAGGGGCCCGGGCGTGAAGAGACCGAGAGACTTTGCAAGGGCTGCCACGAGGTCGAACGCTCCGTCTCACGCCGGCAGGATCGCGAAGGATGGCAGATAACGATCAATAAGATGGTGGCTTTCGGGACGAAGGGAACGGAGCAGGAGTTTGCTGTAATTCTCGACTACCTGACCAAGCACTATCCGGCGGACGAGGTTCCCCCGGTGAATGTGAACACCGCTGCCGCCATCGAACTGGAGAGTGGGTTGTCTTTGCGGCGTTCGCAGGCTGCTGCGATCATTGCCTACCGCACCAAGAACGGCAAATTCAAGTCCATCGAGGATCTCAAAAAGGTGCCCGGTGTGGACGCGGAGAAGATCGAAGCCAAAAAAGACCGGATCGTATTTTGAATCCACAGCTCTCATATCCCATTAACCAGGACCGGATACCACGGAACACGCGGAAGACACGGAAGGGAATCCAGATATGGCGTTGTTGTTTGAGGAGGAGAGCTATCGGATTCTGGGTGCCTGCTTTGAGGTCTACAAGGAGAAAGGGTGTGCGTTCTTGGAGCCGGTCGATCAGGAGTGTCTTGCCCGAGATTCAAAGCATTTGAACAGCAGTTGGACCTGCTACTCAATTACAAAGGTCGCACCTTGATGCAACGTTACAAACCTGATTTTCTTTGTTTCCACAAGATCGTAGTCGAGATCAAGTCAGTTTCAGGTCTAACCGACCAGCATCGGGCACAACTTCATAACTATCTCAAAGCGACTGGACTCCAGTTGGGTCTGCTCGCCAACTTCGGTCATTACCCCAGGCTGGAACACGAGCGCATCGTGAGATGACAGACGAGAATCTCCAGTCCTTTTCCGTGTCTTCCGTGCCTTCCGTGGTCCAAACGTGGTCTTGGTCAAAGTTCTAAAGAAGCCTTGGTCTTTACTTCGATATGATCTTACTCGCTACCCGTCGAATTACGATCTCGCAAACCTGTCTGATTCTGGCTGTCTTGGTGTCTGCGCTATCAGTCTCATGCGGGCGCCCTAGCCAGCCCCAGTCTTCCTACCTCGTTTACGTTAGCAACGAAGCTTCCGGTGACTTGACCGTCATCGACCCCGACCAACCCGAGGCGGTGGCGACGATCCCACTGGGTAAGCGCCCCCGAGGCATCCATGCCTTTGGCAACTTGCTCTATGTCGCACTGAGCGGATCGCCTTTTGCGCCGCCGGGGGTGGATGAAAGCACGCTGCCCCCGTCCGACAAAAGTGCGGATGGCATTGGCGTGGTAGATCTCAGGCAGAACAAGTTGCTCAATAAGATCAATGCCGGCTCGGATCCCGAACAGTTTGCTTTGAGCCTGGATGGGAAAACGCTCTACGCGTCGAACGAAGATGCCAGCGGACTCAGTATTGTGGACCTGACCAGCGGAAGCGTTATCAGCACGCTGCCTACCGGCGAGGAACCGGAAGGGGTGACGCTAAGCCCCAGTGGCAAATTCGTTTATGTGACCTCCGAGAATGACGGTGCGGTGTCGGTGGTGGATACGGTCGCGGCCAAGGTGGTGAAGACGATCAAGGTGGGTCGCCGCCCAAGGTCGGTGGAGTTTCTGCCCGATGGGTCGCGGGCGTTCGTCACCAACGAGAATGATGGAACCGTGAGCGTTATTGATGCCATCCGTCAGGAGTTGTTGAGTACGATTCTGCTGGGAGAAGGCGTAAAGCCGATGGGATTGGTGATCAATAAGGCGGGTTCAAAGTTGTATGTCAGCACCGGGCGCAGCAAGAAGGTTTTTGTTTTGGACACTGCATCCAACGCAATCACTACGTCTTTTGAAGTTGGTCAGCGCCCTTGGGGCATTACATTGTCACCGGATGAAAAACTGCTCTTCACCGCCAACGGTCCGTCGAACGACGTCTCGATCGTCGACGCTGCATCGGGCACGATCATCCGAAAGGTCAAGGCCGGCGACCGCCCTTGGGGCGTAGTCACAGTGCCGAGAAACTAGGTTCATTTGCTGCCAGCGAAGTTCAAACTGCGGTCAAGTCTGTTCTCGTCGGTATGAGGTCCCACGACTCATCAGCACTTCAACAAAGGAATCGTAGAATGCGCTCCTTCTCAAGCGCACTCTCGATCGGCCTCATTCCGCTCGACAGAATGACTGAGATCGAGGCACCACACACCGTCGCTGTGGAAATGGTCCCCACGACACACACGAACTGCACGAAAGAGGATAGCGTAAACATTCAGGCCCATCTGTGGAGGATGAAAGGGCTGTCGACAAAACAATCCTTTTCGAGTCATTTCGTGTGTTTCGTGGGCCTGCAAAGGGAAACCCAAAATGGCTACACGCCCCGCGCCATGTAACGGCTGACCGCTGCCAGCGCTCGATCCACTTCAGAGTGGAGATTGTAATAGTGAGGCGAGAAGCGCAAACCGCCACGATCGGCGCCCAGGCGGGGAGCGCCGGCAATTCGGTCTTTCGCATAGAGGGCTGTTGCCAGCCTTGGAATGTCCAGATTCCCCGGACGGAAAGACACGACCGAATGCGAGTGCTTAGGGTCGGTGCTCGTCCAGAGTTGCACACCATCAATTTTCTGCAGACCCCGAATCAAGGCCTGCGCCAGCTCTCGCGAGCGGGCTTCGATGACTTTCCTGCCGATCTTCGTTTGAAACTTGAGCGCTTCGCCAAAGGCCATGATGGCCGGCTCATCGCGCTGGCCAAAGCTCTCAAAGGTCTTGGAAATCCCGGTGGCGCCGGGAAAGGCGCTGACAATGCTGGGCCAGATGCGGCTTTGAGCCGTCTTGTGGATGTACAAAACGCCCACTTCCTTGGGACCGCACGGCCATTTGTGCGCACTGGAGGTGTAGAAGTCGGGCTGCATCGCAGCCAGGTTCACCTCGATCAATCCCAGCGACTGGGCGCCATCCACCAAAGTCAGCACGCCTCGCTCGCGAGCCAGCTTGCAAAGCTCCCGGGCCGGCATGAGATCTCCGACGGTGCTGGTTAAATGCGTAAACCCGAGCACGCGCGTTCTCTCCGTCAACTGTTTTGCCACGGCCTCCAGGTAGTAGGTGTCTCCCGGGTGTGGATTGATCTGCTCGATCACGCGCACCGTGAAGCCAAAACGGCGTGACTTGTTTTTCCAGGCGTCCATATTGCTCGGATGATTGTCTGAGAAAAGAAGCACCTCGTCGCCCGCCTTCAGGTCGATGCCGCTGGACACGAGATTATTGCCCTCGCTGGTATTGCGCGTGAGAACAATCTCGTCGGCGGTCACTCCCAGAAACTCGGCCAGCACCTTCCGGGTAGACTCTCTACCTTCGCTCAGTTTTACTCGATTCGGGAAAGACGGGTCACGGTCCATGTCGCGCGTCAGGCGTTCCTGCATCTCGACGACTGGCGCCAGCGAAGGGCAAAGGTTGGCGGCGTTCATCACTCCCAACTCCGGAGGCATGAAGAATTGCTCTCGTACCGTCTCCCAGAATTTCTCGTTGGGATTCGAAGGGGTTGATGCGAGTGGCTTGGACTTGGCCCAAGTCTTCTCCGCTTGGGTTACGCAGGCTGTCGCCCCGGCGAATGCCAGCGATCGCGCAAAAGTTCTCCGTGTGAGACGGAGTTCTCCCTCAGTCGAGTGCTGGGACATGGCTTCTCTCCTTGTCTGTGTTGAACAGACGTTGGATGGTGCGTTTGGACGTCTTGAATGTGGGAGCTGGCCTCCGGACGGCGAACCGCGCCGACAAAGTTGTCGCCGCACGGAGGCCAGCTCCCACGCTCAAACTTTATAGAAACCTCAGCTATTTTTCCTTCAAGGTTGCCACGGTCAACGTGTCACTGTCGAGCGTGCCTTCGGCCACGATGGTAATGTCTTTCTCTTTCTTAGTCTTTTCAACGAGCACTTTTGCCTTCTTGCTGCCTTCAGCATCAAACTTGACGTACTTGCCGTTCGCGAAAACACCAAAGCCGCTCGACGCACAATGATCCATCAACGCGCATTCTTTGCTGTGCTCGGCAGCTTTGGCTGCGTCCTTCACTTCGCCTCCGCACATCTGGTCAACCAGGTGCCCGGTCAGCGTTACTTTCTTGCCTTGTGCGATGCCGATGGGCAGCGTGCAAGCGACGGTTAGCAGCAAGGTAAGAATCATCCGGGTAGCTTTCTTGTTCATCATCGTCTCCTTTGGCTGAAAAATTTGATCGCTGGCCAAGCATCATAGGAAGCAGGAGGGGAAACGTCAAGCTGGGTTCCCAGGGTGACAGGGCTCTATCAATAGCCAGCAGTCAGCCATGACTCGGCACCACTCCTGAGAGCGCGGACATCCCGTCCGCATCCGGCGCGCCTCCGGCGCGCCGGAGCGGGCGGCGCGCCGGCGCACCCAGCATTTCCCAGTGGCCGCTTGGAGATCGCCTCCCACGTTCAAACCAGCGTCGAATACGTTCGCACAATTACGGAATGCAGTTGCAATAACCCAGGGGCAATCCCATAATGCCGGGCATGACGCGCTACACCTATCAGCCCATCGACAGCTCGACAATTCGCTCGCGCTCGATTCAGGCAAGGGCAACCAAGGTCGGCGTGGAGCAATTTGCCAAGGTCTACCGGAAGGACAGCGGACTGAATGGATGGCTGCAGTCGTTGCCGAAGATCCTGGCCGGCTCTGGGTTTCGCCGGGTGGTTGAGGCGCTGGTGTTGGCGAGATCGCTGAAGAGGCCCATCATCTGGGGTTTGGGCGCTCACGTGATCAAGTGTGGCTTGAACCCGGTTCTGATCGACTTAATGGAGCGGGGTTTCGTGGCAGCCCTCGCGCTGAATGGCGCTGGCGCCATTCACGACTTTGAAATTGCGCTGGCGGGCTCCACATCGGAAGACGTGGAAAGCGAGCTGGAAACCGGCGACTTTGGAATGAGCCGCGAGACCGCGGAGTGGATGAACGAGGCCATCGCCCAAGGCGTCGGTCGCGGCAACGGACTGGGAGAGGCCATCGGCTCCTATCTCGACGAAAACTCGAGCCGCTTTCCGTTTGTCAATTTGAGCCTGCTGGCCACCGCTTTCCGGTGCAACATCCCGTTAACCGTTCATGTGGCCATTGGCACCGACACGATTCACATTCACCCATCCGCAGACGGCAGCCTGCTGGGAAAAGGCAGCCTGCAGGACTTTCGCTTGTTGACGTCCGTGATTCGCGATTTGAACGACGGTGGCGTCTACCTGAATTGCGGGTCGGCCGTGATCTTGCCGGAAGTGTTTCTCAAAGCAGTCAGCTTGGTGCGAAACCTCGGATCCCCTCTCGGCAAGTTCACCACCGTGAATCTGGACTTCCTGCAGCACTATCGGCCCCACCACAACGTCGTCAAGCGTCCCACGCGCGGCTCTGGCCAGGGCATTGAGCTGACCGGCCACCACGAACTGATGATCCCTCTGCTGGCGGCGGCGTTGGTCGAGTCGGAATCCTAGATGACCGACAGTCCTGACCCTTCACCCATTGTCGAAAGTTCAGAGCAAAACGAACTCGTGGCTCCGGCCCCGCCGCTCTTTCCTGTGTGGTCAGGCTGGGATGTCGTGTTTCTGTTTTGCTTCGCGGCTTTCTCGGTCATGATGCTGGCCGCTGCGGGTGAGGCGGCCAAACATCTTGTGCACTCGAAGCTTCCCTCGGCGCGATTTCTGTTGCAGTCTCCAAACGAAGGAATCTATCTGTTCCTGTTCCAAGCTCTGCTCGACCTGCTGATTCTGCTGTTCATCTATTTCACGATCACCTTGAAGTACAACGCGCCCTTTCTCGAGTCGCTCAAGTGGCGGCCCAATAGGGAACTGCGCGTCTCCAGGTATATTCCAGTGGGTATTGTACTGGCTCTGGCGGTCCTGGGGGCGTCCACGCTATTTCCAAATCCGCAAGAATCACCCATCGAGAAACTGCTTAAGGTCCCTCTCACTGCCTTTCTCTTTGCCACCTTGGGAGTGTTGGTGGCGCCCATGGTGGAAGAAGTTATTTTTCGCGGCTTTCTCTACCCAGTGGTGGAACGCCGCTTCGGCAAGACCAGTGCACTTGTGGCCACAGCGCTGCTTTTCTCTGGCGTGCATGTCAGCCAGCTATGGGGCAGCTGGCCGGCCATCATTCTCATCACTGTGGTTGGTTTCACACTGTCCTCGGTTCGAGCCCACACGGATGCGCTGTTGCCTGGTTTCATCATTCATCTCTCCTACAATTCCACAATCTGTCTCCTCTTCTTGATTGGGGTTCTCGTGCAAGGGTTCCCTCTTTAAACAGGGCGACATAAGTAAATTCGCATGAGCGTCGCTCCGTTGCGGCTACCCCCTCACCCCCAGCCCCTCTCCCTGTGGGAGAGGGTGGCCGAAGGCCGGGTGAGGGTGCGATGGAATTAACGACGCTGTGTCTAGCTTCGATTCAGGAGCCCCTCACGAGGAGCTGCCTGCGATATAGTTGCCAGAACTCAAGAGCAGGAATTCCGATGAGAGACAAAACCGCCCCTGGCGCCAGCCGCAATCATTCGCTGAAAACTGGCGGGAGACCGGCCCAGTACTCGATGCCATTCGCAGTCGCGAGGTGGCAGCCCTGACCGAAGAGCAAGCCCGACAACAGACTTTGACCCTGCTTGCCTTGTGGAGACCGGGGTTCAATCAACCAA
>Ga0163150_10002802_pt1 | contig 25815 bp, 26 predicted proteins | sample OliLakLV19P2IB_FD_148628 | JGI IMG/M metagenome (GOLD analysis project Ga0163150, IMG submission 148628) | Freshwater microbial mat bacterial communities from Lake Vanda, McMurdo Dry Valleys, Antarctica - Oligotrophic Lake LV.19.P2.IB | ecosystem: Environmental > Aquatic > Freshwater > Lake >...
CTGCCAATTCCGATTTTCAATTTTGGCGGAGGGTGAGAGATTCGAACTCTCGGTGGGTTTCCCCACACAGACTTTCCAGGTCTGCGCACTAGACCGCTATGCGAACCCTCCTTTTGTTTAAGGATTTATATTTTGAATGATATTCAAGGCGTGAGTGAGAATCGTACCGAGACCTATTTAATATAGGGCGAGGGAGGATCGGAGCGAAACAACACAGAAGATCGTCAAAATTTAAATCCGTTATATGGAAGAATAAACGATAAGACTAATCAATGCAAAAAATATCGCCAGATAAAGCATGATCTGGGCTAAAACCAAAAACCAAGCGATCGGCCAGACAGCATAAAGAAGAATCAGACCGACACCCAAACACTGAAGGATCATTTTTAACTTACCGGGCAAAAGGGCGCCTTTGGGCTTCTCTCCTTTTTTCAAATGCCAGAAAGCATTCAAGATTAAAATAATTTCAATACCAATTATTGCGGAAATGAGATAAATATTTAAATATGTGGAAACAATCAAAGCACCGACACTACCGATCAAAAGTTTGTCGGCAAATGGATCATGAATCTTTCCCCAATCAGTTATTTGATTGCGAGTTCTGGCGAGTGCCCCGTCAACTGCGTCAGAAAAAGCCGAAATGACAAAAAAAATGATTCCTAAAAGATTTAGCTTATAAATCAGAAAAAATAAAATGATAGGAATGGATATATATCTAAAAGTAGTTATTTGATTTGGCGTAACTTTCTTTGGAATTAACCGTAAAAGCGTACTAGCCAGAAGACGGTCAAATATATTCGGCTCGCCGGCTGGGACAGTGTAATGTTTGAGAGTTTTGATCATATCTTTCCTAAGAGAGCGGCAATTCTGTCTTCCACTCTGGGATGGGTAGAAAATAATTTATTCATGAACCCGGCAACATCTCTAGGACCAAATGGATTTGAAATAAAAAGATGAGAAGTGGCGTGACTTGCATGTTTCATTGGCATTCCATATTCACTTATCTTTTGAAGGGCCGAGGCTAATCCTTCTGGGTATCTTGTGAGCATCGCCCCAGACGCATCAGCTAAAAATTCTCTTTTTCTTGAAACCGCAAGTTGAATAAGCTTAGCAGCAATTGGAGCCAAAATAATTCCAACAATCGCGAGAATCATGAATATTCCGCCGCCCTTATTTTCACGACTGTTTCCTCTTAAGTAAGTCATCCTAAAAGAAATGTCTGCTAAGATCGCAATAAAGCCAGCTAGAGTAACAGCGATCGTTGCAACTAAAATATCCCGATTCCCCACATGGGACAATTCATGAGCAATCACCCCTTCAAGTTCTGTTTTATTTAATATTGCAAGTAACCCTGTTGTTACAGCGACAGCCGAATGTTTTGGGGAGCGGCCGGTTGCAAAAGCGTTTGGAGCCGAATCATTAATTACGTAAAGCTTTGGCATTGGGAGTCCTGCGGTAATTGAGAGATTTTCGACAATACTCCAGAGTTCCCTGTTTGAATCAGGTGAAACTGGCAACGCCCGAGTGAGTTTTATCACGATCTTGTCTGAAAACCAGTAGCTAAAAAAATTCATGAGGACCGCAAAAATCACCGCGATATAAAGAATTTCCGGAGCCCCCGTATACCAACTAATTGCATACCCAACCGCAATCACCAAAATCAAAAACACAAACATCAAAAACCATGTTTTTCTGATATTCGAATCTTGATGAGAATAGATAGAAGTCATGATATGGAAAAAATTCGAAGTACGAAGTACGAATTTCGGGTTTCGCTTTAGAAACTAACTTTGACTGGCTCTTTTGCTGCCTCTTCATTTGAACCAAGCTCAAAAAAGTCTCGTTTAGCAAATTTAAACAGAGAAGCAATGATATTTGAAGGAAATGATTCAACGGTAATGTTTAGATCTCTAACATTAGTGTTATAAAATCTTCTAGCGGCTTGAATTTTATTTTCAGTATCAGACAATTCTCGCTGTAATTCTAGGAAATTTTGATTGGCCTTAAGATCCGGGTAATTCTCCGAAACCGCAAACAGAGATTTAAGCGCTCCCGAAAGCATATTTTCCGCCGCCGCAACTCCTTTAATGTCGCCCCGAGCTTCTGAGTTCATAGCTCGAGTTCGAGCTTCAGTTACTGCTTCGAAAACCCCTCTCTCATGCCCAGCGTAACCTTTAACAGTGTTTATTAAATTTGGGATGAGGTCATATCTCCTCTTTAACTGAACATCGATATCCGCCCAAGCTTCCATTGCTCTGTTAACCATTCTGATAAAACGGTTATAGGCAAAAATCACCCACAAAACGATGGCGACTAAAATAGCCATTAATATAGTATTTAGGTTCATAAATTTTTATTTAGGTTTATAAGATTTTAAAGCGGACAAATGAGTCCGAATTGACTAAAATAATAGCATTAAGTGCGCTATTAATCCATGCTTGTTTATATTTTATATTTTGGTAAATCGCAAAAGATTTCTTGAAAAAAATAGCTCGACTGTAAGGCCAAGCTATTCTTTGTATCATAATAGCAATACCAAATTTACACGTTTCGTAATTCAAAGTTTTATATCTTTTATCTTGGGGTTGTTAAGTTGCAACAGCTGAGCTACACGCAACTTCAGGAATACTCCCACCAACACATATTCCAGGGGCTGACGCGCAAGCATCTGGTTGAATCCATGCACCAGAAGGAACCCATTTAGTTAAATGATTTACCAAACGGGTGGGGGCCGAAGACTCTGGTAACGTCCAGGAGTATTATCATGTCTCCACCCTGAGGGGTATCTATCGGTATGGTGTTCGTTCCCGGGAGCTTCATTATGCACCCATTCTGGAGGATACAACAAAGTATCATACTCAGTCCCGGGAGCGTCGTTGTGTGACCCCCATCTTGGGGGATATCTCAGACTATTTTGTGGTCTTTCTGGAAAATCAATATGCTTCCAATCGGGAGGGTATCTAAAAGTATGAAATTCAGTCCCGGGAGCTTCATTATGCACGCCAGCAACAATGTTTTGCTCACCACTAGAGTATGTAGAATCCCCACGATCTTCACCTTCTTCCTCTGTGAAAAGACCAAAAAAACCAAGACTAAGATTCTTTAGATTTATTTGTTTTACTCCTGTTCCGTTTACTAAAGCAAAAGAAAAAGTAACAATAATTACCACGACAAGGGCTACGGTGATTAAATGTTTTTTCATGTTGTTAGATGTATAACACGAATAATTGACAGCTAAACCGACGATGATTATTGTGAGAAATTTAATTTTTCCCTAAAGTTTATTTTTTTGAAATACTTACGATCTCACCCAAAAATAAAAATTATTTTTTAATACCCAAACAAATATTGTTTATCTTCCGGAATGTCGTATATCTGCAAAGTCAGACAATCATAGACTTTTGATTTTGACCCTTGAGTCTTACATGCTTTGGATATCTTTCATTCCGTAATGAATTAGGACAGTAGTAGAATTCTTGTATGGTGAAAAAACCAAAGTTGAATTTGGCTGAGCGTTTAGAAATCAAAATTTTGTTGGACAAAGGGTACTCGCTCCGAGCAATTGGTCGAGTGCTTGGTCGGGGTCACAACACAGTATCGTATGAAATCGAAACCAATGGGGGTATCGTGGGATACAATCCAATCAATGCCAATATATACGCTCGAACACGCAAAAAAGACACTCGGAGGGAGTGGTCGAAGATCGAACACAATGCAGAAATGAAAGCATACGTGATACTAGGTCTGGAGAAACACTGGAATCCCGATGAGATATCCGGACGAATGAGAAAGAAAAAGAAACCATGGTATGCATCAAAAACTGCAATATATGAATGGCTCTGGTCAATATATGGTCAGCAATATTGTGCCAATTTGTATTCACAAAGGTATCACAAGAAAAAGAGAGTGAAGAAAACAGAACGAGTGATGATTCCTAATCGAGTGAGCATCCATCAGAGGTTCTTGGGAGCAGACAATCGAACGAGATATGGACACTGGGAGTATGACACGGTGGTTTCTCGTAAAGGATGTACCGGAGGTTTGTCGGTTGGTGTGGAAAGAAAAGGTCGATTAATTACGGCAACTGTGGTTACCTCCATGTCCACATTCGAGCACATGAAGGCAATTCAGGTGCATGTGAGTGAGTACAAAACATTAAGTGGCACATTCGACAATGGAATTGAGAACAAACAGCATGAGTCACTTGGTATTCCCACTTTTTTCTGTGATACATACGACTCGGGACAGAAAGGATCAGTTGAGAATGCAAACAAAATAATTCGAAGATATTTTCCTAAGGGAACGAACTTCAGAAAAGTATCTCAGAGATCAGTTGATCGAGCTGTTACACTCATCAACAACAAACCGAGAAAGATTTTGGGATACAAAACAGCACTCGAGGTCGCGAGTGCGTGTGGTATCATTAAAAACGAGATTGTCCTAATTGGGGGCTGAATTTAGGCTAGTTTTTAAAAGAAAAAAATACCTTACTTAAGTTTAACATACAACCATAGAAAGAATATGTTGAAAACCCTAATCTATTCTGGTAACCACTATCGGTTTGTCTTCGATCAAGAGAACAGCTATCTCCTTATTAAAAAGAGCGACCGGAAGCCTATGCTTCTAGCCGCTCTTCGATTGTCATTCTTGATGCATCTCGTCTCCACGACGAGGCGATCCGCACAATGGTGTGGCCTCAAATTGCCACCTGTCACCATGCCACCTATAGATCACCAGAAACCTGTGATCTTGAGAGTCTTGGTAGACACTCTGAACTACTCTTCCCTCAATGGGTTTGAGGTGCCAAACCATCATGAGCTCGACGATCAAACTCGGATGTACTCGAAGCATCCTTGGCGCCGCAAAACAGTTGCACTTCGGGCAACAGCGAGACATGCGAAGATACTTTCCGAAGATGAAAACGAGCCGAACCCACGCCATTCGTCTCAGAAAAGCAATGTTCGTGTGTGGCATACTGATCTCCTCCAAAGATCAGGGTTTTATGAAGGCCATACAGCCCCCACTAAATCTGTTAAGATGATAGCAGGTTTAAGTCATTCTGTCAATGAATCAAAATTAGATTCAAGACAAAGGATAAAAGACTAGAAGAGGAACATGGTAGCGAATAATGAGACAGACTCAGGACTAAAAATTAAACAGAGAAGATCTATTTTTTATTTTTACCACCAGAGCGAACATTATTTTTTTGAAAGCCTTGGAAGGCGTGGCGACGCCGTACAGAGAAAATTTTTAGCAAAAAATTTTCGTGCTTTCAAAAAAATTAATGTGAGCGAGGTCTAAATACTAGTTACTTATCTCATTTACATCATTCCGCCCATGCCCCCTCCCATTCCACCCATACCTCCTTGAGACATATTTTTATTTTCTTTTTCAGGTTCGTCGGCAATTGCTACTTCTGTAGTAAGAAGAATTGCGGCGGCCGATGTCGCATTTTGGACAGCACTTCGAGTTACTTTGAGAGGGTCGATAATTCCAGCTTTAAACATATCTGGGATTAATTCATCGGTTGCCGCATTATATCCAGCATTTATTCCTAATGAAGTGTTAACTTTTTCGGCAATAACTGAACCGTCAGATTTTCCAGAATTTAGAGCGATTTGTTTGAGCGGTGCAACAAGAGAATTAAGAACGATGTTATATCCAATTTCCATTTCCGACAAAATGCTGTCTTTGGTTTTTCTGATTTTATTGGCTGCTTTGATCAAAGCACTTCCGCCACCCGCCACAATTCCCTCTTCAATGGCTGCTTTTGTTGCCGCAACTGCGTCTTCAATCTTGAGTTTCAAATATTTCATCTCGGTTTCAGTTGCCGCTCCAACTTTGATTACGGCTACTCCACCAGAGAGTTTGGCAATTCTTTCATCTATCTTTTCCAAATCAAATTTAGAGTCTGACATTTCTTTCTGTTTTTTGAGTTGAGCCACACGAGAGTCTTTGTCTGACTTCTTGCCCTTGCCACCAACAATGATCGTACTATCTTTTGTTGCAATGATTTTTCTAGCTTTTCCTAAAGCACTAAGCTCCGCGTTTTCGAGCTTGATCCCCAATTCTTCTGATATAAGTTTTGCGCCAACAGTGATTGCAATATCCTGAAGCTGTTCTTTCTTTCTGTCCCCATACCCAGGAGATTTAACCGCGAGAACATTGAAGCCACCACGCAATTTATTGACAACAAAAGTTGCGAGGGCTTCCCCTTCCACGTCATCGGCGATTATTACCAATTCTTTCTTTCCAGTCTGAGCTAATTTTTCAAGCAGAGGTAAAATTTCCTTGATACTAGTAATTTTTTTATCGGTAATTAAAATATCCGCATCTTGATAGACTGCTTCCATTCTCTCTGAATCAGTAATCATGTAGTGAGAAACATATCCTTTATCAAATTCCATTCCTGATGCAACTTCAGACTCAATCCCAAAAGACTGTGACTCTTCTACTGTTACAACGCCGTCTTTTCCAACTTTTTCAATAGTTTCGGCAATAATTTTACCCATCTCTTCTGACTCAGCGGCAATTGTCGCTACTTGTCTTATTTCATCTTTGCTTTTTACCGGCCTTGAAAGTCCCTTCAGAGCTTCGATAACGTCTTTGGCAGCTTTTTCCATTCCGTGTCTAACTTCCATAGCATTTATGCCAAGCGCGGTATGTCGCATACCTTCATCTACCATTGCTTGAGTCAAGATGACAGAAGTTGTCGTGCCGTCTCCAGCCACGTCATTGGTTTTTGAAGCGACTTCTTTCACAATTTCGGCCCCCATATTTTCAAACTTGTCAGACAAGCTGATCTCTTTAGCAATAGAAACTCCATCATTAGTAATAGTTGGAGAACCATAACCTTTATCCAAGACCACATTTCGTCCTCTTGGGCCCAGAGTTATTTTTACCGCATTTGCAACAGTGTCAATTCCCCGCTTGAGAGCTTTTCGAGCTTCTTCGTTGTATATAATCTTTTTTGCCATTGGGATTAGACGCCAAGCACTAGGCACTGGGCACTAGGAATTTCCTAAAGCCTAAAGCCTATTTTCCTAGAGCCTATTTTATGATTGCTAATATACTTTCTTCTTTAAGAATATAGAGTTCTTCTTCCTCAACTTTCACTTCATCAAAACCATATTTGGAAAACAATACTCGATCACCCACTTTTATTCTTATTGGAATTAGTTTGCCGTCTTCGTATTTTCCTTCCCCAACCGCGAGCACTTCACCTTGTTCTGGTTTTTCTTTATCTACAGTATCCGGGATTATAATGCCGTACTGATTTTTCTTGGACAAATCAGAAGAAGAAAATGGTTTGACCAAAATCCTATCCTGCAAAGGAACAATCTTATGAGTTTTTTTTGCTTCGATTGTTGGACTTCCCGCCTTTGAGTTTTGTTTTTTCATAATAAGAGTATGCACAATTAAACTGATAATGAAAGTTAATTTTTAAGGCTAATCCCGTTAGAAGCCGCAGTTATAGTTCTCGAATCTTGAAATTTCACTATTAATTAATACTTATACAAATAATTAATTATTGAGGTAGGTTGCTGAACCGCGACCTGCTTCTAACGGGACTAAATTTTTGAGTGGATGTATTATAGGCGAACAGGAAACAGTAAGTCAACAAAAAGATGGAGAAATAAATTGAAACTGGATTATATATTGTTTCTATAGATTTTCATCTGTTTCTTTTTTAATCTTGTCAAAAACTACCTAATCGGCTAGAATGTTGAAATATGAATTTTATCGCAAACACACTACCTTTTTTCCAAATTATCCTATCTGTTGCCCTAATAGTCTTAATTCTATTACAAAGATCTGATGCCGGAGTCGGAGGAACTTTTGGAGGCGGAGAAGGAGGATCTGGCCACTTTGCTAGACGAGGAATGGAAAAAGTTCTATTTAACAGCACAATAATTGTTGCTTTGCTTTTCGCCTTGTCTTCTTTCCTAGCTTTTATCTTAGGGTAATTTATATCTTGATTCTGTGCCATCATATCAAACAGCTTTTAGATAGCACAAATTTTAAACTAAGAGTTTACAAGATCAAAAATTAGACGAATTGGGATTTCCCAATTCTTTCCTGTGATTATGAATGTAGAGCTCCCCTAATTTTCTAATCCACCAAAACCAAATGGAAGAACTGAATCAAGATTTTTATCCAAAATTCAACAACCAAGATTCTTTTTCAAACAAAAAATCAAAAGGCTGGATGAGTCGTCTTGATTTAAGGTTGAAAAAAATTCTTTCCAACTTATCTATAGTGGAAAGTTTTATTTTTTATCTGTTTGTCGTTTTGTTTGCTTTCTCGGGATTGTTTATGTTTTTTGAGTTAAATGGGGCTTTAATGGCGGAAGTTCCGGCAAAGAGAGGCTTTTTCTCTGAAGGAGTAATTGGATACCCCAGAGCTATTAATCCTCTTCTAGCAGGTGACTCGTCGGAAACAGATAAAGATTTAGTACTTTTAGTTTACTCCGGACTTCTCAAGGCAACTCCCGAAGGCGATCTCATTCCGGACTTGGCCGAAAGTTATAATATCTCCAAGAATGGTCTGACTTACAATTTTAAATTAAAAGATGATATTTATTTTCATGACGGTGAGGAAATCAAAGCAGAGGATGTGAAATTCACAATTGAAAAAGCTCAAGACCCCCTAATTAAGAGCTCAGAAAGAATTAATTGGGACGGAGTGAAAGTTAAAATATTGAATGACAAAGAATTAGATTTCATTTTACCTCAGGCCTATGCCCCATTTTTGGAAAATACCACGCTCGGTATCCTTCCAAAGCACTTATGGGAAAATTTGGATGCGGAACAGTTTGCTTTAAGTCCACTAAATTTGAAACCGATTGGATCCGGGCCATATGAAATAGAAAGCATAAAAAGAAATGGTGATGGATTGCCAGTTTATTATTCTCTTGGATCTTTTAAAAAGAATACCTTGGGACAACCGAACATCAAGGATATTTATTTTAAATTTTATCAGAATGAAGAAGGCCTAATTTCAGCATTCCAAAATGAGGAAATAGAAAATGTAAACAGCATTTCACCCGGGAGAGCACTGTCTCTTAAAATGGATGGTTTCGAAATAAAACGCGCGACCCTTTCAAGAATTTTTGGAGTATTTTTCAATCAAAACCAAGCGCCGATTTTTGTGAACAAAGAAGTTCGCAAGGCCTTAGAGATGGCTATTGATAGGGAGGGTTTAATCAATCAAGTTTTAGCTGGTTATGGAAAACCAATTGGAAACCCAGTCAAAATACAATCTAAAGTCTTAAATGAAACTGAAGAAAATCGACCTGCTGAAGAAAAATTGAGTGCTGCAAAATTAATCTTGGAAGAGGGCGGTTGGAAATTTGATGAAGATAAAAAGATTTGGACTAAGAAAGTAAAAGCTGAAGAACTTGAACTTAGTTTTTCAATTTCGACTGCCGATACCCCTGACTTCAAAGCAGCCGCCCAAATAATAAAAGATGATTGGGAAAGCCTGGGAGCCAAGGTAGACATTAAAATTTTTGACTTAAGCGATTTAAAGCAAAATATAATAAGACCGAGAAAATATGAGGCATTGCTTTTCGGCACAGTTATAGGACGCGACATGGATTTATATCCCTTCTGGCATTCATCACAAAGAAATGACCCAGGATTAAATATTGCGCTTTATGTAAACAGTCAAGCTGACAAAGTCTTAGAAGAAATTAGGCACACAACTGATAAGACACTCCGAACGCAGAAATATGCGGAGTTTGGAAAAATGATTGAAGCTGATACGCCGGCAATATTTATTTATTCGCCTGAATTTATTTATTTAGTTCCTAATAGGATTAAAAATATCAAGCTTGATTTCTTGACCGCTTCAAGTGAAAGATTTTTAAATATTGAAGATTGGTATGTAGAAACAGATAAAGTTTGGAAGATATTCACGAAATAAAATATTTTAACTTATAAAACTTATTAAACTCAGAAGATTTATTAAACTAAAATGATTAACAAAAATAAAATTAATACAACAACTCCGGGAGGAACCGTAGTAAAAAAAGAGGAAAGATTCTCTCACTCTGGTGGTCAATCAGGGCCTCGCAGAGTCCGTAGTGGTAGTAGCGGGGGTCCGGGCAGAAGAAAAATGGGTCGAAGCCAAAGAAGACCAAGTGATTTCAGGCCGTCCGAAGAAAGCATGAAGCGTCGAAGAGAGACAGCTAATATTCCCTCCCCAGGTGACAACTTGAGAATTATTCCTCTTGGAGGCGTAGAAGAAGTGGGAAAGAACATGACGGCAATCGAGTACAAGGACGACATCATTATAATGGACTGCGGTTTGCAGTTTAAAGACACAGATACTCCCGGCATTGATTATATTATTCCCAATGTTAAGTATTTAATTGAGAGAAAAAACAAAATTCGCGGGATTTTTATCACACATGGACACTTAGATCACATCGGGGCAATTCCCTACGTAATTTCTCAGCTTGGCAATCCCCCAATTTATTCCAGAGAATTCGGATCACTCATGATTAGAAAACGCCAAGAAGAATTCCCTCATTTACCACAGCTTGATATGAGAATCTTGCAGGAAAATGAAAAACTTCTCATTGGTAAAAACTTCAAAATAGAAACTTTTGCGATTTCTCATACCATTCCAGACACGGTAGGCTTTGTCATTGAAACTCCTATTGGGAAAATAGTCTTTATTGAAGACGTGAGGGTAGACAATGTTGCTGGTGTGCCAACCGAACAAGAGATTGAGCAATATCAAAGATTTAAGGGACAGAAAATATTGTTTTTAACAATGGATTCCACGTCTGTCGAAAAACCAGGATTCTCCATTTCAGAGGATGTGGTTGTAAGGAATATCGAAAAGATAATAAAAGATGCACCAGGCCGACTTGTTATCGGAACTTTTGCCTCCCAGGTAGAAAGAATAATGAGCATTATCGATATATCGGCAAAGTACGGAAAAAAAGTCGCGGTTGAAGGCCGAAGCATGAAAAATAATTTGGAGATCATCAAACAATTAAATCTCCTCAAGGACACAAAAAACCTTATTGGTATAAATGAAATAAATGATTACCAACCATCCAAGATTGTAATGATCGCAACCGGCGCCCAAGGAGAAGAATATGCCGCCCTTATGAGGATCGCCAATAAAACTCATAAAGGAATTACTTTGAACAAAAACGATACCGTTTTACTTTCTTCTTCCGTTATTCCTGGAAATGAATATTCTACAACCAAGTTAAAAGACAATCTTTACAGATCGGAAGCAAAAATAATTACCTATAGGGATTCAGACATTCATGCTTCAGGGCACGGAAACAGAGAGGAGCTTGGTTGGATTCACGAGCAGATAGATTATAAATTCTTCATGCCCGTTCACGGACACCACTACATGCTCCGCCAGCACGCTGAATTATCAGAGTCTCGGGGAACTCCAAAAGAAAATATTGCGATTCCAGACAACGGTTCGATAATTGAAATATCAGAGGATGGTCAGAAAATGACAATCTTAAAAGAAAAAGCACCATCCAGCATGATGACTGTCGATGGATTTTCTATTGGGGATGTACAGGAGGTAGTTATCAGAGACCGAAAAATGCTCGCTGAAGACGGAATGTTTGTAATTATCGCAAGCATCAACACTAAGACCGGCAAGCTTAAGAAATCACCGGATATTATTTCTCGAGGCTTCGTTTATCTTCGCGAATCTCAAGATCTGCTCCAACAGACCAGATTAATTATTAAAAAAACCGTTGAAGATACTATTGCCGGCATGAATCCGATTAATTTTGATCTTGTAAAATCAACTGTTACCGAAAATGTCAGTAGATTCTTATTCCAAAAAACCGCCAAACATCCAGTGGTTATCCCTGTAATATTAGAAATCTAATAGATAACTTCCACCTATGGAAATTAAGCCCATAAATATAGCTCCTAAAAAATCTTCCAAGTTTCTCTTTTTTGTCTACCTTGCAAATCTATTCCTGTCTTTCCATCTCTATCTAATTCTCTACATCAATTCTTCTTTTCTTGAGAAATTTTTCTCTAATACCGTTTTAAGCGCGATCTATATCACAGGATCAATCTTAAACTTGATTCTTCTTATCGATGCACCGAAATTCATCAAAAAAATAGGAATCTATAATCTCACTATCCTATTTGTCATACTTGAAGGATTATCTATTTTAGGTTTAAGTTTGGCAAATACGCCGTTTGTTATTGCTTCCCTTTCCATCATTCACCTCGCAGTAATTGCGATGATATTTTTTGGACTTGATATTTTCTTAGAGAAATATTCTCCAATTGATGAAACAAAAACCGGATCTATCCGAGGAACATTCCTGACAATTTCGAACGTCACGCTTGTAATTGCTCCGACCATTGCCGGATTTATCTTAATAAATGGCGATTTTTCCAGAATTTATTTGGCATCCTTTCTGTTTCTCATTCCCCTCCTTTTTACTTTGATCTTTGGTCTTAAAAAGAAAACGGATTTACTCGCTTTGTCGGCAGACACGGATAACATGTCTAGTATTCCCCAAAACATAAGCATCAAACAAGCAATCAAGAGAGTCTGCGCAAATAAAAATCTCCACGGAGTTTTTATGGTTCAATTTATACTGCAGTTTTTCTACGCCTGGATGGTTATTTATATGCCGATCCACCTTCACCAAAATTTAGGATTTTCTTGGCCAAATATAGGTTTAATCTTTACCATAATGCTTTTGCCTTTCGCGTTATTTGAACTGCCGATAGGAAAAATGGAGGATAAAAATTTGGGAGAAAAAGAAGTGATGATCTTAGGATTTATCATCACAGCTCTATCTGTTGCCCTCATTCCCTTTATTCGCGAAGCGAGCCTAATTCTCTGGGCCATTCTTTTATTTGTTACCCGTACCGGAGCCAGTTTCATAGAGGTTTCTGCAGAGAGCTATTTTTTCAAACATGTAAACTCAACTAATTCTGACACAATAAGTCTCTTTCGAATGACACGACCGCTATCCTTTATAGTTGCACCAATCATCGCCGCTTCAACTTTATTTTTGTTAAATTTTTTCAATTTAACATACGCTCTTTCATTTCTAGTACTATCAATTATCGTCCTTTATGGTATTCGTTACAGCTTAATGATTACGAATACTAAAAATGAGAAATAAAAGGATAAGAACCTTTGACCGTCTACAGAGGCCCATCACATGAACGATGGACCACTCGCTAGCCGGAATAAATAAGAGAGAAATAAAAAAACACTGTGTCACGCCCCCCGTGAACACAGTGTCCAACGCACACGCACCGAATTAACGTGTTTGTTGATTACCAGAGACAAAGAACAAGATGCCCCCAACCCCTCGGAAAAGGTGGGGCATCCAATCGCATCAATCATAAACCTCTCCTAAAAATTAAACAAGTTACAAAAAATCCACCGGTCTCGGTGGATTTTTTGTCTGTTAACTTCCTTGAATTACTGAGATATTATTTTGTCTTGCTTGATTTTGTCTTCTTCGCACCTCCCAAACCGGCTTCTTTTTTTATATCTTCCCACCCATTCTTTAGGGTTTGTTTTACAACTTCTATTTCTCCCTGGCTTAGCTCTTTAATCTGAGCAAACTTTTCCGAAACTTCATCCACCACTTTATCGTACACCTCTTTATTTATATCTTTTAAACTTTCAAGCTTACTGATAACTTCACCTTTAAACATTAACATCCAACCCTTAAGTTTTTTTCGCTCCTCTTTTCCTCTTTTTGTACCATAAAGAAAAACTAATAAAGCGGCTCCTGCTGCAGCAATTCCGGTGATTACTCCCGTTGATAATCCATGACCATTTTTATCATTTTTCATATTTTTCTTTGAAAATTATAGGACTTACGCATTTGCTAAATTTCAAACTATTTTTGTCCGATAGGATTCGCAGACGTATGATATATACGACGGAGAATCCTGTCGGCAAAAAGAGAAAGAAATTGAGCAAACTCTTGTTTTTTCTTTTGGATGCGTAGTCCTATAAAATTAATTAAAATATTAATAATTATTCACTTGGCTCGGTTTTTTCTCGAGCGGTTTTGCTATGATTTCTTTTTGCCCGTTTTTTGTTACCAGGCAAAATCAAACTTAAAAGCGCTCTCCATTTACTTGTTAAAAATCCACCTTCTTCCTTTAAGTTCGATCGAAAATCATGTACATCTTTCACAATCTCCTCACCCTCTTTTTTGACATGTTTAACCAATCCCAAAATATCTATAAGGATGAGCAAAAAATAAATAAGGACTGCAACCAAAACAGCGGACACAACAATTACAGCGATCGTCGTAATGAAGAAAAAAATGTCAGCTTTCATTAATGGTTCCATGAATTATATATTAGCCATACAACTTTTAAATATTGCCGTTTCTGTCCAGCCGCACTCTCCGGTCATTTGTCTTTCACAGACAGCTTCTCTATAACAAGCGTACTCAGGCCGAAATTCGCATGTTGTTATAATGTCTTCATCGGAACAAACCTGCCCACTGCAACCAGTTGGCTTGCACTCCTTTTGTGCTACGCTCGGAATAAATCTTACGGGTATCTCCAACTTATCATCATGCTCTGGAAGCCCGGAAGGATTGTCTTTTTCTAGAACCAAAACTCCATTTGTCGCCGCACCGGAATTAAAATTAATCGTGGTAGTAAACGGCACAAAATTCTCTGTCATCCATTCTCCTTCTGCCTGCGCAATTCCAGTACCTAGAATTTCTCCCTTTTCATTTTTAACATGCACAGGGAAACTGGCTTCAAAAAACCAGAAACCTCGCGCTTCCCCTTTTACCGTAAGAGGACTTGTTACAACAGTATTCTGTGTTGGAGTTGCTACAACGATCAAATCTTCCTTGCCATTTACATTCCCGATTTCCTCAACAAAATTTCTGCCATCAGGTGTTCGACATTGTCTTGGATAAGACTCCATTACCGGGAACCCATTATCAACGCAATCTTGAAAGTTGTTTATTTTTACAACTGCAGAATTATCTTTAAAATAAAATATTACGAAAAATAAGACGAGTAATAGGACAATAGACGCTAGAATAATAAATGGTTTCTTCATGACTTTATGATATGTAAGTGTTGGATAAAAATCAATCCCGAAAGAATTGACCTGTTAGGACTGGTATTTAAGACGTTACACACCCCTCAAAGTTACAGTTTAAAAGCCATGGTGCGAAGATCACATTGCCCCAAATCTGATCACCTAGCCCTGTAGGATTATTGGTATGTCTCGGCCCAGAAGCATCACCCCACCAGTTATTTGTTGCCACAGTACTAGTGCCCGTGCCGTTGTGATACAGACCGAATTGTGTGTTAGCAAAGATGGCGTTTTGATTCAGTGTCATGGTACCAGCTCGTCTCTCCACACCATATTCATTCTGGCTGATAATATTCGAATCCAAAGAAAGATTTCCTGAACCGCTTTGCATGATGGCTCCATAATTGGTACAAATCCATTGACCAACACATCTGCCTCCGTATCTAATGACACTGTTTGAAATTTGATTGTTACCGGTTCCATAGAGGAAAATGCCGCCGTAATCTCCTGGAACAGGTACAGTACTAAAACCATCGCTATTAGAATCACCTCCCACCGTATCGTCTTGGTATGAGGTGAAGTATATTTGGTTGTCCTTCTTCCCTCGAGCAATGAGATTGCCACCCAGTTGCAGACGCGATTGATCACCAGAGAATTTCACGATCGTGCCGGGATTGATAGTGAGATTATTATTAGTTGAAACCACACCAACAATAAACGGCACGCCGGGATTCCAGACCTGATTGCCTGTCATAGTGCCGCTAATCGTAAAACCATTTCCTCTTCGGAGAGGGCTGCTATTCCCTCTGTTTATAAAATCAATTACTCCACCAGCGCTAAAGCTGCCATCTCCATATAGATTGTAGGCAAAATAAGTGTTGGTGATAGATAGATTTAGAGGAGCACTATATTGGCTCATTGCCAGCACTCCGGTAGAACCGCTTCGAAGAATTCGACTGTCAGTGATTGAGAGATAGATTGGAGAAGAGCCGTTTGTTGATACCGCTATAACTCCATTGTATGTGCTGTCTTTAATTACAGTATTGCTGATTGTTGTGGTGGCGCCGTTTTCGATACGAATACCATAGCGATTGTCTCTAAATGTGCTTCCAGAAATGTTGAGAGAAGAATTGGAGCTAGCGTGAACAATTGCTGCTTTTGGATAACAGACCCAGTAACAATCATCAGCGCCGCCATATCGAAACTCGACGTTTGAGATGTTGATCGGACTATTTGAACCAATATACAGTCCTTGATAGTCAGCGTTCGAGGGAGTGGTAGTTGCTCCATCACCGTTACTGTCTCCGCCCACTGTGTCGTCTTTGAATGAAGTGAAGTAAATTTTGTTTGTGGGTAGGCCCTGGACGTTAAGAGAACCGCCTATCGAGAGACGAGATTGTGGATTTTCAAATTTGATGACAGTGCCGGGACTCACAGTGAGGTCTTGAACTGAAGCTGGGCCGAGGATAAAAGGCACGCTTCCATTCCATATTTGAGATCCTAGATTTCCGCTAAGATGGAAACCGTTTCCAATCGTGCCTGGGGAAGAAGTATTGTCGCGAAGTATGAGATTAAGCGGAGATTGATACCCGCCGAAATTGCCATCTCCTCCTCGATTGTTTACGAAGTGAGTATTGGTGATGGAGATATTGACGGGGATATATTGAGAATAAACAGTGATTCCGTAGTTTTCACTCTCCGAAATGCTTGAATCGGATATGGAGAGATTGACGCTTGTAGGATAGCCAGTAATGGCGATGCCGCCCGCAGATTGGGAAATAGTGCTCTCTTTGAGGGAAAGATTTACATCTCCCCAAGCCCAATAATTTGAGATTCCAGCTTGAGAGCTATTGGTGATAGTGGTTCGATATAGATTAGCGCTTCCACCGCGAATGAATATACCCATTCTGTTTCTGTTCATCACGGTGGATGTCGCATTCACTTGGCCGGAATTTTCAATTACCGCGTCGCCCGTACAGCTCACCCAGCCGCAAGACTGATATCCGCCGTAACGGATGACAGCATTCTCGAGTTCAAGTTTGCCGCCATTCTGTACAACAAATCCTCGAAAATCTGACGCTGTAGTCGGAGTGGTAGAGGCTCCATCTCCATTTGTGTCACCTCCGACCGTATCGTCTTTGTATGAAGTGAAATAGATTTTGTTTGTGGCTATGCCTTGAGCCGATAGTGTGCCTTGAACTTCTATAAAGGAGTGTTGGAATTCAAATTTTACAATCGCTCCTGGGTTAATGGTCAGAGCGACCCCCGGATTAACCAGTGTCGTATTTACCAAATACACATTCCCCGTGCTCCAAGTTGTATTTTGGGTGATGATCATTGGAACGTTTATAACCGGAAGAGTATTGCCTGTCGGTGGTGGTGTAAGAGAGAGCGGAGTAGTAGTCCAAAGATAGCCGATGTTAGATAGCCATGGGTCGATTTGAACAGGAGCGCTAGAAGACGGAGACCAACCATATGGATCAATGTTTAATCCGCCAGTTTGACCTTGTCTAAGTCCAAAGTGCAGATGTGGACCAGTGGTGCAGGTACCGGTGCCTCCAGATTCTGCAATTACATCAAATCTTTCTACAGGACTATTTGGAGCAAAAAGTTGTTCTGATACATGTCCGTACATCGTGGAGTATCCTTCACTTTGGTGCCATACACGAGTTGTATAACCTCCGCAAATATCGTAATCATTTGATTGAAGTGTTCCGGGAGCAGAGGCAATTACTGAAGTGGTAACTGGCACTGCGAAATCTATACCGTTATGTCCGTCGTAACAGTGTAAATTGATAAAACTACCACTGATACAGTTGTTTCTAGACACAATATTACCAATCCACCGCATTCCATCGAACCTGACAAAAATTGAATCTTCTCCATAATCTGGAAAATGATGGTCAAATAGACTTGTAATTGTTGAAGTAGCAATAGGGGTAGAAATAGGACTAGTTAAATAACCTCCCCATACGTATTGAGGTAATAAAATTAAAACACCTATAATAGTTGCGTAGAACTTTTTCACTTTTTTAATAAATCTTAACGCTCTCTATTGAATTATCTATTTTAATATCAGACTTTTGAGAATGTCGTTGAGAATAACTTCATATTCTTCATTGATTGGAGTAGCACTTATAAGAAACACTCTGTGTCCGCTCCAAACATATACAATCACATTGCTAACAGAACCAACTCTAACTAACTGATAAATTGCTTCTCTTTGATCCACAGTAATACCTCTTTCCCCCAGAACCTCTGTCTGGTACTCCTGATTTTCAATAAAATTATCCACCCAATTCCTCAAATTAGAACTCCCAAAAGCAGGCAACTCCACAATCTCCAGTTTAAAACGATCATTTACCGTCTTAATATTGGAAGGATCAAAATTAAAGAGTTGTATGAGAGTGCCCCCGCCCTGTTGAGCAACCCAGTTAGGTGGGAAACTAATTTGAATACCACTACCTACATAAGTCTCCCATTCTGCCGGGATATCCACTGGTTCATACCCATATCGAAGTCCTTGGATTGATGGATCTGTTGGATTTCCAGTTGGAACCACCGGCTCTCCGTTTTGAGCGACTGGTTCTGTGTAAGGAGCGTTTGCTTTGTTTATAGACAGTAAATAAGAAAGTCCCAGGATAACTAAAATGATAATGACTATCGCGATAATTTTGTTTTTCATATAAATTTTTTAAGCCGATTTTTTATAAATTATTATTTCTAAACTCAAGACTCTCCAATACCCAATCAAATACGTCATCAAATCCTTTTGCCATTCCGGAGTTAATCACAAAAATTGAGTTTCCGACTTTAATGAATGCAACTGGATGTATTATGTTCATTGGCACAATTTCTTCTATTTGGTAGATAATGTCGCGGCCACCAACACTCATATTTCTTTCTTCTAAAACCTCAGTCTTATAATCCTGGTTTTCAATAAAATTATCTACCCAATCTCGAAGTGACAAATCATTTGGGTTTTCTAATTTCACAATTTCAACTTTAAAGTATTCATTTTGTACATCGTGTCCCCCTTTCACATCTGACATTTCATAATTTAGAATTTGAACATAAGAATTAAATTTTGATTGGATTTCAGTGACAAACCACCCGGATGGATATTCGAAAGAAAAGTCTTTTGCTTCGTAGACGTTAAAGTCACTTTCTGTTGGCGCTTCCTTAATCTGAACATCTTCTATGTCTACAGAAATATCACTTTTTGTGTTTTCTATCTCAAGAATTTTCTCATCGAGAGCAATGGTTTCCTCAACGATACCTTCTTCATCATAATTCATGGCTTTTGCTTGAGTGTTTTCAAACGCAATATCCAATACAAAAATAATCACAAAAATAGAGGCGATAGCCAAAAACAAAGTCTCGGTTTTGAGGTTTTTCATATACTCTCTTTGTACCATGGATACTTATCAGACACAATTTGAATATGCATCCTAACAAAATCGATTTATACACAAAAAATCATGATAGATTTCTTTCAAAATATTGGATTCTCCAACTCATCCAAAGTTATGAATTTTCTGCAAAATGGCTCCCAATATCTTTCTACTTGTGCAAACCAATCTGTAATTCATACAAACGTCTGTATTCTCCCCCATCAATTTTAAGAAGTTCATGGTGAGTGCCAGATTCTATAATCACGCCGTCTTTGAAAACAAAAATTTTATTAGCCTTCCTGACCGTACTCAATCTATGGGCGATTATGAATGTCGTTTTACCTCTCATCAATTCCTCTAGTGATTCATTGATGATTTTTTCCGAACCAGCGTCAAGGGCGGAAGTTGGTTCATCGAGAATCAAAATTTTTGGATTCCTTAAAATTGCCCGAGCAATAGCCACTCGTTGTTTTTGGCCAACCGAAAGTTTTATTCCACGTTCGCCTACAATCTGATCCCATTTTTCTGGAAATTTTTCAATGAATTCTAGCGCATGTGCCTTTCTAGCCGCTTCCGTAATTTCTTTATCAGTAGCATTAAAACTGCCGTACGCAATATTTGTTTTAATAGTGTCATTAAACAAAATAACTTCTTGTGGTACAACCGCAATCTGAGAACGTAAATTTCTTAAGTTAATTTTTTTAATATCATGACCATCTATTTTTATTTCTCCCTCACTTGCAAAATTATAGGCTGAAACAAGATCGACAAGAGTACTCTTACCAACTCCAGATTCACCCACAAGAGCCGCTACTTCTCCAGGGTTAACACTGAAAGAGATATTTTTAAGTACCGGTTTGCCAGATTCGTAAAAAAAAGAAACATTCTTAAATTCAACTTCACCCTTTATTTCCAGAGTAAGAGATTGTTTTGAATCATAGTTTTCTGGTTCTAGACCAAGAATTTTTTCCGTTTCCTGAATATTTACAATGCCATTATGAATACTTCTCCAACTCCTAACAATGGTAGTAAATGGACCAAAAATCATCGAGGTGTACGCATTAAAAATAAGCAGATCTCCAACTGTCATCTGTCCTAAGAAAATATAAAAAACAGAAAAAGAAAAAATTGTGACTTGGATTATAAGGATAATAAAACGTTGGAGCAATGTGAGAGACGCCCAAATTTTTCTAATAGAAAGAAAGGGAAAGAGTATAGTCTGAAATTCACTTTCGATTTTCTTACTTTCATGTTTCTCTGCGGAAGCTTGTTTGACGGCCAAAACATTTCCAATGGCGTCATAAGCTGATCCAAAAGCGCTACCTATTTTATCTATCTGTTCTTTTTGTAAAATACCTAATGGTTTAAATTTTCGAATCAAGGCAAACAAATAAATTGTCAGACCAACAATTAAAATAACAGCTAAGTTCGGTTTAACATACAGAGCAATAGAACAAGCGATTAAAATACTAAGAAGTTTCGGAGATAAATCAATCACAACTTGTCCAAGAAGAGTCTCCAAAGCGTTGGCCGTTTGATTGATCTTACTCCCGATTTTTCCACTCTTATGCTCTTTATGAAAAGAAATTGGCAAAGAAAGAAGAGAACTATAAGCGCGAGAAACGTAGTCCGCCCAAACATGAACACCCAAATAATCGCTTTTAAGATCAAGTCGCCAATCCAGCAGGTAGGTAATAAGTTGAATTACAAACCAAGCAGATAACAAAACAGCAAATAGGGGCAGAATGATTCCAAATAATGTTACAGAAGCCGGTTCAATTATCGAATCAAAAAATCGTCCAATAATGTAAGGGGCAACGCCATTACCAATTGCAGACAAAATACCAATCACACTCAAAACAATCAGATCTTTTTTATACTTTATGAGATATAGATTTAAGACACGAAAGCCAGTGGATAGGCCTTCTTTTGTCAATTTTCCTATTTTTTCTTTTTCGGAATTATCCATTGTGGTCATAATAAAGAGTATTAACCATTTATATTTTTCAGTCTTTCATTATTAAACGATATCTCACCATACTCTTTTTCTATATCATCTAGAGCCTTTCCATACTTCATTTTATACAATCTGCCGACTGCTGAAAAAATAGCCTTTGTATAATCAAATCCCAAAAGATTAGCAATTCTCTTAACCTCATCTTCCGATTTACTTTCAATCTCAACAAATGTCTCAAGTGCTGGCCACGTATCGATGGTAATTTCAGTATCACCAATTTTCCATAGTTCGCGTTTTGATTCTTGGGGGGCTTTTTTCTCACAACCAATGAGTTCAAGCAAAGATATCGCACTATTAAAGTCACTAATAGTAAGCTGGATTTCCTTTTGATCAGTAATGCTCGATCCCTCTATCGTTTTTAACGCTAGTGTAATCTTGTCTCCTTCATCTCTTACTCTTAACCAAGTATCGTTAGATCGTCTCTCTTTTGGCAACTCAAAATTAACTCTCTTTTGAAAAAATTCTGGTCGCACCAGAGTCGCACCAGCCCCTTTGAGTTTGGTTCGAACAGCCTCTTTATCAATATTCAAAAACTTTGCCTCAAATTCTGTATTCATGCTCTATTTCAATAGTTTACAAACTAATGTAAAGTTATTGTAACATGAAAAAAACAACGGCTATTAAACAAACGTATGACGATAGAAATAAATAATTTGATAGCAACAACTCGCACATGGAAAGAAAAAGCTGACAATTTTCTTACAAAAACCGATCTTATCCGGGATCTTTCCAAATATGGAGAGGTTCACATTGTAGGAGCATATAGATACGACCTCATGATGCACGGCGACATCGACATATCTGTTGTTAGAGAAAAACTGTATAGCATCGATGAAGTTTTTGAAATTTTCAGGGATATATATTTCATGCAAAAATTCCGCAGCTATTTCATTGGGGGCAATTGGGACGATCCGCGCAAGGGCAATGAATTCCCCGAAGGCTATTACATTGGATTAAAGGAAAAGATAAACGGTGAGAGGTGGAAAGTAGACATTTGGTTCATAGATCAAAAAGAATTCAATAAAAGAACTAAGGATGATAGCAAATTCAACACACTTACCGATGATGAACGCGCTTTGATTCTGGCTTGCAAACAATATAGGAATGCCAATAAGCTCTCTATAACAGGTCAAGAAATTTATAATTCAGTGTTTGAAAGAAAATGGAAAAATCTTGAAGATTTCAAAAAAGAAATGAGAAGTAGAGATATGTGAAGTCAAGCACCTTTAAACCATCATAGAAAATCTCAATATAACCGGTCAAGAAAACTTAAGATTGATACTCGAATGTATCTAAAAATCAACCTGAGATTACAGAGAAAACCAAAACTGGCTAAACAATTCAATGACTGTCACTAAACCACATTCTTCTTGACAACAATTTCGAAAGATATAACATCTAAATAGATCCGATCTTTGTTTCCACAAGTGTTTGTGGAGAGATTGGTGAAGTTCTTATAGAGATTCGCGCATGACTATGACCGCCACCAAGCCAGAAACAAAAGAAGACACTCCTCTTCTTTTGAGGAGAATCGAGGAGAAACCAGATCAACCCACTCATCCTTTGGCAAGCCACAGAACAGCTGCTACCACGCCGGGTAGTAGGCCAGAAATGGGAGACCAACAAGAAGACTCGACTCGCTATGACCAGGACTAGGTTCGCAAAGCTGAACAGTTAGAAACCGTTCAGCTTTTTTTGTTAACATATAGTAATGATAAGTAAAAAATCAAAAAAAGAAATTGGTGACCATCAAGCCAGCCTTGTTAATCAAGTGGAAATTAAATTAACAAAGTTGGCCCGTAAAGCATCCGAAAAAAATTACGAAAAAGGCATTAAAACGATTAATGATTTTTTGGATAAATTTACAAGCGATGAGATTTTAATTAAAAAGGCTTTTTTCCTATACCACTATGCTGCATATTTAATGTATGACAAGAAAAAAAACTTGGCTAAAAATTATAATGTCCAAAAGAAATTTAGAGAGGCCATAAAAATTTGCCAAAAAATAATAAAGAAAGGCCAAAATACAAACGAAAGAAATTTACTAAATTCGAGAATATATCTAGCTCAAATGTATGTAATGCTCGGAGAAGATGAGAAATCGAAAAAAGTTTCTAAACAGACGTTTAAATTATATCCTTCTTCTCTCACGGCGGAACGTATCGCGGATATTTATGTCCGACTTAATGGCCTAGAGAATGCTATTTTTTGGTATGAAAAATCAATTGAGCTTTCAAAAAATCCTATTGAAAAATCGATGGCCCAAACTGGTCTTGCGGTTACTTTTAGAAAATCAGGAAACTCAGAAAAGTCTTTAAAACTTGCACAAGAAGCAACTTTAACACTAAATAATTGTGAACAAGATGAAAATATTATATTCATTAAAAAATTACTACATTCTCATTTCCCCAAATTAGATTTAAAAAAACCGCAAATCATCTGAGTGGATTCGCGGTTAAGCATGGCTAAATGTTTTCAAGCATTTCGGCCACAGCTTCTGCTATGGGTAGTCCTGCCAAATCAGCGATCCAGCCCCATTGACCAGATGGATTGACCTCCAAGAAAATAAATTCTCCTTGAGGGGTTTCGATTAGATCAATCGCGCCGTACTGCAGATTGACCGCCCGCATGAAACACAATAGTTTCTGCTGGGTATTCTGCGGTAACTCGACTCGAACATGCGCCACTCGCTCAAAGTCGTAGTGTCTCCAATCAATCTTGGTCTGCTCACTGGCTTGTGAATCTATCCTGCAGGCCAATACTTTGTTGCCAATTACCATTACCCGGTGTTCATAGAGCTTTTGCACATATTCCTGACAAAATACAGGACAACGGCGGATGGCCTTTGGAGAACCGGAAAGTTCTTGATGAGAGAACCTCTGAGAGTAAAGATGCTTCTTTCCATCTTCATCAAGTCTTATATATCCGACAGACTTTAACAAAAGTCCTTCTTTGGGATCAGAAAAAGTCACGATACTTTCCGGATCATTACTGACGAGAGTCCGTGGAATCAAAAGGCCGGATTGGCAGGCAATAAGTTGTTGATAAAGCTTGTTGCTCTCCAATGAATCAACTACCCCTTTTTGATTGACCCATCTACACGGGAGGGTTGTCAGCAAAGATCGGATTGTTCCTCGCGATTCATTTTCAGAGAATCGTTCATCCAAAGAAAGTTCTTTTTTCTTTGTTTGGGTTGATCGCTCTCTCAAATACCACGCAACATGAATATCTGAAATAAATAGACGATGATTTACAAACTCCCCAGCCTTATATTCCAGTACGTCAATGAATCCTGCTAGTACGCCTTGGTTATCAAGAGAGATACTCACAGAAGCTTCGCGCGGCACACGAATCGGATCAAAGATATAGATTCTGACCTTTTCCCTCTGCACACAAGCTTTCAAGAAAGCTTCGTAGTAATACAGCTCAGATAGATTGGCGATGAAAAGAACATTCTTCACGGGTTTTCTCCTTGTGTAAGAAACTACAGAGCAAGATGTTTGCTCTATTCTGGCAGAAACATAGCATAGATGAGAAACAAACTCAAAAGATTAAATTTTATCAATAATTAGAATTGGCTCGTATTTTGATGTAAATTTAGATCTAATAAACAAGAGTTTTATTTCCATTTATTAATTTACATTGAAGACCAAAACTGGCTAAACAATTCAATGACCGCTGCCCAACCGATAATCCAATAAAGATTGGCAACGATTGTAGCAAAGAAAAATATTTTCCAATCTCTCCAAGCCATACCATTGTATTTAGCACTCCCCTTTCTTAAGTAAAGCGTTACAGTTATCGGATCATCAAAGCAAAGAATGAAGAATGCGAGAATATCGCTTTTATTTAGAATTGTATAGAAAAAGTGTTGCCACTTACTTTTCGAATCATTTTCTCGGAGTCCTTTTAAAGTTTCAATTAATAACCAATCGGTTTGAGACCAATCATAAGCGCGGATAATAATAATGTTTAGAATCACAGAAAGTACTGTCATCACTAAACCTCCCCAAATATTTCCAAGCCAGATAAGTACTACGGGATAAAGAAGAAAATCAAAAGGATAGTTTATCCCCCATTTTAAAAGCAGTCCAGCACCAAATGTCAGTCCTTTTTTCACAACCTTGACTGGAGCAAGCTCACCTTCTGTCAGATTTGGATTTTTCATCACGTTTTAATATTACATTAGTTTACGGGCGGAATACATCATTCTATCCCCCAATCAGAAAATCCGCCTTATTTTCTTTACATTTCGGGGCGAAGTGATAAAATTGAGCTATGTTTCCGAACAAATCACGTTTGGTAATAGAGGAATTGATAGAGAGTGGCTTAAATTGTCGCTCCCTGAGCACT
>Ga0163150_10002803_pt1 | contig 25811 bp, 16 predicted proteins | sample OliLakLV19P2IB_FD_148628 | JGI IMG/M metagenome (GOLD analysis project Ga0163150, IMG submission 148628) | Freshwater microbial mat bacterial communities from Lake Vanda, McMurdo Dry Valleys, Antarctica - Oligotrophic Lake LV.19.P2.IB | ecosystem: Environmental > Aquatic > Freshwater > Lake >...
GAGAAAGTCGGCGTCAAGAACAAACGCCTCCTCGCCGCCTGCAGCGAAGAATACCTGGAGGAAGTCTTGTTCGACACGTAACTTATGACGCAATCGCCCTGGCTACGACCCACACCGGCGATGATGGCAGGTGTCACGGATCGGCTATGGACGTTCGAGGACTTGTACGATGCGGTGAACGCCTAGATAATGAAAAAGCCACCGGGTGGTATCCGGTGGCTTTCACTACGAGCCGAGTGGCCCGCGTACTTGTCGTATGCATTATATGCCACGCGGCTTTCTTTGGGTAGTTCCCCGGAGGCAGGCCAAATGTGGACAGCGGTTACTGGCGATGAAAAGTGCCAAGAGTTAATTGATCGGTCATTTTCTATCAAATGCCCCCATTGCAATACGCAATCAAACCTGTCGGCGATTTCCATTCCGCGACTCGCACAGGCGCGGCGATATCAAATCGAGGAAGTGATTGTTGGCTTTCGATGCGATGCCTGCTGCAAGTCGGTCGGCCTGCGTTTCGACGCAAAGGTTGAATACGACAGCGCTGCAAGGAATCGCCCAGCAGTACATCGGCTCGAACTATCCGAGGAGTTCACGGAATTGGAGCGATGCATGGAAACATTTGATTATCAATACCTGCCCCCTGAAGTCGGAAGCGATTTCCGTGAGGCACTGGTCTCATTTTCAAATGGATGTCCCAATGCGGCTGCTGCCATGTGCAGACGCACAATTCAAAGCGCCGCAACGAACCTTGGCGCTTCTGGCACTACAAAAGTTATGTCGCAGGTAGATTCCATTCGAGAGGAGGCGGGAATCGATGACGTGACCTTTGCCGCCCTAAAGCAAATCATCCTCGATGGCCATGATGGTGCCCATCCGCATTTGCCGGCACTTACAAGTCAGCGTGCCCGCGTGCTCGTGGAAATGATGAAAGACGTTCTATATCAAATCTATGTGCGCAAGGCCAAAGTACAGCACGCCATGCAACTGCGTGAGGATGCAGTCGCGGAAAAACACGACAAAAAAATCGATCCCACGCAATAACTTGCCAGTGCCCGCTTTTCCCTTTACTTCCCCGAATCTGTACCACTACCCGCAATCCGGCTCAATGGACGACGTGCCCGCATTGTTCATACAATACCGGGTTTGCCCCATTCCTGCCTTGCCGCATATCAACCGCGAATCGGGACTGTCGACTCCGCACCGCTCCCCAGTGATCCGCCGATTGAGGCTGACTGCGCACGCAGTCGATGGCTGCATTTACGAGCGATCGTGCGCCAGCATGGCGACCCGCGCGACACGTCAATGGCTGGGTCAAACAAGGGCCACGGGCCAGTCGACGGTCCATCTCACGCCGATCGAGTTTACTCTGCCGGCGATGCAATACGCGTCCCGCGCTGGCGAGAACGTGATGAACCTATGCGATGGCAGCGGCTCGACAATGATCGCCACGAGCAGATGAGCCGGCGAGCGTATCTGATGGAACTCGAAGCGCTCACCTCAATTCGGGAGGCTATTTGCGTCGACGGCAATCAGGTGGTTTGTACCCCGGGAGGACCATCGGCCACTATGGTGGCGCTCGACAAGCAAACCGGCGCGCTGGTGTGGAAATGCCCACGTGTGTCTGATCGTGGAGCGGGACACGCTTCGATGGTCCTTTCACGAGTTGATAAGACCAAAGTCTACGTGCAAACCACCGGCAGCGGCGCGATGGGTGTGCGTGCCGAGGATGGTAAGTTGCTCTGGACGTGCGATTTCGACACTACCGTCGCCGTGGCTCCCAACCCAATTGTCCGTAACGATCTGGTGTTCTTTTCTGCGGGCTATGGGCGCGGGGGCTCTTTGTTGGTGCAGGTATCGCAAGGGGGCGAGATCCGAGCGAAAATGATCTACGCCGTCCGACCGGAATTAGGGAACAAGCACGGCGGTATCGTCTTGATGGGCGATACGAATGATCATGGCATCCCATTCTGCGCTGACTTTTGAACTGGTAAGATCCTTTGGCGGGCTCGTGGATCGGGCCGAGGCTCAGTGACCATAGCTGGCGCGGATGGCTGCTTGTACCTGCGATTTAGCGATGGCGTTATGGCGCTCGCGAACGCCGATCCGACTGGCTACCGCGAAACTGGGGCGTTCAGAATTCCTAGCAGCGGTGAAGTTGGTCCCATCCCGCGATCGTCGACGGCAAGCTGTACTTGCGCGAACAGGACCATCTGTTGTGCTACGACTTGCGGAAGCCGAATGAGTTGGCCGCGCACGGCAGCAAATAAGCTCGTTCGCGTCTACGAGGAGGTGATTTGACCGACTCTGCGACCTGGGCGAAGTACGTGCTGGGAAACTAGCTCGTCAAGCCGGCGATTTCAATTCGAACTCCGCCGCAACCTTTTACTGCAACGAAAGGTCTAGACATTTCATCGTCGCGCACCATCACTTTGAATCGGGCAGTTGCGCTTTGCCGATCAAGTGCGATGGGACGAGTAGCGGCGGCGCAAATTGTTCCCGGTCCGAGCTGGGCGACTGATATGATAGAGTTCAGAAGATTCACACTCACCATAGGCTCCGTCGAAGCCAGCCCCCGTCAAAAGCATCCGTTCGGCCGAATGCTGAATGAGCTCGCATGACGACCATTCCGGCCCAGTCTCCAACTCGAAGGTTCGAGTGAACGCAGTGGACTTCTGGCCTGTGACTATGGTTGTCGAATTGGCGCCTAACGTCCAGTGTCCACAGAACAGTACTCGCCATTAATTGTGAATTCCCTTGTTCACCCAGCCAGTTGAACTGGGTATTCGCGAAGTGTGCGCTCCCTTCAATATCGAAATACCAGGTGCAGATTCCTTTTGGAATACAACGGATCATTGCAGTTGTCCACAGGCTGGCGTGGTGAAGCTCCGCTTCGTCAAAACGTGCTCCGCTAGCTCACCATGCATCGTAATCTGATAGTCATCATTCTCGACAGTCCTACAATCTTCTCACCGTCAATCCGCCGTCGACCATGATCACGTTGCCGGTCGCATAGGTCAGTTCGCCGCGAGCCAACACAGCGACAGCCCGACCGACGTCTTCTGGCAGCCCCCAGCGAGGCTCTGCCGTGAGACCCTCGGCAATCAGTTTGTCGTATTTTTCCGTGACACCGGCCGTCATGTCGGTACGTATGACGCCGGGCCGGATTTCATAGACCCCGATGCCAAATTCCGCCAGTCGAGCCGACCAAAGTTTGGTCATCATTGCCATGCCAGCCCAGGAAATACAATAATCGCCCCGGTTGAGCGACGCGATCTCCGCCGAAACCGATGAGATGTTGATGATCCGCCCGCTGAAACGCGGGTCCTCGCTGCACTGTGTGATCATCCAGCGAGCAACAAGCTGCGTGAGAAAATAAGCGCCCTTGAGATTGACGGCGATGACGCGGTCGAATGCGTCTTCAGTTGCTTCCAGGATATCGCGGCGGCCCGGCGAGGTGATGCCGGCGTTGTTGACCAGTACGTTAAGCCGGCCGAAGTGCTCGCCAACGGCGCCGATGATCCCATGTCGACCCGCCGCGTCCCCCACATCGCCACGGCAATACGCCACACTCGCTCCGCGTCGCCGAAGTCCAATCAGCACGTCAGCCACCGCGCTGGCGTCACGTTGTCCGTTGATGGCCAGGTCGAAGCCGCTGTCGGCGAGCTGCTCGGCAATTCCCAGCCCAATTCCACGGCTGCCGCCGGTCACCAACGCCACGGGTTTCATTGTCTCATTCATGGCAACGATTCTTCAACGGCCCGAGTACTGGACGCCTGAGTAGGCGGCCCGAAAAACGTATGGTACGTTTCGCCACGCGCCAACCGCTGAACATAAAGCGCGGCTTCGCGGGCGTGATAATCTCCCCACATGCTCGACTCCCCGCACGGCACCGAGCGGCCGGCCGGGACATAGTCCCAACCGTTGGGCCGGTGATACACTGAGTGCAGAATCAGACCTTCGTGCAACGAGTCCGTGGACAAATACGGCTCATCGAGCAGCGTATTCAGCACAGTCAGTCCTGCCTGAAAGTAAGATCGTCCGTCTTCGACGGACCTTTTTGATTGCAGATAGTGCCCCAATCGCAGCAACCCCTGCGCAGCGATAACGGCCGCGGAACTATCCACGGGTTCATGCACATTGAACGGTTCGGCCGGGCGATCAAGGTAGTCGCCCAGCTTTGCCAAACCCGGTGCGCCCGTGTCCCAATAGGGAACGCCGCAGGTCGGCGTGTTAAGCAAATAGAAATCGCAAGTGGCCTGGGCTGCCTGAAGAAGCATGACTTCCACCGGCTGCCCCCCGTCAAATGCTTCCAACTCTCGCGGGGGCCGCGTGGCAAGCCATTCGAGCAACTCCGCATAGCCGAGCATGGCCCACGCCAGGCCACGGGTCCAGGTGCTAAAGGCCGAGTATCCCTGTTGGGTGGATGGGCAGCGGTAGTCGCCGTTATTGGCGTTAAACACTGACTCATGTGCCGTCCGGCCACGAACGTCGTACGCATCGCGACCTGCGCCGTACCAGATGTTGTATCGCGCCGTGTTGGCGGCGTGCTCCACCAGCCGCTTCAAAAGGCTAATCGTTTCATCGCGCTCGGCCATCAGCGTGTGGCCCAGGGCGTGTGACAACGCCAATGCCCGCAACGAGCGTATGGTATCGACAAATAGCGACTGCGGGCCGTTAAACGAGTAGATGTAGCCGGTGCCGTCGCGGGTGACGGCCCAGCGGGCAGCCTGCACTGCGCCGCTCATCTTGAGCGCCAGCTCATAGAAACGGCGCTGCCAGGCGTCGTCAGCGATTCGGCCTTCGTTCATGAGCCGCCAGAGATTGCCGTACGTGCTGACGTTGTTGAAGCCGTGATCGTGTACGCCGACATGCGTCAGATGCGGCGCCATTACCTCGACCGTCCGCTGCAGGCCGAGATCCAGAAAGCGCCGCTCGCCGGTCGCGTCGAAGTGCAACAGCGCAGAGCCATATTGGAATCCTTGAGTCCACTCGGTCCAGCCCTTGGCCGTATATCTGCCTTGAACTGTGAACACGGGTGACGCGATGCCCGGGGGACAACTGGTTTCGACGGCGGCAATCGAGCGCGCGGAAACGGACCAAAATCGCTCGACCTTCGCCGACAAGTCGGCCGGTGTCAGTTGGTCGTTGATTTGGATCATACGAATTAGCAATTAGTACAGGCTTAGCCGCCGGGGCGACGACCTGCGAAAGTTCTGCAAGTAGGATCTAACTTGTATCACCACACATGGCTATTAGCAAAGCCCTGTGCGGCATGCCTCCACGCAATCCGGGGCGACACGCCGGTCAGCAAGCCAAGAAAGCCGGGGCATTATAGGCTGTCGTAGGACGTGCCGGTGTGGCACAAGATGGCCGACCAATCATTGAACTGCGCGGACTTGACGCCGCCGAGCATTGCGCGGACGACTGCCTACGGACACTTTTTCCAGAGCACGATAGCGAATGCGGCCTACGCTGATATTCGCGGGTGCTATCGTACCAGCTCGCGCTGGAACGGCGACATCCTCATTAAACTGCTCACCTTCCTTCGTCAGTCAGTTCGCCAGAGTCGCGTCTGCAAGCGCGGAAAGAGCTTGAGCGCATTCTCTCGTAGAATCTGGCGTCCGATCCGCGCGGCATCCGTCTCCAGCAACTCGCCCCGTTCGACCTTCTCAGCCAGCGCTTCGGCCAGGCACTGCCGTGTGGTCTCCGTCGCGCCGTAGATCGCCTCGGGATAGATAGTGTCTGCCCCCCAGAGAATTCGATCGGACGAGACGGCTTCGAGCCATTCCTGGTATGCTCGCTTGGCCAGACTGTACGAGATCGTCGGCAGCCAGTTGGAATCAATCCACACGTTGGAGTGCCGCATGGCAATGGCTCCAGTTTCGCCGATCCACGGATATCCGCCGTGGAACAGCACGAACTTCGTCTTGGGGTTGGCTTCAATCACGTTCATGAGCAGCAGCGGATTTGATCCTTGCACGCGGGCATTGCCCGTATGGATTTGAAACGGCATGTCGTGGCGTGCGCTTAGCTCGCACATGTGCCAGAACATGAAGTTCTCGAAATCTTCCTGTTCTCGAGCTGAAATCTGTTCGGGCTGTTTGCCAAACCCGACTGCGGCGTGCTCGCGAGAAACCTTGTCGAATCGCAAGTCGCGTTCGTAAGCCGTGGTGGTCTTGAAACTGACCGCTCCTGCTTTCATCGCGCGTCCAACCGACGCTTCCAATGCGGCAAGGTATTCGTCGAACGTCGTCATCGGCAGCCCTTCGCGCTGCGCAAGCTTGTACGGACTGTCGAGGTCGTTCTTGAAGCGACTCGGATGCGTGCCAGAGATCCAGGTGCTCACGCGCATCACGGGAACGGTGAAGCGGTAAGCGTGTTGCAATGTCGTGGCCGCCCAAAAAGGATCGACCAACATTAGCTCGATGTTGGCCCGCTTGGTGATTACCTCGTCGGCCCATTGCTCGTTCTTGTAGTTGCTCTGGATCTTGGCGTTCAGATCTCGAGCCTGTTCGAGAGTAATGTTGTCGAAGTCCACGCCGTACAGGTCGCGAAACGCAGGCAGCATGACCCGATAAAAACTCGTGGCCCGAGCATTGGCAAAATCGTGCTGTGCGGTCTCCCACCAGCGGTCGAACGATTGATTCGCCTCCCAAGGCGAAAGCCGATGCGTTCGCGGCAGGTAGCTGCTTCGCCATAGACTGTAGAGGGTAACGCTTCGGGGCGTTTCCGCGGGCTGACGATTTGGCAGTTCGCTGAACGGATACAAGTGATCGTGCGTGTCGATCGCGCGAACGGCGTCGATCGACTTCTTGAGCCGAAGATAGACTTCCGTGGTTTTGATATCCGCCGCGGTCGCCGAGGCGCAAGCGGCCATACTAATCACGATTGCCAAAAACGCCGAACGTGCGAATCCGCCGGTTAGGGCGATTTCATCACGATTGAAATGTCCAGCCAGGCGGAGTTGCGTAGAGTGGATGTAGAGCAATGGATTTCTCGTGTCCCGACCTACTTCCGCTTGTCGCGCGAAAAGTGAAACGGACTTCCTCCGAGCAGGTCCACGCTCGTAATCGTCGGACACCAATGCTTCTCCACGTGCTCGACTACCAAATCCGTCCCGCGATCGTGGTCCACGAAAGGCTTCATACGAGAGTTGTACATGGTGTCGGTCAGGTCGCGCACCAACATCACGTTTTTGCCGACAGCGACCATCTGACGTATGGCGAACGAGCGTCCGAGAACGCACATGTTGAGATGCACTCCGGCGATGAGGACGCTGTCGATGCCGCGATGCTCGAGCAGGTTGTAGACCTCTTGACCGTCGTCGCTAATGGCGTCCGGCTCCTCGATGTCGATAATTTTGTTCTGGCGTGTCCAGGGCGAACGGATCTCGCATTTTCTCGCACAGTCACAGCCCATGTCCGAGTCGTCGATCGGCAACTGGGGCTCGCGCTTAGGATCGGGCCAACACCACTTCGTGCCCCAGCGCGTGGCCGACGACAGCGGCACGGGCGGCTTGGCGTAGGGGGCCGCTTGGGCACGCTTGCGCTGAGAGGTGTCCTTGTAAAGATCGACACAGGTGCTCGGGGCGTGAATTACGAGGACTCCCTTGTCGCGCGCGGCGCCGACAAACCGATTCATGGGCGCCGCCAATTCGGTTACCCGCAGGGCCGCCCCCTGGCACCAATGATCGTCCCACATATCGCAGATGATCAATGCGGTCTTGTGCGGATCCCACGCGACTGCTTTTTCCAGTGCCACGTCCCTGCTCGATCCGTCGGCGCCCTTCTCGACAATACGGCTGCGTGCCTGAAACTTGAGCGTCGCCATCTCCGGATCCACAGCGAACGAACTACGTGGCCAAGCGATCAGGACAACGGTAATGATCACGACTTTCTTAAGCGACCGTAGCATGTGCGATCTCCGAGGGCAGTCCGAAGCGACACGGAGTGTGGCATTTGATCGGGCGGCATGACGCTCTTTTAGACCGCGTCACGAACGCCATAGGGCGCCCGGTATTCGGGCTTAAAAAGTGCGTTTGCCGCGTCGCTGTTGGTAAAGCGTTCGGTGGAGGGATCGAGCAGCAGCAGTTGATTGCCGACGCGGTAGCTGATATTGGCGGCGTGACAGAGCAGGGCGCTCTTGTGCCCCTCTTCGATGTCGGAGACTGGCGTCTGACGGCTGCGCACTGAGTTGGCGAAGTTCTCGTGGTGCCAACGATCGGGAAAGCGACCGTGCATTTCGGCTACCACGACCGGCTGACGTTTGGATTGCCGCCCAAAAACCTGCCAGCCGCAACCGTGGCGCCCGAGAATCATCTGGCCCTTGCTGCCAAAAATTTCGATTCGCTCGCCGTTGTGCTGCCACCAAGGGAAGATGTCCCCGTTGCGAACTTCGCTATCGCTCTTGAGCATGTAGGGAGCGTACAACGACTGTTCGTACACCATCGTCAGCTTGCCGAAATCGAACGTGGTCACGACCGTATCGGGCGTTTCCGACGCACCGGGCGTGGCAAAGGGCCGGCCTAGCGTGTAGATCGATTTGGGCAGATCGAGGCCCAGGACCCAACGGGCCAGGTCGAGCTGATGCACGCCGTCGTTGGTCACCTCGCCGCCGCCGTAGCGCCAGAAGGCATGCCAGGCCGAGTACATCGTCGGATTGAAGGGCTGGTCCGGAGCTCCGCCATTCCACAGGTCCCAGTTGAGTGTTTTGGGCTGCAGGTTGGTCGATTTCTTGACATTGTCCTGCGGCTTTTGGTTGTAGACGCGGACCAGTTCAATCGTGCCAAGCTGACCGCTTTCGATGTACTCCTTGGCTTTGATGTTGTACGGCGCGCTGCGGTTTTGCATGCCCGATTGGACGACGCGATCGTACTTGCGCGCGGCCGCGACCATCTGCCTACCTTCCCAGGGATTGTTGCTGACGGGCTTTTCGACGTAAACGTCCTTGCCCGCCTGACAGGCCAAAATGGTCGCTGGCGCGTGCCAGTGATCGGGCGTGGCGATCACCACGGCATCAACGCTCTTGTCGTCGAACACTCGCCGCATGTCTTCCACGGTCTTCGGGGCGGGCGCGCCGGCGTCCTCGACCAGCTTGCTGCAGGCGGGGAAGTACTGGCTGTCGACATCGCAGAGGTAGGCCACCTGACAATCGGGCCGTTTGGCAAAACCTTCGATGTGCGACCTGCCGCGGCCACGGATGCCGATCACGGCCAAGGTGATTTTTTCGTTGGCGGCAATCGCCCGAGCGGGCTTGGTAGCGAGAGCCAGCGAACCGGCCGTGAGGGCGACGCCGGCCGCGGTGCTGTCAGACAGGAAACGGCGACGTGTGACGATTTTCATCGAAACTCCTCCTGGCGACGTAGAGTGGTGGAATTGCCCTCTGTCGTGAAAATGGGTCCGCGCAAGTCATTTCGTTCGTGGGCCGGTCGACGAGACGGCCGCGGCCGATTTTTGCTGCGCGGGATTCTGGGCCGGGCCCGCAATCCGCGTTGCGCGCTTCATCATCGCATCCGAATCGCGGCCCTCGATCCCAAGCGGGTACAAGAACAGGTAGTTGATGCACAGGGGATGACCTTGCTCGCGCAACCAGGCAAAATACCAGCGAGGGTTTCCATCGCGGTCGTAGCACTGATCGGCGAGGAATTTCGCGGCCGTTCGCGGCGAAACTAGTTTGAGTGAACCGTCGGGCAGTTCCTCGTGCGTGTAATGCGCCTCGAGTACGGAGAACGCGCCTCGGGCGATTTGCTGTGGAGTCGAATTGCCACGATCCTTCGCGCATAACAGCGTAACGGGCCAGGGAGAGATTCGCAGATGATCGGGTTCAACCACGGCGATCGACGCGTGCTTGCCGTGTGCGAGAAGTTCGAGCATTTTGAAATAGTCCAACGGAGCGCCAGTGATCGCATCGGCATATGCCAGATTAAAATATGCGTCCTGCATGGAGAGCATACTTTGGCCCTTATCTTGAATGCGCACGAGTGTGATCACATGCGTCGCACTTTCCGCACCGGTGCTGCCCGAGTTCACCATCCAAGCTTCGTAACCGAACAGCTTGTAAAGCTCCGCCAGAGCGCGCGACGTGCCGCCACAAAAGACGCCGCCGCGCATATCGCCGAACAACTGAAAGATTCCCGGTGCGTCCAATTCTCGCCAAGGAATCCGCGGATCGCAATCGACCAGATTGGACTTCGTGCAGGCCAGGTTCACATGGCTCCAAGCCCATTGGCGTAGCAGCCCGACGCGCTCCCAGTCAGTCAGCTTTTCATCGCGTAACCGCGGGTAGTCGGCGAGCACGCGCTGGCGAAGTAGCTCCGCGGCGTTCGATTTGGCAGGGTTCGCAGCGCTCGCGGCTGGCGTTGCGGCGGCTACGGAGCCATCGTGCCACCGCCGCGCTTCGCGCGCGATCTCATCGTCGACCGACTCGCGCCAGGTGAATCGCACGCGACGACCGCCTGGAGCCGAAAGCATGGGCCCACCCCAATAGTGCGGACTGGGTCTCTTCGATAAATCGATTGTTGCCAACACCATGCCCAAGTCGTCGAGTTTTTCAAATCCCTTAATTGCATCCCGCGGCGCGAAGTGCGTCTCCTCGGCTTCCGCTCGGCCGGCCTGGTTGCCGCCCGAGTCCCAGATGCCGGCGGGGCAATTCAGGCTACTGACGGCAACGGCTACGCCGTTGTCGGCGGCTCGGGCGGGCATGAGCTCGCGGTAGTAGCCAGCGTTGGGCAGCAATACCAACTCCGCGCCCTTGTATCCAAGCAGGCGCGCAGGTTCGGGAAACCAACTGTCGTAGCAAGTCATGATGGCCACTTTGCCGAAGTCGGTCTTGAACACGGGATAGCCGACGCCGGGCGTCGTTCCGTGTTCCAACTCGGGATCGAACAATAGGTTCTTGTCGTACACTCCGACGAGTTTGCCTTGCCGATCGAAGAGGGGCGCCGAGTTGTAGACCAGGTCGCCGTCGCGACGGGCGAACGTGCCGGCGACGTACATCTTCCACTGCTTCGCCTTCGCGGCCATGAACGTCGCGGTCGGACCGTCGAGCGACTCGGGCTTGGCGGGCTTGTCCGAGTCGGCTTTGCAGACATTGCAGAACTCGGGCAACAAGACAATATCCGCGCCGCGCTGGCCGGCCGCGTCGAGAAACTTACTCCAGTGCTCCAGGTCGCCCCAGCCGCTGCTGACCGCGATTTTTACGGGCCTTACTGCAAGGGGCTCGCATTCCTCGAGCGTGACGCTTTGCCAAACGACTTTGCCAGCGGGCGAGAAACGATAGTACAAACGCATCTCGGCGTCGATGTCCTTCGCCGGTCCGGCAAACGAACGCTCGCCGATCACTGAGTTGCCTTCGCGTCGGTACTCGAAAACGCCCTCGTTGAACTGGCTTTGGGGAACGCTATGGATGGCATGCACCAGATGCCGGTTCACATCCTCGAAACCCTCGAAGCGAAACCGCACCTGCAAGCAATAGGTCTTGCCGCCAGTCAGATGGAGTGGGTGTCTCGCGTAGCCGAAACATTCCTTGCGGCCATTGCCCTGGACTGCCAATGCACCGCTGCCATTGGAGTTCTTCTCAGCAGAGAACTTCGGCCGCAAGGCCTCGTTCGGCGCAACGATCGTCCAACCATCTGGAAGATCGGCGTCTCCCTTCACGGCAAATTCGCCGTTCTCGATCAGATTCTTCGATCGCTCGGCCGGAGCGGCGGCCATGGCGCACGCGACCAGAACGGACTTCGCCATCGCGTAAGCGACTGAAGCGACTACAATGCGGCGAAGGAAGTCTGACAACCTAAGATTATCCATCGATCGTCCCCCAGGGCTAACGGACCTGTCGAAGTCGAAATGCGCACGCGTAGGAAATCATCGTGCCCGCGTGCGTGAATGTGAGCCGGGAACACTCGCTGTCGTTCGCATTTGAAGTCTGCCAGGTGACTGCCACTTGACATTCCCTGGGTGCAATAGCTCGTCGCCGACTTCGTCCTCATCGGCCAGTTGAGAGAATGCACCATCAATGTCGCGAAGGCGTGAAAGCGCCGAGTAATCCGCGCGTTGTTCGTGCGGAACTCGCGGTCGCGTCGCTGCCTTGGACTGCGTGGCCGATTCCATCGCGCGGCGGCTGAGCGCTTGCGAGGCACTGAAGGCGTTGACGTCGAAAATATTGACGACTCCGTCTGCGTTGAAATCGCCCTCCGCGGGGCCAATAGCCGTCGCGCCGAACCGACCCGCCACGACGTTCAACGCGATTGGCTCGACCGTGTTAGTAGACTGACTGCTCGTTCCCATACGCGACGCAATCGCAGACCCGTCGGTGGATGCAACAGATTGTGCTGGTGTCCGAAGTCCCGAACCTTGTCCCAGAGGCACGCCACTCCAATGGTTCGAAATGAGATTGATATCAAAGATGTTGACGATGCCGTCGCGATTGGCGTCACCGGTTGGCCCGGACTGTCCCCAATTCGATGAGACCAGGTTTATGTCGAAGATATCGACAATATGGTCGAAGTTCACATCGCCTGGAAGAACGAGCTGTCCGACGCTGTAGATGTTGCCGTTGGTCGACACTACGAGGATCTCAATTTGCCCGTCACCATCGGAATCGGCGACAATGGGCATGCCGAGCGAGCCGCCGAGGCTCTTCGTCCACTCGATCTGACCTGACGTTCCGGCGGCGCTGCCGCCAATGACGTACAACGTCCCGCCGCTGGTAATGATGATTTCATCTCGCCCGTCGCCGTCGATATCGGCCGATACCCCAGGGCTGTGGTTTGTGGGCACGGACGCGGGGGTCCAAATGATCGCGCCGGTTTTGGCGTCGTATGCTTTGCCGTCGAGAAAGAACTCTAAATCGCCGTTGCCGTCAAAGTCGCCCACGGCGGGCGAAAACTGCGAGTAGCTTCCCCCTTTGTACCAGATTGCGTCGCCCGTCTTATCGAGCAGCCCGACGACGTTCAGCGAACCGGGGTGTAAAATCGTCAGCGTATTGTTGTCGAGAAAGTCGTCGACGATCGGAATTCCGCCCTGCGGCCAGAGGCTGCCATATTCGGTGAGGATCAGATTCCGATCGACCACGTTGTCGCCATCGCCGTCGACCGCGTAGAAGACATCGGGATAGATGTTCACGGCCTCATCCAAGCCGTCGATGCCGTCCCAATCGTAAACGGCCAATTGACTTCCGCCAGCGCCGCGCTGGTGTGTTCCCGTGCCGGGCGTGTTGCCCCAGTCACGCGTCCACACGATTTCACCGGTCTGGCCATCAATCAGAAAGTAAGAATCGTTGTGAAACGTGCTGCGGCGGAGGCTCACGAGCACGTCTTGATGCTCGGCTGTGCGAAAATTGCCGAGCTTCCACGTCGTCAATCCGGCGACATTCCAAATCGGTGGAGCCCCCAAGTACTTGTCGAAGTCATGATGCCAAATTTCCGATCCATCGGGAGCAATCGCCACGAGTCGCGCCTGCCCGTCCGGACCGCGCGTCGCGGCGACGGTCGCCAGAGTTCCGTTGCCGAGGATATCGCCGAGCGAAACATTTCCGAAGCCTGGCTGTCCCGTGAAATTATCGCCGCCGGTGAACTCGCCTCGCCCATCGCGCGTCCACAGCGTCGTAACCGTTCCGGTTAAATTGTTCGTTTGAAAGGCCGTTAGCTTTTCGGCCGATGTTTGCACGATCACAGTCGGTTGGTTGGAGGTTTCGTCCAATCTGCCCACCACGGCGCTCGTTTGCGGCGGTCCGATTCGCGCGGAATACGCGGTTGATGTGGCAAAGCCCGCGTAGGAAATCTCTCCTGGCAAGTCACCGGGAATCTCGGTCCGGGCCAGGATATCGGGCATGCCGGCGGCGCTGGCGCGCGTGGCGATCGCCGAAAGATTCGGTCCGCTAACTTTGCCAAGACTCGATACGACGCCTGCCGCATTCGATTGCCAGGCCGTGACTTCGACGATGTCGTTCGCGTCGTCGATCACCTTACGCGTGAAGAATGCCGGCTTGTCATCGCCGGGGGCAATTGGTCCCGCCAAGATCGTTCGCCGCAATGTCGCCGCGCCGCTGCTTACATTCAGTGGGAAGTCCTGCACGTCCGCCGTCTGAAAGGCGACGTCAAACTGCTCCCAGCGCGTCGCCAGCACGCTGCCTTCGTAGCTCATCAATTTAACGTGACCCGTTTCGGGCGGCCGCCCGCCGTTCGCGGCCGGCGCCACGACGGCAAAGAGCTCGGCCACGCCATCGCCATCGGTGTCGCGAAGACCGGCCAAATAGTGATCGGGAAGGTTTAGCACCACCGCGCCGGTCATGCCATTGAAGGCCATCACGTGCCACTTCTGATCGCCAGACTCGTTGTAAATCGAAGTCACGATCTCGGGTATACCGTCGCCAGTGATGTCCTGCGCCGGATCGACGCCGGGATGGTGTACGGTCTGCTTGTCGACTGGGCTCGACTCGATCAACCGCGTCCAAAGCGTCGTAAGATTGCCGCTGGCGTTGTAGCCGACGACGCCGATCTTGTTCTCAAAATCGCCGAGTACGATGAACTCGTCTTTGCCGTCATTGTTCATATCGAAAGCGCCGTGCCAGCCGTAGGGGCGGCCACTTTCAGTTGCGGGCGGATTGAAATTTCCTGACTTTTCGATAACACCAGTCGCCAGGTTGAGAACATAGACGTTGTACCAGGCCGTCGTCGCCATTTCGAGCTGACCGTCGTCGTCGAAGTCGCCCACAATGACGTTCGGACCCAATTGCAATTGGGGAATCGTCGTCGACTGCCAGACTTGAGCCCAGGCGCCGCCCTGCCGACGGTAGAGGCGCGCGATTCCGTCGCCCGCGGCATCGAGCGAAACTTCCACGCGTTCCAGTCCCGGAGTCGCTGGCAGGAAGTCGCCGTACTTGTAATAGATCCACGGCGTAATCGCCGTCAGCGCGCCGGTGCCGTCGAGATTGTAGTACGGCCCGCCGACCTGCCAGCCGACCAGCTCGGACTGACTGATGCCTTGGTTGGCACCAGGCAACGCGGCGGTCCCATTGGAGCCGCCGTCCAGCGTAAGCGCGGTCCATGTCTCGCGCGACCCAATGAACTGCGACCAAATAATCTGCGGACTGATGACGCTTCCCTCGAGCTCCGACCGACCGGTCAACCGTCCATTGCCGCGAAACCGATGCCACTCGCCGACATCGGTCGGCTCGGGTTCCGGCGGTCCTGGGTCAGGCGGCAACGCGATCGTATCCCAGGACAGCCGATTCACGGCCGGCCCGGTCGTGTTGCCGGAAATCTCAATTGAGAACGATCTCGCGTTGTTGGCGAGACTCAGATTGAAATCGAAGAGGTGCTGCGTCGCGCCGTTGATCGTACGAACTTGCGTGCCAATAACGGTCAATCCCGCGAGTCCCGCCGCCGAGGCATCCGTGATGGGTTGCGCATACGCCGTAAGCGTTGCCGTGGCGCTCGACGTGTAATAGCCAAGGTTGGCGGCGATTCGTGTGGCGGCCGTTCCGTCGACGAAATTGCCATAGAAATCGGCGCCCCCGGCCGATAGCGGGCCCAACAAGAAATGGTCGTTGCTGGCGTCGATAAGTTGCCAACCGGCGGCGTGTCCACCAACCGTCAACGGAATTCCGCCGGTATCGAGGATCGCGTTTACCTGGGCCAGAGTCAGCGTCGCGCCCGTGCCGGGCGTGGTGTAAAAAGGTTCGTCGCTTCCGTCGAAATCGAGATTTACGTCGAGAACCGGTGGACCGCTGGGCGCACTCAAAGCGGATATGGTCGCGTCGTCGACCGCGCCATTCCACAGCACTACGCGCTCAAATAGCCCCTTGAATCCTTCGTTGCCGAACGAGTCCATGCCAATGGCGAATGAGAATCCAAACGGCTTGGCGTCGAAGTCCGCGTCGCCGGTGAATGTTTGCAAGAGCGAACCGTTCAAGAAGACCTTGAGCGTATCACTGACGCCATCACCGGGAGTGCCCGAATACGAAATACCAATGTCGTACCATGTGTTGTCCGCGATAACGGGCCCATTGCCGGCGAATGCACCCAATTGCGAGTTGGCTACGCGAAATGCGCCGCCGAGATTGACATCCAGCTTGTTGGACGGCCAATCGAGGTAAATGCCCCAGCCGCCATTGTTGGGTTGCGCTCCGCCGATGACGTATTCGAGGAGATCGGTCGTGGCGGGCTGATACCCCTCGCGATAAATTCGCGCCCACGCGCTGAAGCTGCCGCTGAACGCGAGCACGTCGTCGGCGAAGCGAGCGTAGTTGCCGCCATTGAACCGAACGGCGCCGCCGTCCCAACCGGCGGGAAGTATGGTGGGCTGATTGGGAATCGCCCCGCCCACGAGGTATGTCCCGTGCGCACCGAGGTACCCCAGCGACTGACCTGGACCCACACTATTGGTGTCGTCCTTGAGATTCGTGGGAAAGTAATCGCCGCCAGAGTTGATGCCGGCGCCGTTCACCGTTTGCTGACCGCTCGCTGTCTGTGAGAAATTCCAGTCGAGGACGGGAACGCCGCTCAGACACAGACGAGTTTCCAATACCTCGCACTGCAAGGACTCGGCCGTGAGAGAGCTCTTCCACCGGCGATGACGACCAGGCTGCGCGCCGCGCAACGGCAACGATTTGACAACTCGTCCCAACGTGAGAAAAGCGTCTTTCAGCCCGTCGAATACTGTCCAATACCCGCGATGAATCATCCCGGCCATGTAACGCCGCCGTCGCACAGAAGCCTCCTCTCAACCGTCGTTCCTGCGTCAAATGACTTCTCGCGAGGCGCGCATCGATTCGCTTGCGCGGAGTCACGGTTGACTCTTGAGATCGAAGTCGAAGATGTTCTCGTCCTTGGCTTCGACCGCACGAGTCAAGCCCGAGGTCGAATCGTCCCAGTACTTCTCTGGTACGGGCGATTTCCACTGCTGCGCCTGCTTGGGGACGCCTCCCTCGGCCGGGCGCACGGTCAGTACGTCCGAATCTTCGCTGACCGGCTCGGGGTCCGGGTTCTTTTTCGGTGGCCCCATATAGATCGGCTTACGCAGCGAGATCGCCACCTTGTGTTCGCCCAGCACCGCGCCGTCAAACTGGCCGTAGGTCGATAGCTTGTAGTTTCCATTTTCGTCGGTAATCGCCCCTGCGGCGCGCTTTCCGACCGGCGTGAATTGGATGGAGGCGTTTTTGACCGGCTTGCCGTCGACCGAGACTCGTCCGGAAACCGGAGCAACGGAGTCCGTCGTCGGGCCGCAGCCGATTGCCAAGGGAACAACGACGAGCGTCGATGCAAACCAAAAACACCGCGTGGCGCTTACGGACAAACCGGGGCGAGCAGTCTCGGACATCCACAATCCTTTCTCTTCTATCTCGACCGGGACTTCGTTTGCGGGTCGATCCATCGAGGCAAGCCGAGCTGTTTGGCATGTCCGTTGGCTAATTGGGCAATTGTGCGACAAACGTATCGTCGATTTGCGCGAGATTGCGGTAGATTGGCTTGTCGATGCCATCCATGACGTAATGCACGCTGCCATCGACCATAACGAAATTGGCGCCGCCCGGGTGGTTACTATGGAAACCCTGGGTGTTGGGCCAATCCCCCGGATCCTGCCCTCGTTCGGTGCCCGGCTTGACGTAGTTCAGCGGGATGGCGCAGGTGGCGAAGTTCGTCCAACCCCAGAACCACGAGCCAAAGCTAACGTACGCGCGGACGGCTTCTCCAACATGAAATGTATTCGAGGTTCCATCAAGGACTTCCGTCAACTGGATGCTCGATTTCTCGGGGTTTGAGTAAGGGCGCCGCAGGCTCGGGTTGTCGCCGGCGTAGTCGATCCAGCCTCGCCAGATCATGCCATTACCTCGCTCGTGGCCATGCTGTTCACCTGTGAAACGGCCCGTGGGCGGCTTCCAGTCGTGGGGGTTCTGCGTCTCACTGCCGGTGTACCAGCCGCCATACCAGTTGTTGCCCCCACAGCCGCGATAGCTCGTATTTCCAGCCAAGCCGACTGGCCCAGGTCCTAAGCCCCCGTCCTCCAACGAAAGCGTATCGCTGGGGCAAAGAAATGCTTGGATTGGCGTCCTAGCCACGATGATATTGTCCGGGCTGCCCTGCAACTGATCGTAGCGAATGCGGTCGTAGAGGGGCTTCTGCTCCATGAAGGGCAGCATGAATCCCATCCAGCTCGTGGCTTTCGATGTCCCGCCCCAGTCATTGTCGAACATGTTGTACGGGAATACCCCGTGAACGTCGTTGTAACCGTGCAGGGCCAGTCCAATCTGCTTCAGGTTGTTCGTACAGTGCATGCGGCGCGCCGACTCGCGTGCCGCCTGCACGGCGGGCAACAACAACCCGATCAATACTCCGATGATGGCGATCACGACCAGCAATTCCACCAACGTGAAACCCGTACGTGTCACTTGCGATTCCGCAACGCTACCGACATTCCCGCGGCGCATTGGTTTAACTCCTAAAACAGTCTTTCCGATGACTCGATTCACAAACGTCCCACACCGTGGCCTCACTTCAGTCACTTCGTCGCGCTGAAAGTCTCACCGCCATCGCACACGCACCAATCGCAACATTTACCGCGCAGTACAATCGCACGAACCCGACCCGCTCTTGGCGCGGCCGGCTTGCCCTGGGTCTGGGGGCCAGGGCAAACACGGCCAGCGCCATGGAGCGGATCAGCGTTTGGAACACAACTCGGATACTAGTGTTTTCCTATCTTGCGACGAACGCCCGCGACGGCTAACGCCGCCAACCCGCACAACGCCAAGGCGACGCTCGAAGGCTCTGGCACGGACTCTGCCCGCATGGCCTCGTCGCTAATCGCATTATTCCAAAGCACCACTCGGTCGAGGTGTCCGTTGAACGCCTCGTTTCCAAACGAGTCGGCGCCAATGGCGAAGCTGAGTCCCCCTACAATCGGATCAAAGCCGGCGTCGCCGAAAAACGTATTGATCAACGCTCCATTCAGGAAGACTTTGAGCGTATCGTCGATGCCGTCATTCACCGTGCCCGTATAGACAATGCCCACGTCATACCATGTGTTGTTCGCAATCGCAGGGCCGGCGCCATTGAAAACCCCGCGCTGGGTCATGGGAGTCTTCAACTCACCACCCAGGTTGACGTCGAGCAACGGCCCATTTCCTCCATTGAGGTCGAGGTAAATGCCCCATCCGTTGTTATTGGGCTGCGAGCCACCCGCAATGTAGTCGATCAAGTCGCTCAATTGAGCGTTCCCCGCGCGGTTAAATCGAACAAACGCACTGAAATCACTGGTGAAGCCAAGCGACGCATCCGTGTAACGAGCATACTGCCGACCGTTGAAGCGGACTGCCGCATCGTCCCAATTGGGCGGCAACGGTACAGGGTCGTTGGGTACGTTCCCGCCGATCACATATTTCGCGTGGTTCTCGAAAGGTCCGGAAAGCGATTGCCCCTGACCCGTACCGCCGATGTCGTTCAGGATGTTGTTAGGGTGGAAATCCGCAAGCATTGTGTTAATGCCCTCACCATCCACAGCCGGGCTTTGAACCGCCGCTACGGTCTTGGTGATGAAGTCAAACTCGAGCACTTTGGCGGCCGATGCCGATTGCTCCGCGGCGAGACCACCGCATGCCGCGACGATCGTCACGGCGCACCATCTTCGGATGTCATTCATTAGTCGCTCCCATGATGTAAGAAATGTGACACACGGATCAGTAATGCCCTTTGCCCCCGATTAACGCACCTCCAGTACAGTTACCCCTGCGCCCCACGCACGTGGGGCTGGCATACATCCTGGGCCAGCCGGACTTTAGCATTGCCTCCGCCAATTCACGCTTCCGCCAAACTTCGACCGTTGCCCACAGCGAGCTTCCATTCTGCATGTCGACGAGCCACAACCTGGAATTGCGATCACCCGTAGCTCTTGGCTCGCTCACGCTTTCATCGTTCGCGACTCTTGGCGCCCGCGACACGACGCCGAAACGCAACCAAGCCACACAGGGCCGTCAACGACATCGCCAGAGTCGCCGGCTCGGGCACCGCGGTGCCGGCGCCTGGTCCAGGGCTCCAATTGGACGAAATGAGATTGATATCGAAGATATTGACGATCATGTCGCCATTGGCGTCACCCGTGGGACCCGCGGTCCCCCAATTGGATGAAACCAGATTGATATCGAAAATGTTAACCAGCCCGTCAAAATTGACGTCGCCCTGCAAGGGCGTCGAACCGCTGGGCATGAGGGCCAACATGTCGGCGTCAGTGATCGCCTCGTCCCACATGAGGACGCGCTCTAGATGTCCCTTGAATCCTTCATTAGCGAAGCTGTCACCGCCGAGCGAAAACGAAAATCCGAAGGGCCTCGGATCGAAGTCCGCGTCGCCGGTGAAGGTGCGGATCAATTCGCCGTCGAAGAACACTTTCAAGGTGTCATCGATGCCGTCGAAGGGCGTGCCACTGTAGGTAATTCCGACGTCGTACCAGGTGTTGTTGGCGATCTGCGGGCCCGTACCGTCGAACGCGCCGCGTTGCGACATGGCGACCTTGAAGTCACCGCCCAGATTGACATCGAGCGTCGGTACCGAATCGGCGGTTGGATTGGCCAAGGCATGGCTGAGATAAATGCCCCAACCAAAATTGTTCGGCTGTCCGCCTCCGATGATCCAATCGAGAAATTGCGTGTCGTTGGCCAGCCCCTGTCGGTTGAACCGCGCATACGCGCTGAAACTTCCCGCAAACGCGCCGGCGGTGTCGTCGAACCGAATAATATTGGCGCTGCCCGTTCCAGGAAAATAGACCGCCTTACCGTCCCAACCGGGCGGCAGTGTGGCCGGCACATTCGGAACGCTTGCTCCGGTTACGTACTTCCCCCAGGGGCTTCCAAAATTCTGTCCCGGCCCGAAGGTGCCCGTATCGTCCTTGATGTTCGCGGCGTTGTAATCCGCGCCGACGGGATTGGTCGTTTGTCCGTCGGTTACATCCACGTTGGCGTTCGTTTGCGCAAAATTGAATTCGAGCACCTTCGCGGCATAGGTCGCTTGCCCGGCCGACGTCAGCAACAGCACTGGCACGGCGCAAATCACGCTGCAGATAAATTGACGCTTCATAGCTGATCTCCCTTGGTAGGAATGTTAATTGCTCTTCTCCGTGCCAAGAGTCAGCCCGATCACGTCCGCACTCGGCTGCATGAGCAGGTTTACTCTTCGCCCGCGCATTCGCCTTCAGCGCGTTTGGAAGTTGTATTCAAGTTTTGCCGAATGCTCGTCCTGGCGTTCTCCTATCCGACCGCGTGATTTGGGAAAAATTAAGGGCGTGTTGCGCGTTCGACCTGCAATACATCTGCCACTTAGCCACCCTTGGCGGCGGCTTGTGCGATCCCGCCAGCAGATTCTTCTGCACCACTGTCTCGACTTGAACTGTCTCGACTTGAAACGGACGTGCCCTTCTCAACGCTACTGTTGATGGTACGCACTACATTGCGAGCCGAGGCGCGCTGGGCGGTGCTGAAATGCCGCGATACCTGGTCGGGAGTGAGTACGCAATCGTAAATCGCCACATCGTCCATGGCGCCCATGAAGCTATTCGTGGCGAACGCGTAACCACCGCGGGCCAATTCGAGATTCTTGACACCCAGGCGAATCGAACCCGTCAAGGTGTCGCTGAAATACGGATCCTTATAGTTGATGGCTTCGGGACGTCCATCGACGTACATCCGAACCCCCGCTACTTTTGAAGAGCCGTCGTAAGCAATGACCAAATGATGCCATCGACCATCGGTCACGATTGTCGTTCCGGGCACGTCCAACACATCGCCATCGAGAATGCCGACGTTGTGCTTTGAGGAATGCCAGCGATGCGTGGCCTGAAAGGTCAACACGTTGTTGCGAATAAACATGGAATAGCCCGAACAAAAGCCCGCGCCGGGAATGCCGATTTTTCCAATCGGCCGCATATCGATGTCCTTTGTTGAACTGCGCACCCAGGCCTCTAGGCTGAAGGCATCGTCGCGCTCGAACTGCAATTTGGGCACGTCATCGACGGCTACCCACCCCCCCTGAAAGAAAACCGAGGGATCGGTCTCTCGCGACATTGCAGCGGCCTGCCCTAGCGCAACCATTCCCTTGTAAACACCGCTGATCTCGTTGCCCGACGAATCCGCCACGCGCGCGTCACTTCGCTCTGAAAGTCGCCAATACGCAAGTGGCCGATCGCCCTTTACGACATCGCAATAAGAGACCGTTTTGGCATCGTCGTAAGCGGTGAGTGACCTCAAATAGCGATCGACCTCCAAGGGGATGACCTTCCAGCCAGGGCGGCTGAAGGTTTCATAACGCTCTGCCGCACCCGTTTGCAAGCGACGAACCAGGCGATCCTCGGGGTTATTCTTGCGAGGGTGGATGTCGACGCGACCCTGCAGCACGTGAACCTCGGACCACCCCGCGTCTTCGCCGACGATCGCGCACTCGGTCTCGATTCCGCCCCCAACGCCAATCACCGCGGCCACGGTGTTCACCATCAATTCGCCTTTGTTGACCTTCGCAACCAGCTTGCCGGACCAGAGAAAGAACCCTGAACCGCTGGCTAGATCCAAGGAGGCGGGGCCTTCGATCAGTGCTTCGGCGCCGTTTGGAAAGCGGAGTTGGGCAACTCCGTGTACAAGCTGAATTGGACCCTTGGGCAACTCCTTGCCCGGAGCGATCGTCGTGTCAATGCCAGCCCATTTGCAGTTCGCTCCGGCGACGAAAGTTGCACAAGGTCCAGCGGTCGAATCCGCCCCCGTCGAATTGGAAACCAAGGGAATCGCAGCGGAACCGGCCGACGAGCCCTCCGCAACCTTCTGCGGTTCACTCGGCGGCTGTACACCGCTAGATGTATGAGCGAGCCAAAAACCAAGCACTCCCGCGATCGACGCGATCGAACACGCCAAAAGCACCAGCGAGAAGGCGACTGCAGGACGGAAGCGGCCGCCACTCGACAAGCGGCTGCCGGAGAAGGAACTCCCCGAAACGGCACTGCTCCGCTCGACGCCATCCTGTCGGGCCACTGATTCAGCACCGAATTGCCGTGCGTCACTCGGATTCGGATACTGTCCGTCGAGAATCCACTCCCCTGGGACTGCACCGCTGCATGATCCGAGACTTTGCTCCGAAGTTGCCATTTCATCATGGCTAATGGGGCTAGGCTGCAGGTACGACGGCGTCCGCAGAGATTCCGGCGCACTTGCCGCAGTAGCCGAATCTGCTGCAGTTGGCAGTGCGGCGGCCGACATCGACTCGACACCCTCAGCCCGGTGCGACCTGAGGCGGCGTGCTCTTCCACGTGGCCGCGGGCGATAACCCACTTCGTGCATCGCTTTGCGAACGCGAAGCGCGGTTTCCTCGGAGATTCCTGGGTGGTCATTGACGACCCGGGATACCGTGGATTGTGAAATGCCGGCCAGTTCGGCCACTTTTGACATGGTCATAACACACGGTTGTAGCAACTGGCTCGTGCAAACTCAACAAAATTATTCTGATTATGCAAGTGCAACGACTGATCCTCTTTAATAAAATCAAACAGTCCAACAACTTGCACTATGCAAGAAAATAGTTGCATACGTTGCAAACATGTGGCATAACGTCCCCTGCCTGCGGTTCCTTGTGCCAATTCCGCGGCGATTGTTGGCTAATACTCAAATGCCCGACACTTTGACAACCACTCGCAGCAATCCAGTATCGGCGACATACCGGCCACTAGCGCGCGCCTGCGCGGCACGGGTACTCTGGCTGTTGGGGATACTCTGGCTACTGGCTTGTGCTCATTGCCTAGGTGGGCGTCCATGTGATGCCCAACCTACAGCCGCCCCCTTGTCAAAATCCGCTCTGAGCGGCGATGCGGGACGGAAGCACTTCCGCGAAACCATTCGCCCCATACTCTTGGCGCGGTGTTTTGAATGTCACGGTGGCAGGAAAACCAACGCTGATTTCGACCTTTCGACCAGGGAAAAACTGGTCGACAGCGGCATGATCGAGTCGGGTGATGCCGACGCTAGTTGGCTGATCAAGCTCGTGCGGCACGAGGAAGAACCGCACATGCCATTCAAAAAGGGCCGAATGCCCGCGGGCGAGCTGGCGAAGCTTGTGGACTGGATTAACGCGGGCGCGCCGTACGACGGCCCTCTCAGGGCCGATGGTGTTGGGAGTCCAAAACCAGCCGGTTCGATGGTGGTGACCGACGCGGATCGGCAAAGCTGGAGCTTTCGACGGTTGGCGCCGGTTGCCCCGCCAGACCTCGCAGGTGCGACTTGGTCCAGCACCGCGATCGATCGTTTTGTGCTGGCAAAACTGACCGAGAAAAAGCTCGCCCCCAGTCCGGAAGCATCCAAGCGGCAGCTCATTCGTCGCGCGTACTTCGATCTAATTGGCCTGCCGCCATCGCCTGCGGAAGTCGCCGAGTTCGCTAAGGACGAGTCGCCAGATGCCTTTGAAAAGATCGTGGATCGGTTGCTGGCCAGCCCACATTTCGGCGAGCGCTGGGCGCGTCACTGGCTCGACATCGTGCGCTACGCCGAAAGCCACGGATTCGAGCACGACCACAATCGCGATTCGGCTTATCACTACCGAGATTTTGTCATCCGGGCATTCAACGACGACATGCCCTACGATCAATTCGTGCGTTGGCAATTGGCCGGCGACGAATTGTCGCCTCAAAATCCCTTAGCGCTGATCGCCACCGGCTTTTTGGCAGCCGGCGTGCATAACACGCAAATCACGGCAAACCAGGTCGAGAAGGAGCGGTACGACGAGCTCGACGACATCGTGAGTACGACCGGTACGGCCATGCTGGGCCTAACAGTGGGCTGCGCGCGATGCCACGACCACAAATACGATCCGATTCCGACGGCCGACTACTATCGGCTGGCGGCGAACTTCACGACGACCGTCCGCAGCGAGACCGAATTGGAGCTCGACGCGGATCGCTATCGTCGCGAAAAGGACCTCTTCAATGAGCAGCTTGCTCCACTGCTTGCCGCCCGAGCGAAGTACGAAGAGCAAGTGCTGCCAACCCGCATGGAGCGTTGGCTGGCCGATGCGAAGAATGCCGTTTCGAGCGAGCCGCCGGCCACTTGGATCGTGCTCGATCCACTGGAGTTCTCCAGCGAGGGCTATCCCAAAGAGACGGCGCCAGCCACGCTGACGAAGCAAAACGATTCGTCCATTCAAGTTAGCGGCAATAGCCAGTTGAAGGCCGACTACACGATCGTTGCGCAGACGACACTCCGCGGCCTAACGGCCGTGCGGCTCGAGGCCCTGGCGGACGACGCCTTGCCGCGAGGCGGTCCAGGTCGCGCCGGCAACGGCAACTTCGCGCTCAGCGACTTTAGCGTCACGGCCAAACCGATCGCTGGCGCCGAGGGCTCGAAAAAAATCAAGTTTGTCGATGCCAAGGCCACTTTTCAGCAGAATGGCGGCGACCTATCCGTCTGCGCCGCGATCGACGACGACAAGGTCACGGGCTGGGCCGTCGACCACGGCGGTATTGGGCAAGATCATGCCGCCGTGTTTACTTTCGACGCACCACTCGACTACGAGCAGGGCGTGCAATTGACGTTTCGGCTCAAGTTCAACAACAACAGCCATCATCCGGTATTATTCACGATCCGCTGCGGTTTTGTCGCGGGCGTTTTTCCGTGCGGAGGAAGGGCAACGGGGTCGTGGGCATCGCGCACCGCCCCCTGACCCCCAGAGACTAGTTGAATTGGGTGAGCGCCGCGCGGCAAGAGCAGCCGCTACTCGCGCCGCACCTCGTGCAGGAAGGCGTGTCGCGGCGGCGGCAGCCAGTCGCGCGCTTTCGGGCCGCGCGACGCGGGAAATCGCG
>Ga0163150_10002806_pt1 | contig 25787 bp, 18 predicted proteins | sample OliLakLV19P2IB_FD_148628 | JGI IMG/M metagenome (GOLD analysis project Ga0163150, IMG submission 148628) | Freshwater microbial mat bacterial communities from Lake Vanda, McMurdo Dry Valleys, Antarctica - Oligotrophic Lake LV.19.P2.IB | ecosystem: Environmental > Aquatic > Freshwater > Lake >...
CTAGCCAAACCTATTTGAAATTTTGGCCTCTGCGAGCCGGGTGAACTGACTTTCTCCTAACGTTACACGTCCTTGCGCTGGCTCGAAACAGGCTCGCCAAGCCCTTTGACGGGTCCCTTGAGAAGCTGTTGTACTGGTTCTGTAAAGCATTGTGCCCGTAAGGCTGCCCCTTTGCGTATTGCGAATGAAGGAGGTGTCTATCACTCCTCACAGAGCGCCTGCCCGAAGCTCTTGATTCACTTGGCGGCCCAAGCGGACGACAATTTCCGGAAGCGCCTCGACGTCCTCCAGCGAAGTGCGGAAATTCACGATGCAGAGACGCAGCGCGAATTTGGCTCCCAACATCGCCTTAGAGAGAAAGGCCTCACCACTTTTCTCCAAACGGTTCAAGAGTTCTTCGTTCAGGCGGTGCAGATAGGTCTCCACTCGGTCAGAATCTGGTCTGGATTTCAGCTCCGCGGGAAAATAGCGAAACGTTGTGATGCTGAGACCCTGGGTTAGCGGCTCAAAGTCGGGATGGCTTGCCAACTTCCGATACAGCGCCTGCGCCAGCCGGATGTGGTCTCCGATCATCTGCACATAGCCAGAGCGCCCCACATGCCTGAAGGCCAGCCAAACCTTGAGAGCACGAAAGCCCCGAGAATTTTGCGGGCCGAGGTCGAAGTAGTTCAGTACCTCCGTGTCGAACGAATAGTAGGGCGGGTGATAGGAAAAGGTATTCCGCAGCGCCTCCGCTTGGCGAATCAATATGCAGCCGGCTTCCAGCGGCGAATAAAGCCACTTGTGAGGGTCGACCGCTACGGAGTCTGACTCCTGCAAGCCCTCGAACTCCGCTGGAACTGCTGCGGCTGCAAATGCGCCATAAGCGCCATCAACGTGGAACCAGACATCGTGCTCCCGGCAGATCGCCGCGATCTCTGCAAGTGGATCGACCGCTCCGGTGCTCACCGTCCCGGCAGATCCGACTACCAACAGAGGCGTCATACCGCGCGCCCGATCCTGCTTGAGACGCTCACGGAGGACTTGCGTGTCCATCCGCTCCTGATGATCGACCGGCAGCCAACTGATGGCGTCGGTTCCGAGTCCGAACAGATCGGCCGCCTTTTGAATCCAGGTATGCGTTTCGCTGGATGCGTAGACGCGTAGATTCTTCGCATCGGAGTGGCGGAGTCCCATCTTGCGGATGTCCCAATCCGCTCGATTCGCACGCGCGGCAAGAAACCCGACAAAGTTGGCCATGTTTCCCCCGCTGACGAGCAGTCCTTCGCAGTTGTTCGGGTATCCGATCAGCTCTGCAATCCAACGGACGGATTGCGCCTCTATCTCGGTCGCCATCGGCGCCAGTGTCCAGGAGCCGACGTTCGGGTTTGCCGCGCTCGCGAGCAAGTCGCCGAGAATTCCGATCGGGGCAGCCGGCGACGTGACGTAACCCCAGAACCGGGGATGGCTGTTGAACAGAGCGTGGTCAAAAACCAAACTTGCGGCCTCTCAGGTCCTGGACGTTTTGATCATTCTCCATGGGTACCTCGTTACAGAAAATTGGCGATCTCGGGCGGGTTCAATGATTCCGGCTGCCAGCATCGAACTTTGCTTGGGCTGTCAAGCCGCGTTCACGCGGCTTCTTCCCGATTCAACCAAGTCCGCCGATCTCCGGTGAGCCCGCTTCAGCGGGCTTCAGTATCGGAATTCGACCCCAATCCGCTTCATATGGAACCATTTTCGCTCGTCGCGAAAGCCTGAAGAGAGCCCGTTAGAAACGGGCTTGAATGCTGCTATTGCTCCGATAAACAACCAGCCGTAAAACGGCTGGCCTTAAGTGTCAAGACAAGACACGTGAACGCGGCTCTTCGGCAGACCTTCTATGTTAGGCAGAACTCAATCTGTGGTGTTCAGAACTTGCAACCCTCTCTCTTTCGGCTCCTAAAATTTAGCCAGGATGAGAGGGCGGCCTCAATCGGAGACAGCAAAGAAAGTCTCACCCTGCCTCGCAAAATCCCTAGCGCAATCCATCGAAGAGGTCGGTTTCTCGACTTCGGCCGCCATTCACCAAGCTGAAAACACGATAGAATTCCTGAGTTCCCCACATCGCGTGATGGTGCTGCTCCTCGGCGAGGTTCTCCAACTGCGAATAGATGGCAAGCTGAGTTTTATGGCAGCAGACGGCCCGCCACACGGCTTGCCAATGTTCGTGCGTGTCCAGGGTCGTAGTGAGTGCCCAGTCCGGCCACGGCGTCGCTCGACGCCGTCGACTTTGGACTTCAGATCCCGAAACCCTGCCTGGTAGGCCTCCCACTTGGCATGACTCCAGGCCATGTAGTACAGCTTCGAAACTCGATGCGGAGGTAAGGCTGGACCGCCAGCAGGATAGGACGGATCGGGGCGCAAATGGTGGCGGCTGTCGCAAACTGGCAAATGGCGATGTGGTCCGGATGTCGGTAGGCGCCTTCAGGTCCGAAGGTCAAGACAATGTGAGGCCGGACTCGACGCAGTTCGGCGACAATCCTGGCAATGACCTCGCCCGGTTTTGCATGGTCCAGTTCTCCATCCATGTAATCCAGAAAGCGGACTTCGCGGAGTCCCAACTCCTTTGCCGCAGCCAGGAGCTCTGCCTCGCGCATCCTGCCAACCGCAGAGAAACCTGGAAAATCAATTCCACTTCCAAACCGGCCACGCTCACCACGGGTGGCCGTGACGAGATAGGTTTCAATGCCTTCACGCGCGTATTTCGCTAGTGTGCCGCCAAAGCCTAGCGATTCATCATCGGGATGGGCCAGCACGCAAAGGAGGCGCAATTGTTCAGACAAATTCTTGTGCCTTTCGCGAGGAGAATGATGGACGATAATCAAAGAGGGAAATGCAAGAAATCCCAGCCGCGGAGCGGAAACGGAAGATCTGGCGCTTGTCGATCATGCCGTAGTAAATCTTTCGCGCCGCATCGTCGCTTTCGTCTTGCGGGAGAATCACCTGGCCGCGAAGACTGGACTGAAGCGCTTCGACTTTCGAAGGGTCTAACATTCTGCCTCCTTGCGCGCATAGCATTCGGCGCAAGTTCGCGATTCGCGATCACCAAAAATGCTAGGTCGAATGGAGAGGGTAATCAATGGAATTCCCGAAGGGAGGGGCCTTCAATTCAAAAGATTAAGATGCGATCAGGAATGGCATACCTTGAGACTCTGGGCAGCGATGTCCTTGAATTCAGCGAAGTCCGGAATCTTCCTTGACACGCCTGCTGCCTGCTTTCAGAATGTCTCTACTATTTCTTAATTTCCATTCGGAGAACCCACTGGAATGAAGTCGAGTTGGTTACTGACTCTCGTTGTCCTGTCCTCCGCGTTGCTGGCTGGATCCGACATTGCAATCGCGGCTGAAGCCGCCACTCGGAAGGATCGGTTCACGTCCGAACAGCGGAGCTACTGGGCGTTCCAGCCAGTCACTAGCCCCAAAGTACCTTTTGTTCGTGACGCCCGTTGGGTGCGCAATCCGATCGACGCGTTTATTTTGTCGCAGCTCGAAGCGAAAGGGTTGCGACCTTCGGCATCGGCGGACCGCGTCACCTTGCTTCGACGATTAACGCTCGACCTGACGGGCTTGCCGCCCACACCAGCCGAGGTGGAAGCCTTCCTCAAAGACTCGTCCGCCCATGCCTACGAAAAAACGGTCGATCGCCTCCTCCAATCCCCGCACTACGGCGAGCGCTGGGCGAGGCACTGGCTGGACCTCGCGCGCTACGCGGAGAGCGAGGGTTTCAAGAGCGACGAGACTCGGCCCAACATTTGGCGCTACCGCGATTATGTCATTCGCTCTTTCAATCAGGACAAACCGTATGACCGTTTCGTCCGCGAGCAGATTGCGGGCGACGAGCTTTGGCCCGGCGATCTCGAGGCCCGCCTGGCCACAGCCTTTAATCGGCACTATCCGGACGAGAGCAACGCCCGAAATCTGCTGCAACGGCGTCAGGAAATCCTGAACGACATTACCGACACCGTGGGCGCGGCTTTCACCGGTCTCACGTTCGGATGTGCCCGCTGCCACGATCACAAGTTCGATCCCATTCTGCAGGCCGACTACTATCGACTGCAGGCGTTCTTCGCCAACACTCGCGCTGCCGACGACGTGTTGCTGACAGCGCCCGGGACGTTGGAGGGGTACCAGAAACGGCTGGCCGTCTGGGAAGAGAAAACAAGGGATGTGCGTTCGGACATGAATGCCCTTCTCGAGCCACGCCGGAAAGAGATTGTCGATGATCTGTTTGACAAGTATCCGCCGGAGATTCAGGCTGCCATTACGAAACCGGACGCTGAACGGACACCGATTGAGTGGCAGATGTTTTACAAGGCCAAGCCGTATATGAATCCCGAGGCAGAAGAAGTGGCCAAGACTCTGAAGGGCGACGCACGCAACCGATACCCGGCGCTGAAAGCCGAGCTGGAGAAATTTGCCGAGTGGCATCCGGGTGAGCTTCCAGTGGGCGTTGCCATGGTGGATGCGAACGGGACTGCGCCGAAAACGCATGTGCTCTCTGTGGGTGTCTATGATGCTCCGCTTCAGGAAGTCGAGCCCGGGTTTCTCACCCTCTTGAATCCGGCGTTTGCAAAGATTGAGGCGCCGCGCAGCCAGGATTCCACCGGCAGGCGCACCGCGCTGGCCAACTGGCTGGCGGATCCGAGGAATCCGTTGCCCGCGCGGGTGATGGTCAACCGGCTTTGGCACCATCACTTCGGCCGCGGCATTGTGGCGACGCCGAGCGATTTTGGGACTATGGGCGAGCGCCCCACCCATCCGCAGTTGCTGGACTGGCTGGCCGGCGATTTTGTGCGGCGCGGCTGGAGCATGAAGGCGATGCACCGGCTTATGGTGACCTCGAACACCTATCGGCAATCGTCCGGCTCCAACGAAACGGCGGCGAAAGTGGATCGGCAGAATCGGCTGCTCTGGCATTTTCCCAGACAGCGACTCGAAGGTGAGGTGATTCGCGATTCCGGGCTGGCTGTCGCCGGCCTAATGAATACCAAGATGGGAGGCCCCAGCGTCTTTCCGGAGCTGCCTCCCGGTATGGAGACCCGCGGCGGCTGGAAGGTGAGTGAAGATCCGCGAGAGCGCAATCGGCGCAGCGTTTATATTTTTGTGCGGCGCAACACCCGATATCCGATGCTGGAATCGCTCGACATGCCCGACACTCACGAAAGCTGTGGACGCCGGAACATGACCACGACCGCGCCTCAGGCCCTTACGCTGCTCAACAGCAAATTGACTTTGGAGTGGGCTCAAGCTTTTGCCTCACGCGTCATTCGCACCGCCGGGCTGGCCTCTAGCCAACAGGTGGAAGCCGCTTATCAATTGGCCTACTCGCGAAAGCCGGACGCCACGGAACTGCAAACCGCACTAGGATTTCTGGATCGGCAGCGTCACATCATCGCCGCGCGGCAGGGGGCGGTTCTTGCTCTTCCCACGCCAGCGCCGGAACAGATGGATCCGCCCGTGGCCGCAGCGCTGGTAGATCTGTGTCACATGCTGATGAATTCCAACGAATTTGTGTACCGGAACTAGTCCGTCGGGGACGGAATGACGAATTTCTAAGCACGAATGACGAATGAAGCCCAAAATCCAAATGACGAAGTAGCGGATTGTGTGTGGTTCTCCCCCTTGTGCACAGCGCGCATAAGGGGGAGATCAAGAGGTGGTTGGGGAGGGCAGGCCCACTCCAATTCCAGCATCACGTGAGATTCCATGTCAGAGCGAAGTTTCTATCCATCGCGGAGGCAGTTCTTAACTCGAGGGGGCACTGGTCTGGGCGCCCTCGCTTTGAACTACCTCCTGCGCCAGGAAGGTCCCTCGGCTCTTTTGGCCGATGCCGCGAAGCCCCCCTTGAACCCGCTAAGCCCCAAGCCGCGGCATCACCCGGCCAGTGCGAAGTCGGTCATCTGGCTTTTCATGGAAGGAGGGCCGAGTCATCTCGACCTGTTCGATCCGAAGCCGGCTTTGGACAAGCTGGCGGGCCAGCCCATGCCCGCCTCGTTTGGCCGTCCCATTACGGCCATGGGTACGGGCACAAATGCGCTCATGCCCTCGCAACGGACGTTCAAGCAGTATGGCAGAGCGGCATCTGGGTTTCTGACTGGTATTCGCAGATTGCCGCGCACGTGGACGACATCGCTGTTATACGCTCGTGTTGGGCTGACGGGCTGAACCATGTCGGCTCCGTCTGTCAGATGAACACGGGCTCGATCCTGGCCGGGCGTCCCTCCTTGGGAGCCTGGACGACTTATGGGTTGGGATCGGCCAATGACAACCTGCCCACCTTCGTTGTCTTGACGGATGCGGCAGAAGTAGTGGGTGGTCCGAAGAACTGGAGTTCTGGCTTTCTTCCCGCAACTTATCAGGGCACCCAGTTTCGCAACGATGGCACCCCCATCTTTCACCTCGCGCCGCCCGGGACCATCAGCGAACAACAACAGCGCAGCAAGCTCGACTTTCTCACAGCCTTGAACCGGCGCTTCTCTGCCGACAAGCGGGAAGACTCCGATCTGGAGGCGCGCACGCAGTCTTATGAGTTGGCCTACCGCATGCAATCGGCGGCTCCGGAGGCCGTGGAGCTTTCCAAGGAGAGTGAAACCACGCGCCAGCTCTATGGCCTCGACGACCCGACAACCAACCGTTTCGGCGCCAACTGTCTGCTGGCTCGCCGCCTGGTGGAGCGAGGCGTTCGTTTCATCGAGCTCTATTGCGGCAGCGGCAGTGGCTGGGATGCTCATACCGACCTGGAAGGTAATCACTCCAAGATGTGCCGGATTTCAGACCGGCCCATCGCCGGGCTATTGACCGATTTGAAAGCGCGCGGGCTCCTGGAAACGACACTCGTGGTCTGGGGCGGCGAGTTCGGCCGCACTCCGTTTAACGAGAAGGGCAAAGGGCGGGATCACAATCCTTGGGGGTTTACGATCTGGATGGCTGGAGGCGGAGTGAAGGGCGGCCTGACTATCGGAACCACAGACGAAATCGGTCTTCGCGCCGTCGAGTGCCGAGCCCATGTACACGACATCCATGCGACTATTCTGCATCTGCTGGGTTTGAATCACGTGGAATTAACCTACTTCCACAACGGCCGCTTCGAGCGCCCAACCGTCAACGACGGTGAAGTGGTCAAACAAGTGTTGGCCACCGCGTGATGTCAATTCGGCCCATCAGAAGCATTCTTTTCCAGCCACATGCCTCGCCCTACCAACAATGCTCTTTTCGGAGAGGGATTCGCGTTTCGGACTGGTTATCGCTAACGTCTCCCAAGGCTACCTTCGGTCCACGCCGTGAGGGTTTTGCATGAAGGCTACGCCCAACCGACAGCCGTTGAGAGCCGCAAAGTGCATACTGGGCGCGATAGGCGTGATCTTCATGGCCGATCTGATCGTCCACGCTGAACAGCAACCCAAAGTGCAGGACCTATGCAAAGTCCTTCGAGAGGCGGACAGATACGACGGCAAGATTGTCGCTGTCAAAGGAGTTCTCAGAACAGGTTTCGGAATTTGTGGAGAGAGCTGCAAACAAGTTACCATCGATGGCACCAAATGGCCCGCAGCAGTTGCGACGAGTTATGTCACCCCTTACCAGTCACCGCCTGTAGGCTCAGAGACCCTCATTGATCGCGAATCTATTGAAGCTCTCGACCAAAAGATCTACGCAGCGCTCAGAAACGCGCACGCTGTGGAGTGCAAAGTGGTGGTTGTGGGTGTCCTGCGCAGCCGCGACGAGAAACTCTTCTACACAGACAAGAGCGGGAAACGCCGACGGGCGGTGGGATTTGGTCACCTCGGCGTCTTTCCTGCGGAACTCCTCGTTTTGAGTGTCAAGAGCGTCAGTGCGATGAGAAAAATTCCCGCAATGAGGTGAGTTGAGACCTGTGAGAAAATTAGGGTCGTGACCTATTGAGCATTGCAAATGATAGTGACGGTTCTCCGAGCTTTGTCTGATACAGCCAAAGTCGCAAGCATCGGCTCCCCTCGCCCCAACGTGGGAGAGGGGCTGGGGGTGAGGGGGATACCTTTCTGCGGATTCAACTCCCGAAACCCGGCTCTGGATGAGGGTCTCGGAACACTCGCGAGAACCTCCAGGCGTGTGCTTACCCCCTAACCCCTCTCCCGCGTTGGGGCGAGGGGAACCGAAGTCTAGAGAGTGTTTCGAGAGACGAAGTATTGTCACTATGTTCTGGAATTCTCAATAGTTCACCTCTCTGGTGACATCACTCTTGGCCTCCGTCCCCTCTTTGCAGCTTTTCAATCTGTCCGCGTCACTTTAGAACATATACCCAACACTCCCGGTAATCCTTACTATCGGTTCCAGCCCTAGACGGAACTCCGGCGCGACATAGAGACGATCGCTGAGAAAGATCTTCGTCCCTATTCCTGCTGACCCTGTCCAACTGTTTGACCAGTAGTATCCAATTCCAGTTAACTCCCGGTGACGTTGGAGCCCCACGCCTCCAATTGCGTACGGCTGAAAACGCGACTCGCGCTTTGTGAAATCGAAGACCACGTTTGGAATGAACTGCAGATCGATGTCATGGCGCGAGCGGTACATGAGCAGGAACTCGGGCTCGATGGCGACCCGGTTTGTGACATAGAACCGCGCCGACCCTCCAGTAACCAGATGGTGGAGTGGACCTTCGTCCAGGAAGTTTGAGTAGCCGACCGTTCCCCGCAGTTCCATTACGCCTGCCAAGGGTTCGCCGAAGGCTGGCGCCACCCACAACAGAAGAGTCAGAACGAGAGGTCGGGGAAATAATGCGGTGATGTTTTTTGCAGACATGAGTTCTCCAATCGGATCAGCACGATGAAATTGAGATCGAACTTCACCCCCTCGATCGAGAGGCGCTCATTGCATCGCATTGCAAAACGCTGACCATTTCGCTGAGGCGAGACTGTTCAAGGATTTACAAGATGAAGGTTTGCGAGGTGGAGGGTATTAGCGGCGGCCGGTGCAATGAAGGTTTGCAGCTTATGAAGCCGGGGTTCGGGGTACGTGGTTAGTGGTTCGAAACAGACGGTGATGGGATTCCTTCGTTGAGGCGACATAGATCTGGCTCTGAGGGACACGGGAGGGCGAGGCTCCTGCCGAGCCGCCCAACCGGGAAGTTCCGAGTCCAAACAGGCTTGGCAGGAGCCTCGCCCTCTCGGCTTGCTGTCTAGTTCACGTGCGTCTCGATCATTTCTTGTCTTCGGACCGGCGGATCAATTCCTGCCACAACTCTGCCTCATACTGCTGCGCCCCCGGATAGAGCGCGCCGCCCTTTTTGCCGTAGCGCGGGAAAACCAGCTTTGGGTAAACCACTTTGCCGAAATGAAATTCAGGTTCGGCCACGATGACTTGAGGATGGGGGCGGTCGAGAATCTTCAATCCCGCGCTGCGCACCAGCGCGGCTAGCGCGGCGTAGTTGGGAATCCACCAGTTCGTGGCGTCGCCGTTGTAGAGGTTCTCCACGAACATGAGTTTGGGGTAGGCCGGATCGTCCAACAACGGGTCGTCGAGCGACCGCTCATAGTTGGCCTTGCTTTGATAGCTGTCTGCCTCCGTGCCAATGATGTGCGATTGGATGTAGATGCGATGCTTGGTCATCTCGGCCAGTCGATCCAGCACCAGGCCCGGATACTTCAAGTGATAGAGAAGTCCGAGGAAGATGACGTAGTCAAAACGTTCATCCGTGGTGAGGCAATAGGTATGCGCGTCTTCGTTAATGATTTCAAGCTCGACCCCAAACTGAGCGGCTGCGAATCGTGCCTGCCGGTTGAATTCGACAAAGGGATCGACTAGCACACAGCGGCTCGCGCCTCGCAGCTTCATTTGAATAGAAAAGAATCCTGCGTTGCCCCCTAAATCCAGCACCGTTTTGCCGGTGAGGTCGGCCGGCACATGCGGCGCTATGAGGTTCCAGCGCGCCTTGGCATCGTAACCCGGCTCCTCGCCGTTGCCTGTGCGCAGGCCGTTGGGAAGCTCGAAGTGCTGGTACCACCAGCCCAGCGAACGCATTTCCTGCTCAATGGCTTCCAAATTTGCCATGCCTGTTCCCCCTGTTCTCTCCGTCAAGGGCAGGGATTATACACTGGGGTGGCGAACCGCACGGTTGGAATCATGGAGACGCCAAGGCATAACTTGGCCGCAAACGTAGGCAAAAGAAGCTAATTTGCAATTGGTTATTGACGATTTTCCATTTGCTATTTTCGCCTTTGACGACGGATTCGGAATCCTTTTCCGAAGCGGCGGCGATGGCGAAGTGCCAGGCGTTGTCATTCACGATTCCTTCTGCTGTCACGACAACCTTCTGAAGGCTTCGCCTTCTTTCCCCCTTTGTTAAGGGGGACTGTCACCGCTGAGTGAAAATGATTTCTCGTCCTCGTCGTCCTCGGCTTTTTCTTCGAGCACGAGGACGAGGACGATCTTCAGCGAGTGAATAACAAATAGCAAATAGTCAATCGGCAATAACAAATGATTTCGAATTTTCACTGCAACTAAGGTTTTGACCCGGCCTCGATGTCCCCTCACGCCCGCTGTGTGTTAGCATTCCCGATCGTCAGTTACAAACGTCTGCCACTCAGAATTGTGGCGTTGGAGAAAAAATCGATGAACATCAGTCGGAGAAGAATCCTGCTTTCTGCAATAACTGTGGTTTGCCTGACGTTCGGAAGCAACGCGGCTTTTGAACGGAATGAACTTAAGGCGCAGGAGGCCGCCGTGCGGGGTTGGAAGCAGGGTCAGGGTTGGGGCTGGATTTGGGGCAAGGAAGATGAAGTTGGATCGTTGAATGCCGTTACCCCTGCGATGGTGCTGAAGGCGGTTTCACTGGTGAAGCAGGGCAAGGTTTATGATTTGGGAGTGACTTACGACCGTACTTCCTACAAATGGCCGGGACATTCTCCGGGCGAAGTGCTTATGTTCAGAACACCCGAAGGGGTCAAGCGGCAGAAGGACCTGGATTTTACACTCCCGGCCGCGAACCCGGCCGGCTTGGCCTGGCACAGTTCCGCGCTGTTCATGAACGACAACGTGGCCACGCAGATTGATGGCTTGGGGCACATTACCACGGGCGCGGACAACCACTGGTATAACGGCTTCAAGGAAGCCGATTGGGGTGGCAATTGGGGCATTCGCAAAGCTGATGTGACGACAATTCCACCCGTGGTGCTGCGTGCCATTCTAGTGGACGTAGCTGGCTTCAAGAAGGTCGAGGCGCTGACGGGCGGCACGGCAATTACAGCGGACGATTTGAAAAAGACTCTCGAGTGGGAAAAAGTCGATATTCGTCCGGGTGACGCTGTCTTTATTCGTACGGGCACACTGCGTTACTGGGGCGAAACCGGCAGTGACCACGAGAAGCTTCGGGCGCACGATTCGGCGGGTATCAACCTCGAAGCGGCCAAATGGCTGGTAGAGCAGAAGGGAGCTATTTTCATCGGCTCAGATACCTCAGGCCTCGAAGTGGGTCCGGCGCCCGCGGGCAGCCGCAGTTTCAACCCGGTTCACGAGTATCTGCTGGTCCAACAGGGCGTTCACATTGGCGAGTTTCACAGCCTGGAGGAACTGGCGCGGGACCGAGGCTATGAGTTTTGCTACGTTGCCGCCACCAACAAAATCAAAGGCACCGTGGCCGGGTTTGCCATGAGGCCCTTGGCGTTGAGGTGAAGGAAAAGAGAGGCGAACCACAGAGTTGAGCCCGTCTCACGGCCTCAACTCTGTGCTTTGCTTCTGTCTGCGGAGTGCGCTTCCGCGCCCTTTCAGTACGGACTCCAGAAATATCCTGCCTTCATTCCAGAGAACTTTGCCCTCCAACAGCATCAGTGGCACGATGAAGACAGCGACTCCGCCTGCCGCCAGCAGCGCAAGTGAAATCCAAGAGGGCGCAAATCTTCCCTTTACCAGCCATACAAGAGCTGCAGCCAGCAGGCTGAAGCCAAGAGGCTGAAACAAGCTCTTCGAAAGATCCAGGCGGGCCACACGATTCAACTCCACGACGAGCCAAACGCAGATGGGGATCACACTCAAGCCGTAAGCCATGGCGATTCCGGTGAACCCGAACGTCGGGCACAGGGCCAGCGCCAAAACCCAGTCTGCCACAGTCCACCAGATGAGAATCTGCAAGGTCTTTCGGACCCGGCCCACCGCGTTCAACACACTGACGTAGAGCGTGGTGATGTTTGAACCGAGCATGCGCACGGAGTAGAAGTAGAACGCCGGGACTGCGGGCAACCACTTGTTTGTATAGAAAACTGTAACAAACTCGGGAATCAGCGCAGCGAACAGTGCGATCACCGGAAACGTAAACAGGTTTACGTACTTCAGCAGAGTTTGGGCCATCTGTTTGACGGCTGCAGGGTCGTGCTGAACGCGCGAAATCGAGGGGAAGGCCACGCGGGAGACAACCTGGGTGAAGATCTGACTGGTGTAATACGTGGTGTTCTTCGCCCAATTGAGATAGCCCACCGATTGAACGCCGAACAGCGGTCCTCCGAGCACCACTCCAATATGATCGCGGAAGAGTGAGGTCAGCGTGGAAAGCTGGAACATGAATCCGAAGCGCAAGGCTGGCCCCATCCCGGCTAGTTTGAGCCGGAAGCGCACCGGCCAGGGAGCCTGTCGAAAAGCGATGCAGGTTTTGACGATCGTGCTCAACACGATGGCGACCGCGAAGCTCCAGGCCCTGGCTCCAGCAAAAGCCAGGGCCACGGCAGAACCCATATAGGTCAACCCGCGCAGCACATCCATCCTGGCGAAAACAACATAACGCAGCTCGCGTTCCAGCTTGACGCACGACATGGTTCCGAACGAACTGATCCACGGGCAGAGCAACAGAGCCAGCATCGTCCAACGAATATTGACGTCGAGCCCCAACCAGGGGAATAACCAGGGCGAGGAAACAAAGATCAAAACCACCAGTGCCGTAATGCCTAATATCTGCAGCGTGAACAGTGTTTGGTATTCCTCATCGCGGGGCTCATCGGGGCGCTGGATCAGAGATGCCGCCAGACCCACCTCCAGGACGGCTGCGAGCGTTACGGTCACAAAACTCGCCAGAGCGTAAACTCCGAAATCCTCGGGCGCGAGTAGCCGTGCTAGAACAACCTCGCCAACGAATCCAACCGGGTAGAGCACCAGGGTGCGCAGGACCATGAGTGAGGCGCCTTGCATCGTCTTGGCTTCCACTTCATTCGGCTTCAACGATTCCAGCGGGCTAGGTGAAGGGAGACTCATTTTTAGGGAAGGCTCATGAAGTCGATCAACAGTCCGGCAAGACCGATTTGCTATTGGTTATTGACTATTTCCTATTGCTATTTGAGGAAAGGAACGCACTGCACCCATAGCAAATAGCCGATAGCCAATAGGTAATAGCAAATCCTTCAGAGGCCTCTTAGTAGCAGGACTTTGACGGAACCCTGTCGGTGCGTTGGTTGCCCCATCCAAAGGGCCTACGCTATACTCCACCGGTCTCAGATAGCGCTGACGAGAGACACCGGCTCCACCGCTTCACCCTGGAAGACACCCTGGATGGATGAGCCTCAAAAGACCGTTTACTTTTCTGATGCCATCTTTCTTGGCGGGGCCGAGGAATATCTCAAGCTATTGGTTCCGGAGATAGACCGAGACCGTTACCAGGCGCGAGTGGTTCTCTGCGGCCGGCCGGCCACCCAACCGCTGGCCGAATTCTTTCAGCAACTGAAAATCCCGGTCGACTTTGTCGAGACACACGGGCCGACCCCGCTGCACAATTTCTTCGCAGCGTTGCGCTATTTTCTTCAGCAACGCCCTTCCATTGTTCATTTCAATTTGAACAATTCCTTTGGCTGCTTTTTCCCGATCCTGGCGGCCTTTGTCGCAGGAGTGCGTTGGCGGCTGGCCACAGAACACCTGGCTTTTGAGCTGGCTTCCGGCAAGCGGGCCGGCGTTGGCACCAAGAAGCTGGTGAAGCGGGTCATGACGTTTTGCCTGCACTACACCGTGGCAGTGTCGCAGGCAAACAAACGATTGCTGGTGAGAGACTATAAGATCGACCCCATCCGCATCAAACTAATCCGCAACTGCATCGACGCCGGCAGGTTTCGCTTCTCTGGCGAAGGCCGCCGCCGCTTGCGGCACGAGTTTGGAGTGAGCGACGAGCACTTGCTGGTGGGATCGGTGGCGCGCTTTAGTTTTCAGAAAGGGCACGCGTACATGGTTGAGGCGATTCCTGCAATCCTGGAATCGTTCCCGCAGGCCCGGTTTCTGCTCGTTGGCGACGGCCCTGAACGCGAGAAGATTGTCCAAATGGTGGAGAACCTCGGGTTGCAAGACAAGGTTCTCTTCACAGGAGAGCGGCGCGACATCGCCGACGTCCTCTCGGCGATGGATATGTTTCTGTTGAGTTCAATCTTCGAAGGATTGCCGCTCAGCGTCCTGGAAGCCATGGCGGTAGGTTTGCCAGTGATTGCCACGAGAGTGAGCGGGACGCCCGAGGCGGTGCTGCATGAAATGACCGGCCTGCTGATCCCCCCCGCTGACTCGAGAGCCATTGCCGCCGCAGCGATCTCGTTGCTGGGAGACTACGAGCAGCGCCGCCGTATGGGGCAGCAAGGCAGGCTGCTGGTCCTTCACCATTTTCACAAGAAACATTTGGTGAAACAGGTTCACGATCTCTACGACCAGCTCGTTGACTCCCACCGCAAGCGAGCGACCCTCTCCCTGTCGATTAATTCCCGCCTGCCTCAGGCTTCCATCATCATTCTTTCCTGGAACAAAAAGGAAATACTTGCCGAGTGCCTGGATGCCGTGCTCAGGGCCGTCGCCTTGGAAGGGGGCGAGCACGAGATCATCCTGGTCGACAACGGCAGCACCGACGGAACGCAGGATCATGTGCGCATGCACTATCCTCAAGTTCGCCTCATTGAGCTTGACCGCAACTACCGTTTTTGCCGCGCGAACAACATTGCTGTGAAATGTGCGCGGAATGAAGTGGTGGTGCTGTTAAACAACGACGTCGTCGTCGAGCCTGGGTTCCTCGCTCCTTTGCTGGAGGGATTCAAGCAACCGGATGTCTTTGCCGTGACGTCGCAGATCTTCAATTACGACCAGTCGAAGACCCGGGAGGAGACGGGAAAAACTTTTGGAACACTGGTGTTCGGCTGTATGCACGTGGGGCACACCCCGCCGAGCGAACTCGATGAGCGGCGGGGCTACGTTCCAGTCTTCTATGCAGGAGGCGGGTCGAGTGCTTACCACCGCGGAAAATTTATCGAGCTCGGGGGCTTCAACGAAATTTACTATCCGGGTTACGTGGAGGACGCGGATCTATCCTATCGCGCCTGGAAAGCGGGTTACCGGGTGCTGTTTTGCCCTGCGAGCAAGGTGGTGCACAAGCATCGCAGCACCAATGCGACGAAGCTGGGCAACCGAAAAATCGACTATCTGATCGCTCGCAATCTGTTCGTGCTGTTTTGGCAGAACGTTTCCTCACCACGATTGTTCTTCAAGCATCTGGTTGAACTGCCTTTGCGCATCCTGCTGGACTTGAGTCGAGGGCGGTTTGCCATTCTCCGGGCCTTCTTGGGCGCCTTTGTTAAGCTGCCCCGCATTGTGTGGAATCGCGCAAGGGCCAGCAGCCAGGCTCGACTTTCCGATGAGGAAACACTGGCTGCCATCGACACCTGGTTTCTTTATCGGCACAAGTATGTGATGAACGGTCATGCGGGCCGGCCGCCGCGAAAGATTCTGCTGATCTCGAAACGCTTGCCCAAGCTGGGTTTTGACGGGTCGTGGATTCTGGTGAATCTGATTCAGGGGCTGTCGGTGAGGCACGACATCACCTTGCTGTCCTTCATGGAAACGGACGAAGAGAGACCGCACGCCGAGTACTTAAAGCGGTTCTGCAAAGAGGTGAAAACCGTGACGCTGTATCCCTACAGCGACGAACTGAAGAGCTCTTTTCTGTTCTCGAAAATTCTGGCGGCAGTCCATGCCTGCTTGCTGATGCGCAAGGAAATCTTGAATCAATTGAAGAAAGGGGATTTTGATCTGATTCAGTGTGAGTACCTGCATACCTTGAACTTCATTCCGAATCTCCAGCAGTTTCCCAGCTTGCTCACACACCACGAAGTGCTCAGCCTGGCGCGTGAAAGGAGCTTCCGCAGTTCCCATGGTGTGGCGCAGCGGATTTCCCGGTTTGTCAAATGGAAGCTAACGGCGGCGTACGAGAAGCGCGTCTGCCGGAAAGTGAAAAGCGTCGTGGCGCTCTCCACGGTGGATCAGAGCTATTTGAAGCTGCGGTTGAAGGTGCCCGAACCCCGGCTGGCCCGGACTGGCGTGGATACCGAGTATTTTCAGCCGTGTCCGGATTATGAGGAGATTCCAGGCAGCCTGGTCTTTGTCGGCTACTTCAAGCATCCGCCCAATGTCGAAGCGCTGCACTATTTCTTCCGCCGGATCTGGCCCCGAGTGCAGGAGGCTGTTCCCGAAGCCACGATCACCCTCATTGGCCGCTTCGCGCCTCCGGAAGTGCTGGCCTACAGCCAGAAAGATGTCGTGAGCTTTGCCGATTTCGTTCCGGACTTGCGGCCTTACCTGCAGCGGCATGCCATCTTTGTGGCTCCAATCATTAGCGGGGCCGGCTTGCGCGGAAAGATTCTCGAGGCGCTGGCGATGGGCAAGGCGGTAGTTGCCACGCGCCGGTCTGTGGAGGGTTATCCGTTTGTGCACGGGCAGGAATTGATGGTTGCAGACACCGCGCAGGAATTCAGCCAGCATGTGATTGACCTGCTGCGTGACCCTGAGCGCCGCGCGGCCTTGGGACGAATGGGCCGGGCCAGGGTGGAAGCGGAGTTTAGCTGTGGCGGTTTTACGGAAGCTTATGAACTCCTGCACGCCGAGCTCTTTCAATGACGTTTCTTTCGGTGGTCATTGTCAACTACCGGTCCGGTGAGCTGCTGAAGGGTTGCCTGGAAGCCCTGTTCTTTCACGTCAGCTCAATCGGTTTCGAAGTTCTCGTGGTCAATAACGATCGCGAGGCCGGCCTTTCTTCGGTTCAAACGCTGGATAGACCTGGGTTGCGGACCATTCAGAACTCAACAAACGTTGGTTTCGGCACTGCAGCCAATATCGGATTCAACGAATCGAAGGGGGAATTTCTGCTTCTGCTAAATCCGGATGTCGTGGTTCGGCCGGGAGCCGTGGAGTCGCTGCTGCAGACGATGCAGTCGAGCCCGGAGGTAGGCATTGTGCTTCCACAGCTCAGAAATCCCGACGGCAGCCTGCAATACTCCTGCCGGCGATTCTACACCTGGAAGACTTTGTGGATGCGGCGCGGACCCTGGCGCCGGCGCCTGGCCTCGCATCCGACAGTTCGGCAGCATCTGATGGAGGACTGGGACCATGCCAGCGTGGCCGAGGTGGACTGGGGATTGGGCGCTGCAATGCTTGTTCGCAAGCGGGCATTGCCCGAGGCGCAGCTTTTCGACGAGCGATTCTTTCTGTATTTCGAGGATGTTGATTTATGTTTACGTCTCCAGCAGGCGGGCTGGAAGGTGGTTTACAACCCGGCGGCCGTCATGACTCACCAACATCGCCGTGACAGTGCCCAGGCGGGGTCTTCACTGGCGAAGGTGCATCACCTGCGCAGCCTCTTGAAGTTCCTGTGGAAATATCGATTTCGGTTGCGCCCTGAAGTCTGAGCAGCGGCCGGTCTTTCAGCCAAGCCGGGGTTGTGACATAGTCCGGTCCGAGGAAAAATTATGAAGGAGTATGACGTCGTCGTCATCGGGAGCGGGCCGGCTGGGCATTATGCAGCGATCCAGGCTGCGAAGCTGGGTAAAAAAGTTGGCCTTGTTGAAAAGAGGCAAGTGCTGGGCGGCGTCTGCCTCAACACGGGAACCATCCCCAGCAAGACGCTGCGCGAAGCTGTGATTTACCTGACTGGACTGCGGCAGAAAGCCGTTTATGGGATGAGCTATGCGGTCAAGCAAGACATCACAATGGACGACTTGCGCTTGCGCACAAGCCACGTGATCAAGACCGAGACAGAGGTGTTTCGCGCTCAATTGCAGCGGAACCATGTGGACCTGCTCACCGGCGCAGCCTCGTTCCTGGACGATCATCGTTTGCTGGTGGACAACGGCGTAAAGAAAGAGGTGTGTTCGGCAGATCTCGTCGTCATCGCCACCGGTACCTCGCCCGCTCATTCGGATCGAATTCCTTTGGACGGAACCTCGATCGTTGATTCTGACATGTTTCTGTGCGTCTCGAGCCTTCCGCGATCAATCACTATCGTGGGGGCTGGAGTCATTGGTGTGGAGTATGCCTGTATGACGGCAGCGCTCGGTATCAGCACGACGTTGGTGGAAGCACGCGACCAGATGCTGGATTTCTTGGATCCCGAAATTATCGAAGCGCTTCGCTATCACATGCGCGACATGGGCATCACCCTGCGGTTGCGCGAGGAAGTGGTCAGCGTTCGGAAGACTGCAGAAGGCACGGTTGTGGCTGAACTCAAGAGCCGGAAAGAGATTCATTCCCAGGCACTGCTTTACACCGTGGGCAGGCAGGGAAATACGAGTACTCTCAATCTGGAAGCGGCCGGGCTGCGGGCGGACGATCGCGGCCGGATCAAGGTGAACGAACACTACCAGACCGGTGTCCCCCATGTTTACGCCGCCGGCGACGTGATTGGTTTTCCCAGCCTGGCTTCGGTTTCCATGATGCAGGGGCGCCTGGCGATTTGCCATGCCTTTGGCGTTCCCTTCACCAGCGTGCCCAACCTCTTTCCTTACGGCATCTACACGATTCCCGAGATTTCGTACGTGGGTCAGAACGAGGATCAGCTCACCGAGCAGGGGGTTCCTTATGAAGTAGGGATTGCGCGCTATAGGGAAATCGCTCGCGGTAACATTATTGGAGATCAGCACGGCTTGCTGAAACTTTTGTTCCACCGCGAAACCCGGCAATTGCTGGGAGTCCACATCATCGGCGAAGGGGCGGCGGAGTTGATTCATATCGGACAGGCCGTTCTCACGTTTGGGGGAGGGCTGGATTATTTTCTGAACAGTGTCTTTAACTATCCGACATTGGCTGAGTGTTACAAGGTGGCAGCGCACGCTGGAGCCAACAAGATCAAACAGGCTTCACCAGGGCCGGTTCCGTCCGTTTAGCGCCGTCGGCTTCCCGAGGGGTCAGTGGCTTGCTTTTGCTTTTGATTCGACTGAAAGGAGCTTACCGTATGGCCCGAACCGATAGGCCACTACGCATCATGTCGGCGTGCCGCTGCCGGGTGCCGACAGCGAGTGAACGGGCACCGATGACATCACGGACAGTCACATCCTGGTAGCCCACGTCGCCCATCATTTGGCGGAGAGCGGCAGGCGAAGGCACGAACCAGTTCCACCCACCTCGATTCAAATCTTCTTCCGAACCAGGTCCAAGCAGTCCGGGACCCTGATACTCCACAACAGATTCTGCTGAATCCAAAGCGTAGGTTTCCAGCAGGCACTTGCCACCGTCCTTGAGGCAGTTGAACGTGATGCGCAGAGCGAGGATGGGATCGGTGACGTGATAAAGGACACCGGCAAACAGAACGAAATCAAACGCATCCTGAAGCTCGCTCGTCGTGCAATCGAACAGCGAGGAATGCAGCACCTCAAGGTTCGCCACGCCGAAGGCGCGTTTCAAGTAGCGCACCGTTTCTGCATATTTCTTGACTTCCTCAACGGCCACCACTGCAGCGCCCAGCGCACAAAGCAGCAGGCTGGTTCCGCCGGTCCAGCAACCGATGTCCAGCACCTTCTTCCCGGCAAAATCAGACGGCGACAATCGGAATCGCTCCATGAACCCTGCCAACAGATCGATGTGCCGGTTTCCCATGCGGCCTTCGAGGTGAAAGTCTCCGAAGTCGTGGTTGTGCCCCCAATGGAACTTAATCGACAGGTCCCGTTGCTTGCTTGGATCGATGAACTCTTCCATGCCTGCGTCGTTCATACTGAGAAACGTCTCGATGTCCTTTCTGAATTCATCGGCGCGGACGCCTGCAAGCTGGCTGGTTCGATATCGATGCATTTGTGCTTCAAGAAACTGGGTTAACTCCCTTGTGCTACTGGCTTCCATGAGAGGGGCCTCCGGGATGATGTGCTTCCTCTCCAAAGCGGGGAGCTGTAAAGAAATTGAAAATCGATTGCTTCCGGCAGTAAGCGTGCGCAGGAGCGCCCGCTCCACCCAGGTGGCGGGGCGCGCGTTTTCGGACGTGGATTCAGAGCCGTGATGGGTCAGGATCGTCCCGAATTAATGTTTTCATAGCTCCAGGGGACGGTCAGCAAAAGGATTCGAAAGAGCGTAGGGCGCTGAAATCAGGAACCGCTCCAACACCAGCCGCAGCCTTGGCAGTTCCCCACTGGGCAGACCCTGCCGACTTCCTGCCTCAGAGCAATTCCCTGCCGGCCAAGCCAGCTCGACAACCCAGACCCCAGCGCTCTTCTCGCCACCCGCCCTGACTTCACCGCCGCCGGCTGCACTGGCCGTCGTGCCCTGACGCATCTGCTCGACCTTCTGCTTCAACTCCGTGTCGTTCAAGCGGAACTCCCGACACACCCGGTTCAATCCCAACTCCCGAACATGCCCGATGGCCAACCGTCAGTACGCCTGAGGATTCGGCTCCCGCCTCTGCCGCTACTCGCGCCACCCCGCGAACCTCTCCAGATCTGCTGCTAAGTTCTGTTTCAGTTCCATTCTCGTCTCCTCCGATTGAATGCTTCCGGAGAAGACTGCCCCACCCGCTGCTCTTCATTCATGCACCCTTGCCGTAAGGACACTTCCCGTCGAACATGTCCCAACCAGAGATCAGCCGACTTCGAACAGGAGGGTAGACACCGGTTGCAATTGAGAGACTAAATTGGTCAGGGAAGCCGCAAACTGCTGGCCGTCTCTCCAGATCAGAACCGATAGTGCAGACTGAGCTGGATCCTTCGCGAGCCGTAAAGACTGCTTGTGATCTGCCCAAAGCTCACGGAACTGATGTCCTGATCTCCAACAATCCACGTGGGATGGTTAAAAACATTCAATGCTTCCGCGCGGAACTCAAGAGTCTGTCGTTCAGCGATTCTCATCTGCTTCAGCAACGCGAAGTCGAGGTTAAAGGTCCAAGGACCTGAAAACAATCGGCGCTGTAACGACCCGATTTCCCCCGAAGGCGGATGAAAGAAGGCTTGTCCCGAAAAAGGGGATTGCCCATCGGGAGCAACGCCGCGGCCGTCACTGCCAACCGCCGACGCAGCGACAAAGAAGGGGCCGTTATCGCTCATGCGGAACTGCAGCAACTCATCGAGTTGCGCCTTGGTCAGATTTGGCGCAGCGGTGTTCTCTCCCGAACGATAACCGGCCGTCAGCGTGCCCCGCTTCGACAGGATGGAGAATGGAGTTCCCGATTGCCAGGTCAGGACGCCACTCATGGCCCACCCGCCAAGCAGCGAATTCAAGAAACGGGAATTGAGCCGTCGCTTGGTCCCAATCGGGAGATCGTAAATGGCGTTGGCCTTAATCGCGTGGGTGATATCGAAGCTCGGCCGGGCCCGGTCGATTGTTCGGTTGTCGGGATTGCGGAACTCCTCAAAACGGTGTTGAGCCACACCGTTGCTGTCGCTCAGGACTCGGGCGTATGTGTAGTTGGCCTGGAACTGAATCCCCTGGAGCGTGCGACGGGTTACGTCGATCTGAAGCGCGTTGTAGGTAACGTTACTGTAATTCCCGATGGTGTTGCTCGCAAGGGAATACGGGTTCCTGTAAAAGACCACGGGTCCATTCAACCGATTGAGGTGGTAGAGGTAGGCAAGCTGGCCTGCCTGTCCGGTTTCGATCAGGTTCGTGACGAGGGAATTGTTCAGCAACCCTCCGAAAACGAGGGCAGGAAACACTCTGAGTGGCTGGCTGCCGGAAATGGCGGGGTTGTAGTTTGGGTTAAAGACGCCTGTAGCCTGGCGAGCCAGGCTGCCGTTGGCCTGAGCGAGCTTGAAATCAGCGAGAAACCCATTTTCGCGAATAATCACGGGGTTGAGATCCGCGGCGCGAAAACCCTTGGTGGTGTGATTGCCTACATAACGGACATCGAGAATCGAGCCTTTGATCTCTCTCTGAATACCGAGGCTCCACTGCTGCACATAGGGTGTCCGCAGATTCGGGTCGGGCAGCCCGAAGGCGGTAAACGGGTTAATCAGATAGTTCTCCTGAAACGTGCGGGGCACCTTGAAGGCAGGTACCGGAACAGCGGGTAGACCCAGGCTCACGCGGCCGCTAAGCCCCGTCTGAGATGCAACGGCGACGAGCCCCTCATTATGGCCTACATTGTTTAGAATGGCCCGAAGGGCTTCGTCGTTGACGTAACTGATACTGTAGCCGCCTCGCAAAGCCGTCTTCCCGTCGCCGAATACATCCCAGGCCAATCCGATATTGGGAGCGAAGTTGTTCCTGTCCGTGCGGTAAAAGGGATGCCCAGCCGAGGACCCTGCAAAATCGAGCATGGAGTTGGAGAGTAATGTGGCGGTCGGATCGTTGTTTTGCAGGATTGGCAACAAAGCCAACGAGTCCCTCTCGTCTACCACGCTGGGCAGTTCATAGCGGAGACCAAGGTTCCAGGTCAGGCTCGGGATCAGCTTCCATTTATGCTGCAGGTAGAAGGCTTGGGTGCTGAGGTTGTAGTTCCTGCGAGCCGTCGCCCCGTTTACGAAGCCAGAGTTGCGGCTCGTTATGTTGAAGGTCTGGGAATAGCCCGTGACATATCCAGCCAGTGTTGCCAGCAGGCTGTTGGCAGTAGCCAGATCGGCAGAACGAATCCCGGGTAGTTGAGCCTGGCCCAGACCGGGATTAGCGAGGCTGACGCCCAAGAAATAAGTAGGCGTGATGCCGTCGTCATCGAGAGTCTCCACGCGGATCTTCTGCAGCTGAAATCCAAACTGGACGACGTGTTTCCCGCGCACGTAGACGGCATTATCCATCACATTGAAGGTGTCGGTGTTCCTGCCCTGCGCTCGAAAGGTATTGACGGGGTTGCTGTAGATCATGCCGGAAAAGATCCGGCCGCCGAACTCCTGGGAGGTGTTGAAGGTGAGCGGAGCGAGATTGAATCCACCACGCGCTTCATTGGTAAACATGGATCCCAGGTTTGAGCGCCACGCAATAGACAGCAACTTCCTCGAGTCGTCGTTTCTGACCTTGGGGACCGTAGAGAAGTCGTTCACCAGGTCGGAACGGGTGACGTCCTGGCGATTCCAAAGCACGGTGCCGGCAAAAACGTTCGCCGTGGAGTGTGTATAGTCCAGCTTGACGGTTACGTTGTCGCGGTTGTGGTAGCCGCGCCGGAGGAAGGAATATCCGGCTGTGTTGCGCCGCAAGGATTCACGGCTGTCGCCCAAGCGAAAGTTGTTGATTTTGTCAGGGCCAGGGACTTGCGCGAGAATTTGCGCCATCAAGGGATCGGCCGTTACGCCCGCAGTCTCAAGTACGTTGACCTTGCGGATCTGATTCTGCAGATCTTCGTATGTAAAGAGCCCGCGGCGCGCGTCTTCGGTGAGGATCGTGCGATTCGCTGTGACATCTGTAGCAAAACGGAACGCTTCGTAGTTTGCGTAAAAAAGAAGCTTGTCCTTCTTGATGGGTCCCCCTAGCGAGCCACCCATTTGATTCTGGTTGAACGAGGGCCGTTCGAGGCCGTCCCTATTGTTGAACCATGTGTTTGCGGAAAGTGCCGTGCTGCGGTTGTAAAAGTAGCCCGAGCCATGGAGCTTGTTGGTTCCTGACGGGCTCACAAAGATGACGTGAGACGCTCCACCACCGATTGTGGCATCAGCATTGGACGTTGTAATGGTTAACTCGGCTACCTGGTCCAGAGCGAGCAGGTTGGGTGTGTAATTCAGCGCGTTTTCGCGAACATAGCTATCCTGGATACTGATCCCGTCCAGCGTCACCGTGCTGGAAGACGTCCGTTGCCCGTTGATCACCGTGGGGCCGAACCCTGCGCTTACTCCGGCTTGAGTTTTTATGAGACTCAGCGGATACCGGTCGAGCACTGGCAGCCTGCGAACCTGTTCATTGGTGAGCGTCGTGGTCACTTCGGCATTGGCGGTCTGAACTCTTGGAACGCTGGCTACGACCTGCACACTGATGGTCATTGACTCGGGGGAAAGAGTGATCACCGGCAACGCCGTTTCCCGTGCCGGATCAACCTTAACGTTTTGGATCGTAAACTTCTGGAAGCCGTTTGCCTCGATTAGCAGATCGTACAGATCCGGTCTCACGCCAGTCAGATTAAACAGACCCTCGGTGGTAGTAGTCGCGACCAGTACTGGAGCCGTTCCGGCCGGTAGCAGCAAGCTTACGTGAGCCGCCGGCACAGCAGCTCCCAATGGGTCCACTACCGACCCACTTATGCGGCCGGCCACCTGAGCCGTGAGGGGAGAAACTATTGCAAGCAGTGCAAAACACGCAGCATGAAATCTAAAAAGAATGTTCATGACTATGGGAAAGCCCCTCTCATCTATCTAGCTCTTGTTTTAGAAGGAGCGCTTTCTTGAGCAGCGGGAGATCGGGGTCAGCTTCTTTCCACATGCCCAGAAGGGTCCCGACGAGATTTCTCGCCTTATCTCGTTGCCCATGAGATGCATAAGTTTGAGCCAGATCGTAGTGTGCAGCAAACCAGGCTTGCTGTGGTTCCCATCCCATCGACCCATGGCGCATTTCAATGAGAGTCTCGTAGGTTGCAATTGTCTCATTGGTGTTTCCAGCTAGCGCATAAGCATGGGCCAGCCTTTCTACAGTCAGAGGCGTGCGGTTTTCCCGGTCCGCCAGCAGCAGGAGATCCAGTGCGCGGGAGCGATTCCCCCGGGCGAGTTCCAACTCGCCCTCCAGCTGGTGAAGGTTGCTGCTGTTCTCGGAGTTCTGTTGAAGGTTCTTCCTGACGATCTCCAACATCTGTGCCGCTTTGCTGGGCGCTCCACCACGAACATAATTCACTCCCAGATGGGCGCCCAACCACACCTGTGGACCGACCCCCGGAAGGTACTTCGCCGCCTTGTCTAGCTCGCTCACACGGCCCACCGGATTGCCTTGCCCGTCCATGACAATGGACATAAAGAGGTGGTCGCGCGCCGCATTGAGCGCCCGCTTGGCGGCCTCATTATCCAGAATGGATTCCTGAAGCCGCGCTTTCCCTTCCTGATATCTGCCTTTATAAAGTTCGAGAAGAGCGAGCGACCGCAACCCTCTGGCTCTAACATCTGGCTTTGCCAGGGCGAGTGCAAACACCTCCCTCGCTTTCGTCTCGTTTCCACTTAGGAGGCAGCTAAACCCATATTCATGGTTCAGAGCACCGCTGGTGACCCACTCTGGTCTCAAGCCAAATCCCTTGGAGTAATGCTCCAACGCCTCGGCGTATTTCCCTAATCCCCTGTAGCTCGTTGCAAGATTGATGTAAGCACCGGCGTCGTCAGGAGCAATCCGGAGCAGCTCTTTGTATTCAAGGATCGCTTCTTCGTGACGTTCGGTTCTCATGAAAAGGTAAGCGAGGCTGCCCCGAATCTTGTAATCGTCTGGGTAGGCTTGCAAGTAAAGTCTGTAAAGCTGGGCCGCTTCTTCGTAATTGCCCGTGTCATGCGCGTGCGACGCCCGAATGTAGAGACTTTCACGCTCAGTGGTGCGTTCAGAAAGCCGCAAGGCTTGTTCAATGTGCTCCTTGCCTTTGACCGGATTGTTAAAGATATGGCTGTAATAGGCGCTGCCCAGCTTGGCGTGAGCCATCGCAAAGTCCGGGTCAA
>Ga0163150_10002807_pt1 | contig 25781 bp, 23 predicted proteins | sample OliLakLV19P2IB_FD_148628 | JGI IMG/M metagenome (GOLD analysis project Ga0163150, IMG submission 148628) | Freshwater microbial mat bacterial communities from Lake Vanda, McMurdo Dry Valleys, Antarctica - Oligotrophic Lake LV.19.P2.IB | ecosystem: Environmental > Aquatic > Freshwater > Lake >...
TACAGACTCCGGTCGGCAGCGTTGGCTTCGTCCACCAGCTGGTTCAGGGCAGCCAGCAGCGGCTGCGACAAATGCGTTTCCAAAAGCGCCAGGTACCGGCTCATGCCCGGGCCCTCGGATGATGCGCGTCCAGAACGCCGCGAAGCCGTTCCCGCAGCACGTGGGTGTAGATTTGTGTCGTGGAGATGTCTGCGTGCCCCAGCATCGCCTGTAGACTCCGGAGATCGGCACCGCGCTCGAGTAAGTGGGTGGCGAAGCTGTGACGGACGGCGTGAGGCGTCAGCCCGTGCCAGATGCCAACCCGCTTGCCGTATTCGCGGAGCAGCTTCCAGAAGCCCTGCCGTGTCATTGCCTTGCCGAGACTGGTGACGAACAACGCCCGGCTTGCCCGGCCATTCAGGAGCTGCGGTCGCGCCCCCGAGGTGTACTCGGAAATGGAACGTCCCGCCTCTGAGCCCATCGGGATCATGCGTTCCTTCCGTCCTTTGCCCAGCACCCGGACAACGCCGAGATCCACGTTGGCGGCGGACAAGTCGACGCCGCACAGTTCGCTTACCCGGACCCCCGTCGCGTAAAGGAACTGCAACATCGCAAAATCCCGCAATCCGCGCGGGGTGGCACGATCGGGCGCTGTGAGCAGTGCATCCACCTGGGCGACAGTGAGAAACTTAGGAAGGCTCGCCGGTTGGCGAGGCATCGGCAGCAAATGGACCGGATCAGCGTCGATCCGCCCTTCGCGGTGTAGGAAATCGTACAGGTTGCGGATGGTGGTCAGGCGGCGTGCAATGGAACGGGCAGCCATCGACTTGCGGTAGAGCTGATCCAGGTATCCCTGAACGGCCAGTACACCGGCCTGGTCGGGAGAATTTTCCAGACAGAATGTGGCAAAATCTTTCAAGTCCCGGCGGTAGGCATCCAAAGTATTGCGAGATAAGCCTTTTTCCAGGCGGCAGAAGGCAAGGAACGAGTCGGCGGAGGCGGAAAGAGAGGCAGTCGGGATCGCACCGGTCGCGCAGTTGATTGCGGAAGGACCCCCTGTCATGCGCCAATGATACAATACCGCGCGTCGTGTTTGAAACGTAGCAGAGCGAATGTGGTGTGGCCCTTACGACCAACAAGAAGGTCCTGATCTATCGATTTCAACGGGATCCAGTCCCCGGGTTTGTCCAGACAAACGCGTGGCTGAAGCCCGAAGGGATCGAATTGCTTACGCAGTCCGGCGTGGTGACCACCCTGCCATGGCCGGAAGCGAAGATGGTCCATTTTGTAAGAGACTTCACAGCCGACCCCCTCGCCGGAGCCAGGCGTGCTTTCCTCAGCCGTCCCAAGATGGACGGACTTTGGGTTCGTTTGGCATTTCGTGACGGCGACATGCTGGAAGGCGTGATGCCGAACAACCTCCTGTTCATGGAGACCGAAGGCCTTCATATCATCCCTCCCGACAGTGCGCAGCGAGTCTTCGTTCCCAGGTCGGCCCTTACATCCGTTGCCGTGCTGGGCGTGGTCGGCAGCCCGCTGCGGTCGGGAAAGTCGAAAAAGCCCGGCGAGGGCAAGGTCCAGATCGGACTTTTCGAAAGCTAGCCCGCCGATGCGTAGTCCAAAGCAGTTGCTTTTGCTTGCCGTCGCCGTGTTACTCATCGGGCGCTACTACTACTGGCAGAGCCGGATTACGGGCGGGCGCTTCGAAGAGAACCGCGATCTGAACGGGTACTACGATCTGCTCGGGCGGGCGCTCGCATCGGGCCACACCTACCTGCCCATCGACCCTGCGCCGGAGATGATGCGACTCCAGAACCCGTGGGATCCACAACAGAACCTGCAGTGGCGCATGCATGATTCGGTTCTGTTCAACGGTCGGTATTACCTCTATCACGGCGTTGTTCCGGCGGTCCTGCTGTTCGCGCCGTGGCGCATACTCACCGGCTACGACCTGCCACAGCACTTCGGCCTCTTTCTGATTCTGTGCGCTGGTTTCCTGTTCTGGGTCGGCGCCGTGGTGCGGGTTCGCGGACCGGGCTGGACCAGTGTGCTCGCGGCAGTCGCGTTTGGGCTGTGCTGCGCGACGCCTTACCTGCTGAACCGAATCGACGTGTATGAGATCGCGATTGGCGGCGGGTTCCTGTGTGTCGGGGCCGGAATGTTCTTCCTCGCGGGCCGTCAGTACGGGCTGGCGGGGTTCTGCTTCGGACTCGCTGTCGGCTGCCGGCCACACCTGGGACTGGTGGGATCATTTGGCTTCGTTTTGTTAATCGTCCAGCGCCGGTCACGGGCTGAACTACTTCGCTTCGCCCTGCCGATGGCGGTTTGTATCGCCGCCCTGGGCGCTTATAATTTCGCCCGCTTCGGCAATCCGCTTGAGTTCGGGATGCGATACATGCTCGCCGGGGACCTGCGGCACCAGAAGCTGAATCTGTCCGTGTCGAACCTCCTCCCGGGCCTCTACTACTACATCTGGAGTCCGCCCGAGCTGCAGCCCGTGTTCCCGTGGATCCGTACGGTCATGAGACTCCCGTCGCAACTGGTGTTCCCTCCCGGATACTTTCTGGAAGGCACCGTCGGCCTGTTGTTCTTCGCACCCGCGTGCCTGCTGGCATTTCGCGCGACTTCAGGGCTGGCCCGCATGACCGCGCTGGCCGGGTTCGCGTTGCTGGTGTTCCACATCGGCACCGGATTCACCACACAGCGCTATTTCCCCGACTTTGCCCCGCTTTTGATTTTCACCGTCGCCGTCTCCTGTACGGGTCGAATCATGCACGCGGTGTTCGCAGTGGCTGTGATCTGGGGAGCCTCTGTGAATATGATGGCCGCGCTCGCCGGCCCGTGGCAGGACTACCTGAAGAAGCGGCCCGACAGCTATCTCCGGCTTGCCCGAACCTTCAGTCCCACCGCGCACGTCAGGCCCGTGAAAGACCCGCCGCTCGACATCACTTTAGAGGCGACTCCGGAGCCTCTGCCCGACGGTCTGAAGCATCCGCTCCTGAGTCTCGGCCGCGACGCGTATCGATATCTGCTCTATGTGGAGCACAAGGACCACAAGGTCTCGGTCATCTCAAAGACGGACGAGTCCGCGGTGCCGTGCGCCTCCGGGTTGCCGGAGTCAGTGTCTTTGCGTGTTCACATGGTTTACGACACCACTGCTCAGACGATGCGCATCAGCGTCAACGGGGGTCCTCCCGTCGAGCACAAGACCGGACTCCTGATCACCGCTCCGGCGCAGGTGCAGATCGGCGCCACAGACCGGTTTTACTATGAGGTCAGCGTCCCCGCGTTCGTCGGCAAGATCGCTCAGATGCCGCGATAGAGTCGCAGCCCGAGCACCTCGGGCAGGCCAGCATCAACGATTCTGTGATACGTGTCATCAATGTCGTACTCCGTGCGGTGGTAGGCGACCGTGCGAGATGCGCTCTCGTAGACAGCCCACCCGGCGCGAGGGTCGCCATCGCGCGGCTGGCCGACCGACCCTGGGTTCATAAACCAGAGACTGCCGTCGTCCACAGTGATGATTGCCGGTCGGATCATGCGGCTGCCGGACCGGTGAAGCTGGAATCCACCCTGCAGGTGTGTATGACCGAAGAAGAGCAGCGACGTGTGCGCCCCGGATGCGGCCGCTTCGGCGTCGCTGAGGTCCACCATGTACTCGTCCTCATCCACCGGCGATCCGTGAACCAGGCTGAACCCGTCCACCTCCTGCGGTCCCTGCGGCAGTGCAGCGATCCAGTCCGCGTTTTCCATTGTCAACACGCCGCCCGTCCACAGCGCCGAGGTTCGGGCCACCGGGTTGAACCACTCAAGCTCCGTCAGCCCAACGGCCGCCTTGTCGTGGTTGCCGCGAATGGTATGACGGCAAAGTTCCCGGCAGAATGCCACTGCGTAGTTAGGATCGGGCCCGTAGCCGACCACGTCGCCGCAATTAAGAATGACGTCGTAATGACCGCGCGCGGCTGCGATGACCGCGTCGAGCGCAGCGCGGTTGGCGTGAATGTCACTGAGAATCAGATAGCGCACAGGCGAAGCAGCACCACTTCCGGAGTCGCGCCAAGTCGGGCGGGAACACCAATCGTACCGATACCGCGTGAGACGTAGATGTTTTTGCCGGAACGCTCATACAGACCGTGCACCCACGGCGTATAAAACCGGGCAATGTTCAAAGAGGGATGGACCATTTCAAAGGTAACCTGCCCGCCGTGGGTGTGGCCGGCAATCGTCAGGTCGAAGCCCTGACGCGCCGCCACATCGAAAACGTCGGGGCTGTGTGAAAGCAGAATGTTGTACGCGCCGGGCACGATCAAAGACTCGGCGCCGAGAAGATACGGCGTTCCCTTACGCTGATAATCGACGCCCGCCAGATTCAGAGTCGCACTGCCAAAATGCAGAGTTGCCGATTCGTGCCGCAGGAACCGCAAGCCCACCCGGCGAGACTCCTGTTCGGTGTAATCCTCAGCCAGCGCATATCGTTCGTGGTTGCCGAGGCAGCCCCACAGGCCCGCTTCCGACCGCAGCGCGCCCAGCCGTTCGATGCACTTGTCCAGCGGATCGCCTTTGGTGCTGATCAGATCGCCGGTGACCAGTGCAATGTGTGGCTTCGTTTCGTTCGCCATCCCGACGGCATGGTTCAGAGTGGCTTCGTCCAGAAACGGTCCCAGGTGGATGTCGGTGACTTGCACGATGCGCAGTCCGTCGAGGTCTTTCGGGAGGCCAGGTACCCGGACCGAGACCTCGCGAAGCCGCAGGTCCTTGCGCCGGATGAATGCGAATGAGCCGACCAGCGCCGGAACAGCCGCGGCAGCTGTCACGCCCACCTGCAGAACCTTGCGCCGCCCAGGGTCGAACGCCCTGGCGCTTCGCAGGAGAGGTACGATTGCGGCGCTGTACAGTAGCAGGCCCCCGCATGTCAGCCCAAGGCATCGCAGCCACTGCACGAAGTAGTGGTCGAACTGGTTCGCTACACGCGCTGTAGAGAGCGCCAGTTGCACCCAGACCATTACGGTCGCGGTGGCAAGCAGTGCCCGAACCGTCCGCGCGGACGGCATTGGCCGAGCCCAGCGGATGAGAAGGAATCCGGCGATTGTGCAGATCAGGGCAACAATGGCGTCGAGAAGATAATGCAGTGACATGCCCTGATTACCAGTTTAGGGCTAGTGACACCCAAGGCACGTGAACCGCCGTCCGTGACACACGGCACAACTGGTCTTCTCCACGTTGCTGTTCGAGTGCTTGTCCAGATAACCAACAATGTGGCTCGCCGGTTTCAGCTCCTCGGGCTTCTGGTCGTGACACTTCTCGCAAGAGAACGGATTGTCGATCTTGTTGTGGCAGACCAGGCAATCGGCCATGTGCGGGAAATGATCGGCGCTCACCACGTCGGCCTGCGCCAGTCCACGGTGGCAACCCGTGCAGGGATGTTTCACGCCCTCCAGCTGTGACCGCAAATTGCCAGGATCCGAAAGATACGTCTTGGCATCGACAGCTCGCACAATGGTTGCGGAAATGGCCGACCCCATGCGGACGTGAAGCTGATGGTTGAATCTCGTCACCACATTATTACGGGGCTGTTTTGGCTGAAAGGACGCACGTCCGTCCTGATGGCAGCCCGCGCACAACGTGTTCGCCGGGATCAGGTTGTCCAACGCGGACTGGCTCCCGGATGCACCGGAATGGCAGATCACGCAGTCCAGCTTCTTTGCCAGATGCGTCTTGTGAGAGAACGGGGCAGCCGCCGCTGCCATCGCCAGCAGCCCGGTCACAAGAACTACTTGCTGAATGAGATTCGCCAAACCTTGTTGCCGCCGTCGTCACTGATCAGCAGACTGCCGTCCTTCATGGTGAAGATGCCGGCAGGTCTGCCCCAGACTTCCCGCTTCGCTGGATCGGTCATCCAGCCGGTGAGGAAGTTCTCCGGTTCGCCGCTCGGCTTGTTTCCCTGGAACGGCACGAACACCACCGAGTATCCCACGCGTTTCGACCGGTTCCACGACCCGTGCAGAGCCGCAAATACGCCGCCCTGATATTTCGCCGGGAACTGTTTGCCGTTATAAAACTTCCAGTCGATGACCGCGGCGTGAGCGCCCAGCGATATGTCCGGCGTGATTGTCTTCGCCACCAGATCCGGCTTCTGGCCTTTGTTGCGCGGATCCTCGTTCGGACCGAAGTACGCGAACGGCCAGCCATAGAAGCCGCCCTTCTGGATGTGGGTCAGATAATCCGGCACCAGTTCGTCGCCGAGCTCGTCGCGCTCCTGCACCGAAGCCCAGAGCTCGCCCGTCGAGGGGTGAAAGTAAATCGACGTGGGATTGCGCGTGCCGGTGGCGTACAGTTCGTACCCGCTGCCGTCGGGGTTGTAGCGGCTGATGGCGGCGCGCTGCTCCGGCTCTCCGGGAGACACGTTGGAGGCCGAGCCGATGCCCACATAGAGCTTCTCGCCCCTGGGGTCTAACGCGATCGTCCGGGTCCAGTGGCCACTGCTGAAGTCCTTCATGTTGACGACTTCTTCGCCCTTGCCGACCGACACCTTCTTTGCGTCGTACTTGTAGCGCTTTACCGACGTCGTCTCGGCGACGTAGAGGTAGTCCTTCCACCAGAGCATGCCGTATGGCCGGTCGAGGTTCTCGATGAGCTTGCGGCGTGTCGACAGGGGCTTGCCGGCTTTGTCGGTCATTACCGAAACGGCGCCACCTTTGATGGAATCGGCGATCAGGATCTCGCCGCCCGGGGCGTACAACATGATTCGGGGCCGCTCAAAGCCACTCGCGAACTCATCGATCTTGAACCCGGCAGGAACTGTGAGTTGTGCGCCACTGGGGCGCGGGGTTACCTGAGGCGCGTTTCGAACCGACGGGGTTGCGAAGGGAGGAGGAAGCTTTACGGCGCTCCTCTGCTGCTGCCAGCCAGGTAACGTACCGGCTGCCGCGAGCACGGAAAGAGCGAACAACATCTGGCGTGAAGAAGGCACCATACCCCGCCATCCTAAACTGAAACCAGATGCGAATTGTAATTACCATCCTCGTCCTCCTTCTGATTGCCGGCGGAGTCGGGGGCTTATACCTGTTCTCCTCCCGGCCGGAGGTGAAGTTTGAGGGCGATCTGAAATCGATTGGACAAGAGACGCCCATAAGAGTCCGCGTGCACAGCGGGCACGGCACTAAGCTGGTTAACGCCTGGATTGAACAAAACGGGAAGCGCTACCCAATTTTCCAGAACGCGACGGCGTCAAAATCGGAGCAGCAGGATTTTGCATTTCCGGCTGGCAAGAAACAAGCGCCTGAGCTGAAGGATGGTCCGGCTCGGGTGATTGTGCAGGCAAAAGCGAACGACTTCGCAGGCAAAACGTCTGAAATCGCCAGGGATGTGACGGTGATGCTGGCACCGCCAACCGTCTCGGCGGACGGCTTCCAGCACTACGTCAACCAGGGCGGGATGGAACTGGTGACCTTCACCGTCAGCGGTTCCTGGAATGAAGCCGGGGTTCGCGTTGGCAAATACACTTTCCGAAGTTTCCCGCTGCCGGGCAAGGGTGAGACCGAACGGTTCGCCATGTTCGCCTTTCCCTGGGACGTTCCTGTCGATGTGGTGCCGGTGGTTTATGCCCGAAACGCGGCGGGCACAGAAGCCACAGCGCGATTCTGGTTCAAACTGTTCCCGCGCAAGTTCCGCGTCCGGGAGTTGTCACTGGATGACCGCTTCCTGACTAAGGTGGCCAATGAGCTGGACGCAGGCGGCCAGGGCTCGCTTGCCGACCGTTTTTTGCGCGTCAACGGTGAACTGCGCCGTAAGAACAACCAGCAGCTGGCGGATCTGCGCGACAAGAGCGAGCAGAAGGTGCTGTGGTCCGGCCCGTTCTTCCGCCTCGGCAAGGTGGAATCCTTCTTTGCCGACCAGCGAACGTACCTGTATCAGGGCAAGAAGATCGACCAGCAGATGCACCTCGGGTTCGACCTCAGCGATGTACAGGCCGCGCCGGTTCGAGCGGCCAATTCCGGCAAGGTGATACACGCCGGACCGCTCGGAATCTATGGCAACTGCATCGTGCTCGACCACGGGTACGGGCTGCAGTCGATTTACGGGCATATGCGGCAGATTGACGTCAAGCCGGGAGACATGGTGACCAGGGAGCAGTCGATGGGCAAGAGTGGCGACACCGGTCTCGCGGGTGGAGACCATCTGCATTTTTCCATGCAGATCGACGGCGTCCAGGTGAACCCAATCGAATGGTGGGATTCACACTGGATCCAGGACCGTATCTTAAGCAAGCTCCCGGCCAGGCAGGAACACGCCTAAGCGGGTTCGCGTGAGCCCTTCTTCATCGGAGAAGGGCATTTCAGGCGGAACCATGTAGGTGAAGTAAATCACGGCGATCGCCGCACCAGCAAAAAACAAAGGAAACGCCAGGAACAACCAGGTCAGAAAACGCGACGGGGAGAGACCGGCGTGGACCTCACTGTTGCGAATCTCAGTCCGGCTCCAGAGGCTGACAAACGTGCCGCAAAACAGCAGCGCTGCGGAAATTCCGTCGGCATAATAAGGTCCGTCAACTTTCAGTACCCAGAGAGCGCCCAGCGCGAATCCCAGGTTTAGAAGAAGATGGAAGCGGACGCGGTTCTCGTGAGCGCGCTGAAGGGCGCGAGCACGGCGCTCGGCGGAACGGTCCGCAAGTCCGTGAGATTCGGAATTGTGAGTGCTGACTGAGAGATCCGACACGTGATAATGGAATCCGTGGACAACCCGCTGCTAGAAATCCAGTTTCGCATTCCGTTCGACAGAATTCGAGCGGAACAGGTGGAGGCCGCTGTCGATCAGCTTCTGGCGGAGGCTCGCCAGCGTCAAAAAGAACTGGCAGAGAGCACCGGGCAACGCACGTTTGAGAATACTCTGCTGGCGCTCGAGAGCATGACCGAGCAGCTGGATTACGCTCTTGGCGTAACCCGGCACCTGGAATCTGTGGCTACGTATCCCGAATTCCGGGAAGCATTTAACCGAATTCAGCCGAAGGCCAGTCTGTTCTATACGGAAATCGTGCTCGACCCGGGGCTGTGGCAAATTCTGCGGGAATATGCCGACACGCCCGAAGCGAGGGCCCTTAGCGGAACTCGCGCCCGGTTCCTCAAAAAGACGATGGACGGTTTCCGCCGTCAGGGCGCCGAGCTTGACGACGCCGGCAAGGAACGGCTGAAGCTTATCGATGTGGAGTTGGCTCAGATAACTACACGGTTCTCTGAGCACGTGCTCGACGCGACGAACGCTTTTGAGTTGGTTATCACGGACGAAGCGCGGTTGTCCGGACTGCCGGAGAGCGCGCTCGACGCGGCCAGGGAGAGCGCCAAAGCCAGGGGACTCGACGGATGGCGATTCACGCTTCAGGCGCCCAGCTATAACGCGGTCCTCACGTACCTCGCCGATTCGGTCACACGCGAGCTTTTGTATCGCGCGTTCATGACCAGGGCGACTTCAGGTGACCTCGATAACGGCCCTCTCATCGAGCGCATCGTCGAATTGAGAAAAGAGAAGGCTACGGTTCTCAGGTTCGACAATTTCGCAGACCTGGTGCTGGAAGACCGCATGGCGCATGACGGTGAGAAGGCACTGACATTTCTGCGGGAGTTGCTTACCAAAACCGAGGGCTTTTTCGCCCTTGAGAATCAGAATTTGCAGGAATACCGGCGCGATCTCGAAGGCCCGGGCTCACCGGAACCGCAGCCGTGGGACATCGCTTATTACGCCGAGAAGCTCCGGTCCAGCCTCTACGATTTCGACGAGGAGGCGCTGCGGCCCTACTATCCGCTGCCGCAGGTGGTGAGCGGAATGTTTGAGCTGGTGGAGCGGCTTTACGGCATTCGCGTCAAGGAGGAATCGGGTGTCCCCGTGTGGGATCCCGAGGTCCGCTACTACTCCATCACCGACGCCGAGGGAACCCGGCTGGGGTGCTTCTATGCGGACTGGTACCCGCGGGAGAACAAACGTGCCGGAGCATGGATGGACGGCTTCCTGACCGGTCATCCTGAGCCAGACGGCAGCTTTCGGCCGCATCTCGGACTGATTTGCGGCAACCTGACTCCGCCGCTGGCGGGCAAACCAGCTCTGTTGACTCACCGGGAAGTGGAGACTGTTTTCCACGAATTCGGACATTTGCTGCATCACTGTTTGAGCCGTGTGGAAATTCGCAGCCTCGCGGGCACCAGCGTGGCCTGGGATTTCGTCGAATTGCCTTCGCAAATCATGGAAAACTGGTGCTGGGAGCGTCCTTCACTGGATCTTTTTGCCCGGGATTATCGGACAGGAAATTCGATTCCGGAGGACCTGTTCCAGAAGATGAAGCGTGCCCGTACCTTCCGTGCGGCCAACGTCCAGATGCGCCAGATTGGCTTCGGCACAGTGGACCTGTTACTGCACCTGAGCTACGACCCGAAGCGCGACGGACCCGTTCTGGCGTGGGCCCGCGACCAGATTCAGCCTTTCGCACCCGCGCCGCTGATGCCCGATTACGGCATGATCGCCGGTTTCACGCATCTGTTCGCGAGTCCAGTCGGCTATGCGGCCGGATATTATTCCTACAAATGGGCTGAAGTTCTCGACGCCGATGCGTTCACACGATTCCTGGAAGCGGGCGTCTTTAGCTCTGAAGTGGGACGGGAATTCCGTGACAAAATCCTCTCAAAAGGCGACTCGGAGGACCCTGCGGACCTGTTTCGCAGTTTCATGGGGCGAGACCCGGACGCAGGCGCACTGCTCCGCCGCTCCGGTTTGATTCAGTAGAATATTCAGCCAATTTGCGTAAGAACTGCGCGACCAGGTCTTCCCCTGTATCGCTAAGGTACTGACGGTACAAGTCTGGCGAGGAAATTGCCCTCTGAAGTGCCGGAGGCAATTGCATGAAGCTTCAACAACACTTGTTCCGAGGAATTCTTTGCGCTGGTCTGGCCGCCGGCCTTTCTTTCGCCCAGAGCAGTCCTACAGAGACAACTCCCGCTCAGTCCGGCCAGGAGACCAGCACCAGTGGCGATCGGAGCCGCCAGTCGGACCAGGCGAGCACTGACCGTAAGGCGTCCAAAATCGGTATCGCCAAAACAGGTCACGCCGCAGGCGCAGCCGGCAACTCTGACGCATCGATGGTCGGCAAGATGGACCACGAGTTCATGACCAAAGCGGCCATGGGCGGGATGATGGAAGTCCAGGCGGCACAAATGGCGCAGCAGAAGGCATCGAGTCAGGAAGTCAGGGACTATGCCCGAAAGCTGGAGCACGACCACAGCCTGGCGAACGACAAGCTGAAAGCCATCGCTAAGGAACGCCAGGTGTCACTCCCGACAGACGTCGGTGCGGAGCACAAGGCAATGATCGGCAGGCTCAATGCGCTTTCCGGCGCCGAGTTCGACAAGGCATACATGAAGGCGATGGTTGCCGATCACCGGAAGGACATCAGGGAATTCGAAAAGGCTTCGAATCGCAGCATGGATTCGGACCTGAAGAACTTCGCTTCCAGCACGCTTCCTACGCTCAAAGAGCATCTCCAGCAGGCCGGGCAACTCAACGGCTCGACTCGTTCACGCAAGCAATAACGGCACAAATCAAATCCGCTGTTGAGTTCGGCTATGGAAGAGGCACCGGCTTGTCGCTGGTGCCTCTTCCTGTTTAGAACGTCCGCTGTTCTGCTACCGACCGGTCCGCGAGCTCGCCGATCACCGGCAATGAGTACGACTCGTTGTGACTAGTCTTGATCATCATGAAGATCCAGGCAATAAACACAACAATGTGCAGCAGACCGCCTACTGCGTGCAGAGCCCGGACGTCCGAGTAGTGAAGGATGGGGTCGATCACCATTTTCACCAGCAGCCAAACCACGAAAAGATACAGTCCCTGAAACGCGTGAAAGCGTACGTTACGGTCTTTCTGGAAACGCGGTGACGCTAAAATTACGACGGACGCGATCCAGCCCATCCAGGGCACATAGCAGAGGATTGACGCAGTGCGCGGGGTCACATTGTTAAGCAGGTCGCTGACGGGCGGAGGCGCGCCCGACGCGTTGAACGAGGACGCCGCCGGATCCGGCTTTTGCGCCAGGCCGCATTTGGCGCAGAACTTGTCCGTGTTGCCGACCTCGGTTCCGCAATTTGTACAGTAAGGCATCCACTTAGGTATACGTTACGAGACCCGTCGCGGTTCACGCAACGTTTGTCTGGCTTACGCCTTCCGGGGTAATGATACGATGCGGACAATGCGCATTATTCGTGGACTCGTGCTCTCAGGCCTCCTGATCACGGCTTCTGTGTGGGCGGCGAAGCCGCTCGAGGTGTTCTTTATCGACGTGGAGGGGGGTCAGGCAACGCTGGTGGTCACGCCGTCGAAGCAATCCATGCTCATTGACGCCGGCTGGCCGGGGTTCAGCAACCGCGACGCGGAACGCATCGCGAAGGTGGCGAAGAGCGCCGGCGTGAAGGCCATCGATTATCTGGTGGTCACTCACTATCACACCGATCACGTCGGCGGCGTGGGCCAACTGGTGGCGAAGATACCCGTAAAGAATTTCGTCGACCACGGACCCAACAACGAGTCGGGCCGCCAGCCCGATCAGCTTTACAAAGACTATGAGGAAGCGGCCGCGAAAGGCAAACGCATTACCGTCAAGGCCGGCGATTCCATTCCGCTCAAGGGGCTCGACGTAAAGGTGGTAACTGCCAACGGCGCTGCGATACAGGGCAAAGGTCCCGCGAATTCCCTGTGCAGCAGCGCGCCTTCGTACCCGGAGGACAAGACGGAGAACGCGCGCTCGGTCGGTTTACTGATCACTTACGGCAAGTTCCGCATGATCGACCTTGGCGACCTGACAAGCCAGCGTGAGCTGGACCTGGTGTGTCCGGAGAACCGCATCGGCAAGGTGGATGTCTATCTCACGACGCACCACGGGCTGGACCAGTCCAACGCCAAAGAATTGATCCATGCGTTGCAGCCGCGGGTTGCGGTGATGAACAACGGGGCCCGGAAAGGTGGCACGCCCTCCGCATGGCAGATCATCAAGAGTTCGCCGGGCCTCGAGGATCTCTGGCAGGTGCATTATTCCATCGCAGGAAAGACCGAGGCCAACTCGCCTGAGACGTTTATCGCCAATCTGGAAGCGCAGTGTGAGGGTAAGTCGATTCAGCTTTCGGCCAATACCGACGGATCGTTCCGCGTTGTGAACACACGCAACAAGTACTCGAAGACGTACGCTGCCCGCTAGCTGTAGAGCAGCCGCACTCCGGCGTAGACGATATATCCGAACCCAATCATCTCGCAAACCCGGAAAATGTTTGCGAACGTCTTGTTGATGAACTCGAACCGCAGCAACAGACAAAAGATCAGGCCCGCCGCGACGTAGCTGAACTTCCACGTCGTGTCGGGCCACCGGATGCCGATGAATGCAATCGCCGTCCAGAAGATGAGAGGCCAGTTGTTCTCCAGCGGGCCTGTCAGCCGCTGATAAACGACAAACACGGCCCAGCAGAGCAGAATAACTATCGATACCGTAAAGTTGGTAAGCTCAAAACCCATCGTCGATTTCTAGAACATCCAGCTCAGGCTCGTGTAGCCGGTGTGAGCCCGATAGTTCTGAAATCGGAACAAGTCCTCAGAATAGTTATAGTGCTGGTAGCCCGCATTCCAGCGAATCTGCTTGTGCATCCGGATGGAGAACTTCGCCAGCGGGGAGCCGAAGCTCAGAGGATAACTCTGGTAGCCGAGCAGTCCCGGGCCGGTCAACGATTCGTAGAAGTTCGACGGGGATGCCATTACGCCGTCTCCTGTGTCCTGCACCCGCGAATAGCCGACCGTCAACTCCGCCCGAGACCGGATCGCGATCCGTGCGCCGAAATAGCCCGTGTGGATGTTGCTGATGTAACGCGACAGGTCATTCACCTGTGCGGAGTTGAAGAAGTAGGCGATGGTGCCCATCGTGTCCAGATGGAGCTTGCTGTAGCTGGCGTCGAAGTTCAGCCAGGGTCTTGCGGCCCACGACGCGTCCGCGGAGTAAGTTCGGCTTCGCGCGCTGTAAGTGGCAAGCGACACGGAGTTGGTGTTGTAGTTGGCGCGCGTCGAAGCGCTGAGCGTTACGGTGCGGAGTTTGTACTGAACTCGACCGCCGACCGCGTGATAGTTCTTCTCGCTAGTCGGATAAATGGGACGGTCCGTGCGTCCGATTTCCACGTCGGCAATGATGCTCAGCGGCTTGATCGGCTGGATTCGAAAACCGAGGCGGCCAGCGTGCAACTTGTTCGACTGCTCAAAAGACTTGCGCTCGGACTCACCGAAGAACGTGACCTGCTCCACCGAGCGTATCCGCCGGTCAGAGAACTGATAGCCCGCAAAGACCCCGAAGATTTTGGCCGGCCGGTAATTTACGTCGGTCGAATTGGTGAAGGTGCGAATCCCCAGGTACTGGAAGTCCAGGTTCGTAAAGGATAGCGTGGCGTTGTCGAACTGGCGCACGCTGCTGTCCCCGTCCATGCGAGTGCTGTGAACGGCGGTGTGGTTCGTGACGGTGAGCTTCGACGTCGGGAACACAGAGACTGTCAGCGACCCTGAGGTTACCGGCCGCCGAGCGTTGCCGAACACCAGGGTTTGACGGTTGATGGTGCCACCGGGCCGAAGAATCCCCTGAGCCGATTCGTCAAAGATGAAGTTGCGCCGTCCTCCGGCGTAGGTGAACCGCCCGTTGACGGTGAAGAACTTCGTCTTGTCGTACAGCAGATTGGCGCGCCAGCTTGCCGTGCTCCCGTGATACGGCTCGTCCCGGCGAAACCCGTTCAGCACGTTCGTGTCGGTCGGATTGAGACCTTGATTCGGGCCAGACGTCTGCCTGGTGTCGTCGCGGAAATACTCCCAGGCACGGAACAATGACAGCTTCGCGCCCAAAGCCTGTACTTCAAATCCGATCCGGTACTCATCCTGCCTGCGGCGAATGTCGGCGAACAACCCAAACTCGTCGTTGCGACTGGTTGAGAGGCTGGTTGTCGACAAGCCGGTACCATCCTGGTCCACGTGCGAGTAGCCGAGGAATACACGGAACGGACTTTGCGGCAGCAGCACCAGATTGTGGTCCTGCAGCGTCTTGGTTGTGTTGCGGAAATGCTGCCCCGCAGCAATTGTTAAGGCCGGATTGAAGTAATCATTCAGGCGCCAGGTCATGTCGTAGCGGTACAGCTTGTTCTTGGCCACGCGCAAGGACGAGTACTCATACGGATCGTTGCCCAGCCCCTGCGTGGAGAGCAGCAGTTCATCGAAGTACTTGCCGTGGCCGTCCTTCGAATTCACCGTCAGGTTGCCCGACAGCAGCCTCACTCCGTTGCCGAAGTTCACGTCGCTGCGGTACTTGCCGAGGTTCCCACCCACGGATCGGAAGCGATAGCCGGTCTCAAACGTGTTGGTGATGTTGTAGCCACCCATGTCCTCGCCACGAATCGTGCCCAGTGGCGCGTTGGTCGGAGCCACCGTGGGCTGCGCCGTCAGTGCCGCCGAAGCGGCGAGAATCAGCAGAAGCGTTCTGTTGGTTGTCGTCGTCATCGTGGGTTACCTCAGGAATCGCGCATCGGCATTGCTGCCGTGAATTCGAACGTGGCACGTGGTGCAGTTTCGGAATCGCGGATCGGCCATGTTGTGCGACGGGGACTGTGTGGGAATGCCGTCGCCACTTCTGCCGAAGTTGCCCGCGCCATTATGGCATTCGAGGCAGAGGGTGTAGACGACGGGCCGCTTCAACAGCTTCGCGTTGGTGGACCCATGCGGATTGTGGCAGCTTTCACAGCCATCTACGCGAACCGCGGCATGCTCGTAAACGAAAGGTCCACGGAGGTCGATGTGGCATTTCAGGCAGGCTTCCTCATTGCCCTGTGCGTGTTCCACCATCCTCGGCCTTGCCGACATGCGCCACGTCGGCGCCGGAGTGCCGTGTGGGTTGTGGCAGTCGGAGCACTGGATCACGCCTTCATTCACGCGGTGCTTGAAAGGCATGTTGAACTGCGCGCGAACCGGAGCATGGCAGGAGTAACAAAGGTCAGCCTGACGCTTCGCGAGTAACTGCTTTTGAGACTGAGACTGGTGGATGGAGTGGCACGCCGTGCACGCGACATCGTTCTGCGTGTGCGACGACCGGCGAATCTCAGAGCGGCTGAAGTCCTTGCTGTGGCAACGCAGACACGCATCCAGAATCTGTTTCGGCCGGAGTTCTGAAAAAGCGACGATGGTCGCCTTGCCTCCACGAGCCGCCACATGCGCCTTAGCAGGGCCATGGCACCCTTCGCACCCTGTGTTCCCGGGCGCCAGGTTGCCGGCAGCGACGCTCTTGTAGTGTGGATTCTTGTAGAAGTTAACCCAGACGTTGGGATGGCAGGTGCGACACACGTTTCCGCCCACATACTCCGACTTCGAGGCTTCGGGAACAGGCTGCGTCGGTGCCGCTGTTTGCGCGGCGCTCGACGGAGAAACGATGGCAACGAAAAGAAGAACGAGTGCTGCGACGGCGCTCTTCAGCACGGGATCAGAATGTGAACGAGATCCCGGCGGTCGGAACAATGTTGTGGATCCAGCCAGACAGCGAGGCGCCGCTGGCTGGTGCGATAACGCTTTTCGGTACGCCCGCGAAAAAATCATGGACGTCAATCCGGAACATGGTTCGCCTGCTGATCGCAAACTTAACTCCTCCACCGAACGATACGAGCGGGCGATACTCGGCCGTTTTCGTCAGCAGAGCGTAATTCGCCAGCGGCTGTACTGCGTTCTCGGTTCCATTCCCTCGAACGCTCTTGATTCCCGCTCCAAAGGCAACGTAGGGCCGGACCTTTGCGTCGACTCCGGCGCTGTGCACCAGAAAGTCGTAATGGATCGCGTGAGCCTCAGCGCCGAACATCACCTTCTGCCCTCCGGAACTCAGTTCCAGATCATTACGCAGATAGGTGTAGCGGACCTCTCCCCCGAGCTTGTTATACATATTGTGCCCGAGAGTGATTCCAACACCGAATCCGGTCGCAAAACCGGCGTCGGCTGAGCCACCGGAGCGCTCAACTTTACTCTTCGTGGAGAAACTACCGCCGCCGTGTAGCCCAAACTCATACTTTTGAGCATACGCGGGAATCGTGAGCAGGAGGACCGCAAGTGTGTAAAAGCTTCGCATATAAGTTGTTTCGGCCCTTTCGTAAACTGTTCGTCAGTCGACAACACGAACCGTCACCGACGTGCTCGATCCGCTCTGCGTGATTTGCAGCGGCAGGTTCATACCAAGCGGGACCCGGCCGTTCGTCTTCACATTGATCTGGTAGATGCCAATCTCATTCGGCACGAGCCCGGAGAACAGCACCTCCACCGGCTGGTCCCCGATGGTGACAGTCGGATTGAGGATGGTGGTGGAGGTCACCCCCGACGGTGTCGGCACACCGGCCTCTACCGCCGGGTTCGTGCGACCGAGACCCGTCAGGTAGATAGTCAGGAACTCATTGCGCCGTATCGGATTCGATGCCGTCACGATCTGGTTGTTGCTTTGCCGAATAACGACGGGGACATCGGACCCGTTCAGCGCTGTGCGGAACACTCCGGGTGCGCCGGGGAGGATGGTGACGTTGAAGTTATCGCTGATGCCGCCGGGCGTGCGCAGGACAAACGTGGTACTGCCGTCAATAGTGAACGGCAGTTGTGCGTTGATACGCTCAGGCGAGGCGAGAATCATCGGGATTGGGATACCGTTGACGGTCAGACACGATTCGGCCAGCGCGGTAGGCAGCGGGATCTGTTTCGTTGCCTGACTCACCGGGCTCATCGAACTGCCGAACACGGAGATCAGGCCGCCGGGCGCGACGTTGGCCGACAAATCGGCTGCGTTCACCACGCGGTCGATGCGTGGCGGAATTGTTGCCGCATCGTACTCCCACGGGAACACGGTCACACCGGACGTGGTCAGTGCTGCGATTACGTTGCGGCTGTACAGCGGAGCCAGCGTCCTTGAGAACACGGTAGTGGCGCCCGGGAATAGTGGAGCTTCAATGGTGCGGGTCGGACGGATGCCACCTCCGGTGCGCAGATCGACACGCTGCAGGATGCCGGGTGCGCTCGACGATGGTGCGGTGAAGCGGAATCCGCTGGTGTTGTCGAGGAACCAGAACCCGGCCGATCTGCCGCTCTCGGTCTCAAACCGGCGTTCCGGAACGAGCGAAGCATTCAGCAGCGCATCGCCGATAACGAACTTGTCGAAGCTGGAACCGGCATAGGGTCCAGCCAGCGGCCTTGCTTCTTTGCGGGAAACCGTAAACGTGTCCTGCACAGCGTCGTACAACATCAGGTTGCCGTCGGACTGTGCGATGACGATGGAGCGACCATTGTTCGATGCCACCATCACGGTGTCGCGAACAATGCGGTTCTGGAAGACGCCGAGCGAGCGAAGCGGGCTGGATTTGCGGTTGGCGAAATCGATCCTGTGGATTTGGTTGTCACCGCCGCTGGAGGAGCGCGTCGCTGCCAGAATCGCATTCGCGGAGGCGGCAATCGACTGCACGTAATCGGCGATGCGAATGGGCTGAGACTGAGTCAGTGTCTCCAGGTCGTACACGTTAATCAGCTGCGAATTGTCGCAGCCAACCAGCAGCCATCGCCTGTCGAAGGTGATTGTCATTGACTTCGGCGTGTTGAACGTGGGCAGTGACGCTGTCTGGAGGAAGTTGGCACCGTCGAACACCAGCACTTCGTTGGTGTCCTGGCGCAGCACAAAGAACCGGTCGCGCGTCGGGTCCGCGAGGATGTCCACCAGTTTGCCGGCCACCGGAACCACGCTGCCGCGCTGGTCGGGTTCCTTCGAGTTGACCAGCACATCGACGGGCGTAATCTGATTGATCGCCGCCGCCGACAGCACATCGACCTTCGCCGATGTGGTCCCCTTATTGCCGGAAAACGCGGCCATATTGGCGGTCACGCGGACTGCGGCGGGAGTTGTGCCCCGCGATGGAGACACCTGCACATCGGGGTTGTCGCTTACCAGGACGAAGTCCGCGGGACCCCCGTCGCTGGTGATCACGATCTCCTGAACCACCGCGGAGCGTTCACAGTTGTTTCCCCGGAACAGCAGTTGCGAGCTTTCTGAACGAACGCGCGGGAACTGGCCGAGTTGTCCCACCGGGAACACCGTCACGCCGCTTTCTGAGAGGGCGTACATGTTGTTGCCGTCAGCCGACATGAGGCTCTTTCCCGACAAGTTCTCAATCAGGTTGAACCGCTCACGAACTGTCAGACTGGGAACGTCGGCCATTATCAGGTTAGGACCGCGCGTGCTGTTCACTTCGTCGTACTGTCCGTACAGCAAATTACGTCCCGAATCCAGCTGGACGGTGCCGATGTTCAGCGCGCCCGTGACGTTTGGAATCTGCGATATCAAATTGAAATTGGCGTCGTTCAGGGACCAGCCTGCAATCCACACAGAACCGTCCCGGTTGACGCTGAGAGCCCGTGGGCCAAGCTGCGGCGAAGACGTATAGTTGTAAGCGCGTATGATTCCGGTTGAAGAATTGTACTGAAATTCGAAAGTATTCGTTACGCCGTAGATAAAGACACCGTCGGCCGAGGTACCAAGGGAAGTAGCGACAATCTGTGAAGGCGCTGTCGCCGGCGGTTGAGGGAGGGCATTGGCAACCACACCGCTGACTGTACCCACTGAGTTGGTCGCGCCAGTCTCAGGATCAAACGACAGGAACTCAGTTGAAGTCACCACCAGTGCACGGCCATCGACTCCGAACGCAACTCCCAGCGGAGGAGCGCCGAGTCCAAAGGTCTGCCGCTGCGCCGTGTTCAGCTCGATCAGGGTCAGGGCATTGTTGGGTGAATCCGGCGCCTGGTAGTTGCCGAAATGTGCCACCAGCAGATAGCGGCCGTCGGGGGACAGGCTCAGGGCCCCCGGCTGCGCGGCGACATTCATCGAACGCTGAATCGTGTGGTCCTTCAGCGACATGATTTCGATGCGGTTTGCCGTGAAATTGGCAATGTAGAGCACGCCCCTTGCTTCGTCCAGCGCGAGGTCGGACGCCTGCCCACCGATAGCCACGACTCGGCCGAATGTGGCGCCATATGTGGCGGTACAGACGCAAAGCGCCATGACGAGGAGCGGAATGATCGTCCCGGTTGCAATTCTTCTGCTGTTCATAGGATTGTGAGGGGCCCGAACCGAACTCTGCGGCCGGTCCGGGCCGATACCAGACTGCGGGTCTTTATGCCCGCTAATTTTGAAAGTTGTTTTCCGCGTGTCCGAAGCTGCCCGCAAAGTTAGTCGGTGGCTTTGTTGCGGCGGCGAAGCACGATAACGCCCAGCAGTGCAATGGCGATAACGGCGCAAACGATGCGAATCATTGTGGTGTCCATGTTTTCTCTCCTCGTGGGCTCTTGTGGCCCGGTTATGCGGTTTGCTTTCGCAACCGCAGTTTGCCCCTGTTACACCCTGCTCAGACGGTTTGCAGCATCGGCAGGAGATCCCGGGTGATTCGCACAATCACCGGACCTACCGTAACCACGAAGAGCGCGGGCAGAATACAAAAAAAGATCGGGAAGACGAGCTTAACGCCCAGTTTGGCGGCCTTCTCCTCACAAGTCTGCCGGGCCTGCACCCGCATGTAGTCGGCGTGCCCACGAAGGCTCTGCGCGACACCGGTGCCGAACCGGTCGGCCTGGATCAAAACCGCCACCAGCTTTTTCAGCTCCTCCACATTAGTTCTTTCGACCAAATTGCGCAAAGACTCCACCCTTCTTTTGCCAGCTTTTAGTTCTAAATTCACTAAACCGAACTCTTCGCTGATTTCCGGATGCGCGTGCTGCAATTCTTTTGCGACCTGGAGGATAGCCTGGTCAAGGCCAAGACCGGATTCCACGCACACTACCATCAGGTCGAGTGCATTCGGCAGACCTTTATTAATTTCTTTCTGGCGCCGGCGCGCCTTCACCTGGACATATTCATTGGGGAGGAAGAAGCCGAGTGCCGCGGCCGCCACAATAATGCCTGCCTTGTAAGTAGGATCGGCGTCTGACTGGCCGACTACGAAGGTCGCTATTACTGGCATGACTACTGCCATCGCGATCTTGGCTCCGTAGAGCGCACGCAACGCGTTGTCCTGCCGGAACCCCGCCCGGATGAGGCTGCGCTGGACGATGGTCACGTCCCGCGGACTGGCCGGAAGGATGTTGCCCAGCTTGAGCAGCACGTCGCGCAATGCGAGGCTCGGGTGCGCGGCTGCCCGTTCCTGAAGTGTGGCCTGCGGCACTTCACCCTTAACCCGTTCCATGGTCTCCCTGGGTTTAGCCCAGTACTTCATACCGATGAACGTGCTCGCAATCACGAGCAGCAGGAACATCCCCACAGATATTATTAAGGGCAGCATGGACTTTAAACCTCGATCTTTACGATCTTCTGAATGATCATGTAGCCAAGGATTTGCATCCCGATCGCTCCGCCAATCATGATGTTTCCTGTCGGATCGTTCACGAAAAACTTCACGTAGTCCGGATTAACGAAGAACATCAACGCACCGACGGCAAGCGGGATTGATGTGAGCGCCGTTCCCGTCATCTTCCCGTGCGCCGCGATTGCTTTGATTCGCCCCCGAAGCTTGAAACGCTCCCGAATCACGTACGCCAGTTTGTCGAGAATCTCAGCCAGATTGCCGCCGGTACGCTTCTGCAGGAGTACGGCCGAAACAAAGAAACCTACGTCAAGCAAGGGTATGCGTCGAGCCATTCCCTGAAGCGCGACTTCCAGCGGCAACCCAAGGTTATGTTCCTCGAAGGCTCGGCGGAACTCGCCTGCAAGGGGATCCTGAAACTCCTTGTGAATCATCTCCAGAGACACCGAAAATGCGTGACCCGCGCGCATCGACCGTGAAATGAACTCCAGCGCATCGGGGAATACTTCTTCAAATGCACCCAGACGCTTGTCGCGCTTCCGGATCAGATTCAAAGTCGGAACCGCGGCGAAGAGGGCGGCCACCGGCAATCCAATTACAGCGAAGCTCGGTGGCAGCAGGAAATACACCATGAAGTATCCGAGCAAAAACGAGCCCAGCGAGATATGCACAAACTTTACCGGATCCACCCGGGTGCCGGCCTGCTCTCCCAACGTCTTCAGCTTCGCGGGGATGTCGTACTTCTCCATCAGCCGCGGAATCAGGTTGCCCTTTGGCTTCTCCTCTACCTCAAACAGAGCGACCTTGCCGCTCCCCTTCGACTTCTTTTCGGGCGTGGCTTCAAGTCGCGCGCGGACCTTGTCGACATCCGACTTGCGGGCAGCGTTCGACATCGCGAACCACGCAATTACGCTCGTTGCAAACACGAGCACGAACACGCCGATCAGGATCATCATCGGTTTCAGACCTCGAGTTCTTCGTCAAAGACATCGGCGCGGAGACGAATACCGGCCGAAAGGAATTTCTCGTAGAATTTGGGACGGATACCCGTTGCGGCGAATCGTCCAAGCACCTTGTTCTCAGGACTCAGGCCGTGCTTTTCAAATACAAAGATGTCCTGAAGCGTGATCATTTCGCCTTCCATGCCGGTCACTTCCGTGATGCTCATAATTCGGCGCGAACCATCGCTGAGGCGCGCTGCCTGCACCAGCAGGTGAACGGCGCTTGCAACCTGCTGTCGGATCGACACAAGCTGCATGTTCGCGTTAGCCATCGAGACCATTACTTCCAGGCGCGACACCGCGTCGCGTGGGCTGTTCGCGTGGACCGTCGTGAGCGATCCGTCGTGCCCGGTGTTCATCGCCTGCAGCATGTCGAGACATTCGCCGCCACGGACCTCACCGACGATGATGCGGTCAGGACGCATACGCAGGCTGTTGATCAGCAACTCTCTGATACGAACGGCGCCGGTGCCTTCCAGATTCGGTGGGCGTGTTTCCAGGCGCACCACGTGCGGCTGCTTGAGCTGCAGTTCAGCCGCATCTTCGATGGTGACTATGCGTTCCCGCGGGTTGATAAACGCCGACAGCGCGTTGAGCAGCGTAGTCTTACCGGACCCGGTACCACCAGAGACGATAATGTTGAGCCGGGCCTTTACGGCCGCTTCGAGAAGCTCCATCATCCCGGGGGTCATCGCCTTACGGTCCACAAGGTCGGGCGCCATCAGCTTGTCTTGTGCAAAGCGGCGAATCGACATCAGTGGACCATCGATTGCCAGGGGAGGAATAACGGCGTTGACACGCGATCCGTCCAGCAGACGAGCATCCACCATCGGGGTCGACTCGTCCACGCGGCGACCGACCTGAGAAACGATTTTGTCAATGATTCGCAGCAGGTGCTGATCGTCGCGAAAGATGACGTTCGTCATTTCCAGCAGGCCTTTGCGTTCCACGTAGACCTGCTTACTTCCGTTGACCAGGATGTCCGATACTGTCGGGTCCTGCAGAAGCGGTTCCAGCGGCCCGAGCCCGAACACCTCGTCGAGTACTTCATCGGTGATGAGCTGTTTCTCGGCTGCGCTCAGCAAGGTTGGTTCGCTGTCGATCAGCGAAATAACGGCCTGACGTACTTCTGAACGCACACGCTGGTTGTCAATCGACGCCAGGGCCTCCAGATTGATGCGATCCAGCAGCTTGCGATGAAGGGTGAACTTCAACTCCTGATATTCGGGCTTCATGTTGCCCCGCGGAGTTGTACCCGGCTTCATCAGCCGCTGATCCCATGAGACCTGGCCATTCGGTTTTGTTTCAAAAGTTGGCAACATAAATTCCTGTTCCGTTTACACCCGTGACCACGCGGGGGAAGCGCCGCGGGTTGCATCGGGTGCCACAACAGCGTTGTCCCCGAGCACGGTCATCAGCTTTGAAGCAAGGCCCTCAATGGCCTTACCAAACGGACCTGAGACCAGGGGCACGCCCTTCAGCAGCGACGCCCCGATGTTCGATGGATCGAGCGGAAGGCCGCGATCCACATCGCAGTCGAACAGCTTCTTCAGTTCCGCGCTGGTCAGGTCTGTGCGATCTTCCATCCGGTTCAGCAGCACGCCGAACCGTGTGGCGTCGAATCCAAACTGCCGCAGCAGTTTCACGGCGCGCCGCGTCATATGAAGGCTCGCCAGATCCGGCGTGCTCACCACAAATGCGCGGTCCGCTTCGGCAATGCACCCCAGTGTCAGGCGCTCAAACACACAGGGCAGATCCAGCACAATCCACTCGTAGAGCCCGCGTGCATGATCCAGTACGTGTGCCACCTGACCGGCATCGGCCGGACCGGACAGCGGCAATTCCGGTGCGGCAAGCACGTCGATTCCGTCCACGGTCTCCACAACGTGCGACCACATGCCGTGGTCTATCCGTGTGCCGCTGACCAGCAACGGTTCGATGGTGGCGGCAGGTACCACGCCCAGGCAAAACGCAGCCGAACCGCCGGTCATGTTGAGATCCGCAAGGAGCACCCGACGCCGGTCTCCTTTGCGCAGAGCCCTTGCCGTCTGCACGGCGAGAGTGGTAGCGCCAGCCCCGGGCTTGGCGCTGGTGAAGGCGACTATTTTCCCCCGCTGGCGTTCCGTTCCGCCGGTGGGATCGGTAAGTTTGCGAATCCGTGTTACCGCGGCTTCCTGCGAACAAACATCGAACGGAGCAAACAGAAACTCCGTGGCCCCAACGCGCAAGGTCGTGAGAATCGCACTTGCATCGCTGGTGAGGTGCAGGCCGACTACAGGGATCGCTGGCAGGGCTTCCACAATCTGCTGAATGAGTTTTGTTGCCGACGCGAGGTCGGATGCAACGTCCACCAGCAGGACTTCGGGACGAAGCTGCCGCATCCGGATCTCAAGCGGCGCTGCCGAGGGATAGTTCTGCAACTCAGCTACGATGTCGAAGAACTTGTGCTCTGCGCCCGCGGCTGCGAACTTTTGAGACAACTCACGGCCCGGGCAGATCAATAAAGCGCGAAGATGATTTGGATGAGACACGGCACTCAACCCTTCTTCTTCCACAGCAGCGGCACGCCTCGGTAACCCTTCGCAGCCTTTGCGGCAGGCGAATCCGACAGCTTAGGCTCGGGCTTCTTCGATTCGGCGTTCTTCGTCTCAGGCGCGCTCCGCTTCTTCGACTGTTGCTTCTGCTCCGGAGTCTTGAGCCGCTCAAGGAACGGTTCCGGCATAACCGGCATCGGCAACGGCTCGCCGCGCGGGATGGCCTGTGTGAACTCCGGCGTAACGATAACCAGCAGCTCCGAATCGTTTTTGCTTTTGTCGTAGCTCTTAAACAGCTGGCCGATCAGGGGAATACTGGAGAGCCCGGGGATCCGGTTGACCGTGTCCTGCACTCGTTTGTCGATCAGACCTGCGATAACGAAACTCTGGCCCTCTGCCAGTTCCACATTTGTCTCCATGCGACGCGTGGAAAGGGCAGGAATCAGAAAGCCCGAAACCGACACTCCATTGTTCACATCGATTGTGGAGACTTCCGGCTTCACGTACAGCTTAATTGTGTTGTTTGGAGTGATGGTCGGAGTGAAGGTCAATCGAATGCCGAACTCGCGGAACTGAATCGTGACAGCGCCCGCGTTGCCTCCGCCCTGCAGCACCGGAACGGGAAACTCACCGCCGACGAGGAAGCTCGCCTCTCGTCCGTTGGTGGTGACCAGATTGGGTTCGGCCAGGATTTGCAACAGGTTCTCACCGGCCAGCGCTTTCAGAAATCCGCTGAGGTTCAAATCGGGCCGGAAGGCAAAGATATTCAGCATGTCGCCGACGGTGAAGTCTGCCGAAGCTCCCTCCAGATTGCCCGGGATGCTGCCCTTCAACGTGCTGACTCTGGGTCCGCCGTACTGCCC
>Ga0163150_10002808_pt1 | contig 25761 bp, 21 predicted proteins | sample OliLakLV19P2IB_FD_148628 | JGI IMG/M metagenome (GOLD analysis project Ga0163150, IMG submission 148628) | Freshwater microbial mat bacterial communities from Lake Vanda, McMurdo Dry Valleys, Antarctica - Oligotrophic Lake LV.19.P2.IB | ecosystem: Environmental > Aquatic > Freshwater > Lake >...
GGTCAGGGGTCAGAGGTTGGAGGTCAGAGGTCACTGCCACTGCCACTGCTACTGCCACTGCTACTGCCACTGCTACTGCTACTGCCACTGCTACTGCCGTTCAACTCCGCCGCGTCATCCACACGCCCATGCCGATCACGAACGTGCCCAGAGGCATACCCAGCAGCAGGGTCCACTGGAGCGCGCTCATCTGGCCCGTCGACAGCCGGCCGATGCGGCGGACGTCCTGCGACCTTGCGCTGGCGGCGATCAGCTCGTCGAGGCCGGCGAGCCAGTACACGCTGTTGACGAACAGCTCGTGATTGCCGGGGAACGGCGTCATCTGCCGGACCTTCTTGGTCACCGGGTCCGGATACTCGGCGGCGCCGAACGTGTCGGTGGCGAACAACTGATCCGCGATCACCACCAGCTTCTGCCCCGGCCGTTCGCCCGCCGGCGGCTTCTCGGCGGCGAGCGCGATCGTGTATTCGTCCTGCGTCAGGTCGCCGGCCGGATCGAGCTGAACAGTCTTGCCCGCCCGCGCTTCATCGGCGGTGTTGAGGTTGCCCCAAAGCGTCTGCCCCGTCAGCGTGACCAGCGGGTAATACTTTGTCGCCGCGTCCTCCTTCACCATCACGTTGATCGGCGACGCCCAGGTGAACATGCCGATCATGCCCGCCTCGCCGATCGCCTTGCTGACCGGCAGGTCCTGCGGCCAGACGCGGATGTCGTGCTCGCTGATCGGCTTGTTCTGCCCGTAGCGGTTGACAACCTCGCGGAGCACGACGTGCTGCGTGCTGACGCTCAGCTTCCACTCATCGAGCACCGACTTCGACAGCGCCGCGGGCAATACTTCCGGCGCGACGATCGCCAGCAGGCCGTCGCCCTGCCCGAGGCGGGCGCGGATCAGATCGATCGCGGTCTGCACCGTCTTCTCGGCATTGGGATTCTGCGGGTCCGGCGGGTCGCCCGGCAGCAGCACCCATACCGCCCGCTGCCCCGCCGCCGGCGTCGGGGCGACATCGAGTTTCGCGCCCGGCTGGGCGAACGGCGAGGTCCGCACCGGCTCCCAGACCTCAACTTGGAGCCCCATGCTGCGCAGCCGATCCATCAGTTGCAAATAGTCGCGCTTCGGCCGGCCCCCGCGACCGGTGCCGATCGCCACGAACACCACCATCGGCGGCGGGTTAAGCTGCGACACCGTCATCCGCGCCAGCACACCCGTCAGCCGTTCCTCACCGAGAAATTGCTTCTCCTCGAGCAACTGCGTGTTCTGCTTGTTTTCCGGGTCCGGCGCCTGGCTCGCCGCCCGGAAGAGCTCCGACAGGTTGATCGCGGTGGCCGACATCTCGGTGAGGATCACCACCGGGTTCGGCTGGCTCAAGCGCGTGAGCAGCACGTCGTACTCGAGCACGCCGCGCGTCTGGCTCAACTCCGCCAGCAGTGGCTTGCGCGCCGCCATCGCCTTCACCACGCGGTCGCTCAATAGCAGCAATCCGTCCTTGACCATGGCCGGCGTCTGGGCATCTTCGATCAGCGGGTTCACGCGGCTCTTCAGCACCGATGGGTAAAAGTTGACATCGAGCGATTCAATCGTTTCCTTCAGTGATTGCAGCGCCGCGGAATGGTTGGGCATCGCGACCGACTTGTATCCCCTGAGCGTCTCGGCGAGCTTGCCGATGGCTTCCGCCTGGGACTCGAAGAAACGCTGCGTCTGAAACAGCGCAGCCCGCCGCGGGTCGTTTTCCTTGAGCGTCTTGTCCTTCAGGATCTCGGCGATGATGTTGGCCTGCGCCAGCAACTGCCCCTTGGCCGCGTCGACATGGGCGGCGCCGCGGGTGACGACATCGTCCAGCCCTTTGAACCGCTCGGCGAAACGGGCGTGCAGCGACTTCTCGAACGCCTGCCGCTTCTCGATCTCGGTGGCGGGGTTGATGTGCTCGACCTTCACCTTGTCCGAAGCCCGGGCGTATTCCTCGACGAGGTCGCGGGCCCGCTGCGTGTCTTCCCGCGAATCGTCGGCGGCGTCGAGCAGGGTGACGATGCGGAACTCGCTGTCGAAGCGGTCCAGCACCTTGCGGGTGAGCGGCGACAGGCTGTACTGCCGGGTGGAGGTCAGGTCCCAGCGCGTGCCGCCGGTGCGGAAATTGTTGTAGCTGATCCAGTTGATCAGCACCGCGATCGCCACCGCCACGATGATGGCGATGGCGACGTTGACGCCATACTTCACGCGCCGCTGGCCCTGCGTATCGACCTGGTTCTTCGTTGACGTCGCCATTGGATGCCTCTCTTCAAATCACACCCTAAACACCTGTTTCCGATCCGCCGGAAGGGCCACCAAGGAAGGCAGGAAAGCAGGAAAAGAAACTGCATGAACTAAACCGACTTTTTCCTGCATTCCTGCCTTCTTTAGAGGCAAATCCGAATCAATGAACGACGCGTCCTCATCGCCATCGTCTGCTCTCCAAAACCTTCACCGCCATGAACAGGAACAGCGCGATGCCGGAGAGGAAGAAGACGAAATTGCTCAAGGTCAGCACACCCTTGGCGAAGTCTTCGTACTGGCCGAACACGTTGATGAAGTAGAGGGCCCGGGCCATGTCGTTGCTCACGAAGCTCGCCTGGGCGACGAAGTGCAGCGCGATGGAGAAGATGCAGATGATGAAGACGGTGAAGAGGAAGGAGATGATCTGGTCCTTCGTCGCCGCGGAAGCAAAAACGCCGATGGCGAGGTAGAGCCCGCCCACGAGGATCAGGCCGAGCAGCCCGGTGAGAATCGGCCCGTAATCGGGGTCGGCCGCGAACTCCAGCACGCCGATGAGGATCACCATCGGCGCCAGCAGCAGGATGCAGAAGTAAACGAACGCGCCGAGCCACTTGCCCAGGACCACCTGCGTCTCGTTGACCGGCGCCGTCATCAGCGGCTCGATGGTGCCGGAGCGGAACTCCTCGCTGATGAGCCGCATGCTGATCGCGGGGACGAGGAAGATGAGGAGCCAGGCGACCCAGGTGAACATGTTGCGGAGCACCGCCTGCTCGCCGGGGCCGAAGTAGATGAAAAAGATCGCGGTGGTGCCCAGGGCGAAGAGGCCGAGGGTGACGTAAGCGATGGGCGAGAAGAACAGGCTGGTGAGCTCGCGCTGCGCGATGGTGAGGGTGCGGTTCATGGGGGTTTGGTCAATCGTCGGGGTGGCACTGACAAGGCCTGCTCGGAGGCCTTGTCAGTGGTGGGCGTCGCGGTGGCCGGACACTGACAAGCTCCGAGGACTGCGCTTGTCAGTGCCACCCGCTTCTCATCACTTCGCCGTCGTCTGCGTCTGCGTGGCCGTGATCTGGATGAAGAACTGCTCGAGCGTGGCCGCTTCGTGCCGCATCTCGCGGACGGTCCAGCCGTTGGTGGCGACGGCTTTGCCCAGCGGCTCGCGCATGTCCATGCCGTTGTTCGACGTCACCAGCGCCCGGCACCAGCCGTCGTGCTCATCATGCACCTCGACGCCCGACACGCCCGGCACCGCGCCCAGCGCCCGTGACACCGACTCGCGGGCCGCCTTCAGCTCCAGCAGCACCGCCCCGCGGGCGCCGACGCTCTTGCGCAGCTCGGCCGGCTCACCGCGGGCGACGATCCGGCCGCCGGCAATGATGATCACCTCATCCGCGATCTGCTCAACCTCGGGCAGGATGTGCGTCGAGAGCAGCACGGTGTGCTTGCCCTTGAGCTCGCGGATGAGCTGGCGGACCTGGCTCACCTGTGTGGGGTCGAACCCGGCGGTGGGCTCGTCGAGGATCAAAACTTTGGGATCGTGCAGCAGCGCCTGGGCGAGGCCGACGCGCTGGCGGTTGCCGCGCGAGAGGTGGCCGATGACGCGGTGCTTGATCTTGTCGAGCCCGCAGCGTTCGGTGACATCCTCGATGCGCTGCTTGCGCAGCGTGCGCTTCATGCCGTGCAGCTTGCCGCGGTAGTGCAGGTACTCATCGACGCGCATCTCTAAGTAGAGCGGCGTCGTCTCGGGCAGGTAGCCGATCATCCGGCGGGCGTCATCGGCCTGCTTGAGCACGTCAAAGCCGGCGACGACCGCCCGGCCGGCGCTGGGCGGGAGGTAGCCGGTGAGCATGCGGATCGTGGTGGTCTTGCCCGCGCCGTTGGGGCCCAGGAAGCCGACGATCTTGCCTTCGGGAATGACGAAGCTCAGATGGTCGACCGCGAGAGTCGGGCCGTACCATTTGACCAGGTCTTGAACCTCAATCATGTCGGTGGGTATCCGGGGGTTCGTCGGTTTCCCGTGGGAAGGCGTGTGGAATATTCAATGGTCTAACGCATGCGATGTCCAGCGTCAAGGAAAGACGGTCGTGTGATGCCGGTTTCTGCTACACTTTTCCGCCCATGAGCACGGCCCAGCGACCAGTCCCGACGCCGGCACCGACGCGACACGCGAAGTCCGCCGCCGCCTTCGCGCGTGCCAGGGCCGTGCTGCCCGGCGGCGTCAACTCGCCGGTGCGCTCCTGCAAATCCGTCGGCTGCGATCCGATCTTCATCGCCTCCGCCGGCGGCGCGTACGTCACCGATGTCGACGGCCGCCGCTACACCGATTACGTCGGCTCCTACGGCCCCGCGATCCTCGGCCACGCCCACTCCGCCGTCGTCGAGGCGGTGCAGCAGGCAGCCTCACGCGGCTTCAGCTTCGGCATGCCCACCGATGCCGAGAGCGAGCTCGCGGAGATGGTGATCAAGGCGGTGCCGAGCGTCGAGGTGGTGCGCTTCGTCAATAGCGGCACCGAGGCCGTGATGAGCGCGATCCGCCTGGCCCGCGCGGTGACCAACCGCAACAAGATCATCAAATGCACCGGCTGCTACCACGGCCACAGCGACTCGCTCCTCGTCTCGGCCGGCAGCGGCGCGACGACGCACGGCGTGCCCTCCTCGCCCGGCGTGCCGGCGTCAATCACAAACAATACGCTGCTCGTGCCGTACAACGATGCGCAGGCGGTCGAACGGGCGTTTGCGGAAGAAGGGGCGGACATCGCGGGCATCGTCATCGAGCCCGTCGCCGGCAACATGGGCTGCGTGCCGCCGGCCGCCGGTTACCTCGCGGCCCTGCGAACGATCTGCGATCGCCACGGCGCCCTGCTCATCTTCGACGAAGTCATGTCCGGCTTCCGCGTCGCTTACGGCGGCGCGCAGGCGATTTATGACGTCAAACCCGACCTCACCTGCCTCGGCAAAGTCATCGGCGGCGGCCTGCCCTGCGCGGCGTACGGCGGCCGTGAAGACCTGATGCGGCAGATCGCGCCGGACGGCCCCGTCTATCAAGCGGGCACCTTGAGCGGCAACCCGCTCGCCATGGCCGCTGGCATCGCCACGCTGAAACTGCTGCGCGATGGCTCGCTCTACACGCTGCTCGAACGCCAGAGCGCCAAGCTGCACGCCGGCCTCGAAAACGCCGCGAAAAAGGCGGGCGTACCGCTGTCCATCACCCGCGTCGGCTCCATGATCTGCCCGTTCTTCGCCGCGACCCCGCCGACGAATTACGAACAGGCCTTGAAGAGCGACACCAAAGCGTTCGCCGTGTTCTTCCGCTCGATGCTCGAGCACGGTGTCGCCCTGCCCCCGAGTCAATACGAGACGTGGTTCGTCAGCGCGGCACATCAGGACGAAGCCATCGAGGCCACGACCGCCGCCGCTCAGCGTGCGTTCGCATCATCCGTTGCGGAGCGAACGTAGAATGGGGGGTGTGGAGGGCGGCGAATCTACCTTTGCTTCCGGTTGAGCACGAGCACCAACTATGAAAACCACAATCGACATCAATGAAGCGATCCTTCGTGAGGCGGAAGCCTATGCGATTCGTGAAAACCGCGCGCTGGACAGTGTAGTGGAGGAGGCGTTGCGTGAGAAGGTCGCCGCGGGGAAGCCACCGTCGACCGCCAAGCCATACCGGATGGAGGTATCCAAAGCCGGCGGCGGACCGCTCCCGGGCGTCAATCTAGACAAGACTTCAGAGCTTCTCGAACTGTGAGACCGCATGTTCCTTGTCGATGTCAACGTCCTTATCTACGCCCACCGTCCTGAAGTTCCGCAGCACGGCCACTGTCTCACATGGCTCGAAAGCATGGTGAACACCGGCAGTTCTTTCGGAATGGCTGAGTTTGTTCTGTCCTCATTCATCCGCGTCATCACCAATCCAAGAGCCTTCGCAGTCCCGACACCGCTTATCCAGGCGATCCGAGTTGCGAATGACTTGCTAGCCCGTCCGAATTGCATGCGCATTCGTCCAGGCCCCGGACATTGGGCCCTCTTCACGGGCCTTTGTGCAGCCGTGAATGCGCGCGGCAACCTCGTCACCGACGCTTACCTTGCCGCCCTCGCCATCGAGCATGACTGCGACTGGATCTCCACTGATCGGGACTTCGCTCGGTTCCCCGGCCTTCGGTGGCGTCATCCCCTGGCTTGATCCTCTTCACACCTACCGACCATCACCAATCAAATGACCGCCACCCCCACTCAACCCGTGCCCGCCCGCACCGCCACCAAGACCTTCCGCCTCCTCGTCGCCGACGACTTCGCCCAGGAAGGCCTCGACTTCATCAAGAATCAGCCGGACGTCGAGCTCGTCCATCGCCCCAAGGGCAAGGAAGAAACCGATGAACAGTTCGCAGCCATCGTCGCAGCGGCCGACGGCATGATCGTGCGCTCGGGCATCAAGGTCACCGCCAAGATGCTCGACGCCGCCGCCAAGCAACCCGGCGGCAGCAAGCTCCGCGTCATTGCCCGCGCCGGCGTCGGTGTCGACAACATCGACCTCAACGCCGCCACCGCGCAGGGCATCCTCGTGATGAACTCGGCCGATGCTTCCACCATCAGCACCGCCGAGCACGCCTTCACGCTCATGATGGCCCTGGCCCGCAACATCGGCCCCGCCTACAAGGGCATGTGCGAGGGCAAGTTCGACCGCAAGCTCATCGGCCGGCAACTGCACGGCAAGACGCTGGGCGTCATCGGCTTCGGCCGCATCGGCCGCACCGTCGCCGAGCGGGCACTCGCCTTCGGCATGAACATCGTCGGCTACGACCCGATGATCAACGTGCCCACCATGCTCGACGGCAAGGCCCGCATGTTCACCGACTTCACGGCCCTCCTCCCGCACGCCGACATCCTCACCTTCCACGTCCCGCTCAACGATCAGACCCGCGGCATGCTCAACGCCGAGACGTTCAAGCTCTGCCGCGACGGCGTGCTCGTCGTCAACGCGGCCCGCGGCGGCGTCATCGATGAAGACTCCATCGTCCCCGCTATCGAGAGCAAGAAGTGCGGCGGTGCCGCCCTCGACGTGTTCGTGAAAGAGCCGCTGCCCGAAGACAGCAAGCTCCGCAACCACCCGAAGATTCTCACCACGCCGCACCTCGGCGCCAGCACCAAGGAAGGCCAGGAAGCGGTGTCTCTCGCCGCAGCCGAGCAACTGCTGATTTACCTCCGCGGCGAGGGCATCATCGGCGCCGTCAACGCCGGCGGCATGCGCGTCGACCTCGACCCTTTGCAAAACGCCTACGTCGACCTCGCCCAGCGCATGGCCGAGCTCGTCAGCCCGATGATCACCCGCGGCATCGCCTCCATCACCGTCGAGCTCAACGGCAGCCAGCTCGCCGCCGCCGCCGGCACCATCGAGCGCACCGCCCTCGTCGGCCTGCTCAAGCGCCACATGGACGTGCCCATCAACGTCATCAGCGCCAGCCACGTCGCCGCCCAGCGCGGCATCGCGCTCCGCACCGCCAAGACCGACGACGACACGCTGGGCACACGCCTCACCATCACCGTGCAAGGCCCCGCCGGCTCCACGGATGACAACACGCTGCCGGGCGACGAAGTCCGCCGGATCGTCGGCCGGGTCTACAACGACCTGCGGCCGCGCGTCGTCGAGATCAACGGTTATCACATGGACATGATCCCCGCCGGCTCGATGGTCCTCATCCAGAACGAAGACCGCCCCGGCATGATCGGCATCGTCGGCACCGAGTTCGGCGAAGCGAAAGCCAACATCGCCGACATGACCATCAGCCGCCGCGGCCACACGGCGCTGATGCTGCTGAAGATCGACGGCGATGCGCCGGAGGCGCTGATCAACCGCTTGCAGCACCGGCCGGGCATGCTGAAGATCGCGACGGTGAGGTTGCCGGAAGTGAAGTGAACCTAAAATACCGATTGATCGCGCGCGATCTGGTGCTAGGATATTGGCATGATCTCCATCCGTTTTCCTGATCGAGACAACGAAAGGCGCGCCCTCGGCTGGCTGCCCGGGCGGTTCTCATTCAAGGCAATTGCGACGGGTGAGACGATTGTGCCGGAAGACGCGCTCCCCCATCTCGCATGGGAGGGCATCAGCTTTTCCGTACAGGGGCCCGCCACCTATGAGCAACTCAAGCCCGGGGCATCGGCGGTACGAGGTCCTTCTGCCGAGGCAGTTTAACGACGGCACACCCGTCCCCGATCTTCTTATTGCCGACACCGTCTTGGAACTGCGCGACCGGTTCGGTGCCGTTTCCGCAGAAACGCAGACCATTCAAGGCATCTGGATACACGGCGGAATATCCTTCCGCGACGACCTCATGCGACTCTTTGTGGACGTGCCAGACGATGAAGAGTCGCACCGCTTCTTTATTGAGATGAAAGAGCGGCTGAAGACGAAGTTCGATCAGCTTGAGTTGTGGGTGGTGTCGTATCCGATACGGGTGGAGTAAACGCGACCAGTCACGCCGGCATCGCCGTTCGCAACGCAACTGCCATCCGTGCCGAGGAACTGGAGCGTGGCCGCCAGGACACTTTTTTTCAGCGGCGAGTCGCGCCTGAGCATTAAGTTGACCGGACATGAAACCCGCAACCGCCCGATCGCTGGCAACGCTGGTCCCCATTTTCTGTGGGGCGCTGCTGTTGGTCGTCACGCCGTCACCCTTTCTTGATATTGGGCTATTGATTGCCGTGATCGCAGTCATCATCCTAATGTTCCGCGATCCCTCGCCGCTGATCGCCGCGGCGATGACGTCATTACGGATCACCATCATCGCCGGCGTCATCGCCCTCGCCTATTTTTTGGGGCCAAAGGACGACGATGCCAGCACCGGTCTGAAAAGGGGAAATTACACCCTTGCGGAATTGCAAAGGACGATGGAGTTCGGCCGCGTCTCGATAAGCCTGATGTCGGAGCAGGTCGTGGCGAGGACCGTTTCGATCGAGCGCAACGATATGTCTCCGCGAGAAATCACAGAGGCACTCAACATACAACTGGGCCGGAAAGTGCGGTTGATGCGCGAATGCGGGAATGGGTGGACACTGCTTCGCGGTTACGATTCCAGCATCATTATCGAGGTCTGGTAGTTGATCTCCTTTGAGCTGCGGTGACCGTCCGGCAGAATACAAAAGAGCTTTGCTCGCGTTAACATACTTGCCCGCCCAACCTGAAAGGACCAAGACATGCATCGCCTGTTCTGCCCCTTCCTGTTTCTCCTCGTCACTTCAACCGTTTTCGCCGAGGAGACCAAACCCCCCGCGATCAACACGCTGCACGCGCAGGAGAAGAAAGACGGCTTCGTCCTCATCTTCGACGGCAAGACGCTCGACGGCTGGAAGCCCAATGAGAAGCCCGAGTCGTGGAAGGTTGTCGACGGCGCCATCGTCACCGTCGGCGAGCGCAGCCACATGTATTACGTCGGCGGCGAGAACAAGGGCGTCCTCAAGAACTTCGAGTTCCGCTGCCAGGTGAAGCAGCACCAGAATAGCAACGCCGGCATCTACATCCACGCGAAGTACATCGACAGCGGCTGGCCCACCGAGGCCGGCTATGAGTGCCAGGTCTGCTCCGACTCCTACGGCGACCCGAAGAAGACGGGCAGCGTCTACAACTTCAAGAACCTCGATAAGTCGCCCGTCCCCGACGGTGTCTGGTACGACTACACGATCATCGTCAAGGACCGGACCGTCACCATCGCCCTCAACGGCAAGACGGTCAACGAGTACACCGAGAAGGAGGGCAGCAAGAGCCGGCTCAACGGCGGCCACATCGCCTTCCAGTGCCACGACCCTAAGAGCAAGATCGAGTTTCGCACCATCCGCGTGAAGTCGCTGGATGAGAAGAAGTGATTGATGCGGCGTCCGGCCCCCTCTCCCTCCGAGGGAGAGGACAGCCGCAATCGCCGCGCAGTGGCGATTGCGGCAGGTGAGGGTGTGCGTCGACGGATGACGAGCGGTCCCCATTGCGCAATCCACCGCACGCGCAGACCCCGCACAACCGGTGGCTCCAGCCACTCCTGGACCTCACCCTCACCCGGCTCGCCGAGCCTCGCCGACCTCTCCCTCCGAGGGAGAGGTGCGCGCAACCACCCCCGGCCCCTCGGCTGGGTTTTTTTCTACCATCACCCGTCGATGCTCCACCGCTTCCTCGCCTCGCTCCACCCGCGCATGCTGCCGGCCATGACCCGGCAGAGCTATCGCCATGAACTCGTCACCGCGCTGACCTACCCCGGCACCCTCGCGCTGATCGAGAGCGGCGTCATCGGCATCATCGCCGCCCGTCTCTTCCACGTCTCCGAAATGCTCTTCGCCGCCATCGTCGCGTCGGAAAACTTCGCCAATCTCACCAGCTTCCTCTGGGCCCGCCTCTCGCGCGGCCGCCGCAAGGTCGTCGTCATCAACGCCCTTCAGCTCTCGCTCATCGCCTGCGTCGCGCTGATCGGCGTCCTGCCGGTGAGTGATGCGGGCGGCATGCTCCTCGCCGCCCTCGTCATCGTCGCCCGCTGCCTTCAGACCGGCATCATCACGCTGCGATCCACCGTCTGGCGGCAGAATTACCCGCCGCACCTGCGCGCCCGCATCACCGCCCGCTTCACGCTCTGCAACATGGTGGTGATGGCCCTCGTGCCCCTCGCCGCCGCGGCCGTGCTCGACGCCGACCCGCACACCTTCCGCTACGTCTATCCCGCCAGCCTGATCCTCGGCATCATCGGCGTCGCCGCCTACTCCCGCATCCGCATCCGCGGCGAGCGCGAGCTGATCAAGTTCGAGATGCAGCCGACCAGCACGCCGCAGCCGCACGGCGAGGCCGCGCCGGTTTACGAGTACGACCCGAAGTCGCCGCGCCCCACCTTTTGGAGCGTCCTCAAGAAGGACACGCTCTTCCGCAGCTACATGTTCTGGCAGTTCATCAACGGCACCGCCGCCATGATGGGGCACACCGTCATCATCTATCTCATCGCCGACCTCACCCGCGACGACACGGAGAACGGCTTCAAGGTCGCCGCCCTGCTCTCGACGACGATCCCGCTGCTCGTCGCGATGCTGACCACGCTGCTGTGGGCCCGGCTGCTCGACCGCATGCACATCATCGAGTTCCGCGCCCGCCACGGCTCGGTCTGGGTGCTCAACCAGCTCGCCAACTGGCTCGGCGCGATGCTCGCCTCGCTGCCGATCCTCGGCGTCTCGCGCATCTTCAACGGCATCGCCCGCGGCGGCGGCGCGCTTGCATGGAACCTGGGCCACAACGACTTCGCCGACCGACGGATGGTCGCGCTCTACATGGGCATCCACGTCACCCTCACCGGCATCCGCGGGGCCGTCGCGCCGTTCCTCGCGATCATCCTCTTCGCCGGCCGCATCGACCTGTCGCCGTGGATCGTGATCGAGATGCCCTCGCTCAATCTGGGCTATCACGTCTTCCTCGTCACGGCCGCGCTGTCACTCGGCGCCGAGGTCGGCTTCCACCGCCTGGCGAAGCTGGTGAAAGCGGGCGGGAAGAAGCAGTAGGCGGTCACGACCGTGGCGTGCTCTGCCTCTGGGCCCACCGGATGAAGGGGCGCTCGATGATGAGATAGGAAGCCGCCGCGATCACAAGGGTGGTTGCAATCGCCGTAGTCGAATACCCCATCACGTGCAGCAAGGTTGAGCTGTCATCGAGTTCCCACAGCCGTTGAAACCAGCGAAGCACCGGCACGTGCCAGAGGTACAACCCAAACGAGAGCAGCGCGGCAGCACGGAAAAGCGCGTTGTCCAGGCAGCGGGCGGTAACCGCCGACAGGGGCAGCAGCGCGAGCAGCACCGCGATGATCAGCGAGAACACCGGCCAATCAAACGGTATGACGCTTTCGATTCCAAGCCACTGGCCCGGCAGACCGCGCGTTGCGATCAGCGCGATGAGCAACCCCGCACAGATGGCGTCGTACCGGTTACACCACTTGCAAGTCGGCGTGATCCGCCGGCCCTGCATGGCAACCAGCGCCCACGCCGCCAGTGCACCGAGCAGGAAGTGCGTGAACAGCGCGAAAGGATTGTGATGCACGACCATCGATTCCGATGCAAACAGGGCCGGGTCCGCAACGGCCTGTTCGATCTGTGGCGCGGCGCGAAGGAACACCGCCTGTCCCGCCACCAGCACGACGATCACCCCACCCATGATCACGAGCCCGCGCCGCCGCGCCCGAAACACCAGGAACATGACGAGCGGCAACATGACGTAGAACCACAACTCGATACTGATGGACCAGAGCGGGCGATTGAACGGGGGCTGATAAGTGCCCGGGAGCAAGCAGTTCACCCCGCCGAGCGTCAGAACGAGGCCGAACACCTCCCAGCGCGTCGCGATTGCACCGCTGGCCGCGGCGGTGACGATTGCGCAGAACCAGAACCCGGGCAGGATGCGAGCCAACCGCCGCAGCGCGTACACCCTGACGCTTGGCATCCGGTTGCCTGATCGCAGATTCCGCCAGAACGGCTGGGCCAGAAGAAACCCCGACAACACGAAGAACATCGCCACGCCCATGTGTCCGTGATAGCCCAGCGACCACGGGAAACTCGACGGCAGGTGGTGCCGCGGGAGATACATGTAGATGTGGCCGACAATGACCCAGATGCAGGCGATGGCGCGGATGCCGTCGGCGCCGCCGATGCGGTTCGCCATGTTGGGACCCGAATGAGCAGGGCGCTGGCCGGACGCTGAAGTATGAAATGATGGGGTCGCGCCTTCAATCATGGTGGACATACAAGGCCCCCTGCATTCGCCGAGACCACATCGCCGAATTCCATCTTATCGGCGGCAGCGCCGTGAAGAGTGCTACGCCTCTGGGCCGCGTTCGATCGTGAGTCCGGGCTTGGCGCGGCGCGGCGCCCTTGCCGTCATGCGCAGGAATCGGCCCAGCGGGACGAGGCCGAAGAGCAGCGTGAGAAACCAGTAGGGAAGGACGAGGCACCAGCCGTGCAGCCTGTAGAGTTTCGGGGCGGTGGTGTCGCGAAAAAAGTGGAAGCCGATGAAAGCGCGGTGGTGGGCTGCTCTGTCGCTTTCGATGGCGGGGATGTCGAAGGTCTGGCCGGTTTGCAGCGTCCAGCCGATGTCGGCCGCGGGGCCCGAGGCCGGCCATTTATATGAATAAAACGCGAGGTCGCCGCTGGAGGAGAGCGCGCCGCGGAAGCCCTCGGCGTCCTGGTGCCGAAGATGGTCGGCGACGGCGTAGCCGCGCACCCACATGAACCCCACCAGCACGAAGAGAACCAGGCAGGCGGCGGCCAGGATGTTGGCGATGACGCGGCGCATGGCGGCGATTGTAGAGGAGGCGGCCTTGCTTGCCGTCAGCGGGGGTCGCACTTGCCAGGGCGATTGCATGTGGCTCGTACTCCCCTCCTTCCTAGGGAGGGGCAGGGGGAGGGTCGCGTTGCCAGATTAGAACCATGCACGATTTTCAAGGCCATTTCCAGGAATGGGCCCGACCCTCCCCTACCCCCTCCCTAAGAGGGAGGGGAATCAGAAACGGCACGTGCGATTGCCCTGTCGCTCTTGCGCACGGCGTCGCAGAAGGCGCGGACCTTGGCGGCGTCCTTGACGCCGCGCGACGACTCGACGCCGGAGGAGACATCGACGGCGTAAGGCCGGACGCGGGCGATGGCGTCGCCGACATTCGCGGCACTGAGCCCGCCGGCAAGGATCAGCGCCGGCAGCGCGGCGCGGTCGAGGGCGTCGAGCGTGGACCAGTCGAAGGTGTGTCCGCCGCCGCCGGACAGCGGCGCGTCGCCACCAGGCGCCGGTGGCGAATCGACGAGCAGGCCGACGATGTTGACGGGCATCGGCGCGGCGAGCCAGATGGTGTGAGCCGCGTCGGCAAGGTTGATCGCCTTGATCACCCGCAAGTCGGTCAGCGATGCGGCGTCGGCGGGCGATTCGCTGCCGTGCAGTTGGACCGTCCGCACGTCGATCGCGGCGGTGATTTGGCGGATGTCGGCGAGGCTTGCGTCGGAGAACAGCGCCACAGGCTCGACGAACGCGGGCAGCGCGGCGATCACCGCGCGGGCCTCATCGATCGTCACGCAGCGCGGCGACTTCGCCACGAACACGATGCCCACCGCGTCGGCCCCGGCATTCGCCGCCGCCCGCGCGATCTCCGGCGAGCGGACGCCGCAGATCTTGATGCGGGTGCGTGCGAATTGGTGGGGCCGGGTCATGCGTTTAACTCACGAACCGGCGCGGGCCGCTTTAAGCGGCCCGCGTCGGAGTATCTCAAACCTTCTGTAGATTCGCGTACTCGACGATCAGCGTCTTCACGCCGTAGGTGTTGAACTGCACCTGGGCCCGCGTCTGGGCACCGTGTCCCTGCACGGCAAGAATGCGCCCTTGCCCGAACCGCGCGTGCCGCACGACATCACCCGCGCTGAAGCCGCAGGCGCTCGCGGTGCGCACGCCAAAGCGCGCACCGCCCTGCGCCCGCGCCTCGTCATCGGGGTCCTGCGAATCATCACTGATATACCGCCGACCCTCGCCGGCCAGCGTCACCGTCGATGCGCCCCAATCATCGCTCGCCAGATTCTCCAACCGCAGATGCTCGGCCGGCAGCTCCTGCAAGAACCGGCTCGGGATCGTTGGCTCGGTCCGGCCGAACACCGTCCGGTACCGCGCGTGCGTCATGAACAGGTGCTTCTCGGCCCGCGTGATGCCCACGAAGCACAGCCGCCGCTCCTCTTCCAGTTCGCGATCATCGGTGTGGGCCCGGCTGTGCGGCAGCAGGCCGTCCTCCACGCCGATCAGCGCGACGACGGGGTACTCCAATCCCTTCGCCGCGTGCAGCGTCATGAGCGTGACCGCGCCGTTGGCGGAGTTCACCGAATCGACATCGCTGACCAGGCTCACCTGCTCGAGATACGAATCGAGCTTCACGCTCAGCGGCTCGCCGCCGGTGCGCGGCTGCTCCAGCGTCGCGCCGTCGGCATTGAACCGGAAAGCCGCGACGCCGACGAAATCGTCCTCGAACTGCTGCGCCGAGCTGACGAGCTCGCCAAGGTTGGCGAGCTTTTCATTATCCGGGTCGGCGGTGTCGTTGCCGTAGAACGCGTGCAGCGACGACTCGCGAAGGACCTGGTCGACGAAGGCGCGGAAGGAGAGAGAGGGTTCAGGGGTCAGGGTTCGGGGTTCAGAGCCGGAAGTGGCTTGAGGATCGTGATATCCCGCGAGAGAGCGCCAGTTTTCGAGGAGGCGGCCGAACTTTTCGCAGGCGGTCACGGCACGATTGTTGATGCCTGGCACTTCGTGCGGGCGCTGGAGCAATTCGTAGACGCTGCGCTGCGTGGCGATGGCCCGGGCCTGCAACGCCTTGCACGTCGTGTCGCTGATGCCGCGAGCCGGTGTGTTGATGATGCGCAGCAGGCTCACCTCATCGGCGGGGTTCGAGATCACCCGCAGGTAAGCGATGGCATCCTTGATCTCCTTGCGGTCGAAGAAAGCCGTGCCGCGGGCGATCTGATACGGGATCGCGTTGTTGCGCAGCGCATCTTCCATCACACGGCTCAAGCTGTTGATCCGGTAGAACACCGCCATGTCGCGCCACGACAGACCCTCCTCCGCGTTGAACCGCCGGAACTGCTCGACGATCCACGCCGCCTCGTGCTGTTCCTCGCGCAGCGTCACGATGTTCACCGGCGGGCCCTCCTCGTTCTCCGTCCAGAGCTCCTTGTGCTTGCGCCGCCGGTTGTGCTGGATCAGCCCGTCCGCCACCGCGAGGATCTTCTTCGTCGAGCGGTAATTCTGCTCCAGCCGGACCACCTTCGCGTCGGGGTAGTGCTCCTCGAACTCGAGGATGTTGCGGATGTCGGCGCCGCGCCAGCGGTAGATTGACTGGTCGGGGTCGCCGGTGGCGCAGATGTTGCAGGGGCGGCGCGGAGTCGCAAGCGTGGGTGCGACGTAGGCGAAGGGGTCAGGCGGTTCGGTTGCAGCAACGCCATCCTGTGCGCCGTCGGTGTTCAGTTTCTGCCGTTCCCCCGCAAGAACGTTCGCGATCACGAACTGCGCGTGGTTCGTGTCCTGGTATTCATCAATCAGCAGGTATTGAAATCGCTCGCGCAACTGATCGCGGGCCTCGGCCTCGTTGCGGAGCAGCGTCACCGTCTTGAGCAGCAGGTCGTCGAAGTCCAGCGCGTTGTTCTTCGTGAGGATCCGCTGATAAACCTTGTAAAGCTTCGCCACGTTGCGTGCGAAGAAGTCGCCGGCCGTCTGCGCGTACGCCTCAGGATCGAGGAGCTCGTTCTTCGCCTGGCTGATCTGGCTCAAGACGCGCGAGGGCGGGAAGTTCGTGGTGTTGACCTCGACCTCAACGATCGCCTGCTTCATCGCCCGCTGCTGGTCATCGGTGTCGTAGATCGAGAAGCTTTCGGGCAGGTTCATCTTCGCGGCGTAGGTGCGGAGGATGCGGGCGCACAGGCTGTGGAAGGTGCAGACGGTGATGGCCCGCGCCTGCCGCTCGGTGACGAGCTTCGACACGCGGTCGCGCATCTCGCCGGCCGCCTTGTTGGTGAAGGTGATGGCGAGGATGTTCCACGGCGCAATCCCGACGTGGCGCACGAGGTAGGCCACGCGGCTGGTGATGACGCGCGTCTTCCCCGAGCCGGGCCCGGCGAGCACGAGCATCGGCCCATCGACGTGCGTCACCGCCTCGCGCTGCGGGTCGGTAAGTCCTTCGAGAAGTTGATCGTTGGTGAGCATGATGAGGCATCCGTGCCGGATGAAGCACATTGTAGGAGAAATGACGACTTGGGAATGAGTTGGACCGCGGGTGCCACGGACAGCGGAGCGAGGTCTGCCGAGCGCAGTCGTCCGTGCCTGGTGGCAACTGACGTGCAGAGCACGGACGACTCCGCTCCCCGAGCGTCGCTGCGCCGTCCGTGGCACACCCTCGACAACATTATTCCTTGCTCATCGCCGCGAAGCTCGCCCGCAGGCCGGACAGGAAGTGTGGGTGCCGCGGGAGCCAGCCGGTGCGCCGGCAGGTGATGACGTTGTCGCAGCGCTTGGAGGTCGAGCGCGGCAGCTTGGCGGCGGGCAGGTTCAGGTGGGCCGCCGCCGCCGCCGGGTCGAGCACGCGTGGCGGCGGGACGCCGAGGCTCCGCGCCAGCGTCGTGTAGTAATCGATGCGCGTCACCGGCGAGCCGTCGCTGCCGAGCTCGACGCCACCGGGCGATTTCGCGGTCATCATGGCGATCATCAAATCGGCCGCGTCGTCGCCGTGGATCAGGTTGAGCCACGCGCCGGGGTCGCCGACCAGCGGCGCGCCGCCGCGCACCGCCTGCATGCCGATGATGCGGCCGGGGCCGTACAGCCCGGCGAAGCGGACGATGTGAACGGGCAGGCCCGTCTCGCGCCAGGCGTGCTCACCGTCGAGCAACAGTTGCCCGCGCTCATCACCGGCGACGGCGGGCGTGTCGGCATCAACATGCTCGCCCTCGGTCTGCCCGTACACCGCCGTTGATGATGCCGCGGCCACCCGGCGGACGCGCGTGCCTTCCAGCGCAGCATACAGGTGTGAGGGGCCATCGAGAACGGTTCGCCGCGGCAGCGTCGCGTCGTTTGCATCGGGTCGGCCGGGCGGGACGAGGTAGTAGACATCGAGCATGTCGACGCCCACCACCCGTTTGAGCACCGCCGTCAGCGCATCGCGGTCCGTCACCGACGCCCGCAGCGGTTCGACGCCGAGCGCTGCAAGTTCATTCGCGCTGGCTTCGCCGCGCACCACGCCGAGCACGCGAACGCCGCGCTGCACCAGTTTCGACGCGAGCAGTTTGCCGACAAAGCCGCAGCCGACGATCAGCGCGGTGGGGGCAAGAGCGGTTTGCGCAGCAGGCATGACGCGGATGATACGAGACGACGACGAAACGCATCGCCGCGTCGCTTAGCGGGGTCGCTGCCAGTGGCATCAAACCACTTCCCCTACAATCCCGCCATGCACGCGATCATCCTTTCGATCGGCGATGAGCTTGTCCTCGGGCAGACCGTCGACACCAACAGCGCCTGGCTCAGCGCCGCCCTTGCTTCGCGCGGGATCATGACGCGGTTCCACGAGACCATCGCCGACGATCAGCCCGCCATCGCCGAGGCGCTGCGCTGGGCGTCGAAGGAGGCGGACCTCGTCATCGCCACCGGCGGGCTCGGGCCGACCGATGATGACCTCACCCGCCAAGCGCTGGCCGACGCGATGGGCGTCGCGCTGGTCACCGATGAAGCGAGCGCGGCGGCGATCGGCGAATACTTTGCGAAGCGCGGCCGGGCGATGCCGCCGCGCAACTTGATCCAGGCGAAGCACCCCGCCGGCTGCGCGATGCTGCCCAACTCCTGCGGCACCGCGCCGGGGCTTCAAGTGAAGTTCAACCGCGCGATGATTTTCGTCACGCCCGGCGTCCCCAGCGAACTCTTCGCGATGTACCGCCTGTCGATCGAGCCGTACCTGGACGAGCTCGCCGCGTCGCAGCCCGCCCTTCGCCGCACCATTCTCACGCAGAAGATCAACACTTTCGGCATCGGCGAGAGCGACGTCGCCGAGAAGCTCGGCGAGCTGATGGACCGCCAGCGCAACCCGCTGGTCGGCACGACCGTCGCCGATGGTCTCGTCTCCGTCCGCATCCGCAGCGAGTTCGATGACCCGCGCAAGGCGCAGTCGGAGCTCGATCACACTGCGAATGAAGCCGCCCGCCGGCTCGGCGCGGTGGTCATCGGCCGTGACAGTCAGACGCTGCCCGCCGCGCTCGTTGACGTACTCATTGCGAAGAAGGCCCGCGTCGCCACCGCCGAGAGCTGCACCGGCGGCCTCGTCGCCAAGTTCATCACCGACGTCGCCGGGTCGAGCAGCGTGTTCGCCGGCGGCTGGGTCACCTACGCCAACGAGATGAAATCATCGCAGCTCGGCGTGCCGATGGAGCTGATCATCGAACACGGCGCGGTCAGCGAGCCGGTGGCGAAGGCGATGGCGGCAGGCGCGCTTGAACGCAGCGGCGCGGACCTCGCCGTCGGCATCACCGGCGTCGCGGGCCCCGGCGGCGGCACCGAGGCGAAACCCGTCGGCACCGTCTGGGTCGCCCTCGCCCACCGCGCCACCGAGGGCGCCGCCACCACCGACGCCCGCCTCTTCCTCCTCCCCGGCGACCGCGAACAGGTCCGCGACCGCGCCGCGAAATGCGCCCTGCAGATGCTCCGCTTCCACGCGATGGGCGTGTCGATCGATGAGCTGCGCTGGGCGCGGAAGAACTGAACTCGCCGCGAAAAGTCGCAAAAGACGCAGAAGGGAGGGATGGCCACAAAAGGGCACAAAAGGCACAAAAGAGACTTTGGAGAAGAGTGACCTTGGAATATCAACCACAGAGAACACAGAGGGGACTTAGAGCCACTTGAATCTCATTGGGTTTTGGAATGCATTCCTCTGTGTTCTCTGTGTTCTCTGTGGTTGTTCAGAGGTTCGAAAGGAGCGTGAGTCGTTACTGTCGCTCGACCCGAATCCTGACCGTCACAGCCCGGGCATCTTGCAACTGTTCACGCGCTCGCGAGCCCGTTCTCCTCTCTTCTTCCTTTTGTGTCTTTTGTGCCTTTTTGTGGCCAATCTCTCCCCTTTTGCGCTTTTTGCGACTTTTCGCGGCCATTCATCCCCCTCGTGCGCCGCGTCGATAAGACCTAAGCTTCTCCTCCATGAAAGCCCCCGCCGGTCAACCTGAATCGGATCCTTACCGCTCGCCGCCGCGCCGACGCGGTGAAGCCGTCAGCGCTCCCGCCGCTCGCATCGATATCCACAGCCACCTGCTGCCCAACATCGACGACGGCTGCAAGTCCGATGAGGAGACAATCGTGTGCGTCCGCCGGTTGAAGGCGGCGGGTTACGTCGGCTCCATCTGCACGCCGCACATCTGGCCCGAGCTCTTCCCGCAGAACCTGCCGTTGCAAGTCCGCGCCTGGGCGGCCCGCCTCTCCGACCTGCTCGAAGACATGGGCATCGAATACCACGTCTGGCCGGGCGGCGAGCTGCGGCTTTACGACGGCGTCATCCCGTTCATGGAGAAGAACGGCGTGCCCACCCTCGCCGACTCGCGCTTCGTCCTCATGGACTTCTGGGACAAGCAGTGGCCCAAGTGGGCGAACGCGATATTCCAATGGTTCCTCGACCACAAGTACCGCCCCATCCTCGCCCACCCCGAACGCATCCCCGATCAGCGCGGCGACCTCAACGAACGGCTGCTCGAAGCCGAGCAGATGGGCGTGCTGCTGCAAGGCAACGCCCGCAGCCTGACCGGCGCCGAGGGCATCCCCGCCAGCATGATCGTGCGGAAACTGCTCAACGAGCAGCGGTACCACTTCTTCGCCCTCGACATGCACCGGCCGGACACGCTGGTGCAGCGGCTGGACGGCATGTCGCTGCTCGAAGTCGAGTTCGGCACCGCCCTGCACGACCACTTCACCGTCACCGCCCCGCGCGTGATCGCCCAGCCGTGAGACGAAGCCTGATGAATCGATGCTGATGCCGCTGCCCGTCCGCTGCCAATGCCTCGACCGAGCCGACATCATTTGATGTCCGGACGGCCCGCACGGTGGCGCGTCGCGGCTCGACGGGTCCTCCAATCAAGCGACAAGGGCGAGCGCATGCGGCTCGCCCTTGTCCCGCCTATCCATCCCATCACCGGAGTTTAGTGATGCAAGCGGGCCGGTTGACCGGGCCTCGAGTCACTTCACGTTGCCTTCATATTCGCCGCCGTAACCCCCAGCCCTGATTGTTCAATACATGATGAACAACTTTCCTCCTCCGCCGTCGCGAGGCCCACGATGCTCACCTCTCCCTTCTGCCGCCCTGACACGGCCATGACACGCGAAACCCCTGAAACCAACCTTTCCAAGGCGGGTGGACGTCAGGGTGACACAGGCTGGACATCCGCGTATCGCCATATTCAACAATTATTTAACATCGCTTTTGCCGCGCCGGGGGAGGGGGAGGGGGTAGACACGTCAGGGCGGCCCGCGACGCCCGGCCGCCGCGTGGTAATTTATGGCCAAAGGAACCCGTTCATGCACCGACTTCTTATCGCCCTGCTCCTGCTTGCTATCGCACAGACCGCCGCCGCGGGTCAGCCGTCGTACACCGTCGTCGTCTCCAAGGCGACGCACGGCGACGCGGGCTGGAGCAAAGTGGTCGATGCCCTCGTGAAGAAACACGCCGCGAAAGTGATCGTGTACGACGGCGAAGTCGACGCCGCCCTGCCGGAGCTTGCGAAGCAGTTCCCGCGCTTCACCTGTTTCGTGGCGACGCCCGACGAAGCGGGCAAGGTGTTCGTCGCATCGGTTCACCGCCTCACTCGCCGTCTCGATGATGATCCGTACACCGACACGACCTGGGGCATCCTCACCGGCTTCGACGCCGCCAACGCCCTCGCCATCGCCGAGCACCGCGAGCCGCTGACCGTCCGCAAGGTCGCGTCCGGCACCGAACTCGCCATGGAGATGGTCAGCGAAGGCAAGTGGTACTGCGAACTCGTTAAGGGCAGGCGGGTGGAGAAGAAGGTGAGCGGCGAGGCGATGGTGAGCACCGGCGAGGCCGACTCGACGAAGGCGCTGGTCGATTCGCTGAACGTCTACGCCGCCGACCTCTTCGTCACCAGCGGCCACGCCACCGAGCGCGACTGGCAGATCGGCTACCGCTACCGCAACGGGTACTTCAAGAGCGCGGCCGGCAGGATGTGGGGCGAGGACATCAGCGGCAGGAAGCACCCCATCGCGTCGAGCAACCCCAAGGTTTACCTGCCCATCGGCAACTGCCTGATGGGCCACATCGATGGCCCCGATGCGATGGCGCTGGCGTGGATGAACAGCGCCGGCGTGAAGCAGATGATCGGCTACACGGTGCCGACGTGGTACGGCTACGCGGGCTGGGGCTGCCTCGATTACTTCGTCGAGCAGCCGGGGCGCTACACTTTCGCCGAGGCGTTCTTCGCAAACCAGCACGCGCTGATCCACCGGCTGACGACCTGCTTCCCCGAGACCGCCGGCGATAAGCTCGACGCCAACGACCGCCCGACGCGCCGGCCGATTGCCAGCGAAGCGGCGAAGCAGGCGGGCCTCACGGCGCAGGACGGCTTCGGCCTGCTCTACGACCGCGACACCGTCGCCTTTTACGGCGACCCGGCCTGGGTCGCACGGATGGCGACGCCGAAGCCGGGCACACTGGCTTACGAACAGACGCTGACCGAGAAGGGCGGTGTGTACACGCTGGAGATCAAGCCGAATCGCGGGAGCGACTCGTTCAAGCCGGTGAACACGAACGGTGCCCAGCGCGGCTGGCGGCCGATCGTGGCGCTGCTGCCGGGGCGCGTGACCGATGTCGAGGTGATCGCAGGCAAAGAGTTGAGCCCCGTTATCGCAGACGACTTCATCCTTGTGCCCAACCCGCGGGACTGCGATCCCGCACGGGCTTATCGCGTCGTGTTCAAGGCAAAGGCGTTTTGAGACAGGGCAATCGCATGTGGCATCCGATCGGTGCCACGGGTCGGCTCGGCGACCCGTGCGCCCCCCACTGAACACGGGTCGCAAAGCCGACCCGTGGCACCGGCAGGTCTGTACATGCGATTGCCCCGCTCTTTGAGACCCAGATATAGCTTTTGTTCGGCGGCGAGATTAAACTATGTCTGGTTTGGGCAGCGGCGGAGAAGTCAGCACGGCAGGTCCGGGGCGAATCGACGGAGTCATTTCCATGCGGCGAAACCGCGGTTTCTCATTGATGGAGATCATGGTGATCATCTCGATCATCATGCTCCTGCTGTCCATGCTGTCGCCCTCGCTTCAGCAGGCGCGGCGCAATGCACGGATGGGTGTCTGCCTGTCACAACTGCACCAGTTCGCGGTGGCGTGGACGACGTATACCGACGACGCGCAGGGCACGCTGATGGGCGCCTCGACGGGCCGGCCGAAGTATGACTGGGTGGTCACGCTGCCGACGCCGGCGCTGCCGACAAATGAGACGGAAGACAACCTGAAGGCGGGCGTGCTCTGGCCTTATGTTCGTGACGCCGCGCTGTACCGCTGCCCCGATGAGTACCGCACGGGCTACCTGCGGACGTACTCCATGAGCAACCGCCTCGGCGGGCTGTCCGGCTGGGGCATTGAAACTGTCAGCAAGCAGCACCACGTGCACAAGACCGACCGCCTGCTGTTGATGATGGAGGAGCCCGACCCGCGCGGCTACAACTGGGGCTCGTGGGTCATTAACCCGAAGAACTCGGGCACGCCGCACAACTGGATCGACTGGGCCGGCAACTTCCATAACAAGGGCACGACCGTCAGCTTCGCCGACACCCACGCGGAGTATTGGGCGTATCAGGACCCGCGCACGGCCGACATCCAATCGTTCTACGCTTTCACGCCAAACAACCCGGACCTGGTGCGCTTCCAGGAAGCGTACACGCCGTGAGGTACGACGTCGTCCGAGCCGCAACACGTCAGCGTTCGGGCACTAATGAAGTCAGGAACGACCGTTCGCTTACGCTTCGCGGCTCAGAAGTACCTGTCAACCTCCCGCCCGATCACTTCTTCCCGATGCAGAACAGCTTCGTCTCGGTGCGAATGAACATCTGTCCCTGGCTGATCGCCGGTGAGGCGTAGGCGGCCTCGCCCAGCGTGTTCTTGGCCACCACCTTGAGCGTCGGACCCGGCTCGATGACGGTCATCACGCCCGTCTCGCCGCGCTCAAGCCCCTCATCGGCGAGGCAGTAAACCAGCCCGCCGGCGGAAACGATGGAGGCGCTGAAATGCTTCGCGAGCTTCTCGCGCCAGACCGTGTCGCCCGTCTTCGCGTCGAAGCAGGTGACGGTGCCGAAGTCGTCCGCCTGGATGAAATAGGGGCCGATCGCGACGGGGCTGGGCACATAACCGGCATCCTTGGTCTTGTGGTGCCAGGCGACGTGCGAGTTGCTCACGTCGCCCTTGCCGTTCGGCCGGATCGCCATCGCGTGCTCGGTCGGGAAGCCGGCGGTGACGAACAGGAGGTCGCCGTTGTAGACGACGGAGGCGACGAACTGCTGCGTCGGACCATCAATGATCCAGTGACGCGTGCCGTCATTCGGATCGTAGCTCGCGACGCACTTGTTGCCCGTGAGGATCATCTGCGTCCGGCCGCCGATCTCGCGGATGATGGGCGTGCAGTAGCTGCGGGTGTGGTTCTCGCGCTCGACCTTCCAGAGCGTCTTGCCGCTGCCCTGGTCGAGGGCGACGAGGTACGAAGGGCCATCGTGGTCGCCGTTGATGATGACCTTGTCCTTGAAGAGCAGCGGGCTGGCGCAGTAGCCGTGAACGCTGGAGAACACGCCGGGCCGCACGATCCACTTCTGCTTCCCCTCGAAGTCGTAGGCCGCGATGCACATCTGTTTGCCGTCGAGGAAGCTGACGTAGACGAGCTTGCCATCGGTCGCGGGCGTGCTGGAGGCGTAGCTGTTGAGCTTGTGCTTGCCCTCGAGCGGCGTGGTGATGATGGTCTGCTTCCAAAGCGTGTTGCCGGTCTTGCGGTCGAGGCAGAGGAGCACGCGGTCGCCGGTGGCGGTGATGCAGGTGGTGAGGAAGACGCGGTCGCCGTGGATGATGGGCGACGAATGACCAAGGCCGGGGACGTCGATCGACCAGGCGACATTCTCGGTGGCGGACCACTTGACGGGGATGTTCGTCTCCTCGCTGGTGCCATCGCCGCGCGGCCCGCGCCAGCATGGCCAGTCTTCGGCGCGGGTCGACGGCGACAGCGCGAGCAGCGAAAGCATGGCGAAAAGCGAGAGCGATCGAATGCATGATTTCATAGGGATATCCAGTGGCAGGCGCGACGCGGCACAATCTATTGGTCAACCTCACGCGCTGGTAACTGCAAGCCAAAGCCCACGCACTCCCGTGCGTGGGTCTTCCCTCTATAATTGAGCAACCAATGGAGGCCCGATTTGCTCTGGCAACCCCCCCTGCCGCCGAAGTACACGACGATGAGCGACGCCGACCTCGCCGCCGCGATCCGTTCGCGCAAGGCGGAGCTCGGCAAGCAGCTCATCATCCTCGGCCACCACTATCAACAGGACGAAGTGATCCAGTTCGCCGACTTCACCGGCGACAGCTTCAAGCTGAGCCAGCTCGCCACCGAACGCGTGAAGGAGGCGAAGGCGAAATACGTCATCTTCTGCGGCGTTCACTTCATGGCCGAGAGCGCGGACATCCTTGCCCCCGAGGGCACCGTGGTGATTCTCCCCGACCTCGGCGCCGGCTGCTCGATGGCGGACATGGCGACTCATCACGACACGGTTCAGGCGTGGGAGGAGATCAACGAGGTCATTAGGGGCACGAACACGCGCGTCATCCCCGTCTGCTACATGAACAGCTCCGCCGCCATCAAGGCGTTCTGCGGGGAGCACGGCGGCGCGGTCTGCACCAGCAGCAACTGCGCGAGGGTGATGGAATGGGCGCTGGCGGGCGGGACGACTCCCCTCCCTCCTAGGGAGGGGCAGGG